>Ga0126381_100011191_pt1 | contig 10133 bp, 11 predicted proteins | sample PanSoiMetPlot_28_FD_96465 | JGI IMG/M metagenome (GOLD analysis project Ga0126381, IMG submission 96465) | Tropical forest soil microbial communities from Panama - MetaG Plot_28 | ecosystem: Environmental > Terrestrial > Soil > Tropical forest > Bulk soil | place: Panama | collected 2016-02-17 | reverse complement strand
TACCCGAGGAACAGCAGCAGCGACAACGCCTGCAGCACGATCCACGGCCACGGCGAGGAGAAGTTGGACAGGTACCAGTCGTTCAGCGCGTGCAGCACCGCCGCGACGGTCACGCCGAAGATGATGAGCTGCACCCGCCGCCGCGGGTAGTTCACCGCGATGCCGATGAAGAACGCGGCGACCCCAGCCCAGATGGCGTGCTGGAACCCGTCCACGAACACCCGGTAGGCAAAGCTCAGCGCCCCGATCACCGCGGCGTTGGCGGAATGGACGACCGCCGCGGCGGCGATGTGCTCGATGGCAATCGTGGTGTACTGGGACGCCTCCCGGACGCCGAACGTGAGCCCGGCGATGGTGCCGAGGAACATCCACATCCGGACGTCCAGCTTCACCCCGCGCAGCCGGAGCAGCAGCAACGCGGCCACCAGGATCGGCAGCGCCTTGGTGATCTCCTCGTTGAACCCGACCAAGAGCGCGCCGCTGAGGCTCTTGGGGTTGAGCACGGAATTGACATTGATCGTGACCACGTTCATCCAGATCATCACCCAGATGACGATCCCCAGCCCGATCAGCAGTTCTTGCCTGCCATACGGCTCCGGCGGGCGGATCAGCAGCCAGAACGCCACTCCCCACAGCGGCGCGACGTAGAGGCTGTACGCCCAGCCGGGGGTGGTCAGGTTCCCCGACGAGGCGAACAGCGCCAGGAACACCAGCGGGAGCAGCGCGTACGCGATGACCAGGAGCCGCAGGCCCTGGCGCCACCCGGGGTCCTTCAGCCAGCTACGGACCGGGACCAGGATCTGGAACGCCGAGGCGAGTTCGTCGCGCGCCTCCGCCGCGCTGCCGATCCGCGGCGGCACCGGGCTGCGCGGCATCGCCGCGGTCGGGACCGGCCCCCCGGGACCCGTCGCCGCTGCCGGGACCGGTCCCCCGGAACCCGCCGCGGCCGGTCCGTCGCCCGGCGCGCCGCCGGGACCCTGCCGTGCGGCCGGCCACGGCGCGCCGCCCGCTCCCCCGGTCACCGGCGGGCCGGCCGGCCACGGCGGCTCGAACCGGATCACCGGGCCGTGCGGCGAGGCCAGGGCCAGCTCCACCGGCTCGCGCACCGGCAGCATGGTGACCGCGCTGCCGTGCAGGAAGGTGCCGGCCCGGCCCAGGCCCTCGAACACCCACCCGTCCGGGCCCCAGGCCAGCAGGGCGTGCTGCCGGGACACCGTCGGATCGCTGACCACGACGTCGTTGTCGGTGCCCCGGCCGATCCTGACGACCCGGTCCTGCTCGAAGCTGTACCGTCGGCCCTCGCAGCTGACCTGAAGCTCGTTCACCGTTCGCCTTCCTGGCGGGCGCACCGCCGCGTGGCGTGCCCGCCGCCTGGATGCCGCGGATCCGCCCCCAGGCGGAGCCGAAGTCGATGGTCATCGCGCGTGCCGCCAGCCGCCTGCCCGGTTCCACGGTCTTGGCGCCCTCGCGCCGCATCGTCCAGGCCCGCGCGCCCACGTTACGCAGGACCACCTGGCCCGGGCTGGCCGGGTGCGCCTGAACGGTCGCGACGACCGTGTCATAGCCCCGGTCACGGCGCGGTGACCCCGGGCCCCGGAACGGCCGCGGCGGCGGGGGCGAGCAGCAGCGCCAGGGTCGTGTCGTCGGCGCTGCCGTCCAGCGAGGCGCACTGGCCCGCCCATACCGGCAGCTGCCCGGCCAGCCACGACGGGGGGTGCGTGGTGATCAGCCCGGCCAGGTCGGCACTCACCCCGGCCTCCCACGCCTGGGCCACCTGGGCGTTGCCGTACCCGTCCGTGGCCAGCAGGGCGCCGAGCAGGGGCGTGCCCGTCAGGTCGACCGCGGCGACGCGGAACGAGTCACCGGCGCCCGGTGAGCACAGGCTCGTGGTATGACGGCCGTCGAGCAGCGGGTCGCCCGGCACGGGCGGCAGCGCCGTGCCGTCCGGGGCAATGCCGACGATGTCGCCGTCACCGATCTGCGCCAACAGCAGCCGCTCCCCCTGCCCGATGGCCAGCAGCAGCGTGGTGCCGTAGGGCACGGTCGCGTCGTCGCCGCGGCGGACCGCGTTCTCCGCGCCGGTGAACGGCTCGGCGGCCACATCGGCGCGGACCGCGTCACGCCACCGGGTGACGATGCCCGGCACGAGCACCCGGCGCAGGTCATCCTCTGCCTCGCCGGGCCGGGGCAGGCCGCCGGGGCGGGTGGCGAGGTCGCGGGCGGCCTGGCAGGCGATCGACACGGCCAGCCGCGCGCCCCGGGCGCTGCGGAAGTGGCGGCTGTGACCATGGCCGTCCGCGACCGCAGCCACCATGCCGCCCCGCTCCAGCGGGCACGTCGCGACCGCGTCCTGGTTGGGGATGCCCGCCGCGCGGTGCGCCGCGCCGCGCTCGGTCGCGGTGACGACCTGCCACTCGTCCGCGCGGCCCGGCGCGGGCAGTCCGTCGCCCGCCGCGGGCAGCCCGCTCGGGGGCAACTCGGCATCGGGGGCGGCCATCGCGGTCACAGGATCGAATCGTCGAGCGGGCCCGGCGCCGGGCCTCCGGGCGGGTGCATCAACGTCTGGGGGAGCGCGGCACGGCCGGCCCCTTCCTCCGGCAAGCGCGACACGGCGATGGAGGCGGCGACCAGCCGGTCCACGATGTCGTCGGTGCTGTCGGCCACGAGCATGGGCGCGTCGGGGCTGCGGAACCTGTTCAGCGGCGCGGAGCCGGCGTCCCGGCCGGTGGCGACCGCGACCTGCAACGCGGCGCGGCCCGCTGGCGAGCCGGTCAGCCGTGGGTCAGCCTTGACCACCAGTGCCCCAGACTCGTGTAGGTCGCCCCCGCCGCCTGGTCGTTGGCGATAAGCAGGATCTGGGCGAGCCGGGCCTCGGCCGCGGCCACCAGCACGCTTGTTTCCCGCGGGGCATCAGGCAGCAGGCCTTTCAGCAGGTTGGACAGGGTCTGCGCGTTGGACAGCGCCCCGATCCCCAGGTGTGGGCCGGACACGATCGTCTGCAGCGCCTCGCGGGCCTCGCGCTGATGTTCCCACGCCGTGCCGGTCACCCGACCCCCTCCGTTGGTGGCGCCACCTTACCGGACGGCATGCCCCGTCGCGCGGCCCTCCGCGCCCCGAAACGGCATCGCGGGCGCGCCTTCGCGCCCGCGAACGGCGGCCGGGGCGGGCGGCGGCACCCGCCCGCCCCGTCACCGGCCTACGGCTCGGGGTCGATCCCGTGCCAGGCCGGCACCTGCACGGTGCGGTGGCCGGGCGTGCCGCCGAGGATGACCTTCCGCAGCGAGACGTCGTTTCGCGTGGTGGTCTCGTGCAGGACCTTCTGCGGGTTGGCGATCACCTCGATGTAGTAGGTGCCGTTGGGCACATTGGTGATGTCGAAGTTCTGCCCGGCGATCGACTGGATGTAGGTGTCCCCCCAGCCCACGGGCATTTCTTCGGTGACCCACAGCGCGGTCGGCGAGCCGCAGGACTGCGAGGGCCCGTCCAGCGGCGGCTGCCACTCGGCGTGCCGCAGCAGCAGGTCCACCGCGTCCGAGGGCGCGATGCAGAAACCCTCCTTGTGGCTGCGCACCGCCAGCGACCTGGCCGAGTCGAGCAGCGCGTACCGGGCGAACTGCTCGAAGTGCCAGTGGTTGTGGCCCGGCTGGCTGTCGAAGCCCATCGTCCCGGCCCTGACCCGCCCGATCACCTTGCCGCCGCGCAGGAAGTACTGGTAGGCCTTCATGACCGGCGAGGCGTTGGACCGGAACCCCTCCACGTCGAGCGGGCCGTTGCCGCCAACCCACACCGTCGCCCCGAAGTTCAGGAAGTCATGCGCCTGGGTTGCGGGATGGCTCACCGCTATCTGCCACGCCGGCAAGGCGACAAGGTCAGGCAGCGCCGACAGCGGCGGGTTGGCAAGGGTCCTAACGACTGGCGGCGGTTGCTGTGCCCCCCCGCCACCGGGGGCCCGTGCCCGGTCATGGAGGCAGCACCCCGGGATCGGGCAGCACTTGGGCCCCTTGACCACGGTGACCTTGACGGCGGCCGTGGCGTCACGGGCCGGGATGTGGAACAGCCTGGTGTAGGCGGGGGTGATGGTCCCGGTTACCTGGTACTTGCCCAGCGGGAGCCTGACCTGGGGCCCGTACACGTCGGTCGCCCAGCCGCGCTGCACCCCCCACACCATGCTCAGCGCGAACGGGACGGTGGCGCACTGCGCCGGATACGGGGTGGTCGGCGGGCCTGCCGGGGTGACCCGTTCGGGGTCGTAGGTGTTGGGGCAGAACGGGATCGTCCGCGTGAGGACGACCCTGCCCGCGGTGTTGCGCACGGTCATCGTCAGGAAACGATTCAGGCCGGCGTTCCAGCCGTCGAGCACGCTGGCCGGCAGCGGCCGGCGCACCGTCCCGCCGGACTGCTGGTGGATGATCTGGGTGATCGTGATCGGCTTGGTGTAGCTCGCCCGCCGCACGTCGAACTCGAGCGGCGACCCGAGCGCCGCGAGCCACATGCCGGGGTCGAGGTACACCTTCCCGGAGAAGCTGTCCAGCGTGATGCTGTGCTGGGCGGCGATAAGCCGCAGCACCGGGCCCGGTGCACCGGCGGCGCTGGCCGCGGGCAGGCCGGGCGCGGCGAGCGCGGCGATGGCGAGGCCCGCCACCGCCAGGGCGCAACCCCGCTGATTCCATCGCGTGTTTCGCATAAGGCCTCCATGCGCCTGCGCGCCCGGTGCGCGCGGGCTACCCGCAAGGACGACCCGGCGCGGCGCGACGTTGCCTCGCCCGCGCAATTCCCTGCGCGCACGCGCACGATCCCGCGGTGTGATTCACCGTTCACCTTTCGGCCGCTCACCGGCTCCCGTGGCCTGGCACGCTGTGCGGCGACGACACTGACCCGGGGCCGGGAGGGCAGCCACACCACCACCACCACCCGCCGCACCGTCACTAGAGTGGCCGCATGACCGAAGCCGGGCGATTGGGGCGATTCGGGATCTGGCGCAGCAAGAGCCTGGTGTCACCGGAACTTGCCGCGGGCATCGAACGGCTCGGCTTCGGCGTGCTGTGGCTGGGCTCCTCGCCGGACGGAGACCTGGCTCAGGCCGAGGAACTCCTCGGCGCGACCACCGGGCTGACGCTCGCCACCAGCATCGTGAACATGTGGCTGGACCAGCCACAGGACGTGGCGCGCGCGTTTGCCCGCGTCGAGCGGCGTCACCCGGGCCGGTTCCTGCTGGGGGTGGGCGCGGGCCACCGCGAGCAGAGCCAGGGATACGCCAGGCCGTACGAGACGCTCGCCCGGTACGTTGACGTGCTCCGCGCCGGGGGTGTCCCGCGGGACAGCCTGGTGCTGGCCGCCCTGGGCCCTAAGGCGCTCGGCCTCGCCAGGGACCGCGCCGCCGGCGCCATCCCCTATCTCGTGCCGCCCGAGCACACCCGCCGGGCGCGGGCCGTGCTGGGCCCCGGACCGCTGCTCGCGCCCGAGCACATGGTGGTGCTGGACACCGATCCGGCCCGCGCCCGCGCGCTCGGCCGGACCAGGGTGCACCGCCCGTACCTCGGGCTGGTCAACTACACCAGCAACCTGCGTCGGCTGGGCTGGAGCGAACAAGACCTCAGCGGGACCGGCAGCGATGCGCTGATCGACGCGCTGGTCGCCCACGGCAGCCCGGCCGAGGTCGCCGGGCAGCTCACCCGGCACCTCGACGCCGGCGCCGACCACGTGTGCGTCCAGCTCATCACCGAAGCCGGCGCCGACCCGCTGCCCGGTTACGCCGCGCTGGCCCCGGCGCTGGGGCTGTCATGAGCAGCTTTGTCCTGATTCCCGGCGCCGGCGGGTCGGCCTGGTACTGGCACCGCGTCGTTCCGCTGCTGCGCGCGGGCGGGCACGAGGCGATCGCCGTGGACCTGCCCGGCGATGACGAGACCGCCGGGCTCCCCGAATACGCCAGCCTGGTGACCGGCGCCATCGGCGGCCGCGACGACGTGGTGCTCGTCGCGCAGTCGCTCGGCGGGTTCACCGCGCCGCTGGCCGCCGCGCGGCCCGGCGTCCGCGCCCTGGTCTTCGTTAACGCGATGATCCCGGTGGCCGGTGAGACTCCGGGCGCCTGGTGGGGCAACACCGGATGGGAGCAGGCGCGCATCGACGCGGCGCTGGCCGGCGGGTACCGCCCCGAGTTCGACCTCGACACCTACTTCCTCCACGACGTGCCGCCGGAGGTCGCGGCGGCGGGCCTGCCCTACCAGCGGCCCGAGGCAGACGCGGTGTTCGGGTCGGTGTGCGACTTCGGCGAATGGCCTGCGATGCCGCTCCGGGCGGTAGCGGGCTCCGGCGACCGGTTCTTCCCGGCCGGCTTCCAGCGGAAGCTGGCCGCCGACCGGCTCGGCGTCACCGCGGACCTGCTGCCGGGCGGCCATCTCATCGCGCTGGCCCAGCCCGCGGTGCTCGCGGACTACCTGCTCGGGACCTGACCGCAGGCCCGGCGCGGCCCGGCGCTACTGTCTACGTACGTAGCCTGTAGCTAACCAGTGCCGTGCCCGCGGCCGTGCGGCACTCCGCCCACCGCCCGCGTCGCCCGATCAGGAACGGTGCCGTGTCCAAGAGCAGCAGGAACAGGCAGCAGCACGCACGCCAGAAAATCGCGCAAGCCAGAGCGGCGGAAGCGCGGCGCCGGCGGCGGTGGCGCTGGCTGGGCGCGATCGGTGCGGTGGTGATCGTGGCGGGCGCGGCCGTCGGCATCACGCTGGCGGCCACCTCCGGCGGCTCGGCGGCCCACGGCGGCACCGGCTCGGTATCGTCGAAGCTCACCTCGCTGAGCACGCTGGGAACGCTCAAGCCTGCCCCGGCCCCCGGCCCGACCGGCCCCGAGGGCGTGCCCGTCCCGAGCGCTCCGCCGCTGGCCAGCACCGCCACCAAGGCTGCCGGGCAGCCGGTGGACGGCATCCGCTGCGAGACCAGCGAGCAGGTGGTATACCACATCCACGCACACCTGACCGTGCTCGTGAACGGCTCGCCCCGCCAGATCCCGGCCGGCCTCGGCATCCCCGGGGCGCGGGCAAAGAACACCCGGCAGGGCACGTTCATCGACAGCGGGACTTGCTTCTACTGGCTGCACACGCACGCTGCCGACGGCATCGTCCACACCGAATCGCCGATCCAGCGGACCTATACGCTGGGCAACCTCTTCGACCTGTGGGGCCAGCCGCTGGGGCCCGGCCAGGTCGGCCCGGCCAAGGGGCACGTCACGGCCATCTACAACGGCAAGCACTACCAGGGCAACCCGCGCAACATCCCGATCACGAAACACGCCCAGATCCAGCTCGAAGTGGGCACTCCCCTGGTCGCCCCGGAGTCGATCAACTGGGGGCCCAGCGGCCTGTAGCGGCCGCCCGCCCCGGCCCGGGCAGCCCCGGCGTCCCCCTAGGCTGGGCCGATGCCCCGGGAGACGGAGCCATGGCGAAAGCCGGTGCCGCGGCCGTTGCTGCCCCCGGCGCTGCGCCGCCCGGCAGCCTTGCTGCTGGCGGGGTGCGCGGCGGTGACCGTGTCCCTCGCGCTGGCGTTCACCCACCAGGCGCGCCCCGGCTGGCTGGACGCGGGCGTGGACGCTCGGATCCGGGGCGGCCTCGGCGGGTACCAGCGGCCGATGCAGGACCTGGCCTCGCTGGGCGGGCAGGTCTCGGTCACCGTGCTGACGGCCGCGCTGGTGCTGGCCTGCCTGACCGCGCGCCGATGGCGCGGGGCCGTACTGGCGTGCGTCGCGGTGCCCGCAGCGGTGGCACTGACCGACTTCGTCCTCAAGCCCCTCGTCGGGCGGACCATCCGCGGTTACACCTGCTTTCCCAGCGGGCATGCGACCGCCATGTTCGCGCTGGCGGCCGCCTGCGCGATACTGCTGGCCAGCCCGCCGCGCCCGCGCCTGCCCGGCACCATGCGGCTGCTGCTGGCACTCGGTGCCGGGCTCGTCGCGGCCGCCGTCGCCGCCGCCATGGTGGCCCGGGGCTACCACTACTTCACCGATACCGTGGCCGGGGCGGCCGTCGGCACGGGGATGGTATTGCTGGCCGCGCTCATCATCGACGGTGCCCGCCCGGCCGCCCCGGCCGGGCACGACGAAGCCGCCGCGAGCACGGCGGCGCTGGGCGCTGGCCGGTTAGCGTGACAGCAGCGGCCGGGAATTTGCCGGCCGCGCGGGAACCTGCCGCCGCCGGAGCGCAATAGACAAGCGATGAACGACGATGCGCTGATCGCCGCCGTGGCCCGGGGTGACGACGCCGCGCTGCGGGAGCTGTTCTCCCGGCACGCGCCGTGGCTGGCCGGCCGCCTGCGTTGCGTCATGCCCGCCGCGGACGTCGAGGACGTGCTGCAAGAGACGTTCCTCGCGGTGTGGCGCGGCGCGCGCGGCTACCGGCCGGCCGGTGCCGCGGGCGGCTGGCTCTGGGGGATCGCCCGCCGGCAGGCGGCGCTGTGGCTGCGCCGCCGCGGCCCGGCCGAGCTGCCCCTGGCCGCACCGCCGGACGGGAAGCATCCCGCCGACCCCGCGGAGGCGGCCCTGGCCCGGGCGGAACTGGCCGACGCCGTCAGCGCGCTCGGGCCGGAAGGCGGCCCGGCCCGCGAGACCTGGCGGCTGATGTACGTCGAGGACCGGCCGGTGGCCGAGGTAGCCGAGCTGATGGGGGTTTCCGCGGGCACGGTGAAGAGCCGCGCGCACCGGGCCCGGCGGCTGATGCGGGCGGCCCTGCGGCACGGCCAACCGGCCGGGGAAGGAGGCGGGCGATGATCGGCGCTGACGAGCCGGCGGGCGGGCACGGCGACGCACTGCCCGGCCCCCGCGACGTCGACCTGGACCGGGTGTGGCTCGGCGTGGCCGCGCAGGTGTGGCATCGCCACCCAGGGCCGGTGGAACGGCTGGCGGCCCGGCTGCTGCGCTCGCCGGGCCTGGCCAGGGCGCTGGTGACCACGCCGTCGCTGCTGCTCGGCTGGGTGATCGCCACCGCGGCGGTGCTGCTCACCGGGGTGGGGTTCACCCTGGGGACGGGCATGCCGTGGGTGGCCCTGCTCGCGCCCGCGGTCGCGGCGGCGGGCATCGCGTACGCCTACGGGCCGGGCATCGACCCGGCCTGGGAGCTGTCCCAGAGCATGGCGGTCAGCGACCGGATGGTACTGCTGGTCCGGGCACTGGCGGTGTTCGGCATGAACGCGGCGCTCGGCGTGGTCGCCTCGGCCGCGTCCGGGGCCGCGGCCGCGGTGACGCTCGGCTGGCTCGTGCCGATGACCGCGGTCTGCGCGCTCGCGCTGGCCGCGGCCACGGTCACCCGGTCGGCGAACGTGGGCGTCGCGGCGGGCTCGGCCGGCTGGGTGATCGCGATCCTGGCCGGCCAGGCCGCCGAGGGGCGTTACACCGCGGCGGTCACCGACTCCGCCCTGGTCCTCCCCTACCTGGCCTTCGCCGCCTGCTGCGGCGCGGTCGTCTTGTTCGCGACCCGGACCACGAGAGGAACACGATGAACGTCGAGCTCACCGAGTTGACCCGCACGTTCGGCCGCACCCGGGCCGTGGCCGGGGTGGACCTGGCGGCGGGGCCGGGGGTGTTCGGGCTGCTCGGCCCGAACGGGGCGGGCAAGACCTCGCTGCTGCGGATGATGGCCACCGTCCTGCCGCCGTCCTCCGGCACGCTGCGCCTGCTCGGCCGCGATCCCGGCGGCTACGGCCCGCGGCGGGAGATCCGGCGCCGGCTCGGGTACCTGCCGCAGAACCTCGGCTACTACCCGGGGTTCACGGTGGCCGACTTCGTGGAGTACTTCGCGCTGCTCAAGGACATGCCGGCGCGGCAGGTACCGCGCGCCGTGGCGGCCGCGATCGAGCACGTGGGCCTGGGCGACAAGGCCCGTGCCAAGCTGCGCACGCTGTCCGGCGGGATGCTGCGCCGTACCGGGATCGCGCAGGCCATCGTGAACGTGCCGGAGTTGCTGTTGCTGGACGAGCCCACCGCCGGGCTCGATCCCGAGCAGCGGGTGGCGTTCCGCGCCCTGCTGCGCGATTTCGGTCAGCAGGCCACGGTGATCGTCAGCACCCACCTGGTCGAGGACGTCGCCGCCGCGTGCACCGAGGTCGCGCTGATGGACGCCGGGAAGATCGTCTTCCACGGCACCCCGGCC
>Ga0126381_100011190_pt1 | contig 10134 bp, 7 predicted proteins | sample PanSoiMetPlot_28_FD_96465 | JGI IMG/M metagenome (GOLD analysis project Ga0126381, IMG submission 96465) | Tropical forest soil microbial communities from Panama - MetaG Plot_28 | ecosystem: Environmental > Terrestrial > Soil > Tropical forest > Bulk soil | place: Panama | collected 2016-02-17 | reverse complement strand
TTGGTAGGTTGAATGACTGAATAGGCCTGGCAATGATGCGCTGGCCGAGATGACACCTGGGGTCGCTTCTATTCCGTCGAGTATTTGCTTCCACGTATTGTTGAACTGAACCGGTGTGTATGATGAGGCAATTGCCAAAGACTTAGAGCCTATAACAAAACCTCACGACGACCTGGGATCACTTAGTCCCGAACCAAGAGCAGGGTCAAAATCCAAGTGCTTCATCTGGCGTCGTTTAGGAGCCACACGGCCACTCTTTTTCTGGCCCCATTTGTTCCGAGTTGTACTGAAACATTCTTGTGGCGCAACCATTCATAACGACGGGCCTTGCGGACAAAAGGCCCGTGATTTGGTCGACTCACGGACGGCCTGCTGACCTTACGCCAGGTGAATTGCGCCACCTGCAGGATCGAGAGTGCCGGCCATCTTCACGAGGTCGGCGAGGGAGTTGGCCTTCATTTTTTGCATCACCTGTCCACGATGTGCCTTTATCGTGGATTCGCCAATGCCTAGCTCCCATGCCACTTGTTTGTTCAATAGGCCCGAGACAACCAGCGCCATGACTTGCCGCTCACGTGGAGTGAGTGAGGCGTAGCTGTCTCGAAGGTCGTGCAACGCGACCTTGCGATCAACGGCAACGCGACTTCGTTCGAGGCTCTCGCGGATTGACCGAACCAAAACGTCATCCCTAAATGGCTTTACCAGGAAATCGACCGCGCCGGCCTTCATAGCTTCTACTGTCGTTCGAATATCGCCTCGGCCACTGATGAAAATGATCGGCACCTCGGACCTTTCAACAGCAATACGCTTCTGAAGGTCGAGGGCATTGAGGCCAGGCAGGGAAACGTCGAGGATTAGACAGCTTGCAACTAGCGGGCGCGGCCGAGCGAGAAATTTTTGAACCGATTCGAATGTCTCTGCCTGCCACCCCTCGGCACGGATAAGCTGGTCCAGCGACTCTCGAACAGAGATGTCGTCATCGACAACAAACACAATTGGAGAGCATTTCGAAACGCAGTGGAAAGATAATTCCTGACCGAATACATGCGCCAGACTCATAATGTACCTCCTGAGGCCACTCTCGAAGACTCTTCCCCGGAAGGAGCGACGGTTTCGATACGTTTATTTGTTTCGCTAGAAAGAGTGGAGAGATGTGAGACCGCCTCCGCTGCACGGTTAGTACAGCTAATCGTTCGACGCGCAGTCTCGCATGCTCCCTCTACATTCGCGGAATCCGCCGACAACATGCGCAGACAGGTAACGGAGTTGATGCGATGGCACAGAGGCATTCGTTTAGCTCCTTCGCAATCGACTCTGTCAAGCCGCTAGGCGTCGTGACCTTACGCAACGATCTAGATCCGGTCGATTCCTCGGGTCGCGATAAAGAATTTGAAGCGTAACTCATAACCCATCCCCATTTTTCTGCTAGTGTGTGGTCAGTCTGAATCAAGAGGCGGCGAGACGGCTACCCCAGATCAAGTGGCGTATTGCTCTAGATGGGGAGGGCGGGAGACCTCTACTCGCTACGGGAATGCGCTCTGTCGGGCGGAAAGGAACACTATTCTGGCGGTTTAGATTTAGCCTTTTGAGGGGGAAGGTTTATGACCTTCCATCCGTAAAGCCGGGCATCGAGCGACCAGAAACCTGGGCCAACCAGGGCGAGCGCAAGGGCCATCGTTCCCAGTAGGATGGAAATCCACGGATCATCTAATTTCCAGAGAATTCTCCGCAGTTCAATCAGGACCACCGGCCCCGGCCACAGGTGTCCACAGACCGATGAGTAACAGCAGCCCGGCGCTGATTACGATCGCAAGCAGAACCAGCACATGCATGGGAGCACTGCTGGACAACTTATCGATTGCGCGCCAGACCAAAACAATCCCCACGACCAGGCGCAAAAGGAAAGGGCCGACACCAGGCCAGCCACGAGCGAATGTGGAAAATAGGCGGCGCAGAAGAGGGCTCTCTATACCGGTCTAACCCTAGAGGAACTCACTACGCTCCGAAACCCCAAGAAGATAGAGAGGCCCACTCTTTCGAGTAATGCTTAGCAGTAGGACTGCAAACCTTAGATTTCTATGATTCCCCTCTTCACGCCGATCATGGCGGCCTGGGTCCGGTCGTTGGCGCCCAACTTAGAAAGGATGTTCTTAACCCGCCACTTTACAGTTTCCTCTGTAATCGAAAGCTGATCGGCGATCTGTTTGTTGGCATTGCCGGCGGCAATCAGCCGCAGCACACTGATTTCTCCCGCTGTCAGGGCGTCGGTGGTTGCATGCTCGGCAAGTTCGTAGGAGGCTTCGGCGGAAAGAGCCTTTCGCCCGGCATGGACGGCACGGATCGCATCGATCAGTTCTTTATGAAATGTATTCTTGAGCAGATAACCGTGAGCCCCAGCTTTCAGAGCGCGCAGAATCTGCACGTCCCCCGCGTAGGTCGTCAACACGATGATTTTCGCATTGGGAAATTCGGCGCGAATGGCAACGACTGCATCGATGCCATTCATCTCCGGCATCTGCAAATCCATAAGCGTGACGTCCGGGAGATGCGCGTGAAACTGTTGAATCGCCTCGCGGCCATTCGACGCTTCGGCGATTACGGTCATATCGGATTGACTGCCGACCAGTACGGCAACGCCCTGACGGACTACGGGATGATCATCCACCGCTAGAATCCGAATTGGGACTGGCCCGGTCACAATTCAACTTTATCTTGCCGATCCTTATCTTTCCTGGAAAGCTTCTGCAACAGCCGCAAACGTCGGGGTGGCTGAGTATATGCCCGCATTGCCGGAATGCTTAACTCAACCTCAGTGCCACTATCGAGTTCGCTCCAAACCTTCAGCTTGCCCCCCGCAATTTTGGCGCGTTCGTCCATTCCATGCAGGCCATAGTGTCCCTCACGTCCATCCCCACTGAGAACAGAGGGATCAATTCCCCTACCGTTATCTCTCACCTGCAGCCTGAATTCTCTCTCGCCGTATCGGATTTCGACTTCAATTTTCCGCGCCTGCGCATGGCGGAAGGCATTCCGCAGCGCCTCGGCAACGAATCGGTAAACTTCATCTCGCAGGATCGGATGTAAACTCCGTGGTGTTCCCTCCACGGCCACCTCGAACGTGGGAGAGGACTGGTTGCCTGCAGCGACCGCCAGTTCTTCCCCAAGCGTGCGAACTGCCACGGCGAGGTCGTTCTGCTCGACCGTGGATAACCGCAGCCCTTGCACAGCATCGCGGCCCTCGGTAATTGCTTCCGATGCCGTATCGATGGCGGCTTCCAGTGTTTTGCGTGCTTCGGTCACCCTCTCCGGCGACGTATATAGATTTAGAGCGGCCTGCAAGCGTGGCAAGAGACCCTGAAAGCTTTGCAGCAGCGTGTCGTGCAACTCTCGCGCGATCCGCGTTCGCTCATTCACCCGTTCGTCGAGACGCATGTTGAACTGCGCTGCCAGTTGCCGTACTCGCAGTCCATATATCCCCCCGAGTGTCGTCAGAAACGCCACCACACATGCCGCCCGGAACCAGTTTGTCTGGTACCAGGCCGGAGGAATGACGAAGTCCAGCGCCGCGCCCGCCTCGTTCCACACGCCGCTGTTGTTGCAGGCCATCACCCGGAACGTATAGTTGTGCGGAGGAAGGTTGTTGTAGAAGGCTTGCCGCCGACTGCCGGCATCCTGCCAATCGCGATCCCAGCCTTCCAGCTTGTAACGAAACAATACTTTTTCGGGCGCGACCAGGCTTAGTGCCGTGTAGTCGACCTGCAGATCGCGTATGAGTGGAGGCAGGCGCACATCTCCTTTTTCGTCCGAAGCGACAGGGTAGCTCTTATGATCTGCGACGACCTGCTCGATGTGTACCGGTGGCGGGATTTTGTTGACGGGCAGATGGTGCGGATCGATGACGCTCACGCCGTCCCACGGTGTGAACCATAACTTCCCATCGGGAGATTTAGCGACTTGCGAGTCGAGGTTAACGATCGAAACTGTCATTACGCCATCCGAGCTGTCGAACAACGTGAAGCGCACCTTCTGCTTCGAGTCCTGGTTTTTGTCCGCAACCGCTTCCCAGGCATGCATTTCGGCGTTCGTGATGCGAATCAAACCGCAGGGCATATACAGCCACAGAGAATGATCGTTATCCTCGATCGCCCAATGCACCGCGTCGCAAGGCAGTCCGTTCTTGCTGTTGAGCGTAGCGAAATGCCCATCTTTGAGGCGGCTTAGTCCTCCTTTGGTCGCGGCCCAGAGAATACCCTCGCGATGGAATCGCAAGCTGTTGACCTGGCCCTCGCCCAGCCCATCAGCGACGGTGTACGATTTGCGGATTGTCCCATCGGCGAAGTAGTCGACCCCTCCGGCAAAGAATCCAAGCCAGAGGCCGCCCTTCGATGGATCAGCGGCAACCGTCATCGCGTGGTCCTTATGCCCCAACCCGGCCCATGGAATCTGTTGCACTTCTTTCCCATCCCGTACGCGCACAAGGCCGGCATCCTGGTGGGCAATCCATAGATCGCCGTCGGCATCTTCGGCGACCGAATGCACATCTCCCCCACGGACTGCACTCACCGGGACGAAGCGCTCCTTTTGCATGTATCCAGTTTCGCGACGTGCGAAAGCCCAAAGTCGACGCGCACGATCCTGGAAAAGAAAGGCCCCACCAGACGCAACAGGCGCTCCGCCTTGCGATTGGTAGGCGACAATTCTCCCATTGTCACATCGGTCCAGGCCACCACGAGTACTTACCCAGACGCTCCCGTTTCCGTCCGCTTGGATGCGGTAGACGGCGGTACTGGACAAACCCTGCTTCTTGGTCAACGTGGTAATTGCAAACCCTCGAAAGCGATCGAGGCCGCCCTCTGTGGCTACCCAAACATCCCCCTCCCGGTCTTCAAAGATTTCGTCGATGTAATCTGAGGACAGTCCGTCGGACGACGCGTACTTGTCGACCCGTCCGCCGTGCAGGTGCAAAAGGCCGAGTGTCATGGTTCCAATCCAAAGCCCTCCCTCGCGATCGCGTAGCAGCGTCCGTGGTTGGAAATTCTTGACGTCGTCTGGCAGCTTATAGGCCCCGATCTTTCCATTCACGAGTTGGACGATCCCGTCGTGCATTGGGAATAGAATCGTGCCTTCGCTATCTTCAACGGGTGCCCCCCAACCGCTCGGCTCGCCCGATTGTGGATAGAATTGCGCTGGCCCCGGCTTCCATCGCCATAGCCCCGTTCTTGTTTGCGCCCACAGCGTGCTCTTCGTGTCCTCGTATAGGCCGTACACTCCCGTGCCCAGGCTTCCATCTTGCCCATCGCAATGAACGCTGGCACCGCGGATCGCGCACAATCTTCCGGGGGGCGGAAACGCCATCGCGCCTGCCCATACTGTCCCTTCTCGGTCTTCGAGAAGCGCAAAAATGGCTTGACCAGCAAGCTCGGGGTACTCAGTCAGCTTGGAACCGTTCCAGCTAGCCAGACCGTTGGTGGTTCCGATCCAGAGAGTTCCGTCGCGGGCGGCGAGCAGGCTGTAGATCATGTCGGAAGGAAGATGCTGACCTGTGGGAGGTTGCCAGCCAACGTTTCGTACTCCATCGAAGCGAAGCAAGCCAAAGACTGTTCCCAGCCAGAGATAGCCGTCGGGGGTTTGGGCGATCGCTTCGATCGCGCCTTTACCGAAGCCCTCGCGCACCTTCCACGCGGTGTGGGCGTACTGGCTGATGTCGAGCGAGGGGTCGAGCGCCAAGGCGCGAGCACACCACGTCAGCAGGAACGAAGACAGCACAACTGTCAGCGCGACAGGATGCCGCACTCATCACCCCACGGAACGCAGTACTCCACATCTTATCGCACTTATACTTTTCAGGCGTCATCCTGAGCGCAGCCGTTCTTCAGGCGGAGCGAAGGATCTCCCGCAACGATGCTGTGCGCCAAGGGAGATCCCTCGGCTCGCTGGTGAAAGCGCGGGCCTTCGCGATGACGCCATCATAGAAATTGGGCATGCTTGACAAAGGCTCAAGGCTGCTGTCACTCTTCGCGAACACACCTCAGGGACGGGTACGATCATCAACTCGCGCAAATCGTACCAAAGTACAATGGACGACCCTCGTCCAGTGGTGCACTCTGTTCTGCTGCAGTTTTACGGAAAAATTGTGCTTCGATCGTTTCTGCAAGTCGTCTGTCTTCTTGCATTCACAGGAGTGCTCTGCGCGCAATCCACGGACGCTTCTCTCTCCGGTCGAGTAACGGACGCTTCCAAAGCTCGAATCGTCATTGCCAAAATCACAATCGTTAGCCTGGACACAAACATTCGGTATCAGACGGAGTCCAACGCGGCCGGAGAATACTCTCTGACAAATCTTCCGCCTGGACGCTATCGCATTGAGGTTGAGAAAGCAGATTTCAAAACGCTGGTCAAACCGGAGGTCATCCTGCACGTGCAGGATGTTTTAGACATCGACTTCGAGATGCAGGTCGGGCCTGCGTCGGAAACGATCCGGGTGGAATCCGGTGCGCCTCTGGTCAATACAGAGTCTGCGACAGTGAGCACGCTAGTAGACAGCAAGTTTGTCGAAGATCTTCCCCTGAATGGCAGAAGTTTCCAGACACTAATTATGCTGACACCCGGCGTGGTGGTGACCCCAACTGCGTTCGACGATCAGGGACAATTCAGCGTGAATGGCCAGCGCGCCGACGCCAACTATTTCACGGTCGATGGCGTCAGTGCCAATTTCGGAGTAACCGGCTACCTTCCCTTGGTGCAGGGCGGGAGTGGCGCACTGCCCGCGCTTAGCGCCTCGGGAGGGACGAATAGCCTGGTCTCCGTGGATGCCATGCAGGAATTCCGCGTGCAGACGTCGTCGTTTGCTCCTGAGTTTGGACGCACTCCGGGAGGACAGGTTTCGATTGTGACGCGCTCCGGAACGAATGCGTTTCATGGCACGCTGTTCGAATACTTTCGGAACAGCGTGTTCGACGCCAACGACTGGTTTGTTAACTACAATCATCTTAAGGCGCCCGAAGAGCGCCAGAACGATTTTGGCGGCGTGTTCGGCGGCCCAATGGTAAAAGACAAGACGTTCTTCTTCTTTTCGTACGAGGGCCTGCGTTTGCGGCAGCCTTCGACGCAAGAGACCGCGGTACCAGACGCGTTGTCGCGGCAACAAGCTCCGGCCTCGATACTTCCATATTTGAACGCCTACCCGGTTGCAAACGGTGCAGAGCTCGGCTCGGGTTTGGCGCAGTTCAACGCCTCCTACTCAAACCCTTCCAGCCTTGACGCGGCCAGCATCCGGCTCGATCAGGTTATCAATTCCAAGATTACGCTTTTTGGCCGATACAATTATTCTCCGTCGAGTCTGTCGCAGCGAGGTCCAACGCCTGGATTTGCAAACCTCAGCACGACCGAATCGGAGTCATCCAGCGTGCATACTCTGACCGTCGGCCTCACAGGCCTCATCACGCCCACAATCAGCAACGAGGTTCGAGCAAACTATAGCAATGACAGAGTAAGCTCTAAATTCAGTCTCGATAATTTTGGTGCAGCAGTAGTGCCCGCCGATTCACTCCTTTTTCCTGCGGGCTTTTCCTCTGCGAACAGTATTTTCGAATCAGTAATTTTGGGTAGTGGCGAATTATCGAAAGGACGCGTCGGGACCAGTGAGCAGCGGCAGATCAATGTCATCGACAATTTGTCGATCACTAGGGGCAGCCATCAAATGAAATTTGGCCTGGATTATCGCTGGCTTTCTCCGTTTGCCAGTCCCTTCGCCTACTCGCAATTCGCGGAATTCACGGGAACGACAACTTCTGCCGGCGGAGCTCTCTCGGGTACCGCCGCCTTCGCTGATACTACGGCCTATGAGGGAGACGCCCTTCTTATTCACAATTTTTCAGTTTATGGTCAGGATACCTGGAAAGCCACGCCTCGATTGACTTTGACCTATGGCTTGCGATGGGATATCAATCCGCCATTAGGAGGCAAGAACTCCGCCAACGATCCCTTCACTGTAACCGGCTTAAATGATCCATCCACAATCGCTCTGGCGCCTCATGGGACGCCACTTTACCAGACGACCTATGGAAACGTTGCGCCCAGACTCGGACTTGCTTATCAACTTGGCGCCAGGTCTGACTGGCTCTCGGTTCTTCGTGGCGGGTTCGGGGTGTTCTACGATCTCGGATACGGGTCAGTGGGCGGCGCTTCGAGCTATTTCCCCTATCTGGCCGAGCATATCGCCCCCCCGTCAACCACACCTTGCGCCTCCGGAGTGGCCGGCGTGTGCTTTCCGCTCAGCGCGCAGAATGCGGCTCGTCCGGCGATCACTACCAGCCCGCCGGTGGATGACATCATCGTCGCCGTACCGGATTTGAAGCTTCCGCGGACCTATGAGTGGAACGTGGCGGTCGAGCAGTCGCTGGGAAACGCTCAAAGCCTGTCTCTAACCTACATCGGAGCTGTGGGGCGCGACTTGCTGCGCGTCACGGATTTGGAGAACCCGAATGCGAATTTCGCCTTCGTCAACGTCACCGACAATTCGGCGACGTCCGACTATCATGCATTGCAAATCAAATTCCAGCGAAATCTGTCGCGCGGGTTGCAGGCGCTGGCGTCGTACACCTTCTCCCACTCGATCGATATTGCCTCGACCGATGCGTTCGCAAACTACCTGAACACTCCTAGTTCAGTTGCCAACCCGAACATCGACCGCGGTAATTCGGATTTTGACGTCCGGCATGCGTTCACCGGCGGAGTGACGTACAATCTGCCCTCGCCGGAATGGAACAATGTAGCCCATGCCGCCTTGGGCGGTTGGTCGGTGGATGGCTTTATTTTTGCGAGATCGGCCCCGCCAGCTAATGTTGTTGGGGCAATTTCGTTTGCGTCTGGAATTGGGCTCGCAGCGCGGCCAAATGTAGTTCCCGGAGCTCCTCTCGAGTTTTACGGCTCGCAGTATCCCGGCGGCAAGATCTTCAACAGTGCGGCATTCCCCGCGCCACCAGCCGGACAGCAGGGTGATTTCGGACGCAACGTGTTGCGCGCTTTCGGGGCTGCGCAAGCGGACGTTGCGTTTCAGCGTCAATTTCACTTCACGGAGAGAATGGAGCTTCGCTTCCGAGGTGAGTTCTTCAACATCTTCAACCACCCGAATTTTGGTCCTCCCAACAACACGTTGGGTAGTCCTCTATTCGGCTACTCAACGCAAACCCTGGCCAACAGTCTGGGAACCGGCGGCGCGAACGGCGGATTCAACCCTCTGTACCAGGTCGGCGGACCACGGTCGATCCAACTCGCCCTCAAGCTCCAATTCTAAGCAATCCCATAGGGGCACCTGCCGTTAGTTGTCGAACGTCGCTAGGTGATGCCCAACTCCTCCTTTGGTACGGTCAATACCTTCATCCAATGGTGTTGTCGCTTGGCCTCTGGCTTAATCGTAATTGTTAGTCGGACTGAACACGCAGTAAAAGCGTCGTGATAGCCGGAGACGGAGTGACGCTATGCAATCGTTCGCGAATTGCCCCCATATTCAGTACGCGATCATTCGAGCCTCTCGCACACACGATTCTCCCGAACTACTGGTTCTAGCTTATGCGGATGAGACGTCGCTACGCAGCCTCATTGCGGAACCCAGCATTATCGCGCTCGGATTCGCGTCCCGCTCGGCCGCTGACGCAGCAGGGAGTTTCCACCAAAGGGTTGCTTCTCAGCATATGCATGCAATGTCGGCAATAAGAAACGTAAATCAGAGATTTTCGTTTGTATTCCATCTCGGCTGGAGCCGTCTAACACATGCGTTGACGTACTGGAAGGGGTACAGTGATCTGTATCGCGCCGTTCAGTTTATATCCGCAACCGCGGTTCTCGTTCTTTATTCGAGGAACTTTGTGTCTTCAACGATCCGAACGGCACTTGGGGTTTAGCCCGAACAAGTAGACGCCGCCGGCACGAGACAGCGGTTCAGCTCGATGCATGTTGCAGTCGGCTCCAACAGATCAGAGTACACGCGAGCGACAGAAATGCTGTGTGTATATCCGCTCGCTTTTCATACCGCAGGCGAAGCCGGCGAAACTGATTTAGCCATGCAAACGTGCGCTCCACAACCCAGCGCCAGCGCCCCAGTCCGCTACCATGCCGTGTGTTGCGCATTGCGAG
>Ga0126381_100011189_pt1 | contig 10134 bp, 10 predicted proteins | sample PanSoiMetPlot_28_FD_96465 | JGI IMG/M metagenome (GOLD analysis project Ga0126381, IMG submission 96465) | Tropical forest soil microbial communities from Panama - MetaG Plot_28 | ecosystem: Environmental > Terrestrial > Soil > Tropical forest > Bulk soil | place: Panama | collected 2016-02-17 | reverse complement strand
TCTTGCGCACAATGGCATGTTCGACGACCTGGTCTGGTACCGCCTCACCGGACAGTTGCCCAGGGTCACCTTCGACACCATGCTGGCCCTGCAGCTTCTGGACGAGAACGCGCCCAAGAGCCTGAAGTGGGCTGGACGCGCGCACCTGGGCTGGCCAGACTGGGACATAGATGCTCGAAAGCCCCATGCGCTGTCAGCGCTGTACCCGTACAACGGCTACGACGCCGCAGCTACAGTTCTCCTGCGAGACCTGCTTGCTGACCGGCTACGAGAAGAACCGGTTCTACTACGTTACTTCAGGGCTCTGGAGATGCCCAAGCTGCGGGCACTCGAACGTCTGGTGGGGCGTGGTATCTACGTGGATCGCCAACGGGCATCACGCCTGATGCTGCAGGCCTGGCGCGAGCAGCAGGCCGCCGACGCGCAGGTACCCATCACCAACCCCGCCTCGAACCGCCAGGTCGCACAGTGGTTGTACACGGACCTCGGGCTACCCATCCTCAAGCCTGGGAAGCAGCATCCGTCCACAGATGAGGCAACAGTAAAGGCCCTGGGGCTGCGCTACCCAGATGCGCGCAAGATCCTGGATTGTCGGCGTCCTCGCAAGAAGATATCGACGTACTTCCGGCCGATCAACCATGCCACCAAGCACAGCTTCGACGGCAGGTTCCACCCCGAGATGCGCACGACAAGCGTCGAGACCGGTCGGCTGGCGTCGTTCTTCCACACCACTCCTCGGGACACCAGCGTACGTCCCATCTTCGACGCCCCGCCAGGCATGGTCCTCATTCAGGCCGACTACCGTCAGATTGAGGCCCGCCTGTGCGCCTGGATGGCCTCGGGGCGACCGATGGACTGGCAGTACGTCAACCCGCAGTCGATGCTGGCCGCCTTCCGCAACGGGCTGGACGTGTACTCGGACTTCGCCGCCCGCTACCTGCGCAAAACCATAGGCCAGGTGACCAAAGCCGAGCGCCAGGAACTGGGCAAGGTGCCCGTGCTGGCACAGTTGTACGGCATGTCCTGGATGGGCCTCAAAGAGTACGCCTGGGATTCGTTCGAGATCCTGTGGACCGACGCCCAGGCCAAGGCGCTCTGGCAACTCTTTCGGCAGCGCTACCCCGAGTTCCCGGCCTGGCACACATTTGCCGCCGAGCGGCTCATGCGCCAGGGCTACGTGCAGACGCCCATCGGCCGGATACGCCGACTGCCCGACGCGATGTACGGGCAGAAGGACGCCATCCGGAGTGGGATCAACGCCGAACCGCAGTCGCTTGCTTCCGACATCACCCAGACGGCGTTGATCGCCCTCGACCGCATGGGCGCCAGGATCGTAGGGGACATCCACGACGCCCTGCTGGTCGAGGTGCGGAGGGATCGTGCAGTGAGGGCCTGCGAAGCCATCCGCCAGGCCATGTTAGACGCCCCGCGCCAGCTACAGAGCCTGGGCCTGTGGCTGCCCGAGGGACTGATCGAAGTCGAGATCACGGCGGGGCCGTGGGGGCTTGGCAAACTCGTGACTTGACATCGAAAAATTGCCCGTGTTACAGTGATTGCTGCCTGTTGCCGCTGATGTTGATGTTGCAGTAACCGCACAGGTAGAAGGGAATACCGTGGACATTCGCTTGGGTACGACTGGGTTCAGCGATGCTGCCCGTTGTCTGAAGCGGTACGAGTACCGCTGGGTTGAGAAGTTAGTCCCCAAACCCAGGGACGTGCGCCCCGTGCTGCGACGGGGGGTGTGGATACACCGAGCTTTGCAGCTACACGACGAGGGCCAGCCGTGGCTGGAGGAACTCGACCGCATGTGGTCGTGGGCCATCGAGCATGGTGTGGACCCCGAGGCCGCCTCGACCATGAACGTCGAGGTCAAGGAACTCGTCGAGGACTACATCGCCTACTGGTCGGGGCACGAGGAGGCCCCAGGCCCATGGACCACCGAGAACACCGAGGTGGTCGTCGAGTGGGAGGTCAGGCCCGGCGTGGTGCTCAGCGCCACCATCGACGTGCTCAAGAAGGACGCCAGGGGCAGGCTGTGGATCTGGGAGCGCAAATCGACCCAGGATATCCCCGACTCCAACTGGCGCACCGTGGACCCGCAGACCATGCTGCAGTTCATGCTCGCCCGGCATATGGGCCTGGACATCTCGGGCATCGTCTTCGACTACATCTGCACCCGCCCTGGACGTGTCCCGAGGGTCACCCAGCAGGGCAAGCTGCACCAGTCCGACGAGAGCATGTCGACGCGGGGCCGCTACTGGGCCAGAGCCGAGCAGCAGCTACGCAAGGCGGGTCAGGGCGACACGTACATCAACCTGTTCAGGGAGCGCATCGTCGCCGACGCACAGTGGTTCCAGCGCTACGTGGCGCTGCGGCCCGACGACAACGGCTTCCTGACGCTCAAGGACGTGGCCCAGGTGCTGCGCCACATCAAGGCCGCCCAGGACTCGGGTTACTACGCCCGCTCGATCAACGTGCTGGACTGCCGCCTGTTCTGTCCGTACGGCCCACTGTGCATGGCCGAATACCAGTTGGGACGCAAGAGCGAGGCCCAGCGAGAGGAGTACCTGGTCTTGCAGACCGACGACAACTGGCAGATGGGCAGATCCGGTTGATGTGGGATCTGATCGAAGCCGCTGACTGCTGGGAGTGGCAGGGCTACGTCACCCGCAAAGGCTACGGGCAGTACGGCAGGACGGGTCACCGTCGAGCCCACGTCCGAGTCTGGGAGGCCCTGGTCGGTCCTATCCCTCAGGGCATGACTCTAGACCATCGCTGCCGCAATCGCCTCTGTGTAAACCCTGATCATATGGAGGTCGTACCGATGGGCGTCAACGTCCTGCGGGGCTTTGGCCCCCCCGCGCAGAACGCTCGCAAGGCGACCTGCAAATGGGGCCACAACAACTGGAGAGTCCGCGCTACGGGCGGTCGGCGCTGCGTGACGTGCAGTGCGGAGGGCCGCTAATGAGCATCGCCGACCTGTTCGTGCCGACCGACAAGATCCAGGCACTGACCCACGTCAGGATGGGCATCTACGGCCCCAACGGGGCGGGCAAGACCACCTTCGCCAGCACCATCCCCGTCAGCGAGCGGGTGCTGTACGTGTCGGTCGACGACGAGAACATTCGCCCCGTGGCCCAGCTTCGCCACTTCCGGGTCGTCAAGCTGCGGCGCTGGAACGACATCCTGATCATCTACCAGGCGCTGACCAGCCCTCAGAACAGGGTCACCACGCTGGTCTGGGACACCTGGTCGCGGGTCCAGGACCTGGCCGTGGGCAAGATCACGGGCTACGAGCCCAGCGACCCCGCCAAGCTGACCCAGTACATCGACCGCATCCCCAAGAGCCCACAGAACTGGCAGGCCTGGGGCCAGGTCGGGGCGCTGTGCTCCGAGTGGCAGCGCAACTTCAACATGCTGCCGCTGCACATCATCTACCTGCTGCAGGAGCAGGACCGCAAGCGTGAGGTCGAGCAGGACGTGTACACCGCCCCGCGCCTTACCCCAGAGGCCCTGAAGGGCATCCGCGATTCGCTGGAGATCCTGGGTCGGCTGTACGTCGACCTGGCCACGCCCAGCACCACCCTACAGGAGGCCGACGCCGCGCCCATCCCGTTCCTGGCTGGCGCCCAGGCAGACGCTATCGACCCGCACATGCGCGAGATCCGCAGGCTATTCATCGGCCAGCACGAGCGCTACATCGCCAAGGGCCCGACGCACATCCTGGGCCGGGTGATCGACAATCCAACCTGGGACAAGATCGTCCCGCCACTGTTTGGAGGAGGCCATGCAGCCTCAGGACATGCCGCTCGTGACGGTCAGGCTGCGGTCCCACTGGGTTAGCGGTAATACCCAGATGACCGTCAACGTCGACTTCACCACTGACACGCTTGAGGAGGCTCTGCGCCTCATCCGCCTGGCGACGCCCATCGGGGCGCCGCTGTTCGCCCAGTCCCTTGAGGAGGGAACTAATGCCTAGAATCGAACTGGACCTTTCGCTCGACCAGATCCGCGAGGGTACCGACCGGGTGCCCGAGGGCCGCTACCTGCTGGACTGCCTGGGCTGCGAGCACCCCCTGGAGAACCCGACCAGCCACGTCGTCAGCGTCGTCTTCAGCTACCGCATCGTGCAGGGCCCCGACGCCTACCCCCAGGCGGGCATCGGCGGTCGGCTGATCGACTTCGTCACGCTGTGGACGCCCAACAAGCCCGACATGAAGCCCTGGGCGCTGACCAGCGAGTTGGAGGCGCTGGGCCGCACCGACGTGATCGAGGCCTTCGCCAAGATGCAGGCCTCGCAGCGCAGCTTCGAGATCCCCTCGCCGCAGGCCGACGCGGTGTTCGACCGCATCTCCCAGGCCGTGCGCGGCAAGCAGGCCGTCGGCCACGTCGCCGACCAGCCTGGCAGCAACCCGCCGCGCTCGCGCATCGAGAAGCTGCAGTCGGTCAACCCAGGCCCGTTCTCGCCTGGCTGGGAGGTGCTGCGCAAGAGCGCCGAGTACCGCCCCGAGGCTGGGCCTGGCTTCGCCGCCCCGACGACCCGCGCCAACGGCCCCGCCGCCGCAGGCGCTCCCGACCTGTTTTCCGACCTGGATCGGGCCATCTAGTGACCACCGAGGCGGCCTTGCGGGCCAGGATTCTGGCGGCTGTCCGCCAGAAGTGGCCCCGCCGGACAGGTGTGCTACTGTTCGGCAGGCCCGCCTCGGCGGCGACGGGGGCGGGCCATCCTGACTTGTCAGGCGTGGTCCGCGCCCGTCCGATAGCCCTGGAGATCAAAAAAGCCAAGGCCAAGCCGACCCCTCGTCAGGTCGCCCGCATCCAGGACCTGCGCACAGTTGGATGCTACGCGTGGATCGTCAGATCCCCCTACGAGGCCTGCGACGCCGTGTACTGGACCGCGAAAGGATGGACCAGACCCTTGAGTAACGAACCCCTGGACCTTGCTGACTGGCTGATGGGCGACCCCGCCAAGGAGCCCGCAGCCGAATTTACCCTGCGCCCCGAAAACGATCCTGCCGTACAGGCGGTGAAGCGCGCCGAGACCCCCCCACCTGTGCTCCCCGAGCCTGAGCCGCTGCCCGCGCTGCCCGAGCAGGACCTGCAGTTCAACATGACCGTTGAGCCCGAGACCTGGGACACCCCCGAGCACCAGGACACCGCCGCGCGGGTGCTGGGCTTCGAGGACGCCGAGCATCGCCGCGACGTGGAGGACGCCGCCGAGTGGCGTGGCCTGCGGGCCGACCTGCGCACAGTGGGGGATCGGGTGACGCTCGTGTACGAACGCGTCGACCAGTTCCTGGCGGTGCTGTTCGGCGTGGACCAGAAGCTGAACAGGCTGCTGGCGCTGGTCGAGGAGGACCCCGAGCCTGAGGTCACGCTACCTCCCGAGATGGCCGCCGTCGAGGTCGTCGGCAACGACACCAACGGTCAGGATACGCCCAAGCCCAAGCGCACCAGGACGCGCAAGCCCAAAGAGTTCACGGTCGTGCCGCCCTCGGAGCCCGAGCCCATCCCTGACATCCCGTTCTAGCCCGCCGTCTCCCGCCCGAACATGAAGCCGACGGCGCTGCCCACCACGAGCAGCGCCGCCTTGCTGGCTTCGTCCGTAGTAGCCGGGCTGACGACGATCCAGGTCATAGCGATAATGAGCACCACGGCGATGACCACCGTGGCGACGGTCTTGACCAGTGGGAGTTGGCTTTCGTTGATGGTCATCGGCTCGTGGGCCTCGACTTCCCAAACCAGTACGAGATGATCAGTGTTGAGATGGCCACCACGCCGCTGGATACGTTGGGGTCGTGGTAGACCACCAGGATCGCGTAGCTCCCGGTAAGCACCAGCGCCGACAGCAGGAACTCGAAGCACAGGTGGATGATGTCGTAGCGGTTAGCAAGCTTGGCGGCCTGCTCGCTGGCCGTCTCGGTCTGCTCACGGTGCGTTCCCTGACCGGTGGGGCCGTTGCTAGACGGAGGCGACTCCATCAGATCGGGTTGGCTCACGCGGGGCCTCCGTCGCTCCCTGGATATCGTCGTAGAACTGCACGAAGCGGCGGTCGGTCATGGCCCACGGCATATGTTCGACCTTGCTCTTGAGGAACTCCCAGTCGGCGTCTTCGAGCACCAGCATGCCCCGGTCCTGGGGGCTATGCACGTTCTCGATGCTGGCACGGTCGAGCGCGTCCAGCACGCGGATGCCCTTGCGCATCTCGTCGATGCTGGCGCCGTTCTGGCGGTCGAGCGGCACGCGGATGGCGCCCTCGATGAGCACGCGGTAGTCGACGCGGTTGGGCTCGTACTCGGGCTGGCTGGGGTGTGGGAAGCGCGGGTCGGGTAACGACAGCAGGGCGATGCGTTTCATGCCGCGAGCTTAGCCTCCAGGGCATTCAGGCGTGCGTCGGTCGCCAGGATGTAGGTCTTCAGGGCTTCGAAGGTGATGGCGCCGACCGCCGCGTAGTCCATCGCCAGCGGCTCGCCGTCCGCGTCCAGCGCCACGATCTCGGGCACGACGCGGTTCCAGGCGTCGGCGATGAAGCCGACGCGCGCCTCGCCGGGCTCCTTGGTGATGTCGGTGTAGCTGACGCCGTGCAGCGTCGGGTTGAGCACGACCCGCAGCGGGTCCTCGAAGGCCAGGATGCCCGACTTGCCGCTGACAGCCGAGGACACGTTGAACGCCGAAGCGTACAGGCCCGAGAACGAGGCGCTGGTGGGTCCGTAGAAGTAGTAGCCAGTGGAGCGCACGAAGAACAGGATGCTGGCGCCGTTGTCGACCCACGCCTGGAAGCTGCCCGCCCAGTAGACCGTGTTGCCGCCGATGAACAGGTTGCGGCCCACGTGCACGTCCGAGGCGTTGGTGACAATCCCGTTGATGTCGCACTGCCACAGCATGCCGCCGCCGCCGCTATTCTGGCGTATGATGAACGTGCCGGGGTTGGCAACGGCAAACTCACCCGAGTTGACGGCGAAGCCGAAGTAGTTGCCGCCGCCCGCGTCGTACAGACAGATCTTGGGGCCAGTGGTCTGAGAGAACGCAAGCTGCGCGACCGGCGAGTTGGCCACGGAGCCAGCGCTCGTCGAGATCGACACCCAGCCGCCTGCCGCATAGCCCAGCAGGCACTGCGAGCCGAGCAGCGTCAGCGGCACGTACGAGCCCGCGCGGTTGTAGCCCTGGACGTAGCACACCGAGCCGTTCCAGCCCAACTCCAGGCCCACCCCGGTCGAGGCCACGGACTGCCCGGTGACCTGGATGCCGCCAGAGATCAGCAGCGCTGGCGCCGAGACGTTGGCGGCCAGGTAGGTCGTGCCCACGTTGTACAGGCCATAGTTGTTGACCGAGGCGCCGCTGGGCGCGGCGATGTAGATGCCGAAGTTGCCTGAGCTTGTTCCCGAGGCAGCGGTGATGGAGTCGACGAGGATGCCGTAGGCCGTCTGGACCGTGCTGCCCGCGCCCTTGCCCAGGTTGTAGACGTGGATGCCCGCGTAGCTGGTCAGGTTGAACGTGGCCGCCGCCGTGGCGCCCGAGATCTGCAGGTGCTCGAAGCTGGAAGTGACCGTGGCGGCTACGTTGGCGCTGATCAGCACCCCGGCGGCACTCGCCGACGTGACGGTCGGCAACACCGTCAGGCCGTAGGTGGTGTACGAGGGCGCCCCCCCAATCTGAATCCCAGCGGCTTGCCCCGATGTGCCCATCGCCGCGCTGCCGACGTAGATGCCCCGGTTGACCTTCAGGTCCTGGTTGATGATCAACTCCAGCGAGCCCGCGCCGCCCTGGCTGAGGCTCGCGCCGCTGGTCAGAAAGCTCAGCGCGCCGTTGAAGCCGATGCCGCCCGCGACCTCCAGGTACGGGCTGATCAGCAGCCCAGAGGTGTCCGAGGCGTGCCCGTTCTGGGTCGCCACGCGGCTCAGGAAGGTGTCCTGGGCGGCGCCGCCGCTGGGTCCCCAGCCCATGCCGCCCAGCGCGGCGATGCCCCAGCCAGGCTGGGTCTGGGTGGTGTCGGCGTACAGGTCCATCAGGTGCGTGGTCTGGCCCACCGCGCCGTACAGCTTGAGCGGCACGGTGGTGGCGCCCTGGTTGCCGCCCACGCCGAGCGTGTTCTTGAAGGTGATCGGCTGGTCGGTCATCACCCCCGTGAACAGGTTGTAGAACTGCAGCAGGTCGGCGTGCAGCACCGGGCCCTTGGTGATGAAGTTGGTGGCGGTCAGTGGCACGGGCGGTCTCCTACTGAGCGGCGTCGTAGATGGCCAGCGGCATGTCGTAGCCGTACTGGTTCTGCAGGGCAGGGTTGCCTGGGATGTTGGTGGTCCAGTCCATGTCGTACACGAAGTTGGTCACCGGCACCAGCGAGGACGTGCCTGGCAGGAACTCCAGCAGCGTGAAGTCGAGCACCCACTCGGGCGTCATGGCGGGCTCGCGCAGCGCCTGCTGGGCCTGCAGCTTGATCAGCCGCGCCTGGTACGCGTCGTTCCACGGGTCAGCAAAGGGTACCGGGAATCCCGCCGCGCGTACGCTCCACATGTGCTGGATGATCAGGTACGGGTTCTGCAGGTCGTCGGCGAGCGTGCTGAAGCTGGCCGCTGGCAAGCGCGTCTGGAACACGAATAGCCGGTACACCTTGGTGTTCAAGCTGACGCGCAAGCTGAAGCCCCACAACTGCGGGCTCTGGGTGTCGTCGTTGGTGTAGAACCAGATGCGCAGCCTGATACGCTTGGCCTCGGTCTGCAGCGGGAAGCGCACCTCGCCAGCGGGCGAGTTGATGATGTTGCCCAGGTCGCTGAGCGTGCCTCCGTCGAGCCCGTACTGGATGTCGAAATAGCGCGCGCCTGGCGCCAGGTTGTCGCCGATGACGCGCACCGTGAAGCCGATCTTGTCCTCGTCGGGGAAGCCCAGGTCGATGTCCGGGATGTCGACGTAGCCCTGCAGCGTGTAGCGGCAGTTGGCGTCGTCGATCTCCGAGTCGCCGTCCTGGGGCAGGATGACCTGGCCCATGTTGGTGCCCGACGAGAACGTCAGGATCGGGTTGGGGCTGAAGATGAAGCTGATCTCCAGGGCGCGCACGTCGACGTTGCCCAGGTCTAAGTAGGTATGCGGCGCGCCCGTGCTCTGGTCGTTGCGCCAGATCCAGGTGTGGCCCGCGCCGTTCTGCACGGCGTAGTACAGGAAGCGCACCCCGCCCACCAGCGCGGTGACCCTGCCGCGCGCGTTCGGCGGGCGGCGATAGTCCCTGGCCCACGGCGCGACGACCGAGGCCGTCCCCGAGTACTGGTCGGCGGGGGTGTACTCCCACAGCGAGCGCTCCCTGGGGAACACCAGCGTGACCGAGCCGCGCGCCTGGTCGGCGCCCGAGGCCAGCAGCCAGCGCAGCGGGTTACAGTTGCCCAGGTCGCGGTTGTAGAACGGCAGCAGCGTGTGGTACACGGCCTGGCTGTCGATCTCGCCCAGTTCTGAGGTCTTGCCGACGTACACCAGGACAAGTCCGCCGCCAGGCGCCAGCGAGGTGATCACGTCGTTGCCCGTGCTCACAGGTTGGGCGTAGCCGCTGATCGGGCTGGTGCTGGACATGACCTTGTAGTAGTCGGTAGTACCCGGCCCGCCAGCGATGTAGTTGGAGGCGTGGTCGGACGTGTAGGCCCACACGTAGATGGCGATGGCCCCGCCAGGCTCGCCCGCGCCCTGCAGGATGTCGTGCTGCGCCCAGGCCGAGTCGATCACCACACCTGTGCTCTGGCCGCCGAAGCCGACCGTCAGCAGGTTGCCGAAGACGCCGCACGCTGAGCCCAGCGGCGGCCCCTTGCCGGTAATGGTGGCCATCAGTTGCCACGGCCCAGGCACCGACTGGCGCATGTACACGCCCGTGTTGGCGCCCATGGGCGCCACACACAGCAGGCGCTGGGTCGCCGCCGTGCCCACAAAGTACAGGATCTCACCGATCCACACGGCGGGGCCCGTGGCGCTGGGCAGCGCGTTGTAGGTCACCTCGGGGCTGAGCACGGCGGGCGCGAAGGCGCAGTTGACGTTGCTCGACTCGGTGTACTGGGTGGCAAACTGGGTGGGGTCGTCGCCTGCATCGGAGTAGCGACGCAGGCCAGCGCCCCCCGTGAGAGCAGCGACAGCGTGTGCGCTCTCGTACGGGTTGAAGTC
>Ga0126381_100011188_pt1 | contig 10136 bp, 6 predicted proteins | sample PanSoiMetPlot_28_FD_96465 | JGI IMG/M metagenome (GOLD analysis project Ga0126381, IMG submission 96465) | Tropical forest soil microbial communities from Panama - MetaG Plot_28 | ecosystem: Environmental > Terrestrial > Soil > Tropical forest > Bulk soil | place: Panama | collected 2016-02-17 | reverse complement strand
TTTGACGCACGTTCGGGACGGCTTCCTCAAGATGGAAGCAGCCTGAAGGCTGAACTCTGAACGCCGGTAAGAACAAGCCTCTGAGTACGATGATGCAATATGAAGTATGTGGTTGGCAATTTGCGGGCGGAGGCGATGCTAATCTCCAGACTCCTGGATCCTACCGTCCAAGAACCTCCGCTAGGGTTTTCAATAGCTGTCCGGCTGAATATGGTTTTCGCAGAAACGCGTGGCGTCGCGCCCTTCGGGGTCCGATCAATTTGACATCGGTGTCCAAGCCGCTGCTCATGATGACGTTGAGGTCCGGGTTCAGGCTCTCCATAGCGCGAATCGTCGCCGGTCCTTCCATGAATGGCATCATCGCGTCTATCACGGCAGCTTTGATCTCAGTATGATGCTGGGCATATAGCATGAGTGCCTCCGGGCCATCGGGCGCAGTCATCACTCTGTAGCCATAGGCCTCGAGCGTAGCTTTGGCAATTTGGAGGACTCCGACTTCATCGTCTACCAGCAGTATCAACTCACCACTGCCTGCCGGCAACGCTGAATCCTCCGGTTCTGCCTGCTCATTACCGCCTGCTTCGGCCCGCGGAAGATAGACCTTGAACTCCGTTCCGCGCCCGTGTTCGCTATAGACGTTGATAAACCCTCCGTGGCTTTTCACAATGGTCAAAGAAGTGGACAGGCCCAGACCCGTACCCTTGCCCGGTTCTTTAGTTGTAAAGAAGGGCTCAAATATTCTATCCAGTATCTCAGAGGGAATACCTACGCCCGTGTCCGTAACTCTGATCAGGACGTAGCGACCTGGAGTGGCTCCAACGTGCATGTCGGCATAGTTCTCATCGGCGTTGGTATTTTCGGCCTTGATCCTAAGTGTGCCACCGCGGGGCATCGCATCGCGAGCGTTAACGCACAGATTCATGAGCACTTGATGAATCTGTGTGGGATCGCCGGATATCGTCCATAGGTCATCTGACACACTGACCTCGATGTGGATGGACTTCGGAAGCGTGTGACCGAGCGTCTCGGCTATTTCCCTGATCAGGTGAGCGGGCTGGAGTGACATCCGCTCTCCTGTAACGCCCTTGCCAAATGAAAGCACTTGCCTTATCAAGTCGGCGGCGTTGTGCGCATTTTTATCAAGAACTGAGAGGACGTGCTGGTCCTCTTCGGTCGGCAGCCTGCGTTTGAGCAAACTGACGGCCGTCGTGATCGGCGATAACAGGTTGTTCAGATCGTGCGCAATACCACCGGCCAGAATTCCGATGCTCTCCATCCTCTGCGCTCGATAGAATTGGGCCTCGAGAGCCTTCTTTTCGGTGACATCCCTGTTGATGGCCAATACTGACTTTGGCTCGCCTTTATCGTCCCGCACCAGAGTCAAACGCGTTTCGGCAACTATCCGTTTGCCGGATTTGGTTTGCTGCTGCAACTCGCCATCCCATTGCCCCTTCTCGAAAAGAATCTCTCTGGCCTTGTCAAATTCCTCTGTCCCAGCAGCATATAGCAAGTCTCGAAAGTCCTTTCCAAGGACCTCGTTCGCGGCCCAGCCGTAGATGCGCTCGGCGCCTTTGTTCCAGTAGGTAGTGCGACCATTTTCCAAGTCTCTCACCGAAATCCCGTCGTGTGCCTGATCGAGCAGGTCGAACTGCTCCCGTAACTGCTGATGGGTCCGCTTCCGGTCGGTAATGTCTCGAACAAACACCGACAACCCATGTGATGAGGGGTATGCGCTCGTCTCAGACCAGAGCTTCGATGATTCATCGAAGCTCTCGAAATATGCTTTCGCGTGCCCGTCCATTGCCTCATGCAGCCGGACGTAGTCCACCCCCCCAACCTTCTCTGGAAAGGCCTCCCAGATGTTCTTGCCGATCAGCGCTTCCCTTGCCCTACCGGCCAATTCGGCCGCTTGCTGATTGACGTATGTGTAACACCATTCACGATCCAGTGCATAGAATGCATCGCCGATGCTTTCAATGATGTCCTTCACATTCTGCTCAGCAGTCCGACGGGCTTGCTCTGTCTGCCTTCGTTCACTGACGTCGTGAAAAACAGTAACTGCGCCGACTACCTTTCCCTGCGCGTCCAAGATTGGCGCCTGACTGGCGTCAATGGGCACTTGCCTGCCGTCCCTTGATACTAAGAGGGCTTGATCAGCGAGGTCAACGGAAACCCCATTCCGCATAACCTTTTCCGGGCAGCACTCCACGGCCTCGTGCGTTTCCCTGTCTACGACTTGGAGAACCGACGGGAGCGGTTTGCCCATCGCCTTAGGGGGATCCCATCCTGTCACAGCATGGGCGACTGAATTCATAAAAGTTATGCATCCAGCGGTATCGGTCGCGATGACGCCATCCCCAATGCTCGATAGTGTTGCGCCCAACATCTCGCGCTGGCGCCTGATTCTCGCTTCGTCCCGTGCGCGTTCGGCCAGCAAACGCGTCACTACCAGGTAGACGAACCATAGGAATGCGGTCGCAAAGAGCGGTTGAGCAACTAAGCTGAGGATAGCAGGCCCGCGGGTGGTCGTTGCTCGCCGAGACTCCTCGGACAAGAGGCCTTGTGCCTCGGCTTCCATCCGGCCAATGGTGCGGCCGATGTGCACTAATCCCGAGTCTCCCACATCGGCTAGCACTACTCTAGCTGCGGAATCGACATGTCCGCTGCGCCGCAAGGCAGCCGCTTCTCCCAGTCTTCGTAGATCATTGTTTACAGCAACTCTGAGTCCTGGAATTCCGCTTTGTAGACTCGGATTTGTAGCGATGGCTTCCAGCTCGTTGAGATGCCCGTCCATCTCCTTCACGTCGGACCAGTAGGACTTTAGATCACTCTCTTTTCCACTAACGAGGTAGCCGCGGACCGTGGCTTCGGCGTCCATTAGCGCGGACTTCGTCTCGTTTAATGCCAGTAGCGCCTGCTGTGTATGTGATACGTCATCGTCGTATCGAAATGCTCTCTTCGTCTCTCGGTGGGATAGGGTAGCGATGACAGCCAAGACCACGAATGCAAATCCAACGGCCGCGGCTATTTTTGGCTCGCCTGGCCGTCTCATTTGTCTCACCCCCTTGAGTAAAACAGTTATTCCCTTTACTAAACGCAAAGTTTGTTCCGAGGCAAGAACAGGAGGCGACCAGGATTGAAAATTTCGTCTCGGTTATCGCGCGGGCGAGTAAACCTGTGGAAGGCTTACTAATGCGTTGAGCGAATAACTATTAACCCGAAGTCGTAACAGGCAACTACTAGAACCACACGTGAAGACTGACCGATATCCTTCACTCGAATGCTGTCATATTGACCGTGCACCTTCCGTGATTCAGACACGAGAAATAGTCGATCGCGTTTGTTGTCAGTGATTAACGAAGAGCGACCAGTCACGGCATGAGGATTGCCCAGTAGCGAGACGGCTTCCAATGGCATTCAATCACGTCACTTGTTCTAGCACTTAGGCGGTCAAAATGGCCTCAGGGAAGTATCCGGTCCTTTGCTTTGCTCGATAGCGCGAGGGACACGCACAGATTAGGACGCAGACACGAGACGGCTCCAGAGAACGATCAATGATAAAGAGTTGTAAAAGGGCGCTCCTCATCTTCACACCGGCACTCCTGGCTGCCGGAATCTTTGCGTGGAGCAGTGCCGCTAGTTCTGGATCAATCAGCCAAAATGGATGGCGGAGTAAGGTATCGCCCGATCTCCTTGAAGAGTTTGACAATGGAGGAGACCCGGGGAGCCTTCGCGACGTAATAATTACCACGGCCGGCAAACCGGGCTCGCAGCACAGCGCCGCGGTATTGGCCTCTGGGGGCTCTGTCAAAGATACCTACGGTGTAATCAATGGGATTTCGGCCAAGTTGCCGCTGCACGCCATCGAGGCCCTGACACGGCGGAATGATTTCGCTTTCATAAGTAAGGATAGGCCGATAACCGTATTTGGCCACCTGGAGAATACCAGCGGCGCTGCCCAAATAAGGAACCTGATTTCCAGCATTCCGAGCCTGAACGGAGCGGGCGTCGGCATCGCCATATTGGACTCGGGAATCTATTCCGCGCACCACGAAATAAGTTACAACGGCGTCAGCCGCATTTCTGTTAATGTCGACGCCGGCGGATTTGGAAACGCTACCGACTATAGCGGACACGGAACGCACGTTGCGTCCATCGCGTGTGGCACGAACCATGTAGGACCAGGGGCTTACACGGGCGTGGCGCCTGGCGCAACCATCATCAATGTAAAGGTCCTGGACCGTACCGGCACAGGTTATACGTCCAACATTATCAATGCAATAAACTGGTGCGTAAGCTACCGCTATACATACAACATCAAGGTGATGAACTTGAGCCTGGGAGCACCTGCGGTCGATTCGTATCAGAACGATCCCGTATGTAAAGCGGTTCGGGCAGCCCACGACGCTGGAATTGTAGTAGTGGTGGCTGCCGGCAATGACGGCAAAGACCAAAATGGAAACAAGCTTTACGGAACAATCCATTCACCCGGCACTGAGCCCTCAGCAATAACAGTCGGAGCAAGCAACACATTTGGCACGGACTCGCGGGCCGATGATGTGGTTACCACGTACAGCTCCAGAGGGCCTACTCGGGGCTACTACACCGACGCGCTGGGCAACAAGATTTACGACAATTTGATCAAACCGGATCTGGTTGCACCGGGCAACAAGATCATAGGGGCTGAGGCTTACGGCTGCACTCTCATCACTGACCACCCAGAGCTTGATGCCAACGTCTACGAGACGAATACGTATCATTATGTGATGTATATGAGTGGGACCTCCGTCGCCACCCCGGTTGTTTCGGGAGCGGCCGCACTGCTGTTGCAGGCTAACCCATCGCTAACGCCAAACCTCGTAAAAGCCATCCTGATGTATTCCGCCCAGCCACTCAAGGGCTACAACACTTTGGAACAAGGCGCTGGTGAGCTTAACATCGACGGCGCAGTGCGGCTGGCCAATACGATCAAGAACCCGGTCAGCGGCCTCACAAATGGACAGCCGTTGCTCGTGGGCGCGCTTCCCGCGCAACAGAGCACAATAGCGGGCCAGACATTCCACTGGGGCCAGGGAGTGATAACGAACTTTACCTTCCTCTACGACAGCGATTTGATGAACAACTGGCAAGGAATGTACGGTCAGGGAGTACTCCTCAGCGATGGCACCTATGTCTCAGCCGGTGTGATTTTGAAGAAGGCCTCACTTGTGACTCCGGGAGTATCGGTCAGCACCGGAGTGGTTCTGAGTGACGGATTGCTGATGACATCCGGAACACTGGTGAGCAGTGGAGTGGCCCTGTCGGATGGAGACCTGCTTTCGGATAATACTGCGTTTTGTGACGGGGTTATTATCTCCGACGGTGTCTTAGTCGCGGATGGGGTTATAATCTCAGACAATGTTGGTTATACCACGTTGGGAGACCCGGGACTTTGCTCAACGCCGCTGCCCGATGGCACGGTCAAATAGGTCTGACTTAGGCTCTTGATCGGGAACACTGAGAAGATGCCGAGTGCGGGAAACTGCAGCAGCCCCGCAGCCACCTACCCAATCCTCAAATGCGATGCTCCATTTAGGCCTCACCGTTCACCATAGCCGACGTGTTGGGCCATTCGGATGTGAGGATGACCAGCCGATATACTCACGCAACAAGACGAGACGGAATGCAGTAGACGGCCTCGCCAGGTACGGAAGCGATTGTCACAATGTTGTCACAATAGAGCGTAAGGTTTGTTTGGTCTGATGGAAGTTGATGTTTTCTAAGTTGATGATCTATAATGCGGTTACTTGATGATAAGCCAGCGTAGCTCAGTTGGTAGAGCATCGGTTTCGTAAACCGGAGGTCAAGGGTTCGAGTCCCTTCGCTGGCTCCACTGAATCAATCATTTACAGTCATTACCGCTTTCCGGCAACAACCTTTTGTGTCCATTTTGTGTCCGTTTTTCCGGCTTGCTCCACTGCGGCAACCGCGAGCCGGCGCGCCTAGTCTGTTGAGTGGGCATATCTTCGGGTCGTGTGAATGTCAGCGTGCCCCATAACATCAGCTATGGCGTTCATTGCTACACCCATCTCGGCAGCTCTCGTTCCGAATGTGTGTCGCAAGTCGTGAACTAACAGCGGGCCGACCCTTGACCTTCACCCTCCTTCGCTGCGTCCGGCCTCCATCGAGTTAATGCCATTGTTCTAATCCTCAAAGCTTACTCCGCTTCCCATAGCTACGGTCTCGGCAGACCGGCTTCCAGCACTCATGCAATCGGTTCTTTCGTGCAAAGCCAGAACAGACGAAATCGCCGGGCAGCGCCTTGACAGGCCTATTCGAAACAGAGAGAGTAGGTATGGACGCTGCTTTTACGAATATCGCGTACCCTTTTGTGGCGCGGTAAGATGACTGGTATCATTCAATCGGGCGACTCGTCTTATCTCTGCCAATCTGCACAAGGCCTTTTTCCCTCGTCACTCGCCTGCTAGAGATCGCGACTTTGTCTTCACCCGTTACGCGCCCTAAAGCGGAGAACCGCGTCTTTTTATGAGAAGGATCAATGTTTGTCGAAAGATGAAGAGTTCGAAGGGAATACCGCAGAAGCGGGCGGAGACATGGAAAATAGTTCACCAAGAAATGAAAGGAGATATGCATTATGAAACAGTCCATCGGAAACTTCCTGCTTCGGCGCCTGCAGGAAGCGGGGATTCGGCATATCTTCGGTGTGCCTGGCGACTACAATCTCGAACTCATGCAACAACTGGAGGACCGGGGCGAACCGGCCTGGATTGGAAACTGCAACGAGCTCAACGCATCCTACGCGACCGATGCATATGCACGAATCAACGGCGTCGGCGCGCTGATTGTGACGCACGGCGTTGGGGCTCTTAGCGCGATCAACGGCATCGCCGGTGCGTACAGCGAGCATGTCCCGGTGATCTTGATTAGTGGATCCCTTCCACTGCGATCCATGCAACGTGGAGATCTGATGCACCACACTCTCGCTAATCAGGAAAAAGGGAACTTCTGTCGCATGTTCGCCGAAGTGACGGATGCCCAGGCACGACTTACTCCGGAGAATGCCGTCGCTGAGATCGATCGGCTCATTCTGACGGCGTGGCGCCGAAAACTTCCCGTCTACCTGGAACTGCCATCCGACATCTCTTATCTCGAGGTCGAGGTGCCCGAACCTCCCCTCAGACTGAAAATGATGCCGAGCGAGCAGGAAAGCCTGAAAGCCTGCACGGAGATGATTTTGGAGCGATTGAATGCCGCCAAGTCGCCTGCGTTTCTACTGGATCTTGATGCGATCCGCTTCGGCGTCTCTGCGCAGATCATGGAACTCGCTGAACGATTTCACATGCAGGTGGCGACGCTGAACTGTGCGAAGGGAGCTGTCCCCGAGACTTCCGGTCATTTCGTTGGAACGTACGCGGGTATTGCAAGCCCCTCCGCAACGCGCGCGGCGATTGAGGAAAGTGATTGTCTGCTAACGGTTGGTTACCGGCGCGTTGAATCGACGACTGGTTTCTTCACCGACACACAGCCCCCTTCTGCCATCCGCCTTAATTCTAGCTACGTCGACACGGTGGACAAGAATTATCAGGGGGTTTATATTGCGGAGCTTTTGCGGTCAATAGTTGACTCGTCCTCGGGCATCATCACAAAGAAACAGCCGGCTCATCTGTCAAAGCCTTTATCCTTTGTTCCATCGGACGATCCCCTCACCCAAGACGCATACTGGAAAGCGATGCAGAATTTTCTGCGTCCCGGAGATGTCATCATTGTCGAAGACGGAACGTCGAGCGCAGGTTGTGGTCGATTAACACTGCCCGACGACTGCACTTATATCACAGGGGCATTTGTATGGTGTTCGATCGGTTATGCAACAGGCGCGCTGCTCGGAGCTATTCTCGCTTCTCCCGGACGTCGCCACATCTTGCTTACCGGAGAAGGATCTCTCCAGATGACCGTCCAAGAGATCTCTACTGTAATGCGGCATGACCTTAAACCCTTCATTTTCGTGAACCAGAACTCGGGGTACACAGTAGAGAGAGCCGTTCTGGGTAAGGACGCGAAGTACAATGACGTCGCGAACTGGCGGTATTCGGAATTGCCAAATGTCTTCAGCCGTGAGAAGAAGGCAGAAACCTACGTCGTTCAAACTAGCAGCGAATTGCAGGAGGTACTGGACTCTCCGCATTCAGGAATGGTCTTTGTGGAGTGCGTCATGAACAAGTACGATGCGCCGCTCGATTTGATCCTCGGTGGACACGCGATCGCCGATACCGACTACGGAGCGCGCGGGCCACAGTCAGCATTGAATGCGCAAATCCCGTTGCCGAAGAGCGCCGCCACGTCTCCCAAGCACGATGAGGGTCAACAGCAGGAGGTGTCGACAACCACCTGAAGTGATTCGTTATGCCGCTGAGCTCCCTCACCCGGAGCATCAGCATGTGGTGCAGAACTTCATCAATCCGATTCGCGCCGAAACTCTGATCCTCGATTACGAAATCTGATGCCAGATAAGGAGCGTAAAAGATGCCGAAAGCGATCACAAACGAGGAGCAAGGAGATTCGATGGTTTTCGAGAAGCTCAAGGTGAGGAATGAAGGAGCGGTTCTGTTTGTTGAAATCAATGCCCCGCCCATGAATCTTAATGGGCCCGAACTGGTCCGCGATCTGGTCTCGCTGATTCAACGGGCCGAGGCCGATGAGTCCGTCCAGGTGATTGTATTCAAGAGCGCCGACCCGGACTATTTCATTTCCCACGTCGACGTGACGCGGATCAAAGAGAACCGCGAAGCGGCGGCGAAGCTTGATGGCGATGCCTCGATTGGTCAGGTTCTTCGCCACTTGAGCGCAAGCCGTCTCGTTACCATCGCTCAGATCGAGGGTCGCGTGCGCGGCGTCGGCAGCGAGTTCGTGCTGGCGTGCGACATGCGTTTTGCTGCGCGCGAGTCGGCGATCTTCAGCCAGTTCGAGCCTTCGTTCGGAGTGATTCCGGGCGCGGGCGGCGCTCAGCACCTCGCGCGTCTGATGGGTCGCGGACGCGCACTCGAAGTAATGTTGAGCGCTGAAGACTACGACGCGGATCTGGCTGAACGATATGGCTGGATCAATCGCGCGTTGCCCACAGATGCGATTGATAACTTCGTCACCTCACTCGCGCATCGAATTGCAAAGTTTCCGGCTGCCGGCCAGGTTGTGGTCAAGGAGCGAGTCAATACGGTTGCGCTCCCGTCGGCGGACGATATTCGTCGCGATTCCGATCTCTTCCTTGAAGGCCTGCGCACTCCCGAGTTCCAGGAGCGGATGCAGTCCGCGATGAAACTCGGCTTCCAGACAAGAGACGCGGAAATGAACCTGGCCCAGCTGGTGGGCGAGCTGTGAGGAAGACCGCACGCCGGTTGTATGTGCTCGGGCAGGTGGGTACGAGTCCTGGCTACGCTTACCGCCTGGTGAAGATTCCGTTGTTGGTTGCCGAAGTATTTCTGCTAACCCGCGGGGGCGTTGGACCCTTCGCCCTTGATGCACTCTTCAAACCCGCAAAACAATGAGGATCTGCGACACCTGCGTGACCGGTCAGATCAAACGATCGATTTACTTGCCAAGGCGAGCCAGTCGTGAGGCCAATTCCCGGCAATGTGCTTGTGTGTTGCGAACAGCCCAACGGGAATGTCATTCTTGATGTCTGACACGTGTTTTTTATAAGGAGGTGAGCAATGGGACTCTCGTGGCAACAAGGTCCGTTATCACCGGGGGCAATCGGACGCTTTCTCGTACCCGAGCCGCTGCCCAAGAAACTCTTATACGCCGAGCCGTTGCGCCGGCGCATGCGCGTGCTCTTCGGCGGCGCCTGGATCGCTGACAGCGAAGACGTCATCCTGCTTTTCGAACCAGGTCGCTATCCAATGGCCTACTTCCCGATGAGCGATGTCTCTGCAGATACCTTGGAACGTAGCGAGTACACGAACCAGCACCACGAACTGGGACTCACTTCGTGGTATATCGTTCGAGCAGGCGGGCAAAGAGCACCACGAGGGGCGTGGCAGCATGTCAACTTGCCGGACCACGCCAGCGAATTGCAGGAACGGGTGGCGTTTGCCTGGCCGGCTATGGACGCATTCTACGAAGAAGACGAACGAATCGTGGGT
>Ga0126381_100011187_pt1 | contig 10136 bp, 4 predicted proteins | sample PanSoiMetPlot_28_FD_96465 | JGI IMG/M metagenome (GOLD analysis project Ga0126381, IMG submission 96465) | Tropical forest soil microbial communities from Panama - MetaG Plot_28 | ecosystem: Environmental > Terrestrial > Soil > Tropical forest > Bulk soil | place: Panama | collected 2016-02-17 | reverse complement strand
TGCAGCGCATGCATATTGGGTTCTACGACAAGAATCCAGTGGGCAGGCTGGTGACCCGGGTTACCACGGACGTGGACGCGTTGAACGAGATGTTCACTTCCGGCGTGGTTTCCATTTTCGAAGACATGTTCGTGCTGGCGGGAATCCTGGCGATCATGCTCGGAGTGAACTGGAAACTGGCGCTGATCACGTTCGCGGTGTTGCCGTTCATCGCTTACGCCACCAAGCTTTTCCGCGACCGCGTTCGCGATTCGTACCGGCGAATTCGCGTGGCCATTGCCCGCATCAACGCGCACCTGCAGGAACACGTGAGCGGGATTATGGTGCTGCAGCTTTTCAATCGCGAGGAAAAGGCGTTCGAAACTTTTTCTGAAGTCAATCGACAGCACATGGACGCGTTCAAGGACGCGATTATGGCGCATGCGATTTACTATCCCGTCGTCGAAATTCTTTCCTCGATTGCGATCGCATGCGTGCTTTGGTTTGGCGGGCACGATGTGATCCGGCACCTGCAGATCACGGCGTTGACATGGAATTTCGGCGGAAAAACCTGGTTCCCGCTTCAGCGCGTGCCGACTGCGGTCACGCTCGGAGTGCTGGTCGCCTTCATGCAGTATGCGCAACGCTTCTTCCGGCCCATCCAGGACCTGAGCGAGAAATACAACATTCTGCAGTCGGCCATGGCGGCCGCGGAACGAGTTTTTAAGCTGCTGGACACTCCGGTTGAGATCACCGAAGCACCGGTAACAAAATCACCCGCGGGTCCGGGACGGATCGAATTCGATCACGTGTGGTTTGCCTACCGGACCATTCCGGCACACCCGGATGGCCAGAAGCAGGTGGCGCCAGCTGCCCGCCCGATCGAGCACCGCTCGCCCGCTTCCGGAGAGCCCGATTGGGTGCTGCGCGATGTCAGCTTGACGATCGAACCCGGCGAAACGGTTGCCATCGTCGGCCACACCGGCGCCGGCAAAACTACTCTGATTTCCCTGCTGCTGCGCTTCTATGACGTCCAGCGCGGCGCCATCCGTCTGGATGGAGTCGATATTAAGGAAATGTCGCTCGCCGATCTGCGGCGCCGGTTCGGCGTAGTGCTGCAGGATCCATTTCTTTTTACCGGCACCATCGGTGGAAACATCCGCTTGGGAACGGACTCGATCACCGAGGAACAGGTCCGCCAAGCCGCGGAGGACGTCAATCTTGCCGATTTCATTCATCAACTGCCCAACACCTACGCGGAGGAAGTGCAGGAGCGCGGATCAACCCTATCCACCGGGCAAAAGCAGCTGATCTCTTTTGCGCGTGCGCTAGCGCACTCGCCGAAGATTTTGATCCTGGACGAAGCTACATCCAGCGTGGACACGGAAACCGAATTCAAGGTTCGCGAGGCACTCGATAAGATGGTTGAGGGTCGCACTTCGATCATCATCGCCCATCGTCTCTCCACGGTTCAGCGCGCCGACAAAATCATCGTCATGCACAAGGCTCAGCTGCGGGAAATGGGCACCCATCAGCAGCTGTTAGCAAAACGCGGAATTTACCACAAGCTGTACCAGCTGCAGTACAAGGATCAGGAAATCCCGGTGGTTTCGGGCCCCCGCCCCGAGGTGACCGCCGGCGCCGACGACTAAGCACCCCTGCGATTTAGGTTTCTTCGCCGCCCGGAACCGTAGCGTCTATACTTGCGTACTCTGGGCAGTAATCATTCCAAATTAACGAGGCCGAACCCCGATGAGAATCCCGCGACGGAGTCTCCTCTCTGTCTGCTTGTTGTGTCTCGCGATATCGACGATCGTAAACGCGCAAACTCAATCCCCCGGTAACGACAGCACTCCTAATTATCAGAATCCCAACCTCGCCATCGAGGATCGCGTGCGCGACCTACTCTCGCGCATGACGCTCGAAGAGAAAGTGGAGCAGCTTGTCCCCCCGCGCGGCAATCAGGTTTCGGTCATCGACCCCACCGGGACCTTCACCGACGAAACGGCTCGACAGACTCTGGCGCGCTACGAGGATCCCGATTTTGTTTTCTTGCCCAAGACTGCGGCCATTCTGCACAACGCCGCGCAGCGTTATCAGCGCGAAAAGACTCGCCTCGGAATCCCGCTCTTGTTTGCGGGCGAGTCGCTGCACGGATTCATGGAATATGGCAGCACCAGCTTTCCCCAGGCCCTTGGACTGGCCAGCACCTGGGATCCGGCTTTGGTGAAGCGGGTGTTCACGGCAGCCGGCGATGAAGCCCGTTCCTCGGGCACGGACTGGGTTTTCACTCCCGTCCTCGACCTCGCCCGTGATCCCCGCTGGGGGCGCACCGAGGAAACGTATGGGGAAGACCCGTATCTGGTTTCACGAATGGCGGTGGCCGCGGTCACGGGGCTGCAGGGAGATGAATTTTCCCTCGGCCCGCATCACGTGATGGCCACCATGAAGCATTTCGCGGTTCACGGACAGCCGGAGGGCGGCACCAACACAGCCCCGGGGAACTATTCCGAGCGCGTGATTCGCGAAAATTTCCTGGTTCCGTTCGAAGCTGCGGTGAAAGAAGGTCGGGTGGGCAGCGTCATGGCTTCCTACAACGAGATCGACGGCATTCCCTCGCACATCAACCACTGGCTTCTGGGCCGAGTTCTACGGCAGGAGTGGGGCTTTGGCGGCTTCGTGACCTCCGATGGGGACGGCTTGCAGATGCTGGTGAACACGCACCACGTGGCGGCGAACAAAGCCGATGCCGCGCGCCTGGCCATCGCGGCCGGCGTCGACTTCGACCTTTCCGATGGATCGGTCTATCGAACCCTGCTGGACCAGGCAAGGCAAGGAATGGTGCCGCAATCCGAACTCGACCAAGCCGTCAGTCGTATTCTCGCGGCAAAATTCCGCCTTGGCCTGTTCGACCATCCTTACACCGACCCTGACTATGCGGAAAAAATCACCAACGGCCCTGAGCATCGAGCGATTGCGTTGCAGGCGGCGCAGGAAACCGTAGTTCTGCTGAAAAACCAAAACAACCTGCTCCCGTTGGATTTGAACAAAGTGAAGACCATCGCGGTGATCGGGCCGAATGCCGACGGACTTCACCTGGGCGGCTACAGCCGTAATCCCGTCCACGGCGTCACTATTCTTGAAGGCATTCAGCAGCGGGCCGGATCGAAGGCGAAGGTGCTCTATGCCGAAGGCTGCCGCTTCACAAACAAGAGCCAGGACTGGCATGGCTGGTTCGGCGGCCCCTACGGGGACAATGTTCAGCTGATCGAGCCCGCCACCCAGCAGGACAAAATCAAAGAAGCAGTCGCGGTTGCACGCAAGTCCGACGTCGCCATTGTCGTGGTTGGGGAAAACGAGAGTACGAATCGTGAAGCCTGGTCTGAAATACACCTCGGCGACCGCGATTCCCTCGATTTGCTGGGCGCGCAGAACGATTTGGTCAAAGCCGTGGTTGAGACGGGCAAGCCAACGATCGTCTTTCTCCTCAACGGCCGCCCCCTTTCCATCAACTCCATTGCGCGGCAGGTTCCGGCCATCCTCGAAGGCTGGTATCTGGGCGAAGAGGGCGGCACCGCCGCCGCTCAGGTGATTTTTGGAGACGTGAATCCCGGCGGCAAACTGCCCATCACCTTTCCGCATTCCGTCGGCGACCTGCCCGACTTTTACAATCACAAGCCATCCGACAATCGAAGCTACGAGTTCAGCACGCGGGAACCGCTGTATCCCTTCGGTTACGGGCTGAGCTATACGACCTTCAAGTTCGACGATCTGCGCATCGAGCCAACCCAAATCCAGTCTGGGGGCACGGCGAAAGTCAGCGTCGAGGTCACCAACACCGGCTCCCGCGCGGGCGATGAAGTTCCGCAGATGTACGTTCACCAAAAGGTCGCCTCGGTGACGCGGCCGGTGAAACTGCTCAAGGGATTTCAGCGCATTACGCTCGAGCCGGGAGAAAAGAAGACGGTCGAGTTCACGCTCACTCCGGACAGTCTTTCCCTGCTCAACGCGGACATGCGCAGCGTGGTCGAGCCGGGTGATTTCGAGATTATGGTCGGACCCAATTCGCGCGAGACCAGCACGGTTATGCTCACCGTGGCGGGCGCCGGCGGTACCAGCGCGAAACCCGCGCCTCCCCCGGGCTCGGAATCCGGCCTGGTGAGCAACTTTGACCATCTCGAACCAACGGCTGCTTACGGCGGCTGGAGAACGACCTCGGATACCGAGATCGGCGGCAGGTCTACAGTGTCGATGCAGGCGGTCGAGGGCGGCGCCAATGGGACCAAAGGAGCACTCAAGGTTTCCGGCGAAGTTGTGCCCGGGGCCCCATTTGCCTGGGCGGGAGTGGCTTTCCATCCTGGCACGTCGCCGGAAGTCCCGGCCAATCTCTCGAACAAAAAGGCCATTGCTTTTTGGGCGAAAGGGGATGGCAAGACTTACGCCATCGTGGTTGAGACCGAAGAGAATCAGGGCTCCATGCCGACGGTTCAGAACTTCGTTGCTGGCCCGGAATGGAAGCAGTATTCCTTCGCGATTTCCAGCTTCAACACGGATGGCCACGACATGACCGGGATCGCCTTCGCCCATGCGCAACGGCCTGGGAAATTCGAGTTCGAGATCGATGAGGTGGAAATTAAATAGACACCGCGGCTTTACAATGCTGCGGTGCGAGTCCTCATCTCCGCAGGAGAGGCGTCGGGAGAAATGTACGGTGCGCAGTTGATGGAGGCGCTGCGCGCCGAGTTTCCGGTTGGGCAAGGAACCGATCGCGACACCAGGTTGGAATTCTTCGGTGTTGGCGGCGACAAGATGCGGGCCGGCGGCTGCGACATTGTCGTCGATGCAAGGGATCTGGCAGTGGTAGGAATCACCGAAATTCTCAGCCACTTGCCCAAAATCTGGCGTCGGTTTCACCACCTGATCGAAGAAGCGGACCGTCGCAAGCCCGATCTCGCTATCGTCATCGACTCTCCAGCGTTCAACTGGCGGGTCGCCCGCGAGATGAAGAAGCGCGGCATTCCGGTGATTTACTACGTCTGCCCTCAGTTCTGGGCATGGCGCCAGGGCCGGGTAAAATTGCTGCGCAAGTACGTCGATAAGGCGCTGGTCATCTTCCCGTTTGAAGAGAAGTTTTATCGCGATCGCGGCGTCGATGCCGAATTTGTGGGACATCCGCTGGCGGAACTCGACCGTCCCGGCTTTACTCGTGATGAGTACGCCGCGGAATACGGGTTGGTCGCTTCCAGGCCCTGGATTACGTTAATGCCGGGGAGCCGCGCCAAAGAGGTGCGGATGAACTTGCCCGAAATGCTGCGGGCAGCCGAGCTTCTCGGCCGCGATTACCACTTCCTGATTCCGGTCGCTCCGACCATTCCCAAATCCCTCATTCTGGAGCAAATGAAAGAATCCGATCCGGATCAGGTGTCCATCTGTTTAGTCCCGGAAGCGCTGCCCGCGCTTGCCCACTCTCGAGCCGGCATCATCGCCAGTGGCACGGCCACCGTCGAAGCCGCCATGATGGAGACGCCGTTCGTGATGGTCTATCGGGTAACGCCTCTCACCTACCTGCTCGGCCGCTCGACCGTAAAAGTCCCCTATTTCGCCATGGTGAACCTGATTGCCGGAGAACGGGTGGTTCCAGAGCTGGTTCAACAGGACTTCACGGCCGAAGCGATCGTCAGAGAGCTGAACCGAGTTATGGTCGAGGGCCCCGAACGAGACCATATGCTCGGGGGGCTGCGAAAAGTTCGGAGAGGCCTGGTGGGAGCAGAACGGCCTACGGGCAACGCCGCCGCCAGAGCGGCGAAGGCAATCGGGGCGATGAAATCAAAAAAGGCATCCGCGCTTGAGGTTTAACTTACGTCATGGCCCCAGGCTCGAGTCTGCATGTGGTAAATGCTTGCACCTGCACATCTTTTAGGCTGGCTTTTTCATCGTACAATTAAGACATAGCACTTCTATAGCACTTCTGTGGAGATTCACCGCATGTTTCTTGCACCTTGGCTTCAGCGTCTGAAGCTTTCCGCCTGTCTGCTTCTAGCCTGTGTCCTGATCAGCCTGCCCGCGTGGGCAGCGGAGAAAGCCCGCTTTCACGCTGACGATTACCAGATCGATGCAGTTCTGAATCCGCACGAGCATAAGATCACGGCGCGCGCCAAGGTCAAAATCACGGCCCTGGAAGACATGAACATCGCCACTTTTCAGCTTCACAACGACCTGCGGCTGACCAAAGTGGCCGATGAAAAGGGGAAAGCGCTCACGGCCGACCGCATTCCGCAGGACTCCAGTGTACGGCTGACGCTGCTGCAGCCACTCGCCAAGGGGGACTCCACCACGCTTACATTCGACTACGAAGGCGTTCTGGACTCGGCTGACGATTCTCCTGTCCCGGGGCTGAAGTTGACCAATATCGACGACGACACTTGCTATCTACTCTACGCGGGCGATTGGTTCCCGGTGAACGGCTACGGCATTGACCGCTTTACGGCGACCATCAATGTAACCGTGCCAGCGCACATGATTGTGGTCGGCAGCGGCCAGGAAACCACCAGCTTGACTCCGGCGCTGAAGATGGCTTCTCCCGCAGGCACGCCCACGAAGACTTACCAATTGAAATATGACAAGGCAAGCTTTCCCGGAACCATCGTGGCCGGGGCCTTCAGCGACTATCACAGCACCGAAGCCGGGATGGATCTGCACATCTACTTCAAGCCGGTGCACAAGGATCTGGCCGCGCAGTACGCCGATACCGCGGTGAAGGAGTTCACCTACTTCATCACCGCCTATGGGGTGCCGCCCTCGAACGTATTGCGGGTTGTCGAGTTGCCGGATGACACGGTGCCGGCGGCTTGGGCTCCCCAACTTGCGGCTCTGGCCAGCCGGGGCATAACTCCGCGCACCAACTACCGCCTGCTGGCAAACACGATAGCGCACCAGTGGTGGGGAGCGTCGGTGAGTCCGGATTCGCGCAATGATTGGTGGCTGGTGGACGGGTTCGCCCGCTACTCGGAAGCCCGATACGTCGAGAGCGCCGCGGGACAGGCGGCGTTGCAGGAAGTTGTGAAGGACATGTCGGTGGGGGCGCTGTCCTATGACACGGTTCCCCTGTCCAGTGCCGGCAAGCTGGATTTGTTTTCCCCAGAGTTTCAGTCGCTGGCTACCGACAAGGGCGGAATGATTCTGCACATGCTGCGCTGGGTCATGGGCGATCAGAAATTCGATCAGACGATGAGCAATTTTTATTCGCAGTATGCGGGCAAAACCGCTACTGCCGACGATTTCCGCAACCTGGCTGAAAAAGACTACGGAGAGAAACTAACCTGGTTCTTCTCGCAGTGGCTGGACTCGACCGGCGCTCCGGAGTTCAAGACGCAATACAAGGTGTACCGCCTGGGTAACAACAAAGGATTTCGCGTGGTCGGCCAGATTGCGCAGGACCTCGATTTATTCCGCATGCCGGTGGAGTTGAAGATTGACACGGATGGCAAGACCGAAACCAAACGCGTCGATGTAGTCGGAACCGATTCCGCTTTCAGCGTGGAAACCTTCGGGCGTCCTCGCCGAATCAGCATCGATCCGGATAACCGCTTGCTGAAGAATTCCGCCGACGTGCGCTTGCGCGCCAGTATCCGCCGGGGCGAGGCGCTGGTTCAGCAGGGCGATCTGGCAGGCGCCCTGAGCGAACTGAACAAGGCCCTCGACATCAATAAGAACAGCTCTCTGGCTCACTATCGCATCGCCGAAGTTTTCTTCCTGCAGCATAACTACCAGGCTTCCGCGAATGCTTATCGCGACAGCCTCAACGGAGACGGGGATCCGCGCTGGACGGAGGTCTGGAGCCACATTCAGCTGGGAAAGATCTTCGACATCACCGGCCAGAGGGAACGCGCTACCAACGAGTACCGGCAGGCGATTCAGACCAACGACAACACGCAAGGGGCGCTCGACGAAGCGCGCCGCTATTTGCAGAAAGCATACGAACAACCCAAGGGTCCCCCCGCGAGCGGGGAGCAGTGAGTTCTAGCCATCGAAGAAGGGCGGCCATGCGTGTTCCGTCCTACCGCGTTCTTTTCTCAAGAATCCGGAATGTACCGTATCGAATATGGGCAGGGCATTCCGGCATCCTAGGACTGTGACTCTCCTGGTATTGGGAGGGGCGGGTCACAAGCTTCCCAGCACGCGCAGGCCGCCACTCGCTCAGGTTGTCAATCCACTCTGGCCGCAATCGGGTTCTTATGTCGCTCATGCCCATGAGTCTTCGTGTGGAAGCCCCAGATGGCAGGGTCATCGAGGAGTACCGCATTGACCATGGAGCGATTGAAGTACGCCGTTTTAGCAGTCCCGGCGACAACCAGGCTCCCTGGCGACGGTTAACCCCCGCGCAGCTAACGGATCACGTCACCCGCAAGACGCTTCTCGCCCAATGGCTCGAACGCCGACTGGGGTGGAGGCGATTACTGCGCGCATGCCTTGGCCAAGAAAATCTCTGGCAGGCCGAGGACTCCGGTCAAACTCTAGATCGACACGCTGCCTGACCGTAGCTCCCCAGGGGTCGAGCACCGCAATCAACTGTCTGTCCGCAAAGGCAAACTCTCAATCGGCCGCCACCCGCTCCGGTGTTTGTTGCCTGCCCTCGGGCGCCCTTGTCGTTCTGGCTTTGGCAGTGCTGACCGCCAGCACGCCGGAGAGAATCAACCCCGCGCCCAGCATCGTTCTGCGACCTACGATTTCTCCACCCAATGCCGCGCCCAGGATCACGGCCACGATCGGGTTGACGTAGGCATAGGTTCCGACCCGTGTCGGCGATTCATAATGCAGCAGCCATACATACGCGGTGAAAGCGACGATAGATCCCGCGGTGATGAGATAAAGAAGTGAGAGCCAGGCGGCGAGCGAAACGCTTTGCGCATGAAAGTTTCTATACTCGCCGGCGATCGCGGCCAGCAGCAACAGCTGCAAACCCCCTGACAGCATCTGCGCAGCCGCGCTCATGGCCTTTGAGGAGGGGAGCACCAGCCGTTTGGTCACTACGGTTCCGATCGACCATCCCCAGCAGGCAACGATTAGGGCAATCACTCCTCCGCGATCGAGTGGCGCCTCTCCCATGGACGACCAGGGATTCATCAGGACAGCGACTCCTAAAATGCCGACGGCCAGGCCCGCGCCCAGCCGCAGGGTGAGTTGCTGGGTGCGTAGGAAGGTCATCTCGAGCAACGTGATCGAAACCGGAATGGTGGCGAGAATGACAGCCGCGATGCCGGAGGGCACGCGCTGCTCGGCCCAGAACAGGCAGGCATAGTCGATGAGGAACATCAAGGCGCCGAGCATGACAGCGCCCTTCCATTCGCGGCGCGTGGGAGCAGGCGTCCCGTGAAGGCGCATCCAGCCGTAAAGGATCCCCCCCGCCGCGGTGAAGCGCAAACCTGCCATCAGAAAGGGCGGCATCTCGCGTACGCCGATGCGGATCGCGAGATAGGTCGAACCCCAAACCAGATAGATGATGGCAAACGCCAGCAGAATTTTCCAGGTTGCGGGACGTGCCGTGCTCATCAACCCATGATAAGCCCCGGATGATGGCGGTGGGTTCTGGGCTCTCCGACGATTTTGACGATGGGCGGAACGGGGTTCCACATTGCCCCTGATGGTCGAGAACCGGGGGATGCCAAGCATAGAACACCCAGCAGAAACGACAGCCGAGAGCCGCATTTGCATCTACAATTAAACGGTGGTTCGCAAGCGAAAAATAAAGGTGACATGCCCCACCTGCAAACAGCCGGTGGAAAGCGCGGCTGAGGATTTCCCGTTCTGCAGCGAACGCTGCCGGCTGATTGATCTGGGTAAATGGGCCAGTGGCGGGTATGTTGTCTCATCCCCCCTGCACGACACCTCCGATCTGCCGCATGGCAGAAATCTTCGGCGGAGCGGCGATGAAGAGTGAAATCGCGGTTCAGCAAGCACCCGTCGCGCGCTCGGCGGCGCCGTTTTGGGCGGCCACGGTTGCGACATTCTTTGGAATCGGGAGGCTGCGCCCGGGTCCGGGGACATGGGCCTCGGCGGTGGCCACGCTGATTTGGCTCCTGGTGGGGCGTTTGATCGCGCCGAATCTTCACACGGCAGTGTTGGCGAGCTTAATCGTGCTGGCGATTGCCCTTGGGATT
>Ga0126381_100011186_pt1 | contig 10137 bp, 11 predicted proteins | sample PanSoiMetPlot_28_FD_96465 | JGI IMG/M metagenome (GOLD analysis project Ga0126381, IMG submission 96465) | Tropical forest soil microbial communities from Panama - MetaG Plot_28 | ecosystem: Environmental > Terrestrial > Soil > Tropical forest > Bulk soil | place: Panama | collected 2016-02-17 | reverse complement strand
TTATTTTACCCTGCTGGACCATTGACAGGGACCGATGATCTAGGAACCATTAACGTGATCGTTTCCCCTTATCCCGCCTTTTTGTTTGATGAAACCCATGCCGATCGCGACTGCTCGCCAACCTACACCAGTCCGAGGTGCGACACGAAAAGCACATTCCGTCACCTCTTTAAGCCCCTTCCTGACCGTCGCTCCCGGGATGCTCTCGAGGGTGTTTCATCCCGCAATGGCAATCCGGGCCCCGTCCGGAATTTGACCGTGTGTCCACCCTCGGCGGTGATAAGGTGGCGAATCACGGCTCGGCTTGCAGCCCAAAGCCGGCCCTCTCGCCGTTGGTAGGAGCATCGAATGCAATGTACAAAACACCCAGAGGAGGGAGGAAATGAGCCTCAAACAAGAATTTGAATTACTTCGCCGCGTACCGTTTTTTGCAGAAATCGAACCGGCAAAGCTAAAGCTCTTGGCGTTCACCAGCGAACGCGTAGCCTTTGAACCGGGTAGGCAGCTTTGCCATCAAGGAGATTCCGCCGACGCAGCCTACCTCATCATGGAGGGCCATGCCGAGGTAATCGTCGAGACATCCGGGGGACCGGTGATCGTCGCGACGCTGGGTCCGAACGAAATCGTCGGCGAAATCGCAATCCTCTGTAACGTGCCGCGTACGGCCACCGTTCGCGCCAAAGATCGGCTAATTACGTTGCGAATTTCGAAGGAGCCGTTCATGCGGATGGTGCGGGAGTTCCCGAATATGGCGATTTCGATCATGCAGGAGCTGGCCTTTCGCCTCGAAGCGACGAACAATCAATTGCGCGGCGCCCTGGCCGAAGTAGAGCGATTGCGGGAGACCGCGGGCGTCGCCGCGTAGTCCCTCGTGAGCCGGCTCGACAGCTTTATCCGCCGACTGCAAGCGCAGCGCGCCTGCCTTGAGGCGGCTGCCGATTTAGTGCATAACTTGGACGGCGACGTGCTCGAGCTTGGCCTCGGTAACGGTCGCACTTATGATCATCTCCGCCAACTCTTTCCACGCCGACATATTTACGTTTGCGAGCGCGCGGTCGCCGCGCATCCGGGGTGTGTTCCACCCCCCGAGCGCCTTCTACTTGGCGATATGCGCGAGACGCTGCCGTCCGCCAGCGCGCACCTCTCCGCTCGCATCGCCCTCGCCCATTTTGACCCCGGGGATGGCAATGCCGCGTCCAGCAGGACGCTCGCAGACGAGCTCGCCCCCTTGATCGTACCCCTCCTGCGCTTAGAAGCAGTGCTCGTCAGCGAACCCGCGATCGCCATTGAAGAGTTGGTTCCCCTGCCCCTGCCAGACGGCGTCGAGGCGGGCCGTTACAATCTGTATCGCCGCGTCAGTCTCCGATCGTCACCATCACCGGGACATGATCTGAGGCCCCGCTCCAGCCTCGGCTATCACGGTAAACACGAGCTTCCGTGAGGGCAGTGACGAGCGACGGCGACACCCAGATGTGATCAAGACGTCGGCCTCGATCGGAGGCTGACCAGTCGCGCGCGCGATAGCTCCACCAGCTATAGAGACGCTCCTCGGGCGGCACGAAATGCCGCACCGCGTCGACAAATCCGCCCGCCTTCTGCAGCCGCCCAAGCCGCTCGACCTCGACTGGAGTATGGCTGACCACAGTCAACAGCTGCTTGTGCGACCAGACATCTGTCTCGAGAGGTGCAATGTTGAGGTCGCCTACCGCGATCATCGCTCGACCGAGTTGCCGCTCCGCCGCGAACCATGCCGTGACTTCATCGAGGAATTGCAGTTTATGGGCGAATTTCGGGTTTGTCTCGGGATCTGGAACATCGCCTCCCGCCGGCACGTAGATATTGTGAAGCTCGATGCCATCGGGGAGCTCGACCACGGCATGCCGGCAATCTTTCCTCTGACACCAGTTGCGCGTCGCATGAGCGATAAAGGGCAGCCGTGATAATATCGCGACCCCGTTGTAACCCTTCATTCCGTGGATAAGCGCATAGCGGTACCCAACGGCTTCGAAGGCTTCGCGCGGGAACAGCTCGTCCGGCGTCTTGGTCTCCTGGAGGCAAAGGACGTCCGGCGTCCACTCCTCCAAAAGACGCTGAACATTGTTGATCCGCCGGCGGACTGAGTTGATATTCCAGGAGACCACTCGCAATGGCTGGCCCATCAAGCCAGCAAAGACAACGGCGCCCGGTCGGGGGGGAGGACCGGGCGCCTGCATGTCAGAAGCGTTTGGGGGAAATCGGACCCGCAGGGGAGACGGGACCGTTTTAAAGAGAGCTTGCGGGCTCTCTCCGCTTCCGACTGATGTAAATGGGTTGCGGGCGAGCAAAAACAAACTTCGATTCGCGCATATCCGAAATGGTAAAAACGCATGAGAGCGAATGGAACCAATTTGCTTTCTCTCATGCCGCGCGCATCGCTGCCGCAGTTCCCTCAAAAGCTGCCGCGCACGCTTGGGCGAACGCTCGAAACAAAGCGGCCGAGAGCGGGTTGTCAAGAACTTTATACTCGGGATGCCACTGCACACCGACAACAAATCGTGCCCCTGGAAGGCTCACCGCTTCGGTCTGCCCATCGGGCGCCACGGCTTCGACGCGCAATCCCGGCGCTGCCTGATCAATTCCCTGCGAGTGCAGCGAGTTGACCATTATCTCGTCCGTTCCGGCAAGCGACGCGAGAATCCCACCGGGCGTGAGCGCGACGGTGTGAGCGGGACCATAAGGGCCACCGGGCGAATCCTTTGAGGATCTGTGATTAAGGCGGCCGGGGAGCTCGTGGACGCGCTGGTACAGCGTGCCGCCGAGCGCGACATTCAATTCCTGAATCCCACGGCAGATGGCAAGGATTGGCATGTCGCGACGGACCGCCTCGCCGATCAAGGGCAAGGTTGTCGCGTCGCGCTCCGGATCGTGCAACGTGTCGGGGTGACTGGGCGTCCCGTTATATTCGCTAGGGTGGACATTCGAAGGACTGCCGGTAAGCAGAAGACCGTCGAGCTTGGCAAGCACGGGGCAGACATCGGTCTTCGAGCCTATCGCCGGGATCAACACCGGCAGGCATCCGGTCGCATCGATTATCGCCGAGAGGTATTTATCCTGCACGCTATGGACGAGCCGCTCGTTATTCTTTCGCAAGCAAGCGGGGATACCGACAAGCGGAATGTTGTGAACGGGCATTTGGTCCGGCTCAGGGCTCGTATTGACGGCGAGAGGCCGCGTATGGATCTTGATATACAAACAGGTTGGGGTCGAGCGCCACACCAAATCGAACATCGTAGAGGGAAACCGTTGTCGTCTTACGTTGTCTGTCGACGATCGACCATTGTCGGAGCGCGAGCGGATTGTCGTTGAACACCATCGTCAGACTGCCGGCGTCGGGCTCGGACTTTTCGACAACACTAATGCGAAATGTATTTGCGCCCCGCTCGAATCTCGCAACGATAAGATCGCTGAACGTAATCGGGTCGCGCAGCAACAGCCACGCCGGCGTCGATTTCAGCCCAACCTTTGACATTTGTGCGAGCGCTTTATCCACAAAATAAACGTAGAACATGTCCGCAAGCAGTAGAATCGACGAAGGTGGGTCATATTCAAAACGCATTCGGCCTGGCCGGGCCATCCATACTTGGCCGCCGACAGCTCCACCACCTGAGGATACTTGCTGAAAACGGGCATACATCGTGTGTATGCTGTTGAGATAAGCGGTAATCCGCTGCAGATCGGCGGTGGCCTGTGGAGTTAGCACCGCAGCCGCGGGCGTTTCGGCCGCATCGATTCGTGTAGGCAACAGCGCGCCAGCCAGGGCGAAGCCGAGCACGGCGCGGCGGTCGATGGCTAGGCCGCCGCTGATCACTCTGTCCTTTCCGGTATTGACCACCGTTTCTCCATCTCCCGCGTGCCTGAATGGCTAAAGGGAAATGAGATCTGTCATTTTACGCTTCAATTGCGATTAATCGCCACCGCGTGCTAACACCTCGCGCTTGCCAACATGATTGGCAGGACTGACGATGCCTTCCGCCTCCATTCTCTCGATGATGCGCGCCGCTCGGTTGTAGCCGATCTGGAGCTGACGCTGTACGAAACTCGTCGAAGCTTTGCGTTCACGGCAAACCACAGCTACAGCTTGCGCGTAAAGCTTATCGGCGGTGTTGTTCTCCTCTTCGCCCCCCAGCGGATCAAAAGGCAGATCCTCGTCCTCGGTGATCTCGTCGATATAATCCGGAGTTCCTCGCGTCTTCAGGAACGAGACAACGCGCTCGACCTCCTCGTCAGAGACGAACGGGCCGTGGACGCGAGTAATACGACCGCCTCCCGCCATGTAGAGCATATCGCCCCGACCGAGCAGCTGCTCGGCGCCGCCCTCGCCAAGGATTGTGCGGCTGTCGATCTTGGACGTGACTTGAAAGCTGACGCGGGTCGGGAAATTCGCTTTGATCGTGCCGGTAATGACATCGACCGACGGGCGCTGCGTCGCCATGATCAGATGGATTCCTGCGGCCCGGGCCATTTGCGCGAGCCGCTGGATCGCCGCCTCGATCTCCTTGCCGGCGACCAGCATGAGATCCGCCATCTCGTCGACCACAACAACAATTAACGGCAGCTCGCTGGTATCGAACGGCTGCGGCTCAAAAATCGGCTGACCCGTCTCCTGGTCGAAGCCCGTTTGGACTTCTCGAACGAGGCTCTCGCCTCTGGCATTGGCTTCGGCCAGCCGTGCGTTGAACCCGTCTATATTGCGAACTCCGAGCTTGGACATCTTGCGATAGCGCGTCTCCATCTCCCGCACTGTCCATTTCAACGCGAGAATCGCCTTCCTCGGATCAGTGACAACCGGCGCAAGAAGATGAGGAATGCCGTCATAGACGGAGAGCTCGAGCATCTTCGGGTCGACCATGATGAATTTGCAGCGGTCGGGTGGCATTCGGTAAAGGATCGAAAGGATCATCGTGTTGATGCCGACCGACTTGCCGGACCCGGTCGTGCCCGCGATCAGCAAATGCGGCATCTTGGCAAGATCGGCCAGAACGGGTTCGCCGGAGATATCCTTGCCCAGGATTAGAGCGAGACGCCCGGGATGGCTGTCATAAACTGGCGACTCCAGCAATTCACGGAGAAAAACCGTCTCCGCCTTGCGGTTGGGAAGCTCGATGCCAATCACATTGCGGCCGGAAACTACCGCGACGCGAACGGAAATGGCGCTCATTGAGCGGGCGATATCGTCGGCAAGACCGATGATCCGCGAAGCCTTTATGCCGGGAGCGGGCTCAAGCTCGTACAGCGTTACGACCGGGCCGGGGCGCACTTGCACGATCTGGCCTCTGACACCAAAATCCTCGAGCACAGTTTCGAGCAGCCGAGCATTCTTTTCGAGGGCGTCCTGGTCGATTGCCTCGACCTTAACCGTTTGCGGTTTTGCCAAGAGTTCGAGAGAGGGCAATACCGGTCGTTGGTCTGGTTCGAGATCAAGCGTTGATTGTCGCTCCTGTTCGGCGCGTCTTCCGGGCGCAAGAGGTTTCGCTTTCGGGGCAATGAAGCGAACGAGCCCGACCCGGCTCCGCTCACCGTTGCTCGATCCGGTTTGATGATGGAGGGTACTTGGCTCGTCTCGGCCGGGCGCTGGTGTGTCAACCGGATTGCGGCGGAACTCGGTGAGGATCGCAGCTTTATTTCGCTCGGCTCGAACGCCAGCACCTCGACGCCGGCTCGCCCAATGCAGGAGCCAGCTTGTCGCGATCGGGCCATACCCGGAAAGAGCTCGTAGGCGCATCGTCCCCCTGCCCGCTCCTTCACCGATTGCCCGCCACTCGTGTAGCGAAAGTCCCATCGTCCGTAGCAACAGCAAGGCAGAAAGAACGGCGGCCGTCATCGAGATTGGCAGCGCCGCAGTACTGAAGCCGTTTTGCGACAGAACCCGTCGCAACCCCCACCCAAGCGCGCCACCTGGACCAGCCAGTGGCGAAAGAGCCCCCAAATCGATGAACGAGAGCGCCAGCGCACCTAGCGCGAGGGTCAGCGGAAGCAGTGCCAGCCGAGGCCAGATTGCTCGCGGTGGACGGTTTAACAGCAGGCGAAAGGACCAGGCGAGGAGGAGAAGCGGAATCAGAAAAGAAGTGAACCCGAGGCTCTGCCAGAGAAGATCGGCGAGCACTGCGCCATCATGACCGAGGAAATTTTGTGGTGCGGTGTCTACGGCTGTGTTCAGCGAGCCATCGCGCGGATCATAGGTGACCAACGCCAAAGCGAGAAGAAGACACACCAATAAAAGAGCGAGACCGAACGTTTCAGAGAGGCGGCGCTTCAACGTCACCCAGATCTCGCCCCTGACACTCGTGCGACGGCTACGGGCGCCCACCCAATAACCCGCCGATTTGGCCATGCTATCCCCCAGTGCCGGGCCAACCCCCAACCTTCTCGATCCAGTACAACAGGCGGAGCCGCTGTGCAAATGCGATCCGCGGCACATCAATTTTCGAGGAGCGAAAGCGGGCTATTGGTTTCGCGATCGACATCTGGACAGCTTGCAAGACAGGCTTCATGCTCGATCAGTGATCGACGACGTCGAACTTTTGATAGCCGGTGGCGGGCTCGTAGGCCTGCTGCTCGGAGCGACGTGCGGAGGCGCAGGACTTTCTGTCGCCGTAGTCGACCCTCAGAATCCCGAGGCGTCGCTTGGCGATCCATTCGACGGCCGAACTTCCGCGATCGCTGCCGGGTCGCGCAACGTCCTGCACGCGATCGGCGTCTGGGCGGAAGTTACAGACGATGCCGAGCCCATCCTCGAAATCCGGGTCGCGGACGACAACTCTCCGCTGTTCCTCCACTATGATCATCGCGAGCTCGGAGGCAATGAGCCGCTCGGTTACATCGTCGAAAACCGGGTGCTCCGCCGCGTGCTACTAGAGCGCCTCAAATCGATTCCGAATCTGGTTTTGTTGGCACCGCTCACGGTTAGCGCGGTGGCGCGGACGGCACTCGGCGCGACCGCCTTGCTGTCGGACGGGCGGCAAATCAAGGGACGACTGGTCACAGCTGCCGACGGTCAAAGATCTCCGCTGCGGCGGGATGCAGGTATTAGATCTGTCGAATTGCAATATCGCCAGATCGGCATCGTTACAGTCGCTCGGCATGAGCGCCCACATCGCGGTATCGCGGTCGAGCATTTTCTACCCGCTGGGCCGTTTGCTATTTTGCCGATGGTCGGGAACCGTTCCTCGATCGTGTGGACGGAGCGAGCGGAGTTGGCGCCGCAGCTCATCGCCCTGTCCGATTCGGATTTCTCTCAGGAGCTTGCGGCACGCTTTGGCGATTTTCTCGGTGACATCGAGCCGATGGGGCCGCGTTGGAGCTATCCCCTCAGCCTCTCGCTGGCAGAACAGTATGTGGCTCCACGGTTGGCACTTGTCGGCGATTCGGCGCATGTGATCCACCCCATCGCAGGCCAAGGGCTCAATCTCGGAATACGCGACGTTGCGTCACTCTCCGAATTGCTGATCGATGCACGTCGCCTTGGCCTCGATATTGGAGACGGGAGCATACTGCGGCGCTACGAACGTTGGCGGCGCTTTGATGCCCTAGCGCTTGCGGCGGTCACCCACGGCCTTAATCGATTGTTCTCCAATACGATCCCGCTATTGCGGGCGTCTCGCGATTTGGGTCTCACCGCTGTCCAACATCTGCCAGCTCTGAAGCGCCTTTTTATGCGAGATGCCATGGGTATTGTCGGTGACCTACCGCGTCTCGCTCGCGGTGAGCCGCTGTAGGTCTAACGGTGCCGGCGGCCTCAGGGTTCGCGGCTGAGCCCGTTGGTGGCTAGGGCGGCGAGATAATCGCGCCACCGCTGTTCGTGCTGGATGCCGAGTTCATAAAGGTAATCCCAGGAATAGATGCCAGTATCGTGTAGATCGTCGAACGTAATGCGGACCGCGTAATTGCCGACCTGCTCAAGCGCTATGATACCGACGCGGGCGCGGCCGTGGACGATCGTCTTTTGGCCCGGACCGTGCCCCTGAACCTCCGCCGACGGGCTCTCGACACGAAGATACTCGGCCGGCAGGCGGAACCTGTTCCCGTCGTCGAAAACAACCTCTAACACCTTTTCCGCCTGCTTCAGGCGCAGCTCGAGAGGCCACCGCATCGTACCGTCAGCACTCACCGCCCTTTTTCGCTATTTTACGGCGAAGGCAGACGTTTGGTCGTCGCTTCGGTATCTCGTAAAGAGCGCGCCTCGTCGACGAGCATGATCGGGATACCGTCACGGATCGGATAGGCCAACCCCGCCTCTTCGCTGATCAATTCCTGCGCCTCACGGTCATAGCGCAACGGCGCCTTCGTCAAGGGGCAGACGAGTATCTCGAGGAGCCTGGGGTCGATTTCAGGTGTCCCTTCCATGGTTCGTCTCCAGGGTGGCAAGGATCCTTGCTTAGTGTCGGGCGCCGCTACCGTCATTTGGAGCGTGCATTACTGCCATTTCGACGATCGCTATCAATAGCTGTGCGCGCTGACCAAGATCCGCTGCCTCGAGCAACGCTTGCTTTTCACTCGGATCGAAGGGGCAGATCATTGCGACCGAGGTGACGAGCCTCTCTCCGGACACCGAACTTATGGCGTCCCAATCCGCCGAGATCTGCTGGCGCTGGAAATATGCCCTCAACCGCTCGATTAGGCGCTCGCGATCGAAGCTTGGCTCGCTCTCGCTCTCGAGATCCCCAACGAACCCAGACCAGTCCGGCACGACCCGCCGAAAACCTTCCAGGAGCGGCAACTCCTCTTTTATGCGAAAACGGCAGACGCCCGTCAGCGTGATCAGAAACCGCCCGTCGTCGGTCTCGGAAAAGGAAGTGATCCGACCTGCACAGCCCGTCGGATACACTGGCGGGTTACTCCCCGAAACGGTTGCGTCGCTCGGCTGCACCATGCCGATCAACCGATTGCCCGCCAATGCGCTGCGCGTCATTGCCAAGTACCGCGGCTCGAAAATGTTGAGCGGCAGCCTGCCGCGCGGCAACAGCAGGACCCCGCTGAGCGGAAAAATCGGGAGAATGTCGGGAAGTGCATCCGCGCCGCGCCGCTCGCTCATCGACGCCCTCCTCACGAAAACATCAATGATGACAGGCGGCGTCTGCCACTCAACGTCAGCGGATCGGTCGGGCCCATCACCTCGAAGAACTTAAGCAGCTGCTTGCGCCCCGCCTGCTCATTCCACTCGCGGTCGCGCTTATACAACGTCAAAAGCTGGTCGACCGCGCCATCGCGATCGCCGCTCCCAAACAATGCCGTGGCGAGCTCGAGGCGAGCCTCATGATCATCCGGGTTCTGCGCAAGTCGGGCACGCAGTTTGCTCGCCGACGCCAATGCCTTCTGCGCCTGCTCGGCGAGATCGAGGGCGGTGCGCGCTGCCGTCACATCCGCGTGCGTGGCGTTGTCCTTTGGAACGCGATCGAGAACTTGCTTTGCTTTGGCGATCTCGCCTCGCGCAGCCATCGCCCGCGACAGACCGGCAAGGGCTTCGACATTTCCACTCTCGCGCTGCAGGATTTGCGTATAGAGCGCCGCTGCACTAGCGTGGTCGCCCGCCTGCGCGGCCTGCTTGGCCATCGCGAGCGCCTCCTCGACCGGCGAGGGCCCGCCCTTCCCGCCACCCAAACGTTGCACGAACTGCTTGACCTGGCTCTCGGGCAGCGCGCCGACGAAACCGTCGACCGGTCGGCCATCCTTGAATGCATAGACCGCCGGTATCGACTGAATACGCATCTGCTGTGCGATCTCGGGATTTTCGTCAATATTGAGCTTGACCATGCGAACAGCGCCGTTCGCGGCACGGACCGTCTTTTCAAGGATTGGCCCAAGCTGCTTGCAGGGACCACACCAAGGCGCCCAGAAGTCGACGATTACCGGCACCTCAAAAGAGCCGTCGACGACCTCGGTCATGAAGTTGGCGGCGGTGACGTCCTTCACGGGGGCGGCATTTGCGCCGCCGATCAAAGCTTCACTCGGCATCACTCTCTTCTCCGGCCTTTTATCCAACAACATGGCGGCACCACGGGTGGAAGACAAGCGCTCCCGGAGAACCGACGGCGCTCGCCGGAATTACTGACCCACTCAGCTCGCGGGGGCTGACTCACGCTCGAGTTCGTCCAGCTCGAC
>Ga0126381_100011185_pt1 | contig 10137 bp, 9 predicted proteins | sample PanSoiMetPlot_28_FD_96465 | JGI IMG/M metagenome (GOLD analysis project Ga0126381, IMG submission 96465) | Tropical forest soil microbial communities from Panama - MetaG Plot_28 | ecosystem: Environmental > Terrestrial > Soil > Tropical forest > Bulk soil | place: Panama | collected 2016-02-17 | reverse complement strand
CATGATCGGCAGCTACGGCGTCGGGCAGCGCCAGTACGCGGCGGTCAAGTTCCTGCTGTACAGCCTGCTCGGCGGGCTGCTCATGCTGGTCGCCGTGATCGCGCTGTACGTGTACTCGGCCAGTCCCGGGCACCCGGGCACGTTCCTGTTCAGCCAGCTTCTGCACGTCTCGCTGAGCCCGACCGTGCAGAAGTGGCTGTTCCTCGGCTTCATGGTGGCGTTCGCGATCAAGGCGCCGCTGTGGCCGTTCCACACCTGGCTCCCCGACGCGGCCGCCTCCTCGCAGCCCGGGGCCGCGGTCCTGCTGGTCGGCGTGCTCGACAAGGTCGGCACGTTCGGCATGATCCGTTACTGCCTGGAGCTGTTCCCCGCCGCCGCGCATCACTTCACCCCGCTGGTCATCGTGCTCTCGGTGATCGGGGTGCTCTACGCCGCGGTCGTGGCCATCGGCCAGCGGGACCTGAAACGGCTGATCGCCTACACCTCGGTGTCCCACATGTGCCTGATCACGCTGGGCATCTTCGCGATGACCAGCGAGGGCCAGGCGGGCGGCGTGCTGTACATGGTGAACCACGGGTTCTCCACCGGCGCGCTGTTCCTGATCGCCGGATTCATGATCGCGCGCCGGCGCTCGCAGCTGATCGCCGACTACGGCGGGGTGCAGAAGGTCGCGCCGGTGCTCGCCGGGGTGTTCCTGGTCGCGGGCCTGGCGGGCCTGGCCATGCCCGGCCTGAACACGTTCGTCAGCGAGTTCCTGGTCCTGGTCGGCACCTTCACCCGGTACGAAGTGGCCGCGATCCTGGCCACCGCCAGCATCATCCTGGCCTCGATCTACATCCTGTGGATGTACCAGCGCACGATGACCGGGCCGGTGCGCCAGGAGGTCTCGGGCATGCATGACCTCAGGGCCCGCGAGCTGTGGGCGGTCGGCCCGCTGATCGCGCTGATCGTGGTGCTCGGCGTGTACCCCAAGCCGGTGCTCGACGTTATCAACCCCGCGGTGCAGCAGACCCTGGCCCAGGTGCATTCCACCGACCCGGTGCCGCCGCATCCTGGCACCGAGTCATCGGTAGCGCGGTCTTCCGGTGTCCAGGCCCACGGCGGCTTCGCGACCGCATCCACGCAGAGGAGCACCCCTTGACCGGGATCCTGGCCGCGGCCGGCCCGACGATCAGCGCGCCGAGCATCGAGTGGGGCCAGCTCTCGCCGATGCTGGTGGTGTTCGGCGCGGCCATAGCCGGGGTCCTGGTCGAGGCGTTCGCGCCGCGGCCGGCGCGCCGCCCGGTGCAAATCGTTATTGCTCTGGTCAGCCTGGCGGTCGGCTTCGTGCTGACGATCCTGGTGGCCACCTCGTCGTCCATCTTTGCCCACGGCAGCCCGGGCCACGTCGCCGCGGAGGGCGCGGTCGCGGTGGACCGGCCGACCCTGTTCATCCAGGGCACGATCCTCGTGCTGGCGTTCATTAGCGTGCTGCTGATCGCCGAGTCCTCGCACGAGGTCAGCCCGTTCGCGGCCCAGGCCGCGGCGGTTCCTGGCAGCGCCGAAGAGCGCGAGGGCCTGGAGGCGGGCATCGCGCACACCGAGGTGTACCCGCTGACCCTGTTCGCCGTCGGCGGCATGCTGCTGTTCCCGGCCGCGAACGACCTGCTCACCATGTTCGTCGCGCTCGAGGTGCTCTCGCTGCCGCTGTACCTGCTCTGCGGCCTGGCCCGGCGGCGCCGGCTGCTGTCGCAGGAGGCGGCGGTCAAGTACTTCCTGCTCGGCGCCTTCTCGTCGGCGTTCTTCCTGTTCGGCATCGCGATGCTGTACGGCTTCGCGGGCTCGGTGCGGCTGTCGGCCATCGCGGCGGCCGCGTCCTCCGACACCACCAGCACCACGCTGCTGTACGCGGGGATCGCGCTGCTCAGCATCGGCTTGTTCTTCAAGATCGGCGCGGTGCCGTTCCAGAGCTGGAAGCCCGACGTGTACCAGGGCTCGCCGACGCCGGTGACCGCGCTGATGGCCTCGTGCACCCTGGTGTCGGCGTTCGGCGCGCTGATGCGGATCTTCTACGTGGCGTTCGGGCAGCTGACCTGGAGCTGGCGGCCGCTGATGATCGGCATCGCCATCATCACCATGCTGGTCGGCTCGATCGTCGCAATCACCCAGACCGACGTGAAGCGGCTGATCGCCTACTCCTCGATCGCGCAGGCCGGCTACATCCTCGCGGGCGTGACCGCGGCGAGCACGGCCGGGCTGTCCAGCAGCATGTTCTACCTGGCCGCGTACGGGATCACGGTGATCGGCGCGTTCGCCGTGGTGACCCTGGTGCGCGACCAGGCCGGGGAGGCGGCGCACCTGTCCCGCTGGGCCGGGCTCGGCCGGCGTTCGCCGCTGGTGCCCGGGATCTTCGCGTTCTTCCTCATCGCCTTCGCAGGCATCCCGCTGACCAGCGGCTTCACCGGAAAGTTCGCGGTCTTCCAGGCGGCGGTCAGCGGCGGGGTGCTGTCCGTCGTGATCGTGGGCGTGCTCAGCAGCGCGATCCTGGCGTTCCCCTACGTCCGGGTGATCGTGCTGATGTTCTTCAGCGACCCGGCCCCGGACGGCCCGGCGGTGGTCAGGCCCAGCATGTTCACCGCCGTCGCCGTCGGCATCGGGGTGATCGTGACGCTGTGGCTCGGGATCGCGCCGGAGCCGCTCCTCAGCCTGGCCAACCACGCGGCGACCCAGTTGTTCGTCCACTGAGTGCTGCAGGTCTGCTCAGGTGTTCGCTTATGGCGCTGCGGGCATACCCCGGATTACGCTGCCTTGCACGTATCGTGAGGGTGGTCTGGCACGCGTCCCGCTGACGGCTGGTTCACGGGACGTGCCGGGGCTAGCTTCGAGGGAGCCCGATTGAGCACCGTAGTAACCGTGGAGTTGCCGGACGCCGCGCTGGCCGCCGAGGTCATCGACGGCCTGGCCCAGGTCGAGGACGGCCTGCGCGACGCCGCGCAGGCCCACCACGAGCTGCTGGCCGAGGCCTCCCGCCACCTGATCGGCGCGGGCGGCAAGAGGTTCCGGGCCACGCTGGTGCTGCTGGCGGCCCAGTTCGGCAACCCTAAGGACGAGCGGATCGTGCCCTCCGCAGTCGCGATCGAGCTCACTCACCTGGCCACCCTCTATCACGACGACGTGATGGACGAGGCGGCGGTGCGCCGCGGCCTGCCGAGCGCCAACTCCCGGTGGGACAACACCGTCGCGATCCTCACCGGCGACTTTCTGTTCGCGCGCGCGTCGCAGATCCTCGCCGACCTGGGCCCGGAAGCGATCAGGATCCAGGCCGAGACCTTCACCCGGCTGGTCAGCGGCCAGATCGCGGAGACCGTCGGGCCGCGGCCGGGAGAGGACCCGCTGGGCCACTACCTGAGCGTGGTCACCGCCAAAACCGCGTCCCTGATCGCGACCTCGGGCCGGTTCGGCGCGATGTTCTCCGGCGCACCGGATGAGGTGGTCGGCCGGATCACCCCGGCCTGCGAGGCGCTGGGCATCGCCTACCAGCTCTGCGACGACATCCTGGACGTGGCGAGCGAGTCCGCGCAGTCGGGCAAGACTCCGGGCACTGACCTGCGGGAGGGCGTGCTGACGCTGCCGATGCTGCACGCGCTGCGCTCGGCGGGGCCCGGCGATGCGCGGCTGGTTGAGCTGCTGAGCCGCGGCGAGCTGACCGACCCCGAGCTGCACGCGGAGGCGCTCGCGCTGCTGCGGGCGCATCCGGCCATGGAGATGGCCCGGTCGGACACGCGGCGGTGGGCGGCGACGGCCCGGGCCGAGATCCTCGCCCTGCCCGACGTGCCCGCCCGGGCCGCGTTCGAGGCGCTCTGCGAGTTCGTGGCCGAGCGCACCGGCTGACCGGCCGCAGGTAGCCCGCTGGAGTCCCCTGACGCGGCGCCGAACGCCGGGGCACGCTAGCATGCAGGTCAATGAGAACCTCTGAGAGCACAACGGGGCGCACAGCGAACGAATCGACGGCGCCTGTTTCGCTCCCGGAGCTGGGAGTGCCCGCCGCGAAGGCGCCGGGCGGCCCGCCGGCCGCACGCGGCGGGCAGGAAAGCCAGCCCGCCCCGGACGCTGACGCCGGCCTCGCCGCTCGGAACAGCGACTTCGTGCAGTCGCTGGACCGGGGGCTGGCCGTGATCCGGGCGTTCGGCCCGGACCGCGAGCGGCTGAGCCTGAGTGAGGTGGCCCGGGCCACCGGGCTCACCCGGGCCGCCGCCCGGCGGTTCCTGCTCACCCTGGTCAAGCTGGGGTACGTCCGCAACGACGGCCGGGAGTTCTCGCTGCGGCCGCGGGTGCTCGAGCTCGGCTATGCCTACCTGTCCGGGCTGGCCCTGCCCGAGGTGGCCGCGCCGCACATGGAGGAGCTCGTGGCCCGGCTGCACGAGTCCTCGTCGATCTCGGTCCTGGACGGTCACCAGATCGTCTACGTGGTCCGGGTGCCTACCAAGCGGATCATGACGGTGGCGATCTCGGTCGGGACCCGGTTCCCGGCCTATGCCACGTCGATGGGCCGGGTGCTGCTCGCCCAGATGGCCGACGACGAGCTCGAGCGGTACCTCGCCGAGGCCACGTTCGAGCGGCTCACCTCCCGCACCGTCACCAGCCCGGCCCGGCTGCGGGCGATCGTGCGCGAGACGGCGCGCCAGGGGTACGCGATCGTCGACCAGGAACTCGAAGAGGGCCTTCGGGCGGTCGCCGCGCCGATCCGCGGCGCTGCCGACGTCGGGACCGCGGCCATCAACGTGTCCGCCCACGCCAGCCGGGTCAGCATGGGCGCGATGCGGGGGCAGATACTGCCGGCGCTGCTGGAGACGGCCAGCCAGATCGAGGCCGATCTGCAGTCTGTGTCTCCTTAGAGCCTGTGGGCAGTCATGGGGAGGATGAAAAGGGCGCAATTTCCACCAGTTCGTAGGTCTCGAGGCACCAGCGGAGCCAGAACGTCGTCTCCACATCCCAGTAGGCCGGTGCCGTGATTCCGTTTGGGACGTAGAAGCAGAGCCCCTGGGCGGCCGCGATCGCACGGATCGTCACGTGGACGGCATCGAACTGCGTCGCGACAGCCTGCCAATCCGGATACAGCAGGCCGCCCGCCTCGACCGGGAAGCGGTCGATGAAAGCAGCCCACTCGGTCGCAGTCCTGATTTCCAACACGGCTGCGTCTTGCCGCGCAGTTAGCGCCCAGACGTGCCAGACGGGCGGCGGCACTGCTGAGCCCTCGTACAGGTCCAGATAGGCTCGCCACATTCCCTGTGTGCCCATGAAGCCCGTAGACGTGTGCAGTCCGAACGTGAACGGCTTCGTGGAACTAGTCTGCGGTGCCACTGGACGGAAGTGCTCAGCATCCAATGCCGGGACATTCGGCGGCAGATGGCCCGGCTTCTCTGCCGAAATCCAGTACTGAGCAGAACGCTTCAGCGGACCGCTCACTATTTCTGGAACAGCCGATCCCAGCCTGGCTAGAAGACGGCAGCCGGCCAGCACCTGGTCGGCGTCATCGGGGCGCCACTTAGGCATCTCAGAGACATCTTCGGTGCCGAAGCTCACGACCTCCGCGAGGACCGAGATGAACCGGTTAACGTCGCTACCGACGTCACCACCGTCTTGGGCGTCGAGGGCTGCCACCCGCTGCGCGAGGTCATACACCTAACCTCGTCAGCCCAGACGGTCTTGTCAGCATATGAGGGGCTATGCGCATTTCACCGGGAGGTTGGGCGACTGGCTACCTATGCCTTCGATAGGAGGAGTGTACCCGGGCGGGAATTTTACCGTTCCGCTAAGGAAAGCCTGATAATCGTGTGTGGTGCCTACGGCGCAAGCAACGGCTACGTTGCCGCCCAGGGAACTCTTGCCATCGTTAATGAAGGGGCGCTGGGCTACTTCAAACCCGCTCTCGTTCAGGTACATGGTAAAGCTGATCGTGGTGACGGGGGCGGTGCAGGTGACCGACCCGGTCGCGTTGACCGTGCCCGGTACGTGTGTGGACGAGTGCGGATAATTAACCTTGGCCTTACATACGATCACCGCCTGCGGGGACGCCGCCCGAGCTGAGTGGGCGGGAGGCGCAGGCCTGGGCGCTGCCTGCGCGGCGGCGGGTATGGCCGAGAAGGCCAGGCCGCCTGCCAGGGCTGCCAGGACCGGGAGGATCAAAACCGGGCGTTTCACCATGCTGACTCCCAAAGCTAGTTGTTGCCTCAAAAGTTAGGATCTCCCGCAAACCCGGCACAAGGTACTGACCCGTCCTTTACCTACTTTTTGCCCGATACTGGCTCCCCGAGTCACCCGGCGTGACCCCGCCTCTTCAGGCGAACCCAAGTATCGGCACGCCCATAGGGCACGAAGAACCTTCCCCCTACCCTGCGCCACCTTCCCTCGTCGCTCGGTCGCGAGCTCCCTCGCTCCTCAGTCCAGGCGGCACCATGACTCTTGGGCCTCCGGGGCGCTTTAGGCGCTGTCTTCCCTCGTCGCTCGGGCGCTCGTTCCTCGCTTCTCGCTCCTGAGTCCAGACGGCGCCGCGCTCCTTTGGCCTGTCCGCAGCCAGTACCCGACGGGGAACAGCCGGACGTTCAGGTGCTCGTCCACCAGCCCCCACAGCCCGCGGCGGGCGAACAGCGCCACGAAGATCGCGATCAGTCCCAGGATGATCAGGTACCAGGCGTTGTACGAGGACAGTGTCTGCTGCAGCACCATGTACACCGCGGTGCCGATGATCGGCCCCTCGATCGTGCCCAGCCCGCCGATGATGGTCGCGAACGCCATCACCGCGGTCCACTGCACGCTGAACACCGCGCTCGGCTGTACCTGGAGCTGGCTGATGGCCAGCACCGCGCCCGCGGCGCCGCAGCCGGCGCCCGCCACCATGAACACCAGCATCCGGGCCAGGCCGACGCGCGCCCCGGAGCTGCGCGCGGCCACCTCGTCGTCGCGCACGGCGGTGAGTACCAGGCCGAGCCGGCCGCGCAGCAGCAAGTAGATCACGAGCAGCGCCACCACCGTGACGGCCAGCCCGGCCCAGTAGGTGTACGCGGTCAGCAGCGCCGGGCTGAACCCGGCCAGCCCGGGCAGCGGCATACCGGTCCCGCCGCCGATCGAGGAGAACTTCTCGATGATGAGCATGACGGTCGCGGCGAGCACCCAGGTGGCGATCGCAAAGTACCCGGTGCGCAGCCGGGAGACCAGCCACCACAGCGGCAGCGCCGCGACGCCGGAGAGGATCGCGGCCACAGGCAGCGCCGCGAACGGCGAAGTGCCGTGGAGGGCGAGGATCAGCACGAAGTACGCGCCGAGCCCCACGAACGCCTGCTGCCCCACCGATACCAGGCCCGCGTACCCCGCCAGCAGGTTCCACATGCTCGCCAGCGTGAGCACGATGAACGCCTGCACCAGGATCGCGGTGGTGCCCGAGTACACGATGTAGGGGAACATCGCGAGCACCACCACGACGGCCAGGGCGCCCGCCCCGGTCCAGGCGACGTTCCGGCGCGACCGGGTGACCCGGAAGTTCTCGGCCGGGCGGGTGGTGGCCTCGGTGACCAGGCTCATGACTGGGCTCCCCGGCTGATCAGGCCCTGCGGGCGCAGCACGAGCACGGCGAGGAACACGATGAACCCCGCGAGGGTCTCATCGGAGATGTTGATCTGGGCGCCGATCTGCTGGGCCACACCCAGCACCACCCCGCCGAGCAGGGTGCCCCACAGGGAGCCGAGCCCGCCGATCACCACGGCCGCGAACGCGAACAGCAGGATGATGTCGGTGCCCGTGGTCGGGGAGAGCTGGGAGTACATGCCGTAGGCGATGCCGGCCAGCGCCACGGTGCCGAACGCGATCGCCGCCGCGATGCCGAACACGTGCCGGTAGTCAGCCCCGGCCAGCTGCGCCGCCTCCTTGTCGTCGGCCACGGCCCGGATCAGGCGGCCGTACTTCGACCGGGACAGGAAGTACTGCAGCCCGAGCAGCACCACCACGGCGACGGCGAAGATGGTCACGGGCAGGTAGCCGATCTGGATCTGCGATCCGATCGTGAACGACCCGGTCACCAGGGCCAGCCCGGTGCCGATCCCGCGGCTGTTGGCGGTGAAGAACTGCAGCAGGCCGTTCTCGATCACCACCGACAGGCCGAAGGTGACCATCAGCGTGGTGAGGACGCTGCGGTCCAGCGCGCCCTGCAGGATCGTCCGCTGCAGCACGTAGCCGAGCACCGCCATCAGCGGCACCACGATGAGGAAGGACCAGAGCACGGGGATGTGGGTGACGGTAATGACGCCGATCGCGACGTAGCCCGCGACCACCGCGAGGTCGCCGTGCGCGAGGTTCACGACCTTCATCACCCCGAACATCAGCGACAGCCCGCAGGCGAACAGCGCGTACAGCCCGCCGATCAGCACCCCCTGGATGATGGCGTTTACCCAGGCCATTACGGCTCACTCCCTTCGCCGGGCTGGCTGGCCGAGGCGGCACCCGCCAGCCCGAAGTAGGCCGCCTCGACCTGGTCCGCGGTGACGTCGGCGGGTCGGCCTTCCAGGGTCGTCCGGCCCTCCAGCAGGCAGTGTATGTGCGACGCTACCCGCAGGGCCTGGCTGACGTCCTGCTCGACGAGCAGCACGGTGAGGCCGGTGGCCAGGATCTGCGGCAGCATGCCGTAGATGCGCTGGACGATGACGGGCGCCAGGCCGAGTGACAGCTCGTCGAGCAGCAGCACGCGCGGATTGGCGACCAGGGCCCGGCCGATGGCGACGGTCTGCTGCTCACCGCCGGACAGCTGGGCGGTGAGCTGATTGCGGCGCTCGCGCATCCAGCTGAACATCTCATACACCCGGTCGATCGTCCACGGGCCTGGCCGTGCGTACGTCGCGCCGACCTGCAGGTTTTCCTCGACGGACAGCGACCCGAACAGCCGCCTGCCCTCCGGTACCATGACGATCCCTTGCGCGGCCCGGCGCTCGGGCCGCAGCCCGGTCACGTCGTTGCCGTCGAGCAGGATCGAGCCCGTCGTCGGGTGATGCAGGCCGGCGATCGTGCGCAGCAGCGTCGACTTGCCCGCGCCGTTCGCGCCGATGATCGCGTAAACCTCGCCGGGGAACACCTGCAGCGAGATCGCGTCCAGGGCCCGGAGCTGGCTGTGGTGCACGACCAGGTCACGGACCTCCAAGAGTGGCCCTTTTTCAGGCCCTCGCTCGCCCCCGGGTCGCTTAGAGGCGCCCCTTTGGCTCTCTCGGGCTGGCTCGCTCATCATTCGCTCTGCTCCCCTTCGGCTGGGTCAGCCTCGAGGGACCCGCCGGCCAGCGCCGCCGTGACGTCGGTACCGAGGAAGACCTCGCGGACCGCGGGTTCGGCCAGTACCGCGGCAGGCTCTCCGTCGCCGACGAACTTGCCGCCCGCCAGGCAGATCAGCCGGCGTACCACGGGGGTGAGCGCGCGCACCACGTGCTCGATCCAGATCACCGCGATGCCCTCGGCGTTCACGCCGCGGACGATCTCGACCAGCTGGGCGACTTCGGGATCGGTGAGGCCGCCCGCCACCTCGTCGAGCAGCAGCAGCGAGGGCTGGGTGGCGAGGGCGCGGGCGAGTTCCAGCCGCTTGCGCTGCAGCAGGCCGAGCCGGTCGGCCGCCACGTTGGCCTGGCCGGACATTCCGCAGCGGTCCAGCGCCTCGACCGCGGCCGCGTAGCTGGCCCGCCGCCGCAGCCCGCCGCCCTGCTGCGCGGCGACAAGCAGGTTCTCGAACACGGTCATGTCCCCGAACGGCCGCGGCACCTGGTACGTGCGGCCGATGCCGAGCCGGCACCGCGCCGCAGCGTCCAGCTTAGTGACCGTGCGCCCGGCGAAGCGGACCTCGCCGGCCCCGGGGGCGAGGTCGCCGGAGATGAGGCCGAACAGGCTGGTTTTGCCAGCACCGTTCGGCCCCACGATCCCGACCACGTCCCCGGGGCCGACGTCGAACGACAGGTCCTCCGCGATGACGACCCGGCCGAACCGTTTCGTCACGTTGTCGAGCTCGAGCAGCGGATCGGTCATCCGGTCACGTGTTGGTCGGCAAGAGGTCGGCCGTGATCTTCGCCTGCGGCTGCAGCGTGTTGTCCACGACCTGGGCCTCAACCGGGAACTTCGTGCCCTTCTGCCACT
>Ga0126381_100011184_pt1 | contig 10137 bp, 4 predicted proteins | sample PanSoiMetPlot_28_FD_96465 | JGI IMG/M metagenome (GOLD analysis project Ga0126381, IMG submission 96465) | Tropical forest soil microbial communities from Panama - MetaG Plot_28 | ecosystem: Environmental > Terrestrial > Soil > Tropical forest > Bulk soil | place: Panama | collected 2016-02-17 | reverse complement strand
GCCATGGATGCCGCCATATTCCCCAGAAGCATATAGGGATCGGTCAGATTGAAATTCGCGTGGGCATTGTCGCCAAGCCAGTCCTGTTCATAGGTGGTCACACCGGACGACTGCAGATAGGTTGCGATGTTCTCCCAATACTGCGGGTCGATGGCGACGTTTCCCGACATTGCATATTCGGAACGGTAGGGACTGTTGATATCGATCCAGCGGGCGTGAGTGACCAGAGGAACTCCGAGAGTCGTCTGAAATGCCTGCAGACCCGATGGGAACAGGTCCGGTGATGCAGTATATGTCCAGATTCCGGAATGGCTCGACCAGCTGTTATCCGGGCCTTTCGGATACCACCAGCTGTCGAGTTGCATCGTGCCAAGCTGTATCCCCGCGGCGTCGAACTCAGCTTTGATGGCTTCGAGCGTGCCGGTGTAAGTCGGGCCGCCGGGATTGTAGTAATAGGTTGCGCCGTTGTCGGTCCAGTAGCTGATGTTGTTCAGGAGCCGGTCGGCATCGTTTGCCGGCCTTTGTTTGCCGCTCAAATTCGTCAGGGCATGACCCCAGTCGATGAATGTGCGATTGATGCCCGAACCGAAGGCAAGAATCGTTCGATGAGTGAAGCCGGCGGGCAGAACAGGAATCCGGTTCGAAATTCCGGCGGTGATGGAGTTATCGGTCTGGCGGACTGTCGCGGAAGTCATATAGTCGGACGCCGGCGACAGGATGAACGTGTTCGCCGAGGAATCAAAAAGAATCCAGGGACTGTCGGACTCCAGATTTACAAAATCGGGCAAGGCAAATTCGCCGTTAAAGCTGAGGTGCTGGATCGCGGGGTAGGACGTGAAAGCCGGAAAAGAGGAACTGTTCGGGCACCCGCTGCTACAGGTCAGCGAGAAAAGGATGATCGGACTCCCCGCATACACACGAATGGAAGCGCTGCGGGAGACTGCCGAGATCGAGTAAAGAAACGCCAGTTCCTGATACGCGCCGAGGTTGTCGGTACCGGTATTGACCGTCGCTCCGGCAACGTGCGAACCCACGCTGCCGGCGAATCGCCAACCCGGACCTGGAACTGAGACCGACCAAGTGCCGTCAGGAGAAACGGACGCCGCAACCTGGTTGTATCCGCTGACTGTGAGCTGGCCGCATGCCGGAACGCAAACCGCCGCAATCACACCGATTACGGCGACACCCCTGCTGAATTTCACTTACACCCCAGTTAGACGACAACTGTAAAAACGTCTATGTGCCTAATGATACCAAACTGGCGGGATTTGTCTGTTAGGAAAATTGCGGATGAATAGCTACCGCAGCGGCAGCGCACGGGCGCTTTAACGGATTGCGACGGTAATGGTGGACTGGCTGACCTGGTCGCCTATTTTGATGACCACCGGTACCTGCCCGGTGACGCCGGCGGGCAGTTGCACATTGATCTGCACCAGGCCGGCAACTTCGCCGGGGGCGCCTCCTGCGTAGGATACAGTTGCGTTTTGCCCGCCGACCCGCACGGTAACACCGTTGATGAGTGACGCGGTGCCGGTCGTGATGACGCCGTCTCCGGGAGCCGGATCAACGGGGCCGCCGCCGGTCGCGAAGATCGCAACTGTCGATCCGGCCGCGGCGGGATTCGCCGCCGAGTTGACGGTGTTGTCCTGATTCAGAATCGCGCCCGGTCCGCTGCCGGAGGCATCAATGGAAAAGATTCCGGGCGCCGCGGCGGCTACGGGCAGACTCAGTGGAGTGCTTTCCTCGCCATCATGCGAAATCTGAAATGCGACCGTGTCCTGCCCGGCGATTTCCCATGGAACGACTGCGGCGGTTACCCCCGTCGACGCGTAAAGGAGAGGCGCGGCCACGCCGTCGAATGTGACCTGTGTTCCGGAAATCGATGTCTGCATCTGGCCGTTGGCGTCGAGGGCGCCTAATGCGAGATCATCCGGTCCGAGGCTCTGGCCGAATATCGCAACGATTTCACCCGGTGAAACGGGGCCCGCGGCATAGCTGGCGCCGTTGACGATGCCGGTGACCGCCGGCCCCGGTTCAGCGGCGGCCGCCTTCATTCCATATACGACCAACTGGTTGGACATCGCCGGCACGTAAACCTTTCCGTTGGCTACCGTCGGATTGGCGAATCGCACAAAGCCGCCGAGCTTGTCTCCGGCGTTCATGTCGCTGTTCCAGATCTCGCTGAGATCGTCCGCGTTGAAGGCGTGCAGAGTCCCGTTAGAAGGGAGCGGCCAGTTGTCCGCTTCCGTGGTCCACAAAATGCCGGTGCCAGGCTGACCGCCGTTCGACGACAAGGTCATACCCTGGAACGGAACGGGAAAGGCGGCCGTCGACTGCGCTGCCGGAGTCGTCGCGAATTGATTTCCAGCCAGCCTCCAGGCGCTGACCGGGGCGTCGCCTGTCTGTGTGTAGAGAATGGGCCCGTCCGGCCGGTTCCACAGCGCCATATTGAATATTCCAAAGCCACCGGCGTTAAAGCTCTGCAGGATCTGGCTGTCGTCGACGGCAGTGTGCCCGAGATTGGTTTTGTCGAGCAAATAAACGATACCCTGTTTGCCACCGGTGACGAGGAGATTCGTACCGGGAACCAGTAACACCCCGGGAGACCCGAAGTCGGCATCGGTGTCGTCGAGGTCTTCATCGTTATGAGGAGAGAACCAGTCGGCTACGCCTGTCCCTTCGGGAGTCAATCGAAGCACGCTGTTGGCGAAATTGGTTACGCCGTCGGTGTCACCGTTGCTGCTGGCGATATAAAGGTTGCCGCTGTCATCCGACGCCGGCCCCCTGCCGGACTGCCAGAAAGCCCCGCGCGCGCCGTTAGGTGTCGCGTTGAACGCGGACACCTGGTTCCGGACATTCTGCGCGCTGTATCCAAGCAGCCAGCCGTGATACGGATCGCCATCACCGTGAGAACCGAATGCAATGTAAACAACACCGTTCAGCAGCAGCAGACCCGGACGCTGAAGATGCTGCCCGGGAACAAGAGGGACGACTTTCGCTTCGGCGCTCTCGCCGGAACCTCTGACTTCGGCCGAAATAATCACCGGCGCACCGAAACGCTCTGCCCCGCTGGTTACGTCGAGAGCGTGCAGGCGATAAAAGTAAGTTCCGTTCTCAAGTGTTGCGGCGACCGCATAGAGAGTTCCGGTTGCCGGATCGATCACGGGAGTCGAAAGGATGCCGTTCTCCGGAACGATGTCGGTATAGGTCGGAGTGACGGAGTTATACTTCGCGGTCGGAACGGACGGACCGAGGTTTACTGTCCAGAGCGGCGGCGCGGCGGTATCCGCATCGAACGCATAGACAGAGTTGTGCATCGTTTCGACGAAGATGATGTTGTGCACGCCATTGCCTGGAATCGTGACATTCCCGAGATAGAGCGGCTGCGCGTAGATCTGGCCGTCGACTGACAACCCAAACAACTGGCCGAACGAAGTCGCGCTCACGCCGGCGGGAGTAAGAACCGTTTCGACGGGATCGGCATTCGTCCGGCTATTACCGTAATTCGCGGTCAGAATATTCTGCTGCGCGGAAGCTTTTTCAGAAGCCAGCGTTGCCGCGAACAAAAATGTGAATGCACAAAATACACAACAGCTCCGGGATGAGATTCGCACCTATAGAGGAAACCCGGCTGTTCACGGCGAGTTGTGTTACCGGCGAGATAATATAAGAAAAACATCAATTAACTGATATATCGCCTCGTTTCCTGGGCGAAAGCTCACGTGCGCGCCTACGGCGACGACTGCTGCCATGACTCAGGAGCACACGTCGATACGATGAAGAGCGAAACCCAGATCGCGGCCATCGCTGCTGCCGCCAGTTAACCAGGGGCGAAACAGCGTCTCCACAACGAACTCGAAGTAGAGATATCGTTCCTCATCGGGCAAGTGAAAAGAATTTTCAAAGCTCAGGAATTCCCGCCCGTCGTTCTGGATCACTCCGAGCGGCAGGCGATTGCAGGTGACCGACACGGAGTTGGCCCCTTCTTTGCCATTGGGCAGGGTGCCCGATATTGTGACCCTCTGATGGCTCCCTGGGTTGGCCAAAACGATAAGAGCGGTCTTTTTGCTCCAGATACTTCCGGATCCGTCAGACGGATGCCAGCCGCGCAGCAATTGTTGACTCATACCGTCCTCAGCGTTGATGCCTGAGGTCCATGCCGACGGGTGATACGCGAATTTCCAGACGCAGGTGCGGCACTGCGGAATGCCGCCGGCAACGTACCTTCTGCGGAACTCACGGTAATTGGCGCCATGCCAGATTTCGCGGAGTCCTTTTTCCGCAAGGTTTCCCATCGAAGTCTCGTCATGTACTTCGCAGACCACAACGTCCCCGCTCGCAAGGATGTGCGCACTCTCGAATGGCGACTGGTCGCAACTATAAATTCGCGCGCCCGCGGGAAGGGGCGGCGCGAAGTATCCGGGCACCTCGCTGAGCCCGGGGCTCGGATCCAGGTCGGGGTTCAGAATGTTTATCGAAACATCGGGAATCGCAGCAACTGCCCCGGCCACTGCGGTCCGCACTGAGTGTTTGAAGCCGTTACGAAGGGTGTTCCCGAGGAGCTCGACGGAGAAGTCATATGGCACCGGATGCCTGCCGATGACCGGATGCACCGAGATTTCCGTTACGCCAAGGCTCCTGGCGTATTCAGCTATTGGCTCCAGCTGGTCGAGATTTTCGCGCATGGCAACGAAGCAGAAATCAAGCCGCGGCGTCAGGCTGCCGGCCCTCGATCTCATTTCCAGAAAATCCTGAATCCGTTGTCTGAGCAATTCGAGCGAGCCGAACCGGTAGATCGACCGGTATTGGTCCGGATTCATCGTGTGAAGCGACACTGCGAGACGGTCCAGACCGCTTTCGACGATGCTCTGCAGCAGCGGTTTCTGAATGGTTGAAAAAGCAGTCACGAGTTCGGTAAAAGCCCCGGTAGACTTTGCCAGCGCGATGGCCTCGATCAGCTTTGGATAGTAGATCGACTCACCTGAGTAGTTGAGCCCGATGAAGTCGGGCTTATCGAGCTCGCCGATGATTCGACGGAAGATTTCAAAGTCGAGATGCCGGCCCGGACCGAAGCGCATCTTGCGCGTGCAGAACACGCAATCGAAGGGGCACTTAGACGTGAGTTCGATCCAGAGTACTCTCGGGACCGGGGTTGTCGCGTACTCGGGGTCAATAGAGAAGAGCGGCGTGGAAATCTTATGGGTAATGCAGGGTTCACTCATGTCCAAGCACCGGATGCGGTTGATAGAGCTCCTCGATCAGCCGCATGTCTTCACTCTCCAGATTCAACGCGAGCGCACCGGCGGCTTCTTCGACGTGTTCCGGCGTCCGCGCGCCGAAAACAGGGGCGGTAATTCCAGGCTGCGCGATCAGCCAGGCCAGTGCGACCTGCGAAGGTCTGCTGCCGAGTCTGGCCGCCACTTCAATCACGCGATCGGCGACCGCGAGGTCGCCGGGCAGGGCGTACAGACGATGTGAATACTCATCGGTACGGCTGCGGAGCGTTTCCGTGTCGCCACCTCGACGGATTCCCGCCAGTAACCCGCGCGCCAGAGGACTCCATGGCAGCAGCGCGACGCCTTCATGCCGGCACAGTGGAATCATTTCGCGTTCTTCCTCCCGATAAACAAGGTTGTAATGATTCTGCATGGAAACAAAACGCGCCCATCCGTTCCGTGTGGCGGTGTGCAGAGACGTGCAAAACTGCCATGCGAACATACTGGACGCACCGCAGTAGCGGACCTTCCCCCACCGGACAAGATCGTTCAGCGCTTCCAGTGTCTCTTCGATCGGCGTGCTGTAGTCCCAGCGATGAACCTGGTAGAGATCGATATAGTCGGTCTGAAGCCTGCGCAGCGAGGCGTTCACTGCATTCAGGATGTGGCCGCGCGAAAGGCCCCGGTCATTGGCGCCGTCTCCCGTGGGGCCGTTGACTTTTGTGGCGACGACGACCTGGTCGCGCCGGGCAAAATCGCGCAGTGCTTTTCCGAGGATCTGTTCGCTGACACCCGAAGAGTAGACATCGGCCGTGTCAAAGAAGTTGATGCCCAGTTCCAGCGCACGGCGCACCACCGCACGACTCTCCTTCTCGCCGATCGTCCAGGCTTGCCATTCAGTTGTTCCAAAGGCCATACACCCCAGACACAACCGGGACACCTTCAATCCCGATTTGCCGAGGTTCACATATTGCATGGAGCGATTGTCAGCAGAGAAGTCTGGTTTCGAAAAGATTTTCGTCCACATCGGCGCTTACCTTGCGGGCCGAAACACCCGGCGTCCGAACCAACATTCGTAGGCGAGAAGCAGGCGGCTTCCGGTACCTTCCCACGCCAACGGCGCCAGGGCGCGGGGATCGGGTTTCTCGATGCGGGTGCGAAGTTCTTCATCCACAAGCAGCCGGTGAACGGGTTCTTTGAACTCCTGAATATCCGGAACAACGATCAGGGATTCGGTGTCGATCCCGCGAAAACCGCGGGCCCCGGCTTCCGTACTGACGCAGACGCGTCCGAAGCCGACAGCTTCGATGACCTTGAGGCATGACCCGCGGGTCTCGTGCAACGGATTGATGGTGAGCGCGCATCGCTCCAGCCACGGCCGGACAGGCACCGGTTCGTTGATCACGACAACGCCTGGCTGGTCGAAGCAGGCGTGTTGTGCCGCAATGGCGCGGCTGCCGGTTCCACCAAGTATCGCGAGTTCCACACCCGGCACCTCGCGCGCGAGCGCAGGGTATACGTTCTCGAGAAACGTTATGATGCCCAAAAGATTTGGCTGGAACCGGAATGGCCCGGCGAACAGGATCAGGCGGCTGCCCCGTGAAGATCGCCAGTCCCCGGGGTTGCTGGTGAAACCGTTGGGCACAACTGCTGCCTGTGCGTGATGCAGCAATGCGGCATCTTCCGCGGAACAGGTCAGAGCGGCGTGATGCCGCGCAATCAGCGCCTCCTCAAAACGGTCTTCCTCTGTGTTCTCGCCGCCCGAGAGAAGAACGTCGTGAAGATCGATGACGCACGGCACGCGGCATTTCGACGAGGGCGCCAGCGCCGCTAATTCCACGTGCTCAATCTGAATAATAGCCACGTCATAGGCAAGTGCGAGCCGTTCCATCTCCGCCCGCAGCCGGCAGTGCGAATGCGTCCGGATACGCGTGATGCGATCATTTGCCGTGAGCGAAGCCGCCCCTCTCCCTCCCGTTAAGTGCACTGATATCGGTCCTCTGACCGGTGCGATGTGTCCGGCGCAGTATTCCGATTCTTCATCCGTCAGCAGGACGATGTCGAAGACTCGGCTTAGCTGTCCGATCAGACTTGCGATTCGCCGGGCGCTGCCATGCCGGGCCGGATATACCGTGAAAGGCGAAACGATCAGCATTTTCGGGCGCGAAGCCGACCCGGGAGAAATATAGCGTTTGCTATTGAGGCGCCCGAAATCGACGTCACGCACGACCGAGCGGCCGGTTGCCAACAGCGCGAGAAACAACGATAAGCAGCGCCGGAGACCGGTCAGTTCCTTCTGCGTCTTCCGATTCAGGCTGGAACGCAGATTTCGGGTGATCATCCGGCTGGATAGGTCCGTAAATCCATTGCGTACCGAGAACTGAATCTGATTCCGCTTCCAGATGCGATCTATCGCAGTCGCAGAAAAATATCGGGATATGGTTGCCCTGTGGACGTGAGTAACATGTGAAGTCGGGCAGAACAGCACTTCGAAGCCGGCGCGCCACGCTCGCACTCCCCATTCGACGTCTTCCCAGTAGAAGGGTTCATACGCCATTGCCTGGGACATGAACCTGCATAAGAGCTTCTTTCGGAACAGGGAATTTCCGCCGCCCGCATACAGGTGCCCGCGCACGCTGAATTGATCCTCAGGGGTTGCATCAAACAATTCAATGGGGCCGTCCTTGTCGATTTTGAAGTTCGTCCATCCCGTTTCTTCTCTGCGACGCCTGGGATCGGCGAAGAAAACCTGTGACGATACAGCGAAGACGTGTCGCGATCGCCACCGTCCCACTTCGCGCAAAGATTCCCGCCCAACCGTCATGTCGCTGTTGAGCAGATAGACCCAGTCGAACCGCGCGCGCCGGACACCCAGAGCAGTCGCGTCCCCATAACCCAGGACGGATTCAGAGTGAAACCAGCGAACCGCCGGGAATCGCTCCCGGTGTTCCACATAGGATTCGAAGGCGCAGCCGTTTACAACCACGATGACCTCGAACGGTTCATCGAGGCGGCCGAGGGCCGCCATCACCGAAATGAGGCAATCGCGAAGGAGTGCCGGTGTGCCGCGCTCCGGAATGATGATGCTCATGCCAGGCTGCCACTCCGGTAACCGCTCCGGTGTGTACTGAAAACGGGAGAGCAACCGGCCCAGGATGCGTCCGGACTTGAGGGCCAGATAAAAAGGCGCCAGGCGCATCCGGGACAATCGCCGCGCAGGCGGCACGGCGCCGCGCAGAGAGACAAGTGCAAAGCCAAGCTCCCTGCGATCCACCGATCCTGATTCGCGCGGCCGGTATGCCCGGCTGGTTACAAACTCCAGATGTACGGCGTTGGAAGGTTCTCTGACCGGTATGTCCAGCCGGAAAGCCTGAAGTGTATCAGCTGAATTTCGGAATGTCGCCAGGGTGTGCCCCTTATGGAGCACTGTCAGTTCGTTTGGCGTTCCGTTTTTGCCGCCGGGCAGCAGCCCATGCAGTTCGAGGAGTGCTTCTGACCTGTCGGCTCCCCCCTCAGGGTCCGTCTCGACGGCGAGGACGCATCGGCTGCGCGGGCCGCTCCAGATCACCTTTCCTTCACTCCAGTGCCAGCCGTCCAGGAATTCAGGCGTGTTGCCATTGTCAGGCCGGAGTTCCGAACGAAGCGGGCCTGGTATATATGCCAGCTTACGGGGACATCGCCGGCATACCGAATCGTCTCCCGACTGAAACCGGCGGCGAAACTCGTTATACTCAGCGCCGTGCCAGATCTCCTGTAGTGACTGCCTGCCCGTATTTCCAAGCGGCGCGTCCCGTCGAAAACTGCAGGAGATCAGGTCTCCATCCGGCAACAGACGAACGGAATCCCAGGGACTCTCAAGGCATGAAAAAACGCGTTCGCTGCCTGACGGTTCGCGCGGCGTGAAGCGGGGATGCGCATCCAGCGGCTGCGCCGGATCGTCTTCGCAGGTGGAAGCGTCGATGCTGACCTGCGGGAATTCAGTGCGGACCCGCTCGATAAGCCCGGAAAACGAATGCCACCGCCCGGCGTTGCCTTCCGGGGCATGCGACGCGTAGAGCGTGACATGCTCAACGTGGTACTTCGCGGCCAGAGCGACCACACTTGGCAAATCGCAGAGATCGCCCGCAGCCGCCTCGAAAATAACGTTGATTTCGGGTTTTTCGAACGCAAGGTCCTGCTGCAGACTGATCCAGGCCTGAAGTCCTGAATTCAGCGAGTCCAATATGCAATCGGGTACGCCCTCTCCGCTGCCCTGGATCAGAAGGTTCAGAGAATCGAGTCCGCTCGAAACCAGATCCTGACTCACGCTCACCCGAACGTCATCAACCTTCACGAACAATTCAACCCGGTTAACCAGCCTGGCTGCCGCGTTGATGACACGCAGAGCACTTCCGGAGTGCTCTGATTCTGTGTAAATGCGGACGCAGTTGAGTTCCGTTGTTTCCCGGATCGCCGCTTCAAACAGGCCTGGATCCGTCGAGGACGTGTTCAACTCTATGCACAGAGTTCCCGGGCTTTCGCAAGTGAGCGTCTCCGGTGGAATCAACGACGAGCCCACGTGCATGAAAAAATAATATCGACGAAGACGAGCCTGATTCGACTCGCACGGACCGGCCACTGTGTGTGATGATCCATTTTCCCGCGCGCCTGTTCCGCGATTCCGGGATCAGGTCACCCGGCGGTATTGCCTCCGGCGTGATAGAAAAGTAAGACCCGTCGTTATCGGAGACGAAACTGATCATCACCGTTGCCAGCTACAAAGGAGGCGTCGGCAAGACCACCACCTCTGTTCATCTCGCCGCATATCTGCAGACCCTTGCGCCCACACTGCTGCTCGACGGGGACGACACTCGGAATGCAACTTCGTGGAACGATCGCGGCAAGGGCTTTCCCTTCAAGATCGCGGATGAGGTGCAGGCGG
>Ga0126381_100011183_pt1 | contig 10137 bp, 10 predicted proteins | sample PanSoiMetPlot_28_FD_96465 | JGI IMG/M metagenome (GOLD analysis project Ga0126381, IMG submission 96465) | Tropical forest soil microbial communities from Panama - MetaG Plot_28 | ecosystem: Environmental > Terrestrial > Soil > Tropical forest > Bulk soil | place: Panama | collected 2016-02-17 | reverse complement strand
CGGATGTCCGTTATACCGGATCAATGAATAGCCTTTTTGTCCCCGCCGGCGTCATTCAGCCTCCCTTTTTTGATGGCGTCGCTGACCCGGGAGTGAATTTCGGCGGCATTGGCGCTGTTGTCGGGCACGAGCTAACGCATGGCTTCGACGACCTGGGATCGAAATTCGACGAAAAGGGCAATGTGCGCGAGTGGCAGACGCCCGACGATCGCAAGGACTTTGCCGAGAAGGCTAGCTGTGAGGTGGCGGAATACAGCCAATTCGGGGCCATGCCTGATCCGAACGATCTGCCGACACTCAAGGTGAACGGCAACCTCACTTTGGCCGAAAATATCGCTGACAATGGCGGCCTGCGCATCGCTTTTCGGGCACTCATGGAGGCCTTGGTTGCGCAAGGAAAGACGGCTGACGACAAGATCGATGGCTACACCGAGAGCCAGCGCTTCTTTTTGTCCTTCGCTCAAGTTTGGTGCCAGAGTCAAACCCCATATTCTGCCCGCCAATCAGTCGAATCCGACCCGCACGCACCGGGACGGTGGCGCGTCAACGGCACCGTGCAGAACTTCGATGAATTCGGGAAAGCGTTTGGATGTGCCAAAGGCCAGCCCATGAGCCCTGAGAAATGTTGCCGGGTTTGGTGACAGCTCGGCGGCGGGCGACGCTCCGACCCAGATCAGCATGCCCATCAAGGGCAAATATTCTCTCCGTGCACCCTGAATGTAAGAAACTTGTAAAACCTTTCAATCGTGCAGCGGCCGTTTGCGGGGGGACAACGAAATCCAAGGCGCCTCGGGAATCATAGTGCTTGAGTCGACTCGAGTGATCGCCTACCCGGTACGCATGTATCCAGTAAGTAAAACGCGTTTCCTATTTTCTGCAGGTCTGGTTTTCTTCGCCTCGCCTGCGCTTCACGCGCAGCAGACCAGTTGGCGCATCGATTCCAACCATAGCGGGGCTCACTTCAGTGTGCGCCACATGATGATCTCCACCGTCCGCGGCGAGTTTACCGGTATCGCCGGTACGATCACATACGATCCGAAAGACCCCGCGCACGATTCTGTCGAGGCGACCATCGATTGCACTACGGTGAATACCGGAGTTGCCAAGCGCGACGCCCAGCTCAAAGGCCCCGATTTCTTTGATGTCGCCCGCTATCCGCAAATGAAGTTCAAATCAAGACGGGTGGAAGACGCGGGTATGGGCAAGCTTAAGATCACAGGCGAACTGACTATCAATTCGACCACCAAGCCTGTTGTGCTTGATGTCGATGGCCCGAGTGCGTCCATTCGCGATCCGCGCGGCAATGAGAAAATCGGTTTGAGTGCGAACACCAAGATTAGCCGCAAGGAATTCGGCATTACCTGGAATGAAGTCATGGAATCGGGCGGGATCGCCGTCGCCGATGAAGTTGCAATTTCTCTCGATCTGGAGCTGATTAAGAACGCCGGGGCCCAGTAAATATTGGAAATTGCTGGAACAAACGAAAAATGCGGGGCCAACCGAAACTTACGGGCAGGCGGTCGTGAACCGCATCAACTTCGCTCGCGGCCGAATTTATCCATCTTTCCAGGTGCACGCTTCCTCGGATGCGGACGTGTACAAGTCGGATCGCAAGAATCTCCGGTTGAACCGACTGTCCACGTTTATCGGGAAAATCGTCGTTTTCTTCTTCTCTCATTCCTTACTACTCCTTGGCCAGAGCAACACGGGCGAGTTACGCCTCACGGTGACCGATCCATCCGGTCTCGCGGTGAAATCCCTGATTCAAATCATCAGCGAGGCCAACCAATACCGGCGCATCCTCAGCACCGATGACCAGGGCTCTTTGATTCTGCAACGCCTGCCTTATGGGGTGTATCAGCTCCAGATCAACGAGCCGGGATTCGCGGAAGTATCTCAAGCCGTGGATGTCCATTCGTCAATTCCAACCGAGCATCGGATTCAACTGAGGGTCGTTGCGCAAAGCGAGTCTGTAACTGTGAGGGCGACCAATACCCTGATCAACCCCGATCAAGCCGGATACGTCAACGAGGTCGGTTCAAAAACGATCCAGGACCGTGTGACTTCCTTGCCGGGGCGTTCCCTGCAAGACCTTGTGAGTTCGCAGCCGGGATGGTTCTACGAGGGCAACGCCGTCCTGCACCCGCGTGAGTCCGAGTACCAGACGCAGTTTGTCGTGGATGGCATACCCTTGACGGATAACCGGTCGCCCAGCTTCGGTCCGGTAATTGAGGCGGACGACGTTCAGTCGCTGACCATTTACACGGCGGGCTTCCCTGCCGAGTACGGTAGAAAAATGGGCGGGGTCATCGAGGTCAACACGCTCCAAGACCCGCAACCAGCCTTTCACGGCCAGGTCGGGCTCTCTGGAGGCAGTTTCGATTCGGCGGGAGCGTTTGCTCAGGGCCAATACGCCTGGGGCAAAAACGTCTTCGGGGCAAGCGCCAGCGTCGCTAACACAGAGCATTATCTGAATCCCGTCGTGCCTCAAAACTTCAACAACACCGCGACTATCGGAGACTTTTCCGCGAACTATCAGCGACGCCTCACGCCGAACGATCGGCTGAGCGTAAGTGTGCGCCACGAGTTCTCGCGATACGGCATTCCAAACGAGCTCATGCAGCATGAGGCAGGCCAGCATGAGACGGCCGACAACGTTGAGACCATGGGAGTCGTCTCCTACCAACACATCTTTGCAACGAACATGGTGGGTGACTTTCGGGGCATGGTGCGCGACAACGGCAACGATTTCTACTCGAATGCCGAGTCCACTCCGATCATCCTCTCTCAACATAACCGATTTCGGGAAGGATACTTCAAAGGCGCTCTTACGGTCAGCCATGGCCGTCACGAATGGAAATTCGGCGTTGAATCCGACAATCTATTCCTGCATGAAAATTTCGGGTGGGTCATCACCGACCCTACTCAATTCGACCCCAGCACGCCCACGACGTTTAACTTTCTTGGCATCCGTCCTGACCTCGAACAGGCTGCCTTTGTACAGGACTTGATCCGTTTCGGCAATTGGACCGTGAGCGCTGGACTTCGTTGGGATCACTATCAGTTTCTTGCGAACCAGGACGCTGCGAGCCCGCGGTTCGCAGTCTCGCGCTACTTTCCTTCGGCCACCGTGGTCCTTCACTTTTCCTATGACCGAATATTCCAGACTCCATCCTTTGAAAACATCCTGCTCTCAAGTTCGAGTGCAGCTGCGGGCCTGAACAGTAACTCCATCCAGTTGCCCGTCAAGCCATCGGAGGGAACCTTCTACGAAGCCGGCGCCACGAAGACCTTTTTCAACAAAGTCAGGTTGGATGCCAACTACTTTCGTCGTTTGGTGAACAACTATGCGGACGACAACCCATTCCAGAATACGCCGATCAGTTTTCCGATCGCGTTCCGCAAGGCAATCATTTACGGCGCTGAAGGCAAGCTTGACCTGCCGGATTGCAGCGGATTTTCCGGCTACCTCTCCTATTCCTATCAGTTGGGCAACGCCTGGAATCCCGTTACGGGCGGACTGTTTCTCGGTGCGACTTCGCTGCCGACCACTGGCCATTTCCCCGCTGCACAGGATCAGCGCAACACGGTCCGGGGACGGCTCCGGTATCAGGTCGCCCCGCGCTTCTGGGTCGCTGGCGGAGTACAGTTCGATGGCGGCTTGCCGTTCCAGTTCAATTGCGATCCTCGCCTTACCACTGACCAGTGCATCCAAGGACAGGTCCAGATATACGGCCAGGAGGTTATTGACCGCATCAACTTCGCACGAGGTCGCATCTATCCTACCCTCCAGTTGAGTGCATCGGCAGGGGCGGACCTGTACAAGTCAGACCGTTTGAACGTACGTTTTCAGATCGACGGGCAGAACCTTAGCAATGTCGTGGACGTGATAGATTTTGGCGGCCTCTTCTCGGAGAACGCCAACGGCCCTTCACGCAGTGTGGCCGTACGACTGACAACGAACTTCTAGGGCGGCGCAAGCCCGACTCAAAAGGCGAGGTGTCGTTCCTCGCCCGTCGCAAAAAGCTGTGGCGCCGAGAAAGGATGGGCAATGAGCAGGTGGAAAAACAGCCTATGGTTCCTTGGTGTCGCGTTCGCGTTCAGTCTGGCTGCATTCGCTTGGGCTCGCTACGTGCGCATTCCGAAGAACATCGCTTATGTGACCGAGGAAGAGGGTGGAATTAGCGTCATCGACTTGGGAACACTGAGGGTCATCAGCAGAATTCAGCCAGCCGACGTACAACCGCGAGGAATCGCGGTAACACTGGATGGAAAGTACATCGTCACGGCCAACAAGAACACCTCCGACATAGCCGTATTCACCACACCGCGTCTCCGCCTGGTAAAACGAATACACATAGGGCACAGCCCGGAATTCATCAAAGTCGATTCCGCCGGCGACCGGTTCTTTGCTACGTTTGAGCCCGGCTCATCGGGAGGACCTCCTGCAGCACCAGGAGCAAAGGACAGCGCCGATGAACAGAACGAGCCTCCAGCACAGGTCGCGTCGTTTCGCATAGGCGATTGGTCTCCCGGGCCGGTCGCTACGGCAGGGAGCGAAACCGAGGGCTTGGAGTTCTCGCCCGATGGCAAATACCTGCTGGTGGCTGACGAAGCGCAAGACAACATGGGGATTTTCGCTGCGGACACCGGAGTTCTAATTCGCAATGTGAACCTAAAGCCCTACGGAATCCGTCCGCGTGCTATCAAGGTCTCGCCGTTGCGCAACGAATATTCGGTCACCATGGAGGCTTCCGGGACCCTCCTCAAGATGGACATGAATTTCAACATACTCAAGTCGGTCCGGACAGCTGCAAAACCTTACGGTGAGTCTTTTGACCGTGCGGGAAAACGCATCTTCGTGGCCGCGGCGTTGGCGGGCAAACTTCAAGTCTTCGACGCGGATTCGCTCCATCTCCTGGCCGAAGTGCCGGTTGGAAAACGCTGTTGGCACTTCACCTTCACTCCCGACGACTCAAAGATTCTGGTGGCCTGTGGGCGGTCCAACAACATCGTGGTGGTGGACCCAAATTCATACAAGCAGATTGCGACCATAGAAGGCTTGAATCTACCGTGGGGAATCGTTACTTATCCAAGGTCATACGGAAGCCTCGGGCTGCCGTGAGTCTAGGCACACGAAAGCAATGAACAACTCTGCCAGTTAGTTACGAAGAAAGGCACGCAATGAAACTGATGCGCCTCCTCTGCATAGTTCTAATCATCATTATTATCTGCCCTTGCGCGCAAGGTCAGGAAGCAGTTGTGAGGATTTACGCGACTCTGAGCAACGGACGCAGCCAAGGAAGTGGCTTCTTTACGTCCAATGATGGCCAGATTATCACGGCATACCATGTTGTACAGGGTGCCAGCGCCATCGAAGTGAGAAGTGAAAAGCTAGGCACCTTCACCAACATCCGGGTCGACTCGATCTCCCCTGACTACGATTTAGCGGTTTTAAAGGTGCTCAATAGCGGCGTGACCCCATTCGTCAACCTGTCAGATTATGCCCCCAGCATCCAAGACGATCTCCAAGTCGAGGGATATCCAGTCGGCGCCCCATATCAACTGATTCGTACGAGCGCCACTCGGCCCGGCTTTGTGCAAACCAGCGAGTACAACGCTATACGGGGAGAGAAACTCTTCGCCTGGAACATACAAGTCATTCCGCTCGGAGCAATCGTATTCTCTGGAATGAGTGGAGGACCTGTGATCTACAGGAATCGGGTTATTGGCATTCTCTCGGGTAGCTACGTCGAGGGCGGTTCGATGGCATGGGCCATTCCCGCCAAGTACGTGAGTACTCAACTTCAGCCAGTGCATTTGAGGGCGGACCAAATCGAGAGATGGGAGCCCGTGCGGTTAATGGACGCCTCCGAGTGGAAGAGTTTGCGGAGTATGGTCCAGATGAACCCTGCGGCGGCGGCGGTGTCCGATGAAGTTTCTAACGGTGTGGAAGCTTTAGCGGAGACCTACAGCGAACTCTACAGGCAGGCCATCGAGACAGGGCAGGACATTAAGGCATATCCGCCGAAGTCGGAAAGTGTAGCTACTGATTCTTCGCCTGCCAATGATGTCAAGACACCAAGCGAGTTGATGGAACAAGCGAGCGCCTTGTTCGAGTCAATCAAGAAATTTGAAGACCTGAGTGATCAGGTAGGAAAGCAGGGTCAAGAAATGGCCCAAGAAATGATCAAGCTTGGAATGTGGATCGCAGACCAGAGTCACGTCGACGAGAGGACTGGTAAAGCTCTAGCCAAAAAGATGACTTCCATTACCGACGAACACCGGGACATGGCAGATGGTATCGACGCCTACCTCGGGGTTGACAGACAGGCCATTGCACAGGTGGGGAGAAACTTCTCGGTGACGATGATAAAAAATCGTACACCGGCAGGTGATGCGAGAGCATTCTTGCGGTTTTTGGACGCATGGTCGGCTATTGTAAATACGTATTCCTCCCCTCGCGCTCTGATTTTCATGAGTGCGGACACAAGGATGAAAAGACGGATCGTACAGTTGCTGGAGCCAGTTGTATACCAGATGAATTAGCGTCATCGACTTGCGTACACTGAAAGTCATCAGAAGAATTCAGCCAGCCGACCTACAGCCGCGAGCAATCGCGGTAACGCTGGATGGAAAGCACATCGTCACGGCCAACAAGAACACCTCCGACATAGCCGTATTCACCACACCACGTCTCCGCCTAGTTAAACGAATACAGATAAGGCACAGCCCGGAATTCATCAAAGTCGACCCGCCGGCGACCGGATTCTTGCTACATGTCAATGGAAATGATGGCGATTAGAGTCCTTCTTCGTAGGCGACTTCTCCTACCCTTCTCTCCGGCCAACGCGTTCTTGCCAAAGTACTTACCTAAGTTCGTTTTTGTAATTTTTTGTTCCCACACCGCTCCGGACGTTTCTAAGTTGTGGCGGGGCGCAGGGAGCTGCGCCCCTTCGTCTTCTGTGCTCTGTCTCCTCCTCATGCCAAAGAATGTTGTACTTCAAGTTTGGGCAGGACCGGCTGGCCGAGACGAATGCGCTGAAAGGGTTCGAGCTAGGTCAGGGTGTGATTCGAAGTTCCGCTCGAGGCTTCCTCGTAGCGCAGCAAGTGATCGAACCGCGGTGTGAGAGGAACGTGCTGCCGAAGGTCTGCCATTGGCCTGGGCAAACTCGTGCTGGTCAGCCGGTGTGACCATTCGAGATTCGATCGCTCCGCATTTTCCATCTTCTTGCAACACCGGGGGCAGCCAAGACGGTTCCCATGCTTCGATGAACTAGAGCCATCGAGAAGCTTTGGCTTTCCTGCTCGCAACCTGTTTTTCTTACTTTCTCACTCCCCGATGCTCCCTAGCAAGTGAGGGGAAAGCCGCACCGGGGCGGTGATCCGGGCCCTCGAACGCGCCTAACTCAGCGGCTTCGTGTCTCATGTCTCTTTCTGCCTTACAACTTTGGCGGCCACTTCCGGGCGGCGTGGAAGACGCGCAGCACTTCCACTCTGCCCTCACGCACTCGATACGGGATGATGTAGGGCGTACCCGCAACCACCAGTTCGCGAGTCCCCTCGACGCGCCCTGGCCGGCCCAGGGCGGGGTGGCTGGCAAGCAGGTGCACGGCCTGCTCGATTGCCATCACTAGTCGCTGAGCGGCGGCATGGCTGTCGCGGGAGATATACTCGGCTTCCGCTTCCAGATTCGCCAGCGCCCGCTTCAGCCACCGGACTTTCAGCGGCTTACCCGGCACGTCGCGTTCGCTTGCGGCCCGTCCACTTGCTCATTGTGCGCCGCACCCGCTCGTCGCTTGCGAACTCTTCTCGATCCGCCTCTGCCAGCCCCTTCCTGATTTCGTCGATCTGCCACTCGTTTACGGCGACGTACTCACGGATGGCTTCGGCAGCAATGAAAGACCGGCTGCGGCGCTGCGCCTTGGCCAGTCCGTCAAGGCGTTTACGCAACTCCGGCTCCAGCCGCAGCGTCATTACCTTGTTTTCCGCCATGAATGTCCTCCGAATACAGAAGAACACCGCGTATTCTAGCATGGCTCGGCCAGCGTTCTGGGTGACTCAGGCTGCGGTGGTGGCGCCAGTCCTAATCCTCCACCTCCCAAACCCAGCACATCTCCCGGCACTTATACTTGTGACAGTTACAGCGACGAGCGGAGCCCTTACCCACAGGCATCAGTGTTACGCTCACGTCCAATCGCGCACAAGCGAATCGTGCTTCGGCCCGCTTAGGTTGCTCCAGAGAATCGGCTCGCGAGCGCCTTCAAAAAGGCCGCGTGAGTCTCGCACCCTGGGGTTCCCGCACACCTCCTGCTCGCAAACTGTTTTTCTTACTTTCTCTCTCCCCGATGCTCCCTAGTAAGTGAGGGGAGTTCTCGCCGGCTTTTCCCAGCGAGCTTGGCTGCTCCTTAAAGAGCCAGGGGGCAGCGCGCCGGATACGAAGGTAGAACCAACTGCCTGGAGCTCTAGCTCCGCGTACTTGAAGCAGGGAAACGGTTTTGCTTCGTCGCGTGCGATGCCTCTTGCAGGCCCGACCGCTCCGGCGAGAACTCTCTGAGCTTGATCGACGAGCGAACGCAAACAAGGAGACGGCCGGAAAAATGAGACCACATGGGACGAAGGCCTTTCGGTTTAAGAAAGTACTCAGCGAACTGCTTGTCCCGGCGGCGGGACTCGTTCTCACGGTTCCGGGTTTCGCGCAAGTGTCGGGGAGCTCCCCGTGGGAAAACGCCGTTAACGTGCTGCAAGCGGCGTTCACCAGCACCATCGCCCGCGGCCTTTCCTTGGTGGCCATCGTGGTGTCCGGCCTCACGTTCGCCTTCGGTGAAGGCGGCTCAAAGCGCGTGCTCGCAGGCGTCCTCTTCGGCGTCGGCATGGCCATCGCCGCCGTCAACTTTCTCGCCTGGCTCTTTCCGTGAGATAGGAGCGAGTCTAAACACTCTCGCGGGAGCAGCCCATGGCAAGCGGCAGGCGGGTGAATCCAGTCTACAGGTCGATTTCGCGGCCTCTGACGATTCTCGGCGCGGAAAGAAAGCTCTTTTTCTTCGCCATGTGCATCGGCGCGGGAACCTTCAACCTGCTCGGCAGTCTGCTCGGAGGGGTCCTCATGTTTCTGTTGCTCTATTCGGTCGGGCGCTGGGATAACGGCCCGTCGCTGCTCTTTGACCGATACGCTGCTTTCCGGCTAAGCCGGCCTTGCCAAAGTACTTAGCCGAGTTCGTTTTGTAATTTTGGATTCCACGCGTCGGCTCGCAACCTCCTGAGTGGGCGACGGGGCGCAGTTTTCTGCGCCCTTCGTCGTCTTGTGTCTCAGGCCAATGAATGCTGCACTTCGAGTTTGGGCAGGACCGGCTGGCCGAGGCGCATGCGCTGAAAGCGCTCGAGCTGGCTCAGGGTACGATCGAAGTTTCGCTCGAGGCTCGCTTCGTAGCGCAGCAAGTGATCGAACTGGGGTGTGAGAGGAACGTGCTGCCGAAGCGCTTCCAACTTCATTCGCTGGATTCCATCGAGGCACGCGCCTTGATGCTCGTGGTCTTTGTCGCTTCTCTCCAGGTGCTCCTACACTACAAGATGCGGTGCCACTAAGCTGAGGAATTCACGAGATGTGATGATCTTGGTTTCTTCCAGAACCTGGGAAAGTGCCGAACGCTTCCAGTCACAAGGTAGTCGGCGTGCCAAAGATCTGGCGTCGCAGGGCCGAAAAGTCAGGGTACGCCGCACTCTTCGGGCGAATGGGCGGCAGGCGAGCAATCATTTTTTGCCGCTTGTGGACCACGATTTCCTCGCCTTTCAGCTAAGCCTCGATCTCCGGGAAGTGGTTGTGGACAGGTGACGCCGGAAATTGGCATCACCTCCACGCAGGGTCCGAACCCAAGCATTTACGTCATGCAACCCGGAAAAGACGGGCGGTGCACCTACATATTTTACAAGTGATCACTCCGTCGCCTGCAAGGCGACGGCTTCTCGCGGCACGCATGAGACGATATCCTCTACGTTATGCCGCGAACGCCCGACCCGGGCGCGTTGCAGTATGACTTGCGCACTGACCACGTTACGAGGCGCCGACAACCCGCATACCGGACATTCATGCCAACGCTCCGCAAGAGTCTTGGGCACCGCCGCTCCGCATACGCACGT
>Ga0126381_100011182_pt1 | contig 10137 bp, 10 predicted proteins | sample PanSoiMetPlot_28_FD_96465 | JGI IMG/M metagenome (GOLD analysis project Ga0126381, IMG submission 96465) | Tropical forest soil microbial communities from Panama - MetaG Plot_28 | ecosystem: Environmental > Terrestrial > Soil > Tropical forest > Bulk soil | place: Panama | collected 2016-02-17 | reverse complement strand
GCCGGGCCGTCGTAGTGGGCCAGCGGGCGGAAAATTCGGTTGTCTGAGATCTGCTCGAGCACGTTCGCGATCCAGCCGATGATCCGGCTGCAGGCGAACGATGGCGTGAACATCTCCCTCGGCAGGCCGGCCGCTTCCAGCACGACGCCTGCGTAGAACTCCACGTTCGCATAGAGATCGCGGCCCGGCTTGAGCTCGGCCAGCAGCTCGACCGCGGTCTTCTCCACGACCTCGGACAGCTCAACGCGGTCACTGTGCAGCTCCCTGGCGACCTCGTGGAGCAACTGGGAGCGCGGGTCGATGGTCTTATAGATCCGGTGCCCGAATCCCATCAGCACCCGGCCGCTCTCGATCTCGTTGCGCAGCCACGGCTCGGCGTTCTCCGGCGTGCCGATCGCGTCGAGCATGTCGAAGACGCGGGCGGGCGCCCCGCCGTGCAGCGGGCCGGACAGTGCCGCGAGCGCTCCGGTCACGACCGCGCCGAGGTCAGCGCCGGAGCTGGCGATAACCCGGGCGGTGAACGTCGAGTTGTTGAAGCCGTGGTCGATGGTGAGCATCAGGTAGCGCTCGATCGCGTACCTGGACCGGTCGTCGGGCTCCTCGCCGGTGATCATGTACAGGTAGTTCGCCGCGTAGCCGAGGTCAGCTCGCGGTGGCACTGGCTCAAGGCCGCTGGCCAGCCGGTAGAGGGCGGCGGCGAGCACGGGCATGATCGCCGACAGGCGGGCGGCCTGCTCGACGGTCTCCGCCTGCGTCTGATCGCCCCACGGCCTGCATCCCAGCGCCTGCGCGGCCAGCGAGATGGCCGTCCGGAGCGACGACAGCGAGCCGGGCGGGCTGAGCCGAGCGATGGCCGGAAGCAGCCCTGCTACGCCTTCCGGCAACTCCCGCCACGCCGCAGCCCGCGCAGTGAAGTCGGCGCGCAGCTCCGGGGTCGGGAGCTCGCCGTGCAGCATCAGGTGCCAGGCGTCCTCGACCCGGCCGCGCCTGGCGATGTCCACCGCGTTGTAGCCGCGATAGTGGTAGAAACCCTGCCGCCCCAGTACGTCCGACACCTTCGTCCGGGCGACGGAAACGCCGGCGAGCCCGGCGGGCGCCTCGTAGGGTGCACTGCCTACCTCTGCTTCGACGCTCATCGGTGGGTCTCCCTCGCTGCCGGCCCGATACAAGCTCAATTATTGACCGTCCTTGCGACAGCGTGTCAATGTTGACTTTAATCAACCCATAGGGAGAGACGAGCGGCCCGGTCACAGGGCCGCGCGGCGGCACGCTGCGGGCCGGCCTGCGTCTGCGGGGGGAGGGAGTCGATGACCGAGTGGATCGGCGCGGCTGAGGCCGCGGAGCGGCTTGGCATCAAGCAGGCCAGCCTGTACGCGTACGTGAGCCGCGGCGTGCTGAGCCGTCGGCGGGAGCCAGACGGCCGGGCCAGCATGTTCGATGCCGGCGAGGTGGACGAGCTTGCCCGCCGTGGGCGGCCCCGGCGCCAGGGCGGCCGGACCGGACCGGCTGAGCTGGTCATCGAGTCCGCACTCACCGAGATAACCCCGAGTACGCAGCGCTACCGCGGCTACGAGGCGACAGAACTGGCGGTGCGCTGCAGCTTTGAGGACGTCGCCCTGCTGCTGTGGACCGGGTCGCTGCCGGGTCACGGCATCCCCGGACCGGAGCCCGCCAGCGAAGACGCCGCGGATACCGCCGTCGCGGACGCGGCAACCGGCTGGACTGCCATGCCAGCAGCGATCGAGGCGGGCCGTGCCGCGCAAGCAGCGCTGCCCACGGGAACTTTGCCGCTCGAGCGGATCCAGGTAATCGTGCCGGCCCTCGCGGCCACCGACCAGTTTCGGCTGCACCTGGATCGTCCCGCCGTCGTGGCGGCCGGCAAGGCGCTGATCTACGGCATAACCGACGCCCTGCCGCCCGCCGCCGCTGCGGCGGCCGCGTCTGACGCGAGCGCGCCGGGCAGTGTCGCTGACAGACTCGCCACCCGGCTGTGCCCGGCCCCGGCGAGCCCCGGCCTGATCCGGGTGATCAACGCGGCGCTGATCCTGGTCGCGGACCATGAGCTCGCCGCGTCCACTCTGGCCGCGAGGGTCGCGGCTTCGATGCGGGCGGACCCGTACGCCGTGGTCTCGACCGGACTGGGCGCGATGACCGGCGCGCTGCACGGCGGCGCCGCGCTGGGGGCCGAGATCATGCTCGGCTCGGCCGGCACGCCGGCCGATGCCCCGCGGGTTGTCGGGGACGTGCTGCGTCGCGGGGAGAAGCTCCCCGGCTTCGGGCATTTCGTGTACAGGGACGGAGACCCGCGGGCGAACCTGCTGATGCGGCTTATCGCGGAGCACGCGCCGGACTCCGAGCGGCTTGCCGTCGCCCTGGCCGTGACAGCCGAGGCGCGGAGGCGGGCGCTGCCTGATCCGAACATCGAATTCGCGCTGGCTGTCCTTGCCGCCGTGGCCGGGATGATCCGCGGCGCGGGCGAGGCGATGTTCGCGACCGGCCGCACCGCCGGCTGGCTCGCCCACGCACTCGAGGAGTACGAGCGGGACATTCCCATCCGGCCGCGCTGTGTGTACACCGGCCCGCGAGAGCGGTGACGCCTGCCGGACGGGAATGCGACGGGGCGGGCCAGCCTTATGCTCGGCAGGTCGGACAAGGAGACTTTCACGATGGCCGTTCGTCGCGTGAACCACGCGGTCCTTTATGTGAGGGACCTGGCAGCGAGTGTCGATTTCTACACCGACGCGCTTGGCCTTGAGGTGCGGATGCACGTGCCAGGCCGGGCCGCCTTCCTGCGCGCCCCCGGCAGCGCTAATGATCACGACCTCGGCCTGTTCGAGGTGGCGCACGGCCAGCTGCCGCGCGGCGCCTACATCGGGCTGTACCACCTCGCCTGGGAGGTCGGCACGCTCGCGGACCTGGCCGAGACGCGGTCCCGGCTCGCGCGGCGAGGCGCGCTCGTCGGCGCCAGCGACCACAAGGTGTCGAAGTCGCTCTACGCCAAAGACCCGAGTGGCATCGAGTTCGAGGTCATGTGGCGGGTGCCCGCAGACGCCTGGGAGCAGGAACTGGCGAGCGGCGAGTTCATCGCCCCGCTCGACCTCGAGGGCGAGATCGCCCGCTGGGGCGAGGGCCTGGTGACCGGCGCGGCGGCCGGTTCCATCACGTGAACCGCGCGCGGCGCGCCGGTCACGTCAGCGCGCCGCGATCGGACTGGCCCAGCTCTCGTGGCTTCGTGCTGACCTCGATGGTGCCCTTGTAACCGATGCCGCGGACATGCACGACCGGTGCGTCGGCCGGTAGCCGGTCCTCCAGGTCCTCCGCGGCTGACCAGCCCTTGCTGACGCCGAAGCCCTCGAGATTCACGCGGACGCCGAGCGGCACCAGAACGTCCACCCTGGATTTGTATGCGATGACCGCCAGGGTGGTCTCACGCGCAGTCAGCTCCGCCGCACGCAGGTCGATGTGGCCGCTGCCCTTGTAGACGATGGTCCGGAATCGCTCCGGCACCCGCCAGCGGCCGGCTCGCCGGATCGAGCTTTTGTACGCGATGGCGGAACCGCCGGCCTGGCGCCCCGCCCCGGCCGGGACGGCCGGCGAGGGGAGTGGCGCTGCGGTGGCTTCCGGCAGGTCTCGAGTCAGCCCGGCGAGGTCGGTGCTGTGCCGCGCGGTCAGGGCGGCCCTGGTCCGCTGGTCGAACTCGTCGTCGTCGAGCCGCCCCTCGGCGAAGGCCTGCTGCAGCCGCTGGACAACAGCGTCCCGGTCGCGGTCCCCGACCCGGATCGCTGGCTTCTGCTCGCCGGCCGGCTCGATGGTCACTGGCCCTCCCACCAAGTCAAGATGTATCGCGATTCGCGAAAGCAGGCTACCGCACCGCGAGCTGCTCGTACAGCCCGGCGGTCTGGGCAGCGATGCTGGCCCAGCTGAATTCGGCCACAGCCCGCTCCCGGCCCCGCGCACCGAGCGCGGCGGACCGGTCCGGGTCCCGGATCAGCGCGTTGATCGCCGCGGAGAGCGCGGCATCGTCGCCGGGAGGCACGAGCAGGCCGGTGACGCCGTCCACCACTACCTCAGGGATTCCGCCGACAGCCGACGCGACGACCGCGCAGCCGCAGGCCATCGCCTCGAGGTTGACGATGCCGAGCGGCTCGTACTCCGATGGGCAGACGAACACGGTCGCGTGGCTGAGGATCTGGATCACCTCGGCCTTGGTGAGCATGCCGGGGATCAGGATGACGCCGCGCCGGGTCGCGCGCAGCCGCTCGACCAGGCCGGTGACCTCGGCCTGCAGCTCGGCCGTGTCGGCCTGGCCCGCACACAGCACGAGCTGCGCCGCTTCGTCGAGCCGCTGAGCCGCCCGCAGCAACACCGGCAGGCCCTTCTGCCTGGTAACGCGGCCGACGAACGCGACCGACGGCCGGCCAGGATCGATTCCGTACCGGTCGAGCACCTCACGGCCTGGGTCGGGACGGTAAAGGTCGGCGTCGATTCCGTTGTAGATGACGTGCACGCGATCGGCGGGTACCTCTGGATAGGTAACGAGGATGTCGGACTTCATGCCGTTCGACACCGCGACGACGGCCGCGGCTGATCCGATCGCCGTTCGCTCGCACCAGCTCGACAAGGCGTAACCGCCGCCCAGCTGCTCGGCTTTCCACGGCCGCATCGGCTCCAGCGAGTGGGCAGTCATGACATGGGGCACGCCGAACAGCAGCGAGCCGAGGTGCCCGGCCAGGTTGGCGTACCAGGTGTGTGAGTGGACGACGTGAGCGCCGCTGACCCCCGCGGTCATGGTCAGGTCGGTCGAGATGACCCGCAGGGCGTCGTTCGCGTCCGCCAGCTTGTCCCATGGCTGATGCGCCTTCACCGGGGGGAGGAGGCCTGCCGGCCGGTCGGCGCCCTGGCAGTGCACGGTCAGGTCGACGAGACCGGCCAGGGCCCTGGCCAGGTATTCCACATGGACGCCGGCGCCGCCGTAGACCTCGGGCGGGTACTCGCGGGTGAGCATCGCCACCCGGAGCTTCCTGCCAGCCTCGGCTGATCCGGTCAATCCACTACCTTCTGGCCCTTGCCCACCACCGTCACGCCACCCTCGGACACCAGGAAGCCGCGGGCCCGGTCGTGGTCCTTGTCGACGCCGATCACGGCGCCCTCGGGGACGTCGACGTTCTTGTCGAGGATCGCGTCCTCGACCACGGCGTGCCGCCCGATCCTGGTGTTGTGCATGAGGACCGCGCGTTCCACCCGCGCCCAGCTGTTCACCCGGACGCCCGGGGACAGGACTGACTGGCGCACCAGTCCGCCGGACACGATGACGCCATTGCTGACGACGCTGTTGATGGCATGACCGACCCGGTCGCCAGACTCGTGCACGAACTTGGCCGGCGGCTGGCTCGGCACGTGGGTCAGGATCGGCCACTTGTCGTTGTAGAGGTTGAACACCGGGTGCACGGCACAAAGGTCCATGTGCGCGTCGAAGTACGAGTCGAGCGTCCCGACGTCGCGCCAGTAGCCGATGTCACGCGGATCCGCGCCGGGAACGCTGTTGTCGAGGAAGTCGTACACGTGCGCGGCGCCCTGGCGGACCAGCAGGGGCACGATGTCACCGCCCATGTCATGCCGGCTGGCGTCGTCGGCCGCGTCCTCTCGAAGCGCGTCGACGAGCACGTCGGTGCTGAAAACGTAGATGCCCATCGAGGCGAAGGCCAGATCCGGGTTGTCCGGCATGGCCGGCGGGTCGGCTGGCTTCTCGCGGAACGCCTCGATGGTATGGCCGTCGCCGGTGACGCCGATGACGCCGAACGCCGTCGCCTCCTGTCGTGGTACAGGGATTGCGGCCACGGTCACGCCGGCCCCGAGTTCGCGGTGCCTGTCGATCATCTGCAGCGGATCCATGCGGAACACGTGGTCGGCGCCAAGGACCGCCACGATGTCAGGCTCGTCATCGAAGATCAGGTTGAGTGACTGATAGATGGCATCGGCCGAGCCGGTATACCAGTGCGGGCCGAGTCGCTGCTGCGCCGGGACCGGCGTGACGTAGTTGCCCAGCAGGCTGGACAGCCGCCAGGTGGTGGTGATGTGCCGGTCCAGGCTGTGGCTCTTGTACTGAGTCAGCACGCAGATCCGCCGCAGGCCGGCGTTAACCAGGTTCGACAGCGCGAAATCGATGAGACGGTAAAGGCCGCCGAACGGCACGGCTGGCTTAGCGCGGTCGGCGGTGAGCGGCGCGAGCCTTGTACCCGCCCCGCCGGCCAGGACCATTGCGAGCACCCTTGGCTCTGCCGCCATGTCCACCTCCCGGAAGGAGCCCCCGGCTACCAGTGTGGTGCGCAAAAGTGCGGATGAGTACTCACTGGCGCGTCCTGGTCACTCGATCTGGACATGGAGCACACGCGCGCCGATCTGAAGGCGGGTGCGTACGCGGACGCGACGGCGTCCGTCAGTCCGGTTCGGCGCCGGCCGCCTTGCGCGTGAGCGCCCTGGTCGCGAGCAGCCGCGCCGCAGCGACGGCCGCGCCGGTCGCGACGCCCCAGATGAGTGCCTCGCTGAGGGCTACCGCCGGGTCCTCCGGGTGCTCGGGCGGCTCCTTGCCGGTGACGGTCTTCCAGCCAATGGTGAGCAGCTTGCGCGTCGCGAACGCGGCGCCGGCGCCAACCAGGGCGGCGACCGCGCGACTCGCCGCGCTTCCCTGCTTGCCTGCCATCAGCGTGTCCTCCTCGTGCCGTGGCGAACCGGTGATCTGATCCTGCACCGGCCTGAAGCGATCATGTCACGGTCACGAACCCGGTATGACCGCAGGGCGTGACGTGTCGATTGCAGTGGCGAGTTCCGCAGGCCGCCTTGTCGCCAGCAGCCAGTAGGGAGTACTCGCGCCGGGCCTGGTTACCTCGACGTAGACGGCTAGCCGAAGATAAGGCCGGATGAGCACGTAAGCGCGCGGATCCGCGCGCGGGCCGCGCAGAGCCCGTGCCTGCACCTCGTCGAGCGGCCGCACCTGGCCAGCATCGCCCAGCGGCAGCCGGTCCTTGCCGACCCTCAGCTCGCCCTCTTCTACCTCGATGGTCGCCCGGCCCCAGTTCAACAGGAGCGCGGCTGTCACGATGATCACTCCGGCGAAGACTGCCAGCGTGACAGCGAGGTCGAATCCGGTCCAGACGATCGCGCCGAACGTCAGCATCGTGAGCATCCCGGCGACCCACCACAGGGGTGGCACGAAGAGGCGCTCGTGGTAAGAGTGCATGCCACTACGGTAGTTGGAGAGATGAACCCCATGACCGGCCCATCAGCGGATGGCAACGGCGGCCCCCGGTCGTCGGCACGGAGTGCGCTGCCGGCCAGCCTGCGGACGGGCCTTCGCCGGCTATGGCGGACGGGCGCGGTGACGAGCCCGACAAGTGACGGACCCGGCGGCGAGGATCCGGTCGGCGGAGAATTCGCGGCGCCGGGGTCTGCGACTGCTACAACGTCGATAGGCATTCCACCGGCGGGCAGCGCCGGCCCGCCGGGCAGCACTGCTCCGCGGCCCGTCGACGGTCAGGTGCCCAGGCTGCTCCAGCAGGTGGCTGCCTGGTCCTGGCGGCTGCTACTGACCGGGCTCGTCATCTACCTGGCCTTCCGGCTGGCCGTAGCGCTGCGGCTGGTGATTCTCCCGCTGATCGCCGCCCTGCTGCTCGCCGCACTGCTCCAGCCGATCGCCGGCTGGCTGCGTCGGCGCGGCTTCTCGCCCGTGCTCGCGACCTGGTGTCCTCTTCTGCTCGCTCTGATCGTGATCGCGGGAGCGATCACGCTCATCACGAACCAGATCGCCAACCAGTACCAGGTGCTGTACAGCGAGGTTCAGCACACCATTCTCCAGCTGCGGCACTCCTTGGCCGGACCGCCGTTCCATCTGAACCAGTCGAGGCTGCAGGCGCTCAGCCAGAACGTGCTGAACTACATCTCACAGCACAAGTCGGTGGTTGCTGGCACGGTACTCACCGGCGGAAAGTATCTGACCGAGATCTTGGCCGGGCTGCTCCTGACGCTGTTCATCACCTTCTTCCTGATGAAGGACGGGAACCGGATCTGGTCCTGGCTCATCAGCGGCATGAGCCCGCGAGCGCAGCGGCGGATGCATCACGCAGGCAATCAGTCGTGGCGAGCGCTCGTGAACTATGTGCACGGCACCGTAGTGGTGGCAGCGATCCACGCCGTCATTCTTGGCGTGACGCTCTGGCTGCTCGGCGTGCCACTGCTCGTTCCGCTCATCGTGCTGGTGTTCCTGGCGGCGTTTGTGCCGATTCTCGGCATCCTGGTAGCCGGGGGCCTCGCGATCCTGGTGGCGCTGGCGACGAAGGGCTGGGTCGCCGCCGTAATCCTGCTCGCCGTCCTGATTGTGGAGAACCAGATCGAGGGACACCTGCTTCAGCCGCTGGTAGTCGGCCGGATCATCCGGCTCCATCCGCTGGCCATCATCCTGGTCCTGGCGGTTGGCGCCATCGTCGCGGGCATTCCCGGTGCGATCATCGCGGTGCCGGTAGCGGCGGTGATCACCTACGCCTGGCCGGCGCTGCGCGCCGATCCGCCCGACGACTACCCTGACGCGAAATAGAGCGCCGGCGGCGGGCTCCCATGAGCCGGTGCGGATGGAGTCTGGATGACGGGACGGGTCGAGGTTCTGATCAGGCGGCTGGACGAGGGACTGCCTCTGCCTACCCAGGCGCACCCGGGGGACGCGGGATGTGACCTCTACGCGGCCGCGGACGTCGACATCGCTCCTGGTCAGCGAGTTATCGTTGGCACAGGGGTGTGCATAGCGCTGCCGGCTGGGTACGCCGGATTCGTGCATCCTCGCTCGGGGCTGGCCGCCAGGCACGGCGTGACGATCGTCAACGCGCCTGGCACCGTCGACGCCGGGTACCGTGGCGAGATCAAGGTGATTCTGCTGAACTCTGATAGAGAGCACCCGGTGCGGTTCCGGCGTGGTGACCGGATTGCCCAGCTTGTGATTCAGCGGGTGGAGCGCCCGGTTTTTCTCGAGGTCACATCCCTGCCCGGGTCACACCGCGGCGAGGGCGGGCACGGCTCGACCGGGGGCCACGCGATGGCGGCTGACCTGCCAGGTGCCGATGACATCCCGGCTGCGACTGGCGAGGCCGGGAGGTAAGGAGCGTGCGGCGTGTTTCGACGATTCCGCCGTGACAGGAGCGAGGGTCCAGCCGAGGCGAGGCTGCCGACGGAGGACTACGACGCCGAGGTAGCGAAACCCGGCGACGATGAGGCGGATCTCTACGGCACGGAGGACGACGACTACGCGGCCGAGCAGGACGCCGCGGACTACGCAGCCGAGGATGGGTGGTCCGCCTCCGGGGATGCCGGGAATGGCGCATCCCTCGTAGCGGCGGAGGCCGACGACGTGCCGGCGGCCGAGCCCGGTGAGCCGAGCCGTCGGGAGCGCGCGGACCTCAGCGACCCGCTGACCTGGACGCGGCTGCGCGACACCCAGCCAGCCGAGGCCGGAGCGGCCACCGCGGCCGGCCCCTGGGACAGTGCTGGCGGATATCCCGACCAGGCCCGGATTGACTTCGGCAGCCTGCTCGTGCCGGTGAAGGACGGCTACGACATCCAGGTCATGATGTCCGACGAGGAAGGCGTCTCGATCGCGGTGGTTCGCGGCGACAGCGGTATCCAGCTGCAGCCCTTCGCCGCGCCCCGGAGTGCCGGTCTCTGGCACGACGTGCTGCCCGAGATAGCGCAGGAAGTGGCCAAGGCGGGCGGTCAGAGCGCGGAGCGGGACGGCCCATTCGGGGCCGAGCTGGTGGCGAGAGTGACCCCGCAAGGCGCCGGCGCCGGGGTGCCGCCGCAGCCTCTGCGGTTCATCGGCGTCGATGGCCCGCGCTGGTTCCTTCGCGGCCTCATCAGCGGACCCGCCGCACTGGACGACGAGCTGACTGCTGAGTTCCGGGACATCTTCTCCGACGTAGTCGTGGTACGGGGAGAACAGGCCCAGCCGCCGCGTCAGCCGCTGCAGATCCAGCTACCCGCAGAGGCACGTCAGGTCCTCGAAGACGAGACGGCTGGCCAGCAGCAGCCCGACCTTAATCCGTTCGAGCGCGGCCCGGAGATCACCGAGACCCGCTGAGCTGGGTCAGGCGGTCGGCG
>Ga0126381_100011180_pt1 | contig 10138 bp, 11 predicted proteins | sample PanSoiMetPlot_28_FD_96465 | JGI IMG/M metagenome (GOLD analysis project Ga0126381, IMG submission 96465) | Tropical forest soil microbial communities from Panama - MetaG Plot_28 | ecosystem: Environmental > Terrestrial > Soil > Tropical forest > Bulk soil | place: Panama | collected 2016-02-17 | reverse complement strand
TGTTTCCCATTAAGTGTGAACGGGTAGGCTTCTTTGCTGATGGTCAGCTTTGCCGGTGGGTAACCAAGTGACTTCATCATGTCGGCAGCGACAGAAGTATACTCCTCAACAGTGCGGTTCCACTTGCGATCTGCCTCGCGCTTCTCACCCTCGCGCTGATCCTTGAGCATATCAATATTTGCGCGTAACTCGTCCCAGCCCTTACCGTCGTTGTAACTCTGTCCGGTGTCACCATTGACCATACGCCACTTGGCGTTCTCGGGCTTATCGACATCCTTGTAGAAAAATATTTGGTCACCGTTACGATCCTTGTATGCGGCGGAAGTGTCGCCCTCGATAAACATCTCGAAGCCAAACGGCTTGAGTGTCTCGCCCCAGTGACGCGAGAACTTGCCTTCGTAGATTTCGCCCTTCTCGCTGCGCTGGAGGTGTTGGCGCAGACTGGTTTCGCCGTAACCGTTGTAACGGACACCGGGCTTCTTGTGTTCCCAGAACCGGCCACCTAGACCCATACCGCGAAGTGACTCTGAACTAACCTCTAGTGTCTCATCACGGTACTCGTTCCTGAAGACCCATCGCTTCGTACCCTCGTCGTAGTCGGCGTACTTCATCGCGTTGGTCTGCATCGCCATGTTCGCGAGCCTGTCGGGCGGCTTTGGTCCCTTGATCTCGCGCGTATGATGCTGGTCAAGCTGTTCGGTCAGATAACGCTTGCCGTAACCGTAAGCAACAACGTCACCGTTTGATCCGATCAGTTTCCAGTCACCAATTTGTTCATTCGGCCATGCTTTCTCCATCTCGGCGCGCAGGATCGTGTCGGTCTTGTCATTCTTCCAGATGCGGATTTCGCGCGGACCATCGTGATCGTCGCGCAGATACTCGTAACCCCACTTTTGAAAGTCACTGTTCCACACCGTGGGTGCGACGAGCGGTGTCTCTTCTTTAGGTTCCTCCTTCGGCGGTTCTTGCCATGTCTCCTTGGCGGTCTTGCCGCTCGGCGAGGTGACACCACCGCCGGAAGTGAACTTGCCGTCAGGGTCACGCGGGTGTTTGTGTTCCTCCCAATCAGGGTCGGCGTCACGGAACTCGGGAGCCTCGACACCGGGCGGCAGCTTCACCTTAACCCACCGCTCACCGCGATTGTAACGGTCGAGCAAGTCACCCATCGTGTGCTTTTGGGTACTTTTGTGACCGGCGACACCGGGCGTGAAGTCACTCTCGCGGGTCAGGTCTTCGCTATGGTTCGTTGAACTGATACGAACACCTTCCCGCAGCTTCAGTTTGCCGGTAGCGTCACTCTTGTGCTCCATGTACCACTTCTTGCGGTCCCAATCGAATTTGGCACCCTTGGCCTTGGCTTCGGCGCGCTTGGCATATGGTACATCGAGATACTCGCGGCTCTCGCTATGGTCATCGATTGTCCACGGTGCGATCAGGTCAAAGATCGAGCGGTGCAGCGGTGACGGCGGCTTTTCCTTCTTGCCGGGTTCGATTGCCACCTCGCCGCTACTGACATGTTTGAGGCTCGGGGCACCAGTTCGGTACTTGCCCTTTTCGGTGTGCTTGCTACTCGGCAGGAACTCACCGCCTTTGTACCACTCACCATTGGCACCGGTCTGACCACCCTCCTTAGCGTGTCCCGCATGGTCACCGTAGTGTGGGCGGTATTTGTTCCTTTCCATTTGCTGGCGATAAATGTCCTGTATCACCGACTGGTTCTTGGCTTGTTCAGCCAGCCACAACAGATCGGGATCGAGCGGCACCGGGATCGCGTCCCGGTGCGTCACTCGCATAACCTTGTCACGTAGGTGCAGGAAGAAGCCCATTGTCACCTCGGCAGGAGATCGTGCCCTATCGTGCTCTGCGGCACCCTTGCGTAAACCCGGATATAGTCTATGTCAAAGCTCTGCGGCAGCGCGGTGTTATCCACGCCGTAGCGTCCGGCCCACGCGCCGCCGACCGCGAGGTTGGCTTCGAGGTAGGCTGACATCGGCTGTCCGGCATCCGACACAAAGTCGTAGCCCCCGGCGTAGATCGGCTTGCGGTCGATGTAGAAACAGTACTCGGGCCGCTTGTACCATAGCCCGTAGGTGTGAAAGCCCCCGGCTGCGTCGAACGGTGCATGCCAGAACGAGTAATCACTGTTCCAGCCAGCAGCCGCCCAGGTGCCCGCGTACTTCTGTGGGTTGTTGTTCCAATCGAGCACCCACCCCGCCATGTGGATCATCGCCGTGGTATCATCGGTACCGTTGTTGGCGATCTCCAATATGTCGAGTTCCGGTGGCCAGGGGATACTGCTATCGTCACCCGGCACCAGTTCCGACCCGGCAAGCCAGAAGCCCGGCCAACAACCGATAAAGCTCGGTGACTTCAGCCGTCCCTCGAAGTACCACTCGTTACCGTCACAAATAGGGTAACAATCCTTTGAGCGCAGCATGCCGCTCGGCCAAAAACCCTCGGCGGCATCGTAGGTGTTCGCCGTTAAGTGACAAATAGAATCGTAGCACACATGGTTGCCGGATTCGCGGTAACGCTGCCACTCGTCATTGAGGTAATCGAGGTAACCATCCTCATAGACGTAGCGCGTCCACCACTTCTCCATATCGACGTTACTCGCCGAGAAGTGATCGTTGAATAGTAACCGCCAATCAGGCGTGAGTGACATGTTCGGCGGCGGCGCGGCGCGCGGGGTCGCGGCCATCGGCGACGGTCGCCACGTCGATTGACCGGGATAAGGACGCATCGGCACCGGATGGTGCGGCTTACGCTGCGGCTTGGCGAATTGCTGGCTGGGAAGGGGGTCGCTCATCATCTTCTCCGTGGTGGTGGTGGAGGCCGACCGGGACACCCCGGCGGTTGGGACACTTGTTGTTCCTCGTCAAAGATTTCCCGTTGTTGCAGGATCAGGAACTGCTGAAGTAACTGTTGATACACCTGATACTGTGACTGATCGACTGACTGACAGCCGGACAGCCCCAACAACACAAGCACACAATACCAACGGTATCGCATGGCACTACACTCACACTAGAGGAACTACATTATCCTACCACCACTTAGTTACACAAAAAGGACAGCCGCCGACCCGCTACCGCGCTGCCACACTGTGCGCTCAATTAGGCGGGCACTCCCGCACAGCTAACCGGTGTAGGCGAAGGGGACACAGCGCGTCACCGGTCTGCCTCTTTATCAGCTTCGACATTCGTCACAAATACCACATGACCATCATCAAAGATGATCTTGGCGAGTTCCCAGTTCTCCTTATCGGCTGGCTGGAAGTCACTGGTGATGTACGCTACCGTACATTCGCGCCCGTCGATGGTCTGCCGCTCGATCATCAATAATCCTCCTCGATGCGCTTTTGCAGTTCCTTCGGTGACTCTTTGGCGTCGAGTTTGCCGCCAACGTGACCACCGAGTTCGTGACGCTGCGCCCAGAGATCGACCATTGCCCAGTACAAATCCTGCCATGCTTTGGAACCCGACACCTTGCCACTCTCCCAATGTAACCGCGCCATCTCGGCGAGTGTCTCGTTAACCGCCAGCGTCAAAGGTGTCTTCGTCTTGTCCGTTTTGTAACCCTCCCAATACTGCTTCGCATAATCGGAAGGGACAGTCTTGTGTTCATCCCGCAACCGGTTGATCTTGTCGTACAGTACCCTTTCCAGCTTATGATATACCGGTGTCGCTCGCGCCTCGTTTGGATGCTTATCTGCGTCCCATTGTTTCTTCAGCCACTTCCGTTCCTCCATCCAAGCGTCGAACAACAAGTTCCACTTCTGGTGCATGATCTCATGCGCCAGTGACCCATCGTAACCCGGTCCCATCGAGGCTTCATACAAAGTGATCCGGCCATTCTTTTCGGCACTGCCACCGGAGGTATAAGTCTTGCCGTTCAGGCTAAAAGTCTTCTCCTCCTTCACGACATCAACGAGTGACGGATCGAAATCGAGTGCTTTACAGGTTTCGTGCACCAAATCGTGCGCTAGCTTATCGAGGTGTTCGTAAGTACCCATCCACATACCATACTTACCCCGCTTCCTAAACTCCTCGCGCACCCGCTGACGAACATCTTCGGCGGCGGCTCGCGCCGCTTTGGCACTAAACTCCTGCGGCTTTTGTGACTTTTCACCTTTTGACAGTTCGCTCTTGCCACCACCACCTTCGGTCGAGGTGAACTCACCTTCGTGACCCTTTTGCTTGTTCCTCTTGTGCTTCTTCTCCTCCCACTTCTTGTCACCCGTCTTATGGAACGCGGACGGGTTATACTCCGGGTACAGGTCTTGATCGGGATCAAAGTAACCTTCGTGCAGCAAGTCCTGCACATTGAGCTTATCGAGCTTCTTGATCGTGTGCGCGTGCAGTAACGGCTCGCCATCGGTACCGATACCCTCCTCGCCGCGCACCCGTCTGCCGGTGAGCAAGTAGATCGGCCTTTGGTGACTCCGCTTCTTCCCATCGTAATCGTACTCGTCCTGGCTCGCGATCAGTTCATCGAGTGACGCCAAACCGCTATCAGCGAGTCCCTCACTTCGGGTATCGATCTGCCAGAGGTTACGCTTCTTGTTGAACTTCACCTTGAACACCGACACACCGGGTAACTCTTCGCCTTCCCTACCCCAGTAACCGATGTTCGGTGCGCGGCCCATTGTCGAGTGACCGGACTTCGGTATGTCACCAAAACGGATGTACTTCGTTTCCTTTGTGTCACTCCCCGGCAGATGCTCGCGATGCTTCACCGTAGTACCGATACCCGTCCACTGCCCGTTCTCGTCGCGTGGGTGTTCAGCCTCGTTCCACTCGGCGTCACGGACATGAAGGTGTAGGTAGATCATTTCAGCATCTCGAAACAGCGGTCGATCACCTTGGACACCAACTGGGTACGCTGACTAATCTGGTCATTGATAAACCACAAAACCAAGCCCAGAAACAGACTATTGAGCACCACAAGCACAAGGAACGCTGGCGGTAACGAAGAGATCAGCGATTGACTGATCTTTGAGGCGGCATCGCTGATCGTCATGGCGTGTAACCACTGTAATCGTCAATCGCGGTCTGGGTGCGCGGACCCCACAAACCATCCGGGGCACCGGCATTATAACCCAGGCTGTCGAGCGCGGCTTGCAGTAACCGTATCGCCGGTTTTACCAGATCGATACGGTTGGGCAGCGGTGTACCCTCATCGAGCCACGCGGCGAAATCCTCGATGGTGATGGTCGGCGCGAGGTAATCGGTGTCACTGTTACCGTCGATCCCATCGACCGTGGCGGTTTCGCTGTTCTGCCAGATGCCCCAACAGTTACGCCAATCCGGGTTTGGTGACCCATCCCACGGGAACAGCTTGATATTGGTGTAGGAACAATACTCGGGGAAGACACGCAACCACTGACCGACACGCGCGTTGGGTGTATCAGGCGGGTACAAACCGTAGTAGATCGCGCCCTGGCGATTGGCGTAAGCCTCGTATTCGTCCTGCCACTTGTTCACAATTGCAGTCGGGACGCCAGCCTGTTCCCAATCGAGCATGATCACCGCGCCGTCGAGGTAATCGAAACAGGCTTGCATCCGGCTTGGATTGTCACTCGCGTGTAACCAGACATACGCCATGATCGGCAAGTTACCCTGGCGCGCGGTCGCGAGGTTCTGTTTGTAGTTCGGATCGGGCGTGTCAGCTTCCCATGCTTTGATCATCACAAACTGGATACCATCCGCCTTCATCAAAGTGACATTGGGCGGGGAACTGGTATTTGGCGGTGACTGCCAATGCGAGTAGTCACAACCCTTGACTGGCATTGTAACCTCCCTACGGTCTGTGGTCCCTACGGAGCCACCACGGGTGACTTGGGTCACCGATGGCTTCCGGCGGCGGCAAGTTGGGGATTGCCCAGCAACGGCAATTGGGGAACTCGCCGGGATGGTGCCGCTCACCGCTGGTTTCGGCAACCGGCGGATCGTCCCAACGGAATGTCCTGCCCGCGAGATGCTGGTGCATCGGTCGCACGTCAGCGTCACCCGCCGTGTGCCAGACATAATCGACACTGCCGATCTCGGTAGCGCGTGCCTGTGTCACTGCGGAACTCGTTTTGGCTATTTCAGTTCTGGCGATCAGGGTCGCTCGGTTGTGCGTGACCGTGCTCGATGCCAGGATGTCACGTACTAACTGATCGTATCTTTTACCACCGGTCCAGTACTCGCGTGACAGTTCCTGCACCCGTTCAGCCGCTTCGAGCGGGATCGAAGTGATCAGTTCCATCTGTTCATCGAGGATGCGATTGACTTCGAGGCTGGTCGGTGTGCCGGGTGTCAGTACCTCGCGCTTGAGTTCCCGGCCCAGCATGCGCGCGTGACGGATAAACGCGGTATAGTCACGCCGTGACACTTCAGCAATCATCAGTGCCCCGGCTTGTCGCGCCCAGGGTCGCAAGATGTAACTGTAGTCGCGGAGGTACCGGTTGATTGCTTCCACGCCAGCCGGGTCGCCAGGAGGGTAAGCGCGAATGATGTCCGCCACATGGCGCGCAATACGCCTGAGTTTACTAACATACCCGTAATAAGCGTTACGGACACTCGCAAAGTGCTCAGCCTCGCGTTGTCGTTGTCGGCGTGACTGGTACACGTCGCCCGTCGTGACATTTTTGACCCCACGGACACTGATAAAGTCAGTGTCTTTCAGAGCGTCAGCAAGTGTCCTGACAAACAGTCCTGGGTTTGACATGCTCATCGGCGCGACCGCAGTTTGAGTGCGAGATCGTCATCAAACCATGCCGGGCGTCCGGCCAGGACATTAGCGGTGAGGTGCTTCGCTTGTTCCTTGGGTGTGGGTCGCGGTGGTTCACCCCGTAACTTGATTCGCCGCTTGATCAGGTAGTTTCTTCGACGCCCCAGGCGTTCAGCGAGTACCGTAAGCTGTTCGGTACTCGCTGCCAGTATCAACGCATCCTCTTCCGGCGTATAAGGTCGCGGCAACTTAGTTACTCGGTGCACCGGAAGTATGCTGGTGCACATGCCGGTGATAGCGATGCGGGGAACTTGTGTAGTAGTAACGACGTGTGTGACGCCTGTGGTGACGATACAACACCGAAGGCGGTGGGGACGGCGGCGGAACGTATGCCACCGCAGGCGGCGGCGGCATCGGTGCGACAATCGGTTCTACCGGTACCGGCGCGGGAGCCGGTGTCGGCGCGCACGCTGCCACCCCCAACACAAGGACACTAGCAACAGGTACCTTTCTCATCAGTTCCTCCTAATCCGTGACAAGCCACTACGGGGAAATGGTTTCTCGGCTGTACCCTTCGAACCTATACCGGTCTTCTGGAACTTGGGCGGTGACGGTTTCTGGGCGGCACCGACAGATTGTGACTCACCGCGACCATAAACATTGGTCAGCGTGGTCAATCGCTTTTGTTCCTTCTCGCTCAGTGTCTCACCGGCCTTTTGACGTTGCGACAGCGCGGTGATCTCGGCCCGATGCTTGCGTGCCGCCACCTCGCGCCGTTCCTTGCCTGGACCCTCGCGTTCCTTTTGCGCCATACTGACCTGTTCACGCGGTCTGCCGCCCGGCAGCAAAGAACCCTTGGACTTCTCCGACCGGCGTTCACCTTGAGTGAATTGCTGGCTTTGGGTAGCGATCCGCTGATGCGGTAGCTCCTGCTTCATCTCGCGCGTCACCGGGCGCGGAGCCTGCGTACCAGCCTTCTTGGGCCGGTGGGTACGCGGTGGTGACTTCTCCGGGTACACCTGGGTCTGCGCGCGCATCTCCTCGAAGCTCGGCTTCTTGGCTGGTGGCGGTGTCTCGGTGTGACGGAGTTCCGGCTTGGCTTTCTTGAAGCCGTGACTGGCAGTACGCTGCAACTGCGGTGTCTGGCCAGCTTGTGACAACGGCGCGGTGCCCCGGTGACGATGCTGCCAACCCTTCTTGGCACCTTCGGAAGTACCCTCGTCCTTGACCTTTAATGCGTTACCGCCGATCCCGCCAAACATCGGGCTGGCTTTGTCACTCTCCTTCTGTTGCTTTTGCTGTAACTGGAGTGTCTTGTACTGTTTCAGCAAGTTGTCCATCGGTATCGGGCATGTCTCGATACACTGCCCGATTGTCTTGATAAAGTCACGAACCAGACCGTCGTAGTCCTCGTCACCGGCATCGTAGAACGCGGAGTCACCACCGCCCATCTCGGTGGCGCGCTGGCGTTGTTCTGGAGTGAAGTACCCCATCCTGCGCGCCGCCGCGTGACCGCCGGTACCGAGTAACTTGGTACCGTGTTCCTCAATCGCATGTTCAGCGACATGGTCACCGATCTGGCCGATCAGCCAATCTTCCGCCGGTCCCATCGCGTGCTCAAGCAAAGGACCGACACCAGGGATGAAGTGAACACCGAGAGCGGTTTTGACCCCGGTCACCACCACTTTGCGCGCCATCCACCGCAGTGCCCTTTTATCGGCGGGTGCCATCGGTAACCCCCGCGCGATATTGGCAAGCGTGCTACCGGCGGCTTTGTAGTGATGTTTCTCTTCCTTGAGTTGGTTTAGTAACACACCGCCGACATTGCTCAGTCCCTGCATGACCTTGCGGCGCAGCGGTGTATTAGGCTGGTCAAAACCTTTGGTCAGGATATCGGCGGCACCGTGAGAAGTCACTATCTCCTTGCCGGTTTCACTGATTTCATGCTGCGCGTGTTGTGACAAACGCGACACGGCAGCAGCAACAGCGGCGGCGGCTGACTGACCCTTTTCCTTGTGAGCGGTCACCGGGCGGGTGTGACGCGCACCGGTATGACCGCGAATGTGTTCCGCGCGACGCGAGGCACGGCGATCAGGCTTGACCTGTGCGCTGCCACCGCCGCCGGGACCACTGGTAAACTGACCGCCACCCGGTCCCTTACCCTTGTGCGGGTGTTTCTGCGGGTCGAACGCGTCGAATGACGCGTCACGGAACCAGCTATCGACAGTGTTGATCATTGTCACTTCCTACGACTGTCGTAACCCCGGAACGGTTCGGCTTCGCGTCTTGGTGCCGCTTGCCGGGTTTGGGAACCCGCCTTGATGTCGAGTTCACCGCCACGCCAATACGGTGTCCTTTCACTGTGTGACTGATACGGCGAGGTACTGTGCCTCGGGTGACCGCGCGCCTGTGCCCGCTCTGCCGCCTGACCGATTGTACCCGTGAGCCGCTGCGGATCGGTAGTGCCACCTCGCGCGCGTGTCTGCGCTGCCTTCTTGGCACCTTCGGAGGTACCGGCATCAAACTGCGGACCACCCTTAGTCACCGTAAAGCCTGAGTCACCGGAACCCCACGCGCGGCGTGACGCGGCGTGTGCCGCCGCCGCTGCCTGTTGGTAACCCGGCTTACCCATCAGCGCGTGTGCCTGGGTGTGTGCCTTGGCCGCTTGCGTGTGCGCGATGCTTTGCCGTGTGGGTCCGTAACCCACAGCCTGCTCGCGCCGGGCGCGGCCCATGTGGCTCTCAGCCGCGACCTGATGTTGTGACCGTTTACGGGCACCTTCTGAGGTACCGTAGTCACGCTGCATCGATGCGCCGCGACTGGGTACATTAAAGTGATAGTGACCCATCTCATCCATCTCCGCATCCCGGTTAACCGATTCGCCAAGCTCATCGAGCCGCTCGACCGCGTTCTGGCCGCGCCGCGCGAGGCTGGTACCTGTCCGCAAGCCCCGGCTGATGCCCTGGAGCGCGCTAGACGCAGAGGGTTTGGCGACAGCCGGTCTACGGGCACCCGGCGTCTTTGGCGTTGCTGGCGGCTTCGGGGGCCGCGCTGTCGGGGCTTTGGGTGCCTTGGCCGGTGCCGCCTTGGGCGGGGCGACCGATGGTAGGGCGGCGGCGCGGGTCTGCGCCGGGGTCGCGCCCGGCTTCAGTCCCGTCGCCAGGGTGCGGTTGGCGCGGGGCGCGTCACCCACACGGAGGTGATAGTGGGTCATAGATGACCGCCGGTACCCAACACCAAGGCCAGGAAATAGAGCGCGAGTGCCAGCCAGCCGAGATGCGGACGGGTCCAGCTACCAATGTAAGGGGCAAAGGATTCGATCAGTGCCAGGATAAACGCGGCGACGATCAGGATTGTGCCTACCATGTGACACCTCCTAGTGAAGGATCAGCTTGCTCCTTGTATCCTTCCGGTAGTGCTC
>Ga0126381_100011179_pt1 | contig 10138 bp, 7 predicted proteins | sample PanSoiMetPlot_28_FD_96465 | JGI IMG/M metagenome (GOLD analysis project Ga0126381, IMG submission 96465) | Tropical forest soil microbial communities from Panama - MetaG Plot_28 | ecosystem: Environmental > Terrestrial > Soil > Tropical forest > Bulk soil | place: Panama | collected 2016-02-17 | reverse complement strand
GAATTGCCTCAACTGTGGAACGTATTGCGGGGCGAGATGTCTCTTGTCGGTCCACGGCCCGAAGGGGCCGAGCGATTGAAGCACTACTCCGAGTGGCAACGACAGCGGTTGAAGGTTCGCGGCGGAGTGACTGGTCTTGCACAGGTACACGGACTTCGTGACCAGCACTCTTCGGAAGACAAAGCCAATTTTGACTTGCAGTATATTTTTAACTGGTCTCCGCTCCTCGACCTCAGCTTGATCTTGCAAACAGTATGGACTTTGATATTCCGAGGATTAGCCCAGGAGCGTCCCGCTCCCCAGACGAGGAATGTTCGGACCGTGGCGCACGACTACGTGAGCCGTGAGGTTGTCGATGCTGATCGTTCGTAGCCCTGTGCGAATCAGTTTCGCGGGCGGAGGGACTGATCTTCCGTCGTACTACGAGAGGTTCGAAGGTGCCGTTCTGAGCACCGCGATCAACAAATATTTCTATACAGTGCTCGAGAAAAGAGGAGACGGGAAAATCCAAATTATCTCAGCGGACCTCCGCACGGTCGAGACCTGGCAAGATATAGCCCGGATGGACATCCGAGGGAACGCACTTGAAATTCCGCTTGCCGTGCTCAAAGAAGCAGCTTGTGATGTTTCTGTAAATCTTTTTCTTGCCTCTGAAATTCCTCCCGGAACAGGCCTTGGCTCCTCCGCAAGCGTTTGTGTAAATCTCACAAAGATGCTCGCGACGTACAGCCACATTTCTCTTTCAAAATATGAACTCGCCGAAAGAGCCTTTCACATCGCGCGGAATGTTCTTGGCCGCCCGGTAGGCAAACAAGACGAGTATGCCTCCGCATTTGGCGGTTTGAATATGATTACCTTCCACTGCGACGGTACAACCCACGTCGAACCGCTGCGCTTGGAGACCGACCTTGTGCGTGAGTTGCAGTCTGGCTTGCTGTTGTTCTTTACGGGTGCGTCCCATCATTCCTGGACCATTCTTGAGGAACAGGAGAGATCGACACGCAAATCCGACAGTGGAACCGTCGAATACCTGCACGAGATCAGGAAACTCGTCGAGCCTATGAGGGCGGCACTTCTTGCCGGCGAGCTACGGGACTTTGGGTCACTACTCCACGAGGGCTGGGAAATCAAGAAAAGGCTGTCAGCGAAAATCACTAACGCTCGTATCAACGATATGTATGAAGCTGCGTTACGGAATGGCGCCTTGGGTGGAAAGATCACCGGCGCGGGCGGCGGCGGATTTCTACTCATATTTTGCTTGCCGGAGCATCAGACAAAAGTGCGCGACGCTCTTATCCCCATGGGTGCTCGCGAAATGGGATTCGATTTTGACTTTCAGGGCGCCCAGGTCGTGGCAAATGATCCTTTCATCGACAGCGATCAAAACGGGGGAACGCATTGGACATTTGTCCCGATTGCCAACAAGCCAAGTCTCAAAAGTGTATGAGGCAACGAAGCGTTCGGACTAATACACGGCTATTCGAAGCTTCCAACGGCTGAACACCCCTATGAAAGCATTTTTGCTCGCTGGTGGTCTCGGCTCACGGCTCCGGCCACTCACGGATACTACCCCTAAGTGCCTTCTGCCAGTTCAGGGCACGCCAATGCTGCAAATTTGGTTCAACTTGTGTCGCGAATATGGCATCGGGGAGGTTTTGATCAATCTCCACGCCCATGCCGACGTCGTGCGCAGATTCATCGAGCGGCACTGCGATGGTTTAAAGGTCACGCTTTTTGAGGAAACGAGTCTGCTCGGCAGCGCCGGAACCATTCTCGCAAACCGGGATTGGATAATACAGGAGAATGCCTTCTGGATTTTCTACGCCGATGTTTTGACGGCTGCAAATCTCAACCAAATGCTTGCATTTCATAATCGCAAAGATCAATTGGCTACCCTGGGCGTCTACGAAGTGGCGGATCCCACAAGATGCGGCATCGTTCATGTGGATGAGTGCGACATTGTTCGCGACTTCGTCGAAAAGCCCAAAGCTCCCATTAGCCGATTGGCCTTCTCAGGGCTGATGTTGGCGAAACCGACGATCGTGGATTTGATTCCGGATTTGAGCCCCGTGGATCTTGGATTCAACGTCTTGCCCAGACTCGTGGGCCGAATGGCGGCCTATCAGATCCAGGAGTTCTTGATTGATGTGGGTACCATGGAGACCTACAAAGAAGCGCAAGAAGCCTGGCCCGGGCTTTCTCAGGCGAGCGGGTTGCGGCCTATGCAAGATAAGTTTCAGCGTCCGAAAGTGTAGAGATGCTCAGCTGAAGTCGACAGGCCATTCTTGGGTTTGAGGCAGGCGCGGCCATGTGCCTGCCTTTTTTGTTTGAGGCCCGTCCTTTAGCTCTCCGGGACGGCGGAAAAGTGGGAATCGAACCCAGAAGGCTCCACCTAAACACGCAAGTTATTGATTTTTTGAATCACTCAAGCCGCTGTAGTGGGGTACAAAAAAGGCACAAAAATCTGAGTCGCGAAGCGCTTGTCCGCTTGTCCTTGAATCACATCTTTGATACAAGCGCATATTTCACAAATTTCCAGAACTCATTTCGGATCTCTGTGGATACGGATGAGCCCCGCTAAGTTGTCAGTCTAGGACGTCTTGTGTTATACTCTTGCCACTTCCTTTCTGGGTATGACCATGAAAAGTGGGTTGTTCTTCCTAACGGCCAGGGCTGTTGTATTTTTGCTTCTGTCCACGGCGGTGCACGCACAAGTTTCGTTTCTTCACCCTCCAACAGTTGGACTTCCGGGCAGTGCGTTTGTCGCCGACTTTAACGGAGACGGTAAACCGGACATGTTGGGTACCGACGGTACCCTAGAGCTGGGGAACGGTGACGGGACGTTTACGCTAGGCACGGCAGTTTCAGGCGGAGCACTCGCGGTTGGTGACTTCAACGGAGATGGTAAAACCGACGTCTTGCAGCAGGGGACAGGCACGCTGCTGGTGCTGCTGGGAAATGGCGATGGTACTTTCAAGACAGCGATCAGTACTCCGAGCGGCGCCAGCCTTGGGCCCGTCGCCGCAGTTGACCTAAATGGAGATGGCAAAGCAGACGTGGTCGGCATTTTCAATGGAGCGCTCATCGTCTACCTCAGCAAAGGGGATGGCACGTTTCTGTCGGGAGTGTCGTACAACATCGGGGCCTCGGCGGGTGGGGCAGTGTTGTCCTTTGGAGATTTCAACGGCGATAGCAAAACGGACGTTGTCGTGAGTGTCAGCAGCAACGCGGCTGGGCAGGAAATCGTATTTCTGGGTAATGGTGACGGGACGCTTCAAGCTGCTAAGTCATCTCCCGGCATTCTCTCTCCTACCTATACTGTTGTTGGCGACTTCAATGGTGACGGGAAACTCGACCTCGTGATTAGCGGCATACCGTCCTGCAGCGGAACTTGCCCGCCGCCGACGGCATATTTCCTGGCCGGCAGAGGTGACGGGACATTCGACGCAGCGACCAGTATTTCCAGTGTGACCGGTGGTTATGCCGCCATACCTTTGGCTGCGGCTGACGTTAATGGCGATGGCAAGCTGGACTTGATCTGCGAAGCTCCTCCATCGGTGGGTCAGGTCTATCTTGGGAATGGGGACGGGACATTTACGAACGGTGGCAACTACATTCTTACGTACTATTTGAACGGTAATGCGCCTGTCATCGCAGACTTTAACGGGGACGGAAAGCTTGATGTTGCCATGGGATATGTGGTGCTTCTAGGTAATGGCGACGGCACCTTTCAGGGAATCCGATTGGGTGTCGCATCAAACAGCGGCATTCAGATTGCCGGCCGTTTCGACAAAACTAGCCCATCACCCGGAGTCGCGGTACTGTCGAATCAACCGAGTAGTGTCTCTATCCTTCGCAATGATGGCAGAGGTGTGTTGTCCCTGGCCCACACGTACGCACTCCAAGCACCCGGATATGGCGTAGCGACTGCGGATTTGAACGGTGACGGCAATCTCGATTTATTCGTGGCCAGTACCGATCCATCGACGCAGATGTGGGGCTACAGCGTGCTGTTGGGAAATGGAGACGGCAGTTTCCAGTCGCCCATTTTTGTCCAAGAAAATATCCAAACAGGTTCGTTAAGCTACTCCATTGTTGTTGCTGATTTTAATGGCGACCACAATATGGATATCGCGCTCTGCCCAGGAGCCGGATCTAGCGCCCAATCCCTCGCGTTGCTGCTGGGCAAGGGCGATGGGACCTTTGCGGCGCCTACGTATCTGTTCGATGCGGGCGCCTCCCAATTGGCGGCGGCAGACTTCAACGGAGATGGCAAGATTGATATCGCGGCAAGTGGAAGTGCGGGGACAGAGCTGTTGCTAGGCAATGGCGACGGGACCTTTCAAGCGGCGATTATTCCGCCGGGCTTACAGCAAATTGGGTTCGAGTTTACCGCCGATGTCAATAATGACGGAAATGCGGACTTGGTAGGACGTAGCACAATCGCGTTAGGGAACGGTGACGGCACGTTCACTGTGTTGCCTGCACTTCCCTATGACGCGATCCAAATCGGTGACCTAAATGGCGACGGTAAGCTCGACCTGTTCGTTGTCCAGTACCCGCCAGGCCCCGTTCAAATTCACAACTTTCAGACTGGCATCGCTTTGGGAAATGGCGACGGCACTTTCGGTCCGTTTATTGCGGTTTATGTCCCAATCGATTGGGACGGCGAACCGATAATACCAAAAGTATCCATCGCCGACATGAACGGCGACGGTCGCCCCGACATGTTTTTCCCCTGGCAATCTGGGAGTGGAGTAGGTGTGATGCTCAACACCACACCACCAGGATTTGCACTGACGGCTTCGAGGTTGTCTCCTGCCGCCGTTACGGCCGGCGGTTCTGGTACTTCGACAGTAAGTGTGACTCCCACGTTTGGGTTCGCGGGCGCCGGCACTGTCACGCTTTCCTGTGCCGGACTGCCGAGCGGTGCCACCTGCCAATTCAGCCCTACTTCCATGCCGCTTGGATCAAGCAGTTCGGCACTGGTGATTACCGCCAGCACCAGCACGGCGACCGGCACGTATTCCGTTCAAATTGAAGGAATCGCGGGCTCCCTGACGAGCAGCACTGCACTCTCGCTTATCGTCCAAACACCTCCGGATTTTGCGATCATGGCATCACCTGCGACTCAAACGATCAGCGCCGGACAAACCGCGAACTTTAACGTGGTAGGCACATCGATGGGGTCGCTTGCTGCCACGGTGAACTTGACCTGCGCCATAACCCCAGTAGTAACCTCGGCGCCGACTTGCACTTTGTCACCGTCTGCACTGCCGATCAGCCCAAACGGAACCCAGTCAGCGGCGGTAACAGTTGCGACGACCGCACCGATGACCGTGATTACCGCGCCACGGATTGACCTTCCTGTGGCAAAGATACCGCTTATGTGGAGTATGTTGTGCCTGGGGCTACTGTGGAACCGAAAACGCCGGCTGGCACGAATCGCCTTGCTGATCGGGCTGGCATTAGCGTCATTGGCAGGATGCGGGGGTGGTAACTCCTCCCACACAATACCTGGAACACCGTCTGGGACATACACAGTGACGATCACGGGGACTACTGGTGGCCAGACGCATAGCGCTGTAATGCAGGTAGTCGTGCAATAGCACTCGCGAACCCCAACGCGCCGGTGATGTCAATCGGCACTTAACGGCTCTCAACGCGTTGACTTCGCTCAAACAAGATTCCCCCCAATCCAATGCTAATTTCCTCGCCGCGGAGTTGCTTGAGGGTGCCGCGCTCGTTTTGGTGATTTGGTGCTCATGGCGTCATCCGGTCATCCGGGATCCCGTTCGTAAGATGCTTCGCAAGGAGATTGCCCCTGCCTCTGGGAATAACGCCACATCTTTTTGGGCTTTGAAGTCGTTGGAGTTTCGTTCGGGAATCTTATGAAGGGGAAGTCATGAGAAAGTTTCTTACACTGTTTGGACTAATTGCACTGTTTGCGATCCCATTGTTCGCGCAGACACACACAACTGCCACAGTTGAGGACACTCAGACCATATCCGGAAATAAGACGTTCTCTGGGAGTCTTACAGTCACAGGAAATGGTGCGGCTGGGAATGCGGCTATCAAAAATAGCTCAACTGATGCCGTGCAGTACGTGAGTTCCACTGGTTCGGATACTAATGATGGTTTGAGTTGGGGTACGGCCAAGGCCAATATCAGTGCGGCCGTTGCGGCTTTGCCTGTGGATTATGGCAATGGCAAGGCAATGGGCTCTGTTTACGTCGCTTGTGGTGTGAAGATTCCTTCGGGCAAGGAAGTAACCATTGGTCCGTTCACGAAACTACATCAAACGCCATGCCAAACTGTTAGTAGAAGCGGTGGAATAACCTATTCAGGTACAAGCACAGCAATTACTTGCACGGACGCACCAACCACTTATAACGGCGATGGCGGCATTTTTGATGTCAATCTGATTGTGAGTAACAACGCCGGAAGCGGGATTGCCATTAATGAGTGTACTTGGTTCAAGCTACTCCAAGTGCAGATCATCGGTCCGGGCAGTTCATCGACCGGTATACCGTTGCTTTTCAACAATACGCAGAAATGGACTGAGCAAACCAACCTCGATTTAGTCCACATTTCGAACTTTGCTTGCCCGAGCGTTGGTTGCGTATCGTTTCAGAACAATTGCGGTGGACAACCTGCGTTATGTTCCAGCTTTGCCTATGGCCGCTGGCGCCATGTTGTAGTGAGCCCTCTCCGTGGTGTGGCCTTTGGTGAGCAAACGGCTACCAGTATTCAGGGTGGTGATTGGGAGATTCAATGTTTCGGCAACGGGACAACGGCCATAACTTGCTGGCAAAGCGTGGGCACGGCAAGTGTGGGTAATAATCAGCGCATGAAGATAGGTGGAGAAAGCCCGGCTGGGCCGTCAAACACGTCTGTTTCGCTTACATCTGGCAGCGCTACCTTTTATCCCATGCTGAACATGGGATTCAACGCCGGGACATGGACTGCGTCTTATGGAAGTGGTGGGCATACAGGACTGATGGTCAAGGTGATTGCATCAGGAACGGTTCAACTTCCGACGACACCAATTGCTGCAGGTGCCTGCGGCGCCACAGTTCAGACATATGTCGGGGGGACAGCAACAACTACCGATACTTTAAGCACTTCAACCCAATCTGGCCCTGGATTAACAGATAGTCTACTGGTAGATCGCTATTGGGTGGATTCGAGTGCGAATTTCAACATGAAGCAATGTAATCCGACTGCTAACCCTCTAACACCTGGGGGGTTGGTGGTAAACTTTTTGGTGTTGCGGCCCAATTAAGGATTACCCTGGTACATGGTCACCGCCCGAGTTAGAAGCTCGCCTAGCGTGTGGTTCGCGTCCTGGTGCCCCTTGGACAGGTTTTATGGTTACGGTGGCGAGCAGATCGGAAGAGAGCACCAGCTCTCCCCGGGAAAGTCGGTTGTTCTCTCGCACGGTTTTAGCGACTAATCTTCACGGGACGAAAAAGAGAATGATGTCACACGAATCTTCACAACTGATTGTTGTTTCAGGGGCAGGTGGATTCATTGGGGGTAATCTCGTTTCGGCTTTGCGGGCGCGGGGCCACAAAAATATTCGCGCCATTGACGGCAAGCCGTTGCGGGATTGGTATCAGCACTTCGACGACGTCGAAAACCTTTCGCTTGATCTCAATCTTAAGGAAAATTGCGAGATTGCCGCCAAAGGTGCGCGCGAGATTTATAACCTCGCCGCGAACATGGGAGGAATGGGATTCATCGAGCACAACAAAGCTCTTTGTATGCTCTCCGTGTTGATCAACACGCACATGCTGCAGGCAGCGCTGAAGAACGGTGTCGAGCGGTATTTCTATTCCTCCTCTGCCTGCGTTTACAACGCCGACAAACAAAAAACATTTGAGGCCCCCTCGCTCAAAGAGGAAGACGCTTACCCGGCAGTGGCGGAAGACGGCTATGGCTGGGAGAAGCTGTTCTCCGAGCGCATGTGCCGCCATTTCCGCGAGGACTTTGGCCTTAGAACGCGCGTCGCGCGTTTTCACAATGTCTACGGTCCTTGGGGAACCTGGTACGGGGGGCGCGAAAAGGCTCCTGCGGCGATCTGCAGAAAAGTGATCGATGCGAAAGTGAAGGGCAAACACGAAATCGAGATTTGGGGTAGCGGGATCCAAACCCGCAGCTTCATGTATATCGACGACTGCCTAAAGGGCATCGACCTCATCATGAATTCCGATATTGTGGAGCCCATCAATTTAGGTTCAAGCGAGGCCGTCACGATCAATCAACTGGTTGATCTTGCCGAGGAGTTTGCGAGGATCAAACTGAAACGCAACTATGATCTCAGCGCGCCGAAAGGCGTCAACGGCCGCAATAGTGACAACACTTTAATCCAACAATGTCTGCATTGGGAGCCTGATACCCCGCTCCGCTTTGGCCTTGAAAAGACTTATCGTTGGATTTACGACCAGTATCTCGCTCGTGAGCGAGGAGACGCAAGAGTCGTACGAGAAGCCTTTACGTCATCTTCCTAACCTGTGAGCTTGCGCGCCGGCGAGCGATCTTCGGATCGACACCCAATTACCACAGAATCTACAGCGGATATACGGTCTAGGCATTATTTCCGCGGTATCTTAGCTCTCGGTATTGACACATGCCCGCCTTAGAAAGGAAAATACACGTACTCTAAACGCCCCCGGAGAGTTACGGCTCTCGGTGCGGACGATCCGGCCCAGTAACAAATTTTACGAGGGATCGCTTAGATCTCTGAGGATGAGATGCCACCAAGCATTCGAGAGAAACCGCGTTCCGCAATCTCCGTCCACCTTTTCGTCCAAAACCGGCTGCTGCGAGAGGCTCTGGTACGACTCTTCCAGAAGCGCGCAGGAATTACAGTTGCGGGGAAGAGTCACCAGTCGGAATTGGACCTGGACTTCCTGAGCGCGACCCCATGCGACGTGTTGCTTCTTGATTCGATAACTCCAGTCTGCTCGGGAGATGGTTTCCAGGATTTGTTCAAGCGCCTTCCGGAACTCAAAATCGTCGTCTTCGGCATGGATGAAGATCCGGAAAGCTTTCTGGAGGCTATAAGACTCGGCGTTTCAGGGTACCTGCTGAACGACGCATCCTCAGAGGACATTATTTCCGCGGTGCGGGGTGTGGTTCAGGGAGAGGGCGTCTGCCCGGGTAAGCTCTGCATGAGCCTCTTCAGGTATGTGGCTCGAGAACTCAGTCAAAAATCCGTGCTGGGCGACCACGAAGCTTGCCTGAAAGCTGGCCTGACTTTTCGTCAGCGTCAGCTCATGTCCCTCGTCGCGAAGGGAATGACAAATAAGGAAATTGCGGCCAGCCTGAGTTTGTCCGAGTTCACCGTCAAGAACCACATCCATCGCATCATGAAGCAGGTCGAAGCCGAGACCCGCCATGAGGCCGTGGACCTGATGCGTGCCGGTGGTTTTCTGCCGAACGCCTGACGCACGGCTTTCAGCTTTCGCCTGGCTTCACTCAAGCCACGTCGGGATTCGGAATCAGGATATCCCGAACGACTCCATCGAGATCATGGCACGCCGTGATGAACTGGCGAAGTGTCCGACGCGTGGCGCCAAACGAATCGAACTGCTCAACGGAAAGCCCGTCTGCTTCAGAAGCGCGCCTGAAGTCGCCGAACTTCTTGTCTAGCTCCTTCACAATCCGGGAATCAACCGGGTCGTCGATTCTTGGGCGGACGACCACATCGCTCGCGTTGAATCGTACCTGCCAAGCATGAGGTGGCGAAATCACGACATTCCCGCCGATAAATTCGCTCCAATGCATATGATTGCGAAAAGCGGCTGACAGCAGTCGAACGCGATATCCGCGCTCTTCGAAAATCTTATAGGTCTTCTTAAAGACCGCTACGCCCGCCCATTCAAGATGCCCTGGCTCGATGGTTATGTTTTCCTTTTCCGCAAGCACTTTCAGCCAATCGTCCAGGCGCCCCACCATGATGGTGCAAACCGGGCCCATGGTTTGAATCTCCTTCCCTTCACGCTCCCTTCGATTTAACCCTCGCTCCACCGCCTCCGCCACTGCGACACACTGAGGCAAAGTGAAGCACACGGTGGCATTGATGCTGATGCCGCGATAGGTTGCTTCTTCGATTGCCGGAATGCCGGCGCGG
>Ga0126381_100011178_pt1 | contig 10139 bp, 6 predicted proteins | sample PanSoiMetPlot_28_FD_96465 | JGI IMG/M metagenome (GOLD analysis project Ga0126381, IMG submission 96465) | Tropical forest soil microbial communities from Panama - MetaG Plot_28 | ecosystem: Environmental > Terrestrial > Soil > Tropical forest > Bulk soil | place: Panama | collected 2016-02-17 | reverse complement strand
GCTGAGATATTAAGCGCAGTTCCCCCTCACCCTTAGGGAGAGGGATTCCTTTGACGGGATCGCGGAACGCACAATCATCAATGGCTCAATCCAGCGGTGGGGTTTGCGACGTTTTGTTTCCGCCAAAATAGGGGAATATTCGCTCGCAGGTTTGACATTGCGAGATTTCGGTTTAGCAGTATGAAATACTGCATGGAAGACGTAATTGCGGGCCGACCCAAACCCTTTGATGCTCCGACAACAAATGCGGAGCTTCTGGCGTGGGTGGACGAAATGACTGAGTTGTGCCAGCCCCAAGCCGTTCATTGGTGCGACGGATCGGCCGAGGAAAACCTGGCTCTCTGTGACCTCATGGTCAGGAACGGGACGTTCATCAAGCTCAACGAAAAGAAACGCCCCGGTTCGTATCTCGCGCGCTCGCATCCCAGCGACGTTGCCCGCGTGGAAGACCGCACTTACATATGCGCCAGAACCAAGGACGAAGCCGGCCCCACAAACAACTGGGCGGACCCCGCCGAGATGAAGCAAAAGCTGCGCGGCCTTTTCAAAGGCTGCATGAAGGGCCGCACGATGTATGTGATCCCGTTTGCGATGGGCCCGCTGGAATCTCCGATTTGCAAAATCGGCGTACAAATCACCGATTCTCCGTACGTGGTCGTCAACATGCGCATCATGACGCGCATGGGCAAAGCCGTTCTGGACAAGCTCGGCGCAGACGGCGCATTCATCCCCTGCGCGCACTCGGTCGGCGCTCCGTTGCAGCCCGGCCAGAAAGACGTCCCCTGGCCGTGCGAGCCGGACCCGAAAAACAAATACATCGTGCATTTCCCCGACGAACCTTCGATCTGGTCTTACGGTTCGGGCTACGGCGGCAACGCGTTATTAGGCAAGAAATGTCTCGCATTGCGCATTGCGTCAGTGATCGCGAATCGCGAAGGCTGGATGGCCGAGCACATGCTTATCCTTTGCCTGACCTCGCCTCAGGGTAAAAAATATTATATAGCCGGGGCCTTTCCCAGCGCGTGCGGAAAGACGAATCTGGCGATGATGCGGCCATCTCTTCCCGGCTGGAAGGTCACCACACTTGGCGACGACATCGCATGGATTCGCATCGGCAAAGATGGCCGGCTGTATGCGATGAATCCCGAAACCGGGTTCTTCGGTGTGGCGCCGGGCACTTCGGCAAGTACTAATCCAAATGCTCTAAAAGCCTGCGAGAAAAATACGATTTTCACGAACGTTGTTCTCACGCCGGACGGAGACGTTTGGTGGGAAAACATGGGCGTGCCACCTCCGGCCAAGGGGATTGATTGGGAAGGCAACGAGTGGACGCCCGACAGTGGCAGGAAGGGAGCTCATCCCAATTCGCGTTTCACCGCCCCCGCTTCGCAATCGCCGGTGATTGACCCCGATTGGGAAAATCCGCGTGGCGTGCCGCTTTCAGCGATTCTTTTCGGCGGACGCCGCCCGCACACCATTCCGTTGGTGAACGAGGCCTTCGATTGGGAACACGGCGTTTTCATGGGGTCGTCGTGCGGCTCGGAAACCACCGCCGCCGCGCTCGGCCAGGCTGGCGTGCTGCGCCGCGATCCGTTCGCCATGCTGCCGTTCTGCGGTTATAACATGGGCGATTATTTCGCGCACTGGCTCTCTTTCGCCCAAAGCACGGACCGGATCAAGCTGCCGAAGATTTATTTCGTGAACTGGTTCCGCCGCGGAGAGGACGAACAATTCCTATGGCCGGGCTACGGCGAGAACAGCCGCGTGCTTAAATGGATTTCCGAGCGCATTGAGGGTAAGGGCAAAGCGCAGGAAACCCCGATCGGCAATCTGCCAACGTCGGATGCGCTGGACGTGTCGGGGCTCAATCTGCCGGACGAAAATGTCAAGGCGCTCACTTCAGTGGACGTGGCCGGTTGGAAAAGCGAGATCGAAGACGTGGCAGCCAATTACACGAAGCTTGGCGACCATTTGCCGGACGTATTGAAAAAAGAATTGGACGAACTGCGGCAGCGGCTGGGTTAATCACCCTAAAAGTCTGTCGTGTTACACCCCGGACTGAGGGGGCCGGAAATTTTTTTAGAATTCTCACTTGCGCCATTCTCGAGACCGCATGAGGTTCTCAATAACACTCTGAAATTCAACCCCAGCGAAAGTTATGAGCGATCTTAAATTTTCCTGTCCATCGTGTGGCCAGCATGTGCAATGCGATATCGCACACGCGGGCGAAAATATTCCGTGTCCTTCCTGCGCCCAATTGATCCGGGTACCGAATCAGGGCGACGTGGTCAAAGTGAAGCCGGACGCAACCGAGAACCCGTTTGCGGCGGACGACTCGAAGGTTTCCTATACCCGGACCGAAGAACCGGGCAAGGAAAAGGTGCCAACACTCGATCAGGATTTGGAACAGCACTCGGGTAAACCCGAAATGCCGGTGACCGAGCGCGAGCAGCAAATCGCCGAAGCGCGCACGCATCCAACTGAGCCTGTCACGCACGTTAAACCGCGGCTCTCGTTCATTCTGTCCGGCGGCCAGGCCCCCGCTCGCGAGGAAAATGAGTCCGCGCTGACCGAGGAACAGAAGAAGCGCGCCACACCAGACAAACTCAAATCGCAAATTAAATCATTGAACGAGTAGTGGGCATATTACTCCCCACCCTCCATGTGGTAATACATGGATTGCAGCGCGATTTTTCCGGGGCCGGTGAATCGATTCCAAACAATTTGTCCCGCACTCGCGAAAATTCCGGTGGATAATTTCTGGAACATCGTTTGCATCTGGACGGTGCGGTCCTTGTAAACCCAGCCGCCGGGCTCGATGTCAATCTCTTCGCCCGGCGCCAGTGTGACTTCGAACACGTTGCCGAAGCCGTGAATCCACAGAATGCCTTCCTGCGTGGGACAAGAAAACGTATCAATGAAAAACCCGGTGCCGCCCAGCAACATATTCGCCACACCGCGCACGCGCGTGAAAGTGTATTCCACATTATCGGTCGCAGCGAGCCATTGGTGCTCGCGCACGTCCACCGCCATGCCGCTCTTAAGGTGCACCGCCAGAACGTGCCCTGCCCCATCACGGCTGAAAGCGATGCGGCCCGGACCGTGCGCGCCCGTGAGCAAAAACGGCATTCCGGCCAGCATGCGTTTGAAGGCCCCTTTCATCGGGCGCAATCCAACTTGCACGGCGGGATCTTTCCATAGAAGAATGTGATGTTCGAAATAAACGCCGGTGGAACTTAGTTCCACCTGCAAAGCGGGTACCAATTCGCCTTCGATGTGGTACGTCACACCGCCGAAGGTTTCATTCTGCGCTGTTGTCGGTAACAATGTCGGGACTGCCATGGTATTTCCTTGGGTTAATGGTTAAAAACCTGGCGCATTTCAACCGCTGCGCGCTGGGCCGTCAAGATTATCTATTGAACATGTCCTTTGGCATTGCCTACGGCAGTGCCGCCAAACGCTCCTTACTTTCTACAGTTGTAATTTTCGCACTTGCGGGGCTTAACCCATTCGACCTTGCGGTCAACTCCATCACCCCCGGCTTCCCGCTCGCTTGTATAATCACCTGCGCGTAGCCATTGAAGGCTTTACGCTCATTGGCTTTGTCTGCCTCATGGCTGCTGGGGTTGCCATTGCCGACTCCGATAATCTTACCTGATCCTTTCAGGTCAAATTGGATCAAATTGTCAGCATCCGGTACCACGCGTCCGCGTGCGTCGACCACGGCTACATTTACCACACTCACGTCCTCGCCATCGGCTGTAATAGCTGACCGGTCAGCTTGCAATCGTATCGCCGACAGCGCGCCGGTCGTCTCCATCTTGGTTTCCGTAATGAGTTTTATACCTTTGTAACCCTTCGCACTCAGTACTCCCGGCGCGTAGGGCACGCTCCAATCCAGATATTCATTCTCGGGCATGGTCTGTTTGCCGAGACTCTTGCCATTGAGAAACAGCTCCACGGTTTTGCAATTGCTGAAACAACGCACGAGAGTTGCCTTACCTTCCCGGCCGGGCCAATTCCAATGCGGCATCAAATGCAGCACGGGCTTATCCGTCCACCACGCCTGATAGTAGTAATAAATGTCTTTCGGAAACCCGCACGTATCCATCAGCCCGAAATGGGAACTGATGCACGGCCATTTGTAGGGCGTGGGTTCACCGCGATAGTCAAAGCCGGTCCAGACAAATCCTCCGCCGGTGAAGGGATGCGTCGCGTAATACGGCCACCAGGTCCAAGCCTTCTCCACCCCGTTCTCGCCATAGGCGGCTACGTAGCCAGCTGGCTTGTCGTCCGCGTAAATGCCGCGCGAGGTTCGTGTGCTCGCGGTTTCTGTGCCTATTGTTAATTTATCGGGAAATTCCGCGCGAAACTTATCGATGTTCCGCGTGCGATAATTGAAACCCTGCACGTCGATGACTTTAGTGAAGCCCTCGCCCCAGCCACCGTTCATGGCGATGGTGCAGAGGCGCGTGGGGTCCAACTCATGGACCATCGCCTGCATCGGAGTAATAAGCCTCACCGCTGCCGTTTGCGCCGCTGCATTCGTCCCCTGTAGTTGCCCTTCCTCGTTGCCCAGGGACCAGATGAACACGCTCGGATGATTCCGATCGCGCATTACCAATCGGCTCAAATCCGTCAATGCCAGCGTCGTTTCGTCCACGCGACGATTCTCGTCCATCACCAGCATCCCCAGCCGGTCACAAGCTTCGAGCAGTTCGGGCGTGGGTGGATTGTGCGAAGTCCGTATCGCATTGCAGCCCATTTCTTTCAATCGTCTGATGCGGAAATATTGCAGGGCGTCCGGGATGGCAGAGCCGACGCCGGCATGGTCCTGATGGTTGCAGGTGCCTTTGATCACATAGGGTTTTCCATTCAGCAGGAGGCCTTTGTCGGAGTCGAAGGCAATTGTGCGAATACCGAAAGGCGTGGTAACATAATCAACCAGTTTCCCAGCATTCCCAATGGATTGGAAGATCCTATAAAGGTGCGGTGATTCCGGGGACCACATCTTTAAGTTTACCGCTGTGATTTTTTGAGTGACGCTGGCCGTGCCGTTCGCTGGAACGAGGACCTCCGATGCGCTGTGTTTCTCGGAGACGCTTCCATCCTTGTTTACCTCCACAAGCATTTCGCCACTTTCATCGCGAAGAAGCGTCATGATTGAACAATGAACGTCTTCGGCTGAATCATTCTGCACTTTGGTTTCGATTGTGACCTCAGCATTTCTGCCAAGAACTCTGCTGGTGACGAAAGTGCCGTCAGGCACAACATGGAGCGGCGAGGCTTTCACTAACCACACATGCCGATAGATCCCCGCTCCCTCATAGAACCAACCCTCAAACCGCGACCCATCCACACGCACGATGAGCACATTCTTCCCGCCGTAATTCGCAACCTTGCTGATGTCATTGCGAAAACTGCTGTAGCCGCTCACGTTGCGTCCAAGGCAATGCCCATTGAGCCACACCAAGGAATTGCGATACACACCGTCGAATTCCATCCATAGCACCCTGCTTTTATCCGACGCCGGCAACTCAAATTCGCGCCGATACCACCCGATGCTGTTCTCCGGAAAGCCTTTTCCCACGGGCTTGAAGCCATGACGGACATCCGCATTGGTGTTGAACGGCAACTCAACGGCCCAATCGTGGGGAAGATCCAATTTTCGCCAACTGCTCGCATCAAATTCCGGTTTCACGAATGAAACATCGGCGCCGAGATTGCTCCCGACGGGATCAGGTAAATTGGCGACGAGTTTTGCTCCTTTCCCGATTTCATTGAGTCGCGTTTTGGCGAGGTCAGTCACCTCCGGGTAATCAAATTTGTTTCCGGCGTCCGGCGCGTCGCCCAAATGAAACCACCAATTGAAATCCATCAATACGCGCTCGCGTGGAGATTCGGCTGAGAATGCAGCGCAACCGAACAAGAGCATAACTCCCGGTATTATTTTTTTCATTGCGAAGCAAGCAGCCGGGAAAGAGTCATCCATGTGCACATTTATATTGCGGGAGTGTTAGCGATGCACAATCAAAACTGCAAGCTTTGCAGGCGATGCGTTTGGAAGATGTTGCAAATACCAGCTTTGCCCCGGGGAAAGAAGTAGCAGTTGCCCTCATTTGACATATTAAACTTTCTGACTATATTAGCTTAAGAATTAGGCGAAGCGGAAATGAAATTAGAAGTAAAAAACAAGCTCAGTGACGTAAAGAAGCTCGTTAGGGGTGTTCTCGCCTAATTCCGGGGGTTCGGGGCTATCGTTCGTCGCTGAGTGCGATGCAACGATTTGTGAGTAATGATGTATTAAAAGCGCTCCCGCTGCTCGCTTTGCTTCCACAATCGGCGCTCAAGGAACTGCTGACCAATTCGCCAGTTGTTACGTTTCGAAAGGGCACGATGGTTTTTCAGCAGGGCGAACCTCGGGACCACGTGTACCGGATCCTCAGCGGCCGCTGTGAATCGTATGAAACTTCAGCCGATGGCAGGCTCAATCGCTTAAGAATCCTTGGTCCGGGCGATTATGCCGGCGAACCGGATTTTTCGGGCGAAAGACGGCATCGTACCTCCGTGCGCGTGATCACCGATAGTGTCCTGCAAAAGATCCCGTGTGCAGAATTGCGAAACCTCATAAAAGTCGGCGACCAGTCATCTGCGCCAATCCTGACGGATCAAAGCAGGATAAACCTCGTAGAAGATTCTTTCGTGCCTCACGCCGGACGCATCATTGCCACGTTTTGCTTTTCGAAAGCGCTTCCGAATCGCTTGATTGTGGAAGAACTGGCCCAATGGCTCTTCGCCGAAACCGAGCAGTCGGTCCTGGTGGTGCGGATTGTTTCCACTAAACAAAGCTGCGCGCTCAAAGCGTATCCTGCACTGGACGAGATGATCGACAGCGATTTCCGTTTTCGCGAATGCCTGCCCAAAAACAACGGATCCCTGGCGCATTTGATGTTGAAAGTGGCGGGAACGGCGCGTGAGGCTGAACATGTCGCGCCCCTGCTCAGTAATCTCAGCCGCCATTTTGATTATGTGCTGGTGGAAGCTGACGCTGACGACCTTTCGATCGCGCCGTTGTTGGAATTCGTCATTCAAGCCGATGCCAGCTACCTCTTTATTCATCCGAATAGCGATGATCTGCGCGATTTTGATTCATTCCTCGGCGACCTTCGGGCGCGAGCGCGCGGAAACTGTTCGGCCATCAATCCTGTCGTTTGCCTCGGTTCCAACGAGCGCTTCAACGACCAACATAAACTTAACAATGGCTACGCCCACGCTTTCCTGCACGATTGCCTGATCGCCGATGATGACGGATCAATTTCTTGTGCTGATGGTCCTGGATTCACCCGTGACATCCGCCGTCTGGCTCGCGAAATCGGCCAGCGCCGCATTGGCCTGGCTCTTTCTGCCGGCGGCGCGAAAGGCCTTGCTCACATCGGTGTCATACAAGTCCTCGAAGAAAATGGCATCGAGGTCGACGTGATCGCCGGCTGCAGCATGGGCGCTTACGTGGCTTCTGTGTGGGCGCTGGGTCATGATGGCCAATTTATGGAGAAGCTCGCGCGGGAAGTCGAAGGCCGCTGGCACCTGTGGAAACTCATCGACCCGGCATTTCCTCCCCGGAAAGGTTTTATTCGCGGCGAAGCGGTCATTCGCAGGCTTAGGAAAACTGTCGGTGACGCGCATTTTTCCGACCTCGTCCGGCCGCTGCGGGTTGTCGCCACGGATTTGAATACACTCGAGCGCGTGGTGTTTGCGAGCGGTGAAGTGACCAAAGCCGTCCACGCCAGTTGCGCTATTCCCGGAGTCTGCGTGCCAGTCACGATGGACGGAGAAACTTACATCGATGGTGGCGTGGCTGAACCGCTTCCGGTTGATGTTCTCTCCGAAATGGGCGTCGATCAAATCATTGCCGTCAATGCCTTGCCTCCTTCGGCCTTTCTCCGTTGCTGCCGCGAAAAGGAAAAGGAACAGGCGGAAATCCGCCGCCAGCAGCTTGGCCCGCTTAATCTCGTCAACCGTCAGGTCAATTTCTTTGCTAACGGCAACATCCTCGACATTCTGATAGGCGCTGTGCACGGCGCGCAAATCCGTGTGGCTGAACAGGCCGCCCGCCGGGCCAGCGTCGTCCTGCGCCCGCTCGCCATTGACGCGCAATGGCATGATTTCAATCACCCCGGCAAATACATCGAACTCGGGCGACAGGTCGCCTTGCAACATCTGGAGGAGCTCAAAGCGCTCGTCCGCAAACCTAACTCACGCCATGAAAACCAGCGTGCTCACAACTCATTGGCAGAAGTTGCCTGAAAAAGTCGTTCGCAGACTGCAGGCTGAAAAACTGCGGCACTACCTGCGCACCACCGTTCTGCCGTTTTCCGTCCATTATCGCGAACTGTTCCGGGAAAACAATTTGACGGCCGAATCGTTCCGTACTTTGGAAGACCTGCAACGCCTGCCGTTCACTTCAAAAGCAGACTTGCTGAACACGCCGGAGAACCCGCGAAAAATACGCGAGTTCATTCTCGTGCCCAATCAGGGCGAACTCGCCCGTCGTCCTTCAACTATTCTCCAAGCGCTCCTGCATGGTCGTGCGAGCGTGACCCGACATTTTGAATACGAGTTCCGTCCGGTGTTCATGACCTGCACGACGGGCCGGTCTTCCGAGTCCATTGCGTTTACCTATTCGAATTATGACCTGGCCAATTTGGCGTCGGCCGGCAAACGCATTTTTGAAATTTGCGAGGCCGAGCCTGATTTCCGATTGCTGAACACGTTCCCTTACGCGCCGCATCTTGCCTTCTGGCTGGCGCATTATGGCGGCATGCAGTTCACGAACTTTGTCCTCAGCAGCGGAGGCGGCAAAGTCCTCGGCACCGAAGGCCAATTGCGCTTTATCCGCCAATTACAGCCGCATGTGCTCATCGGCATGCCGACGTTCCTGTATCACGTCTTGCAGCAAGCAGTCGACGAAGGAATCAAATGTCCCAATTTGTGCCGAATCGTCCTAGGAGGGGAAAAAGTTGCGCCCGGCACCCGACGCAAACTGGCGCGGCTTGCCGGCAAGCTCGGCGCCGGTTCTATCAACATTGTGGCCACCTATGGTTTCACCGAAGCCAAAATGGCTTGGACCGAATGCCCCTGCCCGCGCGGAGAAGAAGCCGGTTATCACTTGTATCCGGATCTTGGCATCGTTGAAGTAGTTGATCCGGATACCGGCGCGACGATGCCACAGGGAGAGCCGGGTGAGATCGTTTTTACCCCGCTGGATTCTCGCGGAAGCGTGGTGTTGCGGTATCGCACTGGAGACCTTATCGAGGGCGGTCTGGTGCACGAGGCTTGCCCGCATTGCGGCCGTGTTGTTCCGCGTCTGGTTGGCAACATCTCCCGCGTTTCTGAAATCAAGACCATGCGCTTTGATAAAATCAAAGGCACGCTGGTTGACTTCAACATCCTGGAGCACGTTCTCGACGACGTCCAATACCTCGCCTCGTGGCAACTCGAACTGCGCAAGCGCAACGATGACCCGCATGATCTTGATGAGCTGATTTTGCACGTCCATAAATCGAATTCACTCGACGACGCCAAATGTGCGCGGGAGCTGCGGCGCTGTTTTACTGATAAAACGGAGATTCAGCCCAATCGCATTGTTTTCCATGACGGCGAGGAGATGTCCCAACTGCTCGGCGTCGGCGCCAAATTAAAAGAAGAAAAAATTGTAGACCATCGGCCGTCCGAACGCGACCGACTGCCGGTAAATGGCTATTCCAAAAACATAACCGCTCTACCCGATGCGGTGGAGGTGAACGAATGAATACGCGACGGTTGGTAATCGTAGACGGTGTCCGCACGCCATTTTCCAAGGCCGGCACCGACCTCTCGCATAAAGGCCCGGATGAACTTGGCCGCGTGGCGGTGAACGCTCTGCTCACGCGCACGGGCCTTGACCCGGCGTTAATTGACGAAGTCATCTTCGGCTGTGTTTCTCAGCCCGCCGATGCCGCAAATGTCGCGCGCGTCATTGCCCTTCGCGCGGGAATTCCCGAAAGCGTTCCCGCTATGACCGTTCACCGCAATTGCGCATCCGGCTGCGAGGCGCTCACCCAGGCGGCAGAGAAAATCAGCGCCGGGCATGGTTCAATTTT
>Ga0126381_100011176_pt1 | contig 10140 bp, 9 predicted proteins | sample PanSoiMetPlot_28_FD_96465 | JGI IMG/M metagenome (GOLD analysis project Ga0126381, IMG submission 96465) | Tropical forest soil microbial communities from Panama - MetaG Plot_28 | ecosystem: Environmental > Terrestrial > Soil > Tropical forest > Bulk soil | place: Panama | collected 2016-02-17 | reverse complement strand
TGCTACCGTACATGGTACGGTGTAGTATCCGCCCATGGACCGCGAAGCATTCCGAAAAGCCATGATTGAGATTGGTAGGCGAGGCGGCCAGGCTCGCGCAAAAGCGATGACTGCGGAAGAGAGGCGGAAGAGCGCTACCAAGGCGTCCAAGGCTGCGGCAAAGGCGAGGACCGCGAAAGCGAGGGCCAAAAAGCGGAAACCGGGTTCTTGAACGCGATGTACTGGCAGGTGGCAATTCAGCAAATTCTGAGCCCCGCATCGGTTTGCAGGGGATGGCGTGTGGTCTTGCTTTCTTCTTGCTCCGTGATGGCTACAAGTCTGAAGGTGACACAAGGGTGCCATTTCCGATCGAACAAAAATTGGTCGTCGCCGTAACATCGAGTGCCTTATTCGACCTCAGCGAATCACAAGCTGTTTTTCTTAAAGAGGGTGAAAAGGCTTATCGCGAATACGAACGGCAAAAGCAGAGCGAGGTACTGAAACCGCGAGTAGCATCTAGTAGGGTGTCGCAGCGCATGGCAAGACACAAGAAAATCCCCTGCGTAAGACTATGACGGAACTTAATTTCTTTGACGAAGGGCACGATTTCTCCTTGGTGCTGGGTGGCCCGGTGTATCAGCTCTTTCGGAGATCGCATCTCGAGGGGGATCACTTAGAACTGCTGCATCGCAGGTTGGTTGCCATCACGCTGGTCGCATGGCTGCCGCTTTTGCTCCTTGCGACCCTCGGCTCCTGGGCTGGGACCACTGGTCGGCTTTCCTTCCTGCGCGACGTTGACGTCCATGTCCGATTCCTCGTTGCTCTTCCGATCCTGGTTGCTGCCGAACTGATTGTTCATTCGCGGATACGTCCCGTTGTGCGCCGCTTCGTCGAGCGGGGTATCGTTTCGCTCCAGGACCTTCCCCGGTTTGACAGCGCGATCGAATCAGCTGTCCGGCTGCGCAATTCCGTCCTCGTTGAGTGTGGGCTCTTGCTCTTTGTCTACCCCGTTGGGCTGTGGGTCTGGAACAGCCGGATCGGGCTTGACATTGCGACTTGGTACGCCCGGCCTGGGGGACGCTGGCACCTTACCCCCGCCGGCTTCTGGTACGTGTTCGTCAGCATCCCCATCCTGCAGTTCATCCTGATGCGCTGGTACTTGAGGCTCTTTATCTGGTTTCGATTTCTCTGGCAGGTTTCCAGACTTAACCTACACCTCGTTCCCACTCACCCTGATCGCTGCGCCGGTCTCGCCTTCCTAGGCAAGAGCGCTTACGCCTTCGGCCCCATCCTTTTTGCTCAGGGAGTCATGCTGGCTGGTCTGGTTGCCAGTCGAGTGCTATACCGGGGAGAAAGTTTGCTGTCTTTCAAGTTACAGATGGGAGGCTTCGTTGCTTTTTTTGTCGCGTTCATTCTTAGTCCGCTCTTGATGTTCACTCCCCGGATGGCTCGTGCAAAGAGAAAGGGATTGGCCGACTACGGCCTGCTCGCTCAGCGCTACGTTGATAGCTTTGAACAGAAATGGGTCGTCCACGATCACGCCCCTTCAGAGGAACTCCTTGGAGCTGCGGATATTCAGTCGCTCGCCGATCTAGGCAATAGCTACGCCATGGTGCGTGAGATGCGCTCGGTCCCCTTCGGGCTCGAAGACATCTCCCGTCTGGCCACAGCCACGGCAGCTCCCCTGTTGCCACTTGCCCTGACGATTTTCTCACCGGAAGAACTCATCATGCGCATCATTAAGGTGGTGTTCTGAAGGCCATTCATGTTGCGCTTGCTAAACTTTAGCGGCGAACGTCGACTAAATATCGTCTTGCCTAAATTGCTGCCATGTGCAAACGGCTGCTCTTCGTCTTCTGCTTCGTTCTAGCTGTTCTCTGTGCCCCTGACCAGGTATACGCCCAGTTCACAGATCCGCGCACTTACGAAAATACCCCCGTGGGACTCAATGAGCTCGAGGTGGTCAACCGCATTATCACGTACCATCTGGTTCCAGCGTTCTACTATGTTCTGGGCCGCCGACGCTAGAAAATTGTCTGCTACTTCATCCGCTGTAGATGCTGCGTAAATCCCCCCGCCCATGAAGGTCTTTGTCGTCTCACCAGCATATGACGTTGTGTAGAAACACGCGAACGACTCGGTTTTCTGGATTCGTGGAATGCAATCCGATGTGACGAGTAAGCTCAGCTCCGTATCCTTCGAGTCTACGAGCGTAAACTGCTTGGGATGTTCGACTATCTTGGAGCGTAGAGCCATCATTACGGCCTTCGATGCCGGATCAGTCACATCACTGATCGCGGAAACCTTGATCTGGCTCCAGACTGTTGTTGAACCGAGCAATAGAATTGCTAGTGCAAGAACGTTAGCCTTCATATGTCACCATTTTAGGGTTGGTTCTGTTCGTCGTTGCAGGGGTTCTTGTCTTTGGGATGTGCGTTATACCACGTCCAACATGGAGAGTTTGGTTTGTATGGGTTGCCAGGGGCAACGACTGATGTATCGTGCGGTGTATCGGCTGATGTATCGCGCGGTGTATCGACTGAAGCGGTACCTAAACAGGTCTGCAGAACAGAGTTCCGTTTCACATCAGCTGTTTGATTCAGGCCGTAGCTTTCTCGAATCGTGGCGCTTAGGTCACGAGTTTCCACCTTCATTACGCCGTGAACATCCGTTACGCCTATTGAGCTGCTGCCGTTGATCTCCTTGAACCGAACTGCATATTTCCCTTGATTCTCCTCCGTGATACTTACCCCGCCTTGGCACGCTATATGGCTGTCTTTTTCATCGAGGATGACCAACTTGGGATCACTATCGAGGGAACGTTCCACTTCTGCACAGCCAAGAGAAATCAGCAGTAGGAGCAGGATCACGATTTGATTCCACCTCATTGTGCTCAGACCTCCGGCTGAGAAGGTACAAACTCATTCTTCTTTACTGACGTACAAATACACTTTGTGACCGTCCGCATATTGGCACAGTAGATCATCTTGAACGGGATTGTGATCTTCGATGAAGCGCAAAACTACCGTGTTCGCATCATCCGCTCTGTTGAGACTTAGGTTCCCGCCCCGGTGAGGCTCACCTTCTGCGGACTCCCGCCGCCGTTGTCGGTGACGGCAACCGCTGCCGACCGCTTACCCGTTGCCTTCGGTTTGAACTTCACTTTGATGAAGCAACTTACGCCTGGCGCCACGCTCGTGCCGCAGGTGTTAGTCAGGCTAAAGTCGCTCGCATTCAAGCCCGTGGACACAATGCTCGTGATGCTTACCGTCATGTGGCCCTTGTTGCTCAACGTGATTGTCTTGGGCAGACTCGTAGTGCCGACCGGCTGGTTGCCGAAATTCAGGCTAGCAGGAGTGAGTTGCACATAGGTGCCCGTGCCCTTCAGCATCACCTTCTGAGAGCTGAGAGGAGCGTTGTCGGTGATGGAGACGGAGCCTTTAAGAACACCGATAGAGATGGGTGTGAAGGTCACGTTCAGCGTGCAACTGGCTCCAGGATTCATGGTCGAGCTGCAGGTGTTGGTCTGACTGAATGGGCCGGTGACGGCGATGTACATAATTTTCAGGACTCCAAGACCTGTGTTGGTAAGCTTCACGGTCTGGGCCTTGCTGGTCGTGAAGACAACTTGAGTCGGGAAGGTCAGGCTAGTGGGAGAGAGCGTCACGGCGGGCAGCACGCCGACGCCGGAGAGCGGGACTTGCTGTGGACTTTTAGGAGCGTTGTCCGCAATGCTAAGGCTTGCGGTTTTTGTCCCGGAGGCCAACGGTTCGAAGGTGACGGTGATGGTGCAACTGCCACCTGCCGAGACGAATGTTCCGCAAGTGTTGGTCTGGGCAAAATCAGTACTGTTCATTCCGGTAATTCCAAGAGCCGAGACGGTCAGACTGATGTTTCCGGCATTCATGAGCGTCACACTCTGAGGATTGCTGATAATGCCTACCGTCTGGTTGCCGAAGTTGAGGTTGGTTCGGGAAAGGACAACAACTGCTCCCTGTACAACTTGACTCAATATTGGTGAAGTGCTGGTCGCGAAATTGAAGTCTCCGTTGTAAATCCCCGCAATACTGTGCGTACCCACCGCCAGCGTGGAAATCGTGAAAACCGCCACTCCACTACCGTTCAGAGAGGAATTACCTATGTTCGTTGTTCCGTCAAAGAAACTAACTGTGCCCGTCGGAGTGCCGGTACCTTGTGGCGTCACAGTAGCGGTGAAAGTCACGGCTTGACCGAAGTTGGACGGATTCAGCGAGGAGACAATTGCGGTTGTCGTCGGCATCAAGCTGGTATTGATGAGCACGCCCACGGAGCCGTTCACACAGTTGCTGCTACCAAAACAAACGTTCGCCGCCACGAGGTCGAGCTTGCCGTCCCCGTTCACGTCTCCGACGGCCAGAGAAAGGGCCTCAAACCCGAAGCGTAGGTCACCGCCGCCTGGAAAGTTCCATCACCGTTGCCCAGCAGCACGCCCACCAAGCCGTTCATACAGTTGCTGCTAATAACACACTGGTTCGCCACCACGAGATCGGGCTTGCCATCCCCGTTCACGTCTCCGACCGCCACCGATCTTGAGGTAGATCCACCCGAATCGTAAGGCACCGCCGTCTGGAAAGTTCCATCACCGTTGCCCAGCAGCACGCCCACCGACCCGTTCGGACAGCCATATACGTTGTTACACTCGTTCGCCACCACGAGATCGGACTTGCCATCCCCGTTCACATCCGCCACTACTACCGAATAGGCGTCGTACCCACCCGAATCGTAGGTCACCGCCGTCTGGAAAGTTCCATCGCCGTTGCCCAACAGCACGCCCACCGACCCGCTTGTGCAGTTGCTGCTGGCACAATAGCTAGCCACCAGCAGGTCGGGCTTGCCATCCCCGTTCACATCTGCCACTGATACCGAAGTGGCTTCGTACCCACCCGAACCGTAGGTCACCGCCGTCTGGAAAGTTCCATCACCGTTGCCCAGCAGCACGCCCACCGAGTCGTTCCCGGTCCCGCAATAGCCGCAATTAGCCACCACGAGATCGGGCTTGCCGTCCCCGTTCACATCTCCGACCGCCAGAGAAAGGGTATCGTACCCGCCCGAGCCGTAGGTCACCGCCGTCTGGAAAGTTCCATCGCCATTGCCCAACAGCACGCCCACCGTGCCGTTCACACAGTTGGTGCTACTAGCACACTCGTTCGCCACCACGAGATCGGGCTTGCCATCACCGTTCAAATCTCCGACTGCCAGAGAAAGGGTCTCGTACCCACCCGAGCCGTAGGGCACTGCGGGCGCAAAGTTTAACCCTGACGCTTGCGAGGCACCTGACAGGGGGGCTGCTGCCTTAAATCCTGCAATCCGGCGTCGGCCGGGAGGTAAACCTTGTGGCAAACGAGAACCGCTCGGCGGGGTCAGCCCCGGGTGCAGTTCTTGAGCAACAGCAAGCCAGTTCGGTTGATTGACGCGCGGGACGGGATTCGACTGCGACAATACCATCATCGTGACGAGAATCACGAATAGGCAAGAAGAAGAAAACGAAAGAAGACGCGGGCAGCGCATGGCTACTCTCCAGGAGGCTTCGGTCTCAGAGGTCGATATTCTTGCTTTAGGGGGTGCTGCGTCCCCTGGGGGAACTGCTCTTTGGGGCAGGCAACGTAATACCGACGGATTGCCGATTGTCCTACTCTTCGGCTCTGCCGGGCAAGGGAAATCGAGAAAGATGGCGAAAATTCAGCCGCGATGAGCTACTAAAAACCCATTCGGACAGCCACGCTTCTGTATCCAGTCACAAATCGCTACCGTGGGGCGAGAGGAACCGGAACGAGATGTCATAAGTGAAATCAACACGTGTGCGAGTATATTCGGTCATCGCAGCTAGTTGAGTAATCGCCAACATTCTGGTGTGCTTGTGTTTAGGACGGCCGAGCTATGCGCTAAAATCCGCGCAGAGTACAACCAGCTATTAGCTCGAGTCCTCGGCTATGCTTGCTGAACGAAATCGAAGTGGCCTGGATGAAAAACTACTCTTGCGTATTGATGCAGCCCGACGCCGTGTGGAACTAGCACGGCTAGCACGTTTGTGCCATTTGGAGCGAGTAGGACGGCCTATATATTTTCAGGGTAACAGTCGGCCCATGAAATGTTCTCTTGTCGCATCTCTTCTGTTAAGTCAAATCGCCGCCTCAGTCGGTGAACCTTGTATTGCCTTTTCCTCCAACTCTGGTATGGCCCAAACCGATTTGGATGCGAGTGCGACTTTTCGACAATGTATGAGCAGTCGGATGAAATTTCGACCAGATCGCTGCATAGCTATCTGAGGGGTGAACGAGAGTGCCATAGCATTGCTCTAATGAGGTCTTGGTTAAGCACATTTCGCGAGCCAGAGAGTTCAGTCCTCGAAGACCTCGCCCGTCGCATTGCACACGCTGCCTTGAGCGATGCAGACGCGCTCAAATCAACAATTCGACCGAACGACGACAACGAGCACACGAAGCGCTGGTTTGAAATAGTCTTCGAGTTTCTCTACCTCTACATGCACTTGACGAATAGGGTCACATATGCGGAATTGGGACAGGAGCGGCGGTGCAAGGTACAGCATCAGCTTTACCCTTTGATAGTACGACCAACCATAGAATCCATCTTTGGGCATTGGCCGCAGAACCTGAAAGATGGAATCGAGAGCGACTTCAGCAAATATCTCAACAGCTCGGAAATCGAATACGGCGATTGCAAGCAGCTACTCGACCGCGACAACCCACTGTCAGAGGATGCCCTGTTTTCCAAATTCGCTGGGATTGTCTGCGATCTGTTAGGAGCGGACAAAAATAATTTCACCGCTTACGCAGGGACTTTCATGAGGGTAATCGACCTTGTTCTTGATTCGTGCAACAAATTGAAGTTGCGGGAGACGCTTCGGGAGGTCGGCAAGGAGCTTTGATGTGGTTTAAGCGGAAGCAAAGACTACCGGGAATCCACCAACATCGGAGTGGGCAGGTCAGCTTCACGCTGACTGGCGAGGAGCAGGCGGAGATTGACAGCCTCTTCCGAATGATGCAGGAATCCGGTGAGGGCACAGAACTCCGCACATGGTACATCCATCCTGAGGCTCACAAGGCTATGACGGCATGGGCGCTCATAAGCTACGCGAGGAGCCAAGTTACACTGACAGGGATGGCGGACGAGGCTGTTGTGGACAAGGATTTGTGTTTTCGCAAGGCATTGGCTGCCGCATCAAAAGCCTTTTCGCTTCACCCCCTCCCGATCTAGATGTTCGACGCGGCGTGCATATTGGAAATGCTTGTTGAGATGGCTTCGGCTAGGGATGCTTTCACGTCATTCCTGGAGTCACAACGAAAGTTCCAGCCGTCCGACGTGGACAAGATTGCGCTGAGTCGACGAAATGTTGAAGCAGCTATTACAGAAGCGCAGCTCGCTCTAGGGCGTCGATGACCGGGACAAAATTGAGTTCCATGAAAGCCAAGGCGCTGAATGTTGGATGCTTGCATCAGGCTTTTCGCGTGGGGGGAGTCCTTGGCGTTTTGTAGTTAAGGGAAATAGTTTGTCATTTGCAGCAAAGTTTGAATACCTGACGGGCCGTCCCCCGTACTCGTGGCAAACACGTTTATTTCACCAATGCATTACGGATCGACCGTCCAGAAACCTGAGCTTGCCAACGGGCGCTGGTAAAACATCCATCATCCCGACATGGCTGTGTGCAGTTTGGCATCAACTCGAAAACCGTCTACCGCTAACAGTGCCTCGCCGTCTATATTTCTCCATCGATAGGCGAGTTGTCGTAGACCAAAGCGAGGCCATTACCCGCGAGATTGAGCGACGCATAAACGACAACCAGGACTTATGTGGCCTGTTGAAATCTCAAGTCGCATTCGATTCGGCACTCATCGTCAGCGTACTTCGCGGCCAGCGAATCACGGAACAAGAGTCGATTATCAAGAACCCATCCGGGTTTGCAATTGTGCTGTGTACGCCCGATATGGTGTTCTCTCGGCTGCTTTGGCATGCTTACGCGGCAAGCCCACGTGTCGCTTCTCGTGAGGCAGGGCTGGTAGGTCAGGATGCCTATATCGTGCTGGACGAAGCCATCTTTCTGATGCGGCCCGCAGAGTATTAGAAACTGTTTGCCATCACAATCACAGCCTCAAGCCATTCTGGTATACGTGCATGAGCGCGACACTGCGAGAGGGTGAAGGCGCTTTTGCATTAGATTCGGCCGACCTTGCTGTACTTAGTACAAAACTTAAGGCTCCCAAGTGGGGCCGCGTTCTCGATGTTCCTGAAACTGAACTGATCGAAACCGCCGTCACGACGCTCACGGATCATGCCGATTGGAAGCGGGCAATCATTTACATCAACAACCCAAGAAATGCGGGCCGACTGTACAAACGACTGAGGGATTCCCACCATTGCATACTGCTCACTGGCACGATGCGAGGGTACGAGAAGAGCAAGATTGATTTTGGACCTTTCCAGCAAGGCTCGACTATAGCGGGTAAGCACGTTCTTATCTGCACGAGCGCAGGCGAGGTTGGCCTGGACATTTCCAGTGATGTCATGATTACAGAGATTGCGCCTGCTGAACGGCTTCAACAGCGGCTAGGCCGTTTGAATCGCTGGAACGAAACCGTTGGATATGTGTACATCCTGAATCCCCACAGCGAGAAGAAAAGCGAGAAGGAAAGCAAGCAGCCAAAGCCTGAAATATCTGCAACTCTTGAATATTTGCAACGGTTACCTAGGGATCACGACAGATGCGCCGATTTCTCGACCTTCAGTCTCTATCGGCACCCGATTCCCCCCGACGCATTCACACCTGTTCATAGATCATTAAGCCTCGACAAAGCCGCTCTCATCGTATTGGCCTCGAACTTCGGAGCAGTGGAAGTGGAGAGGTACGTCAGAGGATACGACTTCGAATATCAGGTGAATTTCGTTATACGGAAAGACGCAGAGATTAATGCACTCCTGAGGATGGAAGAAACAGCTTTACAGGAATACACCGCTGCGGCTCCAGTCCTGAAGAATGAACTCTTCAAGGAGTCCCCGAACAGGCAAATCAGGGCGGATCTAGCCAGCCTCGCCAAGAAGCTCGTGTGGGTGGGTGCAGGAGAAGATGCCAGGATCATTTCTGCGGACGAACTGGAGAAGATTTATCTCGGTGGCGGAACACTATACCTGCCTGAGTCTGCCGACTGCATAACCCCACTTGGCACATTTGAGGTAGGCGGGGGTGGAATTGGAGACATCTTCGGCGTCTTGCAGAATCGAACGAAGCGGTTTGTTAAGTCTGCGGGCGGTTTTACGTCGCTGGACTCAGGCGAAACCATAGGAGCAGCTAGCGTCAAGGACTTGCTCAAACAGCTGCCTGCCGAAGTCGGTTATAAGGCCAAGGTCATTTTCTCTCAAGACGGACTGTTGTACGTGAGGGCTGTGAAAAGGGAGAAGACCCTCAGCATGACGCTGGCGGATCACAGTAGCGCTGCCAAAGCTGCAGCTCATGCCATTGTTACCGCTCTGGTTTTGCCCCCAGACATCGCTGAGGAGATTGTGAACTCCTCGCTTCACCATGACGATGGCAAGGCCCATTGGCTGTGGCAGTTGGATGCGCGGGGTACCAGCGAGGGCGAGCCGTTGGCCAAAACGGACGGCGCATTCCACAATCCATCACTGCTCAACGGAATGCGCCACGAATTAGTTTCTGTCTTAAACGGAAAACTTACCGACCTTGAGATGTGGTTAATTGCCAGCCACCACGGTCGGTGCCGTACAGTATTCGAGAAGAAAGCCTACGATCCTGACCGCTTCCATGAATCGGATGAACTGAATCAGAAGTTTCCATTCATACTCCAGAGTTTGCAGGTGACACACGGGTTGTGGGGGCTTTCGTACCTCGAAGCCGTCGTTCGTGCAGCTGATATCAATGCAGAGAGCGAGGCCGAATCGTGAACCAGATCCTTATAAACCAAAAGAATCCCACCGAAGTACTGGCGTGCGTGGGAATGCTGGCTCTCGATGTCGCTTTCGGCCAGGAAGTTATACGGTGTCGGTTCAACAAAATTCCCCTCGAACAACGGATCGATAAGGAATTATGCGGCATGATCTTCGAATTTGAACATCCTGACTTCGCTCAACTCGTTGAGAAATGTAGGGAATTGA
>Ga0126381_100011175_pt1 | contig 10140 bp, 8 predicted proteins | sample PanSoiMetPlot_28_FD_96465 | JGI IMG/M metagenome (GOLD analysis project Ga0126381, IMG submission 96465) | Tropical forest soil microbial communities from Panama - MetaG Plot_28 | ecosystem: Environmental > Terrestrial > Soil > Tropical forest > Bulk soil | place: Panama | collected 2016-02-17 | reverse complement strand
TGGAGTTTTGATTCGCTTTACGGCCAGTTCCCGGGAGCGAATGGACTGCAACACGGTTTCGATACCTTGCCGCAGTACGACAAAACCACGAACTACACCTCGTTGATCTATCAGGCGCCGCGTCCGCTTACTGGCTTTCCGTTGGTACCCGATCCAAATTTTCCAAGCAGTCCCGATGGTCATCTCGCGTGGTGGGCGGATCACAATGTGAGCTTGCCGCTTGCTCCGTTCGATTTCACTAACTACATCGATGCGAACGTAAAGACCGGGGACATCGTTCACCGATTTTATACCGAGCAATTGCAAATTGATAACGGCGCGCTCGAGCCGAAGAAGAACGATCTGGCGAAGTTTGTGACTTGGAGCGACAACCCGGGCCTCGTGCTTTCATACGTGGACGCAACGGATCTGCCGGAAGGCCAGCTCGCGCAGCAGTACACGATATGCGATAACTTTTTCCACTCGGCCTACGGTGGTTCCTTTCTCAATCACCAATGGCTGATTGCGGCACAAACGCCGCCGTGGACGACTGCAATTCCTTCTGGCTGGCAATCCAGTTATGATCCGACAACGAAGGTTTTGCACGACAATCAGCTAACCATAAACGGCCAATATGGTGTGAATACAATCCAACCAGCAAAAGCACCGTTCTCGCCTGGCACGCCCAATCCTGCGTTGCGGTTGCTGATTAATAACACGGATCCATCGCAGGCGGGCTACGTGGTTACGATTGGCAATCGGATGGATGATGCCGGAATCAGTTGGAAATGGTACTCGGGCGGTTGGAACGCTGCGCTCCAAAACAATACGCAAGCGGCCAACGATCCGAACATCATTTTCCAGTTCCATCATCAACCATTCGCCTACTTCACTAAATACGCGCCGTTCCTCAATGCTCCGACCGCAAATTACACTACGACGCCGCCGCTGAATCCGGCCACCACAGGACCGAACGCGCATTTGCAGGATGAAACACAGTTCCTGGCCGATCTAGAGCACAACAGGTTGCCGGCAGTCTCATTCATCAAATTTGCCGGCATCGACAATGAGCATCCTGGCTACACCGACGTCGTGAGAGGCCAGCAGCATGTTGCCGATATCGTCAACGCTGTGCGGCACAGCAATATTTGGAACACGTGCGCGGTCATTGTGACCTATGATGAGCACGGCGGTCGCTGGGACCATGTTGCGCCCCCGGTTCGCAGCGACGGCTGGGGCACCGGCGTTCGGGTTCCTGCCATCATCATTTCGCCTCTGGCGCGCCCAGGCTTTGTTGATCACCGGGAATACGAAACCGTCTCGATTCTGAAGCTGTTGGAAGCACGGTTCAATCTCGAGCCATTGTCAACGCGCGACGCCGATCCTGCTGTGAACGATCTCGTCGACGCGTTCACCGAGTGAGTTCGAACCCTGCGCAGGTTTTTGAAGCCACAGGTTAGGTTAGGCAGTGAACGAAAGCGGGCGTCCTGGATCGATCCTTTCCGGGGCGCCCGCTCATTTTTGCCGATCAATCATTCATTGTCCTTAAAAATGGCGGCGGGCAGAGGGCGCGACTTCGTGCGAGCCGAACGCTCCCGAGATCGTTTTGCCACACAAATGTAACGGTAATTGTTTTGCCGATTTGCACGCCGATTCGTACGTTTGCGCCCGATCACTCATGCAGACGTTGACGCTCCCCCGACGCGATTCAGTCCCAACCATCAACGCGCAGCAGCAGCGTTTGTCGTTTGGCGGAGCGCGGCAGCAAGTTTCAGGATCAAAGCGTTATCGCGCCGCGTGGATATCCGATACGCACCTCGGCACGCGTGGCTGCAACACTACCGCGCTTCTGGATTTTCTCCGCGAGACCGACCTCGACACGCTATACATCGTGGGCGACCTGATCGACATCTGGTCGTTGCGGCGCGCAATTTACTGGCCACAAGAACACAATGACGTGATCCAAAAAATTCTGCGCAAAGCCCGCAAAGGTGCGCGTGTAGTTTATATCCCGGGAAATCACGATGAATTGGTGACGAGCTTCTGCGGGACTTACGGGAATATCGAGATCAAGGAAAACGCAATCCATGTGACCCGCTCAGGCGAGAGAATCTTGATTATTCATGGTCACGAACTCGACGTGGTAGTTTCCGGCAGCGGGCGGATGAAGTGGCTCGCGTTCGCGGGGGACGTCGGCTACCAATTTCTCCTCTCGCTCAATCCACTCATCAATTTCGTCAGGCGCCGTTTCGGCCTGGGCTTCTGGTCGCTCAGCGCTTATGCCAAGCGAAGAGTGAAGGACGCCATAAGTTTCATCGGCAAATTCGAAGCCGCTGTGGCGCATTACGCGGAGCGCTATCACGTGGACGCCGTGCTGTGTGGTCACATCCATAGCGCAGCGATCCGCGAGTTCGGCAGAATTTCTTATTACAACTGTGGTGACTGGGTGGAGAGCTGCACGGCCTTGGTCGAAGGCGACGATGGCATGATCTCGCTGATCGGTTACCATCCCTTGTTACCGAGCGAGCGTGCAATAGCTCCAATGACCGATCAAGCGCAGCGTAAGCAAACGTTAGTGACTTCCGATTAATACCCTGCTTTTCAGGCAATCACACGATCATCCACTCGTTACTGATCTGCCACTGGCTTTTAACAATTCGTAACCTGACGCGCAACGCTCGCGGTGTATCTAACGCTTACTTATGACTGCGATTACAGTGAAGCGAACGTTAATCAGACGAACGCAGGCGCAACCACCAGAAACGCGCCCGACATTTCGCCAATTCGCACGATCTTATCTCGCCGTTGAAAGAACCATGGAGTTTGCTATCGAAGCTCTGCTGTTTGGGATAATCGTGGCGATATCTGCATGGCCGATGTTTGCCGCTGCCGCCGCGTTACACGAATTTCTTCAGCAGGCGCCAGCATAACCACTTGTGTCGCATCTTAACAGCCTCCTTTAGTCCGGGGTTACAGTGTCAGTTGGATTTTTCACAACTGCACAGCAGTTTCGCGCAGGTGCGGTGCAGGAAACCGCCGAAGCCGGTTTCCTACCGCTGTTGCGTCTGGGGCACCTCGCTAAAACGATGTGTTAATGGGAGCATTCGTCTGTTCCAAAACTGACAGCGCAATGCGTGAAAGTCTCGACACTGAACGCATCACGTTTACGATGTTCAACTTGTGGCTGGAAACAATCGAACACGACACAATCGCGAAATTGAACGAAAATTTTTGGTCGCCTGGCTGCCGGATAATCTGAAGAAGGCACGAAGCCTCGTTATCGAGCAAGGTTATCTGGCGACCGAGTCGGCTGGTCGACAGGTTCGTCTGCGGAAGACCGGGAAGGCTACATCGCTCACGTTTAAGGTCGGTCGGGGGAGCCATCGCGAAGAACGTGAAATCAAACTAAGCCCGAAACAGTTCGCAGCGCTCTGGCCTGGTACGGCCGGGAGGAGACTCCGAAAGGTGCGTTATGAAATCCCTTTGGAACGTCTGCTGATTGAAGTCGACATCTATCGCGGGCGACATGCGGGTCTTGTTGTTGCGGAGGTAGAATTTCCGGATACCGCCAGCTGCCGCAGATTCGAACCGCCATGGTGGTTTGGGCGGGAAGTGACCGGCGAAAAACGCTATAGCAACGTGCGTCTCGCCCTTGAATAGCAAATGCCATGGCTTTCCGGTTAAAATTGCGCGAACCCCTGTCGGAAGGACTCAAGCGGGTCTTTTGCGAACAAATCGACTCGGCTTTGCACTGTTGCCAAAACCCAGTCAAACAACCCGGCGTCACTGTGCACGAAGTTCGCAAACATCTCAAAAAGCTTCGTGCTGCAATGCGCCTCGCGATTGGTGCGGTCGGCAAAAATTGGCACGCAGAGGAGAATCGTTGCGTGCGCGACATCGGACGCTTGGTGTCGGATTTGCGCGATGCGCAGGTGCGATTGCAGACGTTTATTCAATTACGTGACAAGGCAGCGAAAAATTCCGAAAAGCAACTCTTTCCACGGACGGAAGAATTGTTGGCGCTCGAACGCGAAAGTTTTTCCGCAGCATTTGCCGGCTGGCAAAAGGAAGCGATACCCCAGTTGGAAAACCTGAAAACGCGTCTGATGACGTGGCCACTTGACGGTCTGAATTGGAAACAGATTTGCGGCGCAGTATGCAAGACTTACCGGCGCGGCCAGCGCGCACTTGCCACAGCGATTGATGATCCGGACGCGGACAATTTTCATGCCTGGCGCAAGCGAGTGAAAGATGCCTGGTACCAGCTACGAATTTTGCAGCCACTGAACCGAACGGTTCTCGAAGAGATGGCTCATGACGCAGAGGTCCTTGGCGAATTGCTGGGAAACGAGCACGATCTCGATTTTCTTTGGGCGCGCCTGGAGAGGGAAACCGGCGATGAGGCGCTCGCACGCGAACTGACGCAGCTCCACAAAATGATTGGCAAGCGCTGCAAAAAATTGCGCAGCGATGCGTTGGAACTCGGGCGTCGTTTCTACGCCGAGCCCTCTAAGGCCTTCGCAAAACGCATATCCATCTTCGCCGGCAAACGAACCTAAGACAGTGTTATTCGCCTGATCTGGGGTCGTAAGCTTCAAGGTACTTGATTCCCGACCCCGTGTTGAAAATCACTACGCGTTCACCGGACGCGATTTTCCCGGCGGAGCGAAGCATTTTCAAAGCTGCGAAGCACGCAGCGCCTTCGGGGCAAACGAATAGACCTTCCGTTGCTCCGACCTCACGCCCGACGCGAATCATTTCTTCGTCATCAATGGCAATCGCGCCGCCATTGGATTCACGAAGAATTTTCAGCATCAAGAAATCGCCGATCGCCTTTGGAACACGCAAGCCGGAAGCAATCGTGTGCGCGTCAGGAAATTCTACGGCAGTTTTTTCTCCGGCTTGGAACGCGCGAGCGATCGGTGCGCAACCGGCAGCTTGCACCGCGAACATGCGCGGCCGGTTTTTCCCAATCCAGCCGAGTGCTTCCATTTCGTCGAACGCTTTCCACATCCCGATGAGACCAGTGCCACCGCCGGCCGGATAAAGAATCACATCGGGCAATCGCCAGTTCAGTTGCTCCGCTAGTTCGTAGCCGAGCGTCTTTTTTCCTTCGACCCGATACGGCTCTTTGAGCGTGGACACGTCGAACCATCCTTCTTTTGCTTTGTGCCGGGCGATTTCCGCCCCGCAATCGGTGATCAACCCGTTAATTAGCCTGACGTGAGCACCCAGCTTGCGACACTCGACAACGTTTGCGCGTGGTGTGTCACGCGGCATGAAGATGTGCGCCTCCACACCGGCTCGAGCCGCATAGGCAGCGAGCGCACCGCCGGCATTACCCGCGCTGGGGACTGCGAGCTTTGTTGCGCCAAGATATTTTGCCATCGAAACAGCTACGCTCATTCCCCGTGCCTTGAAGCTCTGCGTCGGATTGAGCGACTCGTCTTTGATCCAAAGATCAACATCACCGGCGAATTTGCGGGCCCGCAACAGCGGAGTTCCGCCTTCGCCTAGCGAGACCGGCTCAACGTCGGTTGGCAATGGCAAGACTTCGCGGTAACGCCACAATGATTTTTCCCGCGCGAGCAGTGTCTCGCAGGTCAGGGTTCGATTCGCAGCGGCGAGATCGACGATTGCAAACAGCGGTCTACTGCATGAGCCACAGAGATTTTGCAGCCGAGACCATTCGTGCTCACGTCCGCACCCGCTGCATTCGAGATGCTTCAAAAACATGGAAGCAATTGAAGCGTACATCTGCCGAACGGCCAATTGCTGTGGCCGCTTCGCTGCCCGCCAAGCCGAAGCCGGGCGAAGGCGGGTGCGAAGCGCGGGTAGACGCAAGCCAATGAAAGACAGAACGTCCCCACAACGCGACGGCTACAGCAAGCGCCCTGCCTTGTGTGGTGTGTTAGATTGGCACCGATGAATTTACTAACGCTCACGGAAATTCGCCGGGCGACGCGGAACGGTGCGACGTCTGCACGCGTGCACGTGCAGGTGGAAAACGCCACACCGAAGCTCACGCGCGAACAGCAGCCGTATTGCGAGCTTACGTTGGCCGACGCGTGCGACCGGATGACGCTGCGCGTCTGGAGCGATCATCCTGCGTACAAAACATGCAGCGCATTGACCAATCAGGATTTCATCGAGCTCACCGCGGACTTTTATCGTTCACAGTACGGACTTGATGCGCGCAAATGGACCGTGCGCCCTTTGACCGATCAGGAAAAAATGGAATTGCTGCAAGGGCCAGCGGATCTACGAAGCAAACAGCAAGGCGATTGGGAATTTATTTTGCAAACGACCCACTCGCTTACGGATCCCCGCCTCCGTGGATTGTGCGATGCCTTTTTAAGCGAATGGGGCGATCGTTTTCGCCGCGCAGCGGCGGCCCGCAAGTATCATCACGCTCGACGCGGCGGACTCGTCGAGCATACTGCCCAAATGATGCGCGTGGCGAAGGGAATTGCGCCCGTCTACGCACAATTGAATGTTGATCTGCTTCTGGCCGGAATTTTGTTTCATGACTGCGGCAAGCTTTGGGAAAACCAATTCTCCGAAACCGGCTTTGTCATGGACTATGACGAGCTCGGTGAACTGGTCGGCCACATTTCCATCGGGCTCGAGATCGTTAACTCCCTCTGGCGAAAACTGAATTCCGAAAACGGCGACACCTGGAAAACGTACGCGCCACCATCCGAAGATGTGCGCCTGCATCTCTTGCATTTGATTGGTTCGCATCATGGCCAAAAAGAATTGGGATCACCGGTCGAGCCAAAGACGCCCGAAGCAATGGCGTTGCATTACATTGATAATCTTGATTCCAAATTGGAAATGTTCGCCGGCGGGTACGTTACAGCGCAACCGCTGGCGCCTCGCATCTTCGACCGCGTCCGACCGTTGCCCGGGAATTTGGTGAAGTCGCTGGAGAAATTCCAGCAAGCAGCGAGTCCGCACCCGTCCGCCGACAAACTTCTGTGACGCGCTACGAGCACACGCAAATTGGTCACGTAATCGTTTGGTCCCTTCTCGCGATCATTCTGATTGCTAGCGGTGGATTGATAGGCCATCACGCGGCTCCAGCAAGTATTTCGATCATCTTGCTGGTCTGCCTCGTTCTGTTCTACAGACTTAAAATTACGATCGATGATGAAACTTTGTGCGCATCATTTGGACCTGGCATTATCCACAAGAGAATTCGGCTTGCGGAGATCGTGGGATGCGAGCCCATTCGCACTCGTTGGTGGTATGGCTGGGGCATTCATCTAACGCCGTATGGCTGGCTGTATAATGTTTCTGGTTTTGACGCTGTCGTGGTCACGTTACGCAATGGCCGAAAATTCGCGCTCGGAACCGATGATCCTCACGGGCTCATAGCTGCAATTCGAGATTCGATTATCCGTGCGTAGCGCTGGATGAGACGGTAATGGCCAATTGAGGGCGGAGCTCTGCGACGCCTAACGATGCGTCGAAAATGGTGCGGATATCGCTAGGGCTCGCGGAGCTCACCCCTCCACGTTGTTTTCGACCTCTATTTCGCCAGTTCGCGAAACCAGTGCAAAGCGACCGAAGTTTGGCCGTCATTCACTTCGTGTCCGCCATGGAAAGTCCCAATTCGCATTCGATTGAACCCGGTTCGCTTAATTGAACCGGCGACAGTGTACTGCTGCTCGACCGTCGCGATTCGATCATCGTGACCGGCGCTGATGTAAATTGGCGTGTTAAGAAAATTCCCGCCGGGTTGGATCCTCGCATAGCCATCACTCAGGTGGTCTTCGTTTGCACCGGTAATGTAAATGCCGGCGATGCGACATCCATTCTTGGCGAGCAGAGGCGCAACGTAACCGACACCTTTTCCTCCTCCAGAAAACCCTGCACACGCGACCGGCCACTTATCTGATCCGGGAAAACTGTGATGCAACGCAGCGACGGCAGCGAGGGTCATTGCGCCACGCCACGCCGCTGTGTCGTTACGCGCATTCTGCGGCCCGTCTCCGGCCAGAAGTACCCAGCCTTCGTGAAGTCCGACGATTCGATAAAACTGGACCAGATCGTTTCGATTTTGACGCTTGAAATCGCTGGTGGAACAAATCACCAGGACAGGCCAAGTCTTTCCTGGATCGAAATTTGCAGGCGTCGCCAGTACGGCGACTGCGTTCGGCGGTACGACATTCCCTCCCTGCGCGGCCAATGATTTTTCCTGCGCGCTCAGGGGAACATTAGCTTGGACTGTTGAACCTGGAGAAAAGGCGACTCCGCCAAATGTCAACGAACCTGCGGTTGCTGCGAGCGAGCCAGCATGGAGTAGTAGGATCAGCTGCGCGATCGAAAGCAGTCGGGCGCGGTAACCGCAGAGGCGCTGGGAAGCCAGTAGGATCATGCTGTTTCGTACTCTTGAGTAAAAAACGTGCGGAACGGAACGCTCAACTCTAACTTAGACTGAAAATGTGAAATCGGCTATGGCCCCCCGCATTCGCACAAATGTGCAGATTATGTTTTTCGACACCGATTGCGGAGGCGTTGTATCCAATATTGCGTATCTGCGCTTTATTGAAATAGCCCGCACACACCTGGCGGAGGAACTCGGACTCGCGGTCGTGGAGATGGCGCAAAAGGAAACGTATCCTGTTGTGGTGCGCACCGAGATCGATTACCGGCGCGCGGCAAAACTCGGTGACCGGCTGACGATTGAGGGCTGGCTGGATCGCACAGATCGCGCTCGGTTCTGGTGCGCATTCCGCATCACGCGCTCACAAGACGACACGTTGATCGCCGAGTGCCGCCAAATGCTCGCATTGATCGAAATGCCGACTGGAAAATTGCTGCGCTTACCAGAGCACTGGAAAACGTACGACAAAATCAAATCCAGCGAACGTCGCGACAGCGAATCTCGAGCGGAAAAGGTTCGCAGTGGAGAATCTGTGCAATGACCGCAAGCGTCCGCACTCTAGGGATCGAAGAAACGCTGCTTGAACCGCCTGCGTTGCCACCGCCGCCCACGCGCCATGCCCTGTTGGTAATTCTGATTGCACTCGCAGCGCTATTGCATGTGGTGACCATTGGCACCGGCGATCTCTACAGCGAGACCGAGGGCCAATACGCCGGAGCGGCGCGCGAGATGGTTGCGAACCATAACTGGCTGCTTCCAACGAACAACGGCATACCGCGCCTGCAAAAACCGCCATTGCTCTACTGGCTCATCATTGCTAGCTACAAAATTCTCGGCGTGAATGAGGCAGCGGCTCGGCTGCCGGTCGCGCTCGCCGTCGTAGCCACGGTTGCACTTATCTTTTTAATTGGCGAAAAACTCTCGGATTACTGGCGTGGTTTCATCGCAGGTCTGATCTTTCTCAGCTTCTGCGGCACGTTTCTTCTCGCGCGCATTGTCATGCCCGAACCGCTCGTCACCGCGTTCATGACCGGTGCGATGTTCTGCGGAATATCCGGCTACGAGCGGAGGCGCCATCGGCGTCTGTGGTTCGCCGGTGTCTGGATTTTCGTCGCGCTAGCGTGCCTAACGAAAGGGGTGCTCGGCATCGTTTATCCCGCTGTGGTTTTTGTTTTGCCCTCGATTTTTTATCGTGAAGCGAGAATACGGTTTCGCGCGCTTCTACGCTGGGAATATGCGTTGATTTTTCTCTTGATCGTGGCGCCGTGGCACATCTGGGCACAATGGCATTTCCCGCATTATTTTCGTTATGTCAGATCCGAATGGCTGGGGCATCTGCGCGGCCTCACGGATGACACGCACGATTTCCTCGGCGTGCCTGCTTATCAATTTGTGACCCTGCATGTGGCGTGGTGGTTTCCGTGGTCGATCGCGCTGCTGCCGGGTCTTGTTTTTGCCTGGCGGCGCGTTACCCGGCCGCAGGAGATCCATTTCGGCGATGGATTACTACTTTGCTGGATGGTTGTGGTGTTCATTCCGCTGCTCTTTTTGGGACAGCGACAGGATTACTACTCGATGAGTATGTGGAGTGCGTTCGCGCTCTGGGCAGCCATTGCCTGGGATCGGACTCCCCAATCATTGCGCGCCGCAGGCGCGATGGCGGTGGGTGTGATCGGTCTGATCTTTGCGGGCGGGGCGCTTTTCGCGGCGCGCGCCGCGAGTGCTCTGACCGGAACCTGGGGAGTGATGGACTCGCGCTGGACGGCGTG
>Ga0126381_100011174_pt1 | contig 10140 bp, 7 predicted proteins | sample PanSoiMetPlot_28_FD_96465 | JGI IMG/M metagenome (GOLD analysis project Ga0126381, IMG submission 96465) | Tropical forest soil microbial communities from Panama - MetaG Plot_28 | ecosystem: Environmental > Terrestrial > Soil > Tropical forest > Bulk soil | place: Panama | collected 2016-02-17 | reverse complement strand
CGAAACTCCGCAGTTCCAGGCGGATGAGGCTTGGCCTCCGGAGCAGAGGCCGGGTGGACAATTCGGATCGGTAGGGGCTGATCCCGCAAATCCGGGACAGGCCTTTGAATGACTTGGCCTCCGCTCGGTTGAGCACCGGCGCCGGGATCGTCCTCCCAAGCGTTGATCACGCCCTTCGGCTGTGCCCTGCGCGGGATTGCCGCGCCTGCCTTGCCTTTGCGCTTGCTTCTCGGAGCCGACGTCTTCGACGTGCGTTTGGATCGCTTCTTTGCCATGTCATCTCTCCCATTCCTGAATCGTCGACGTGACACCATTGGCGACGCGAACTCGCCATGATGGCGGCCTCGCGATTATCGCTGGTTCAGTGGCGCTACCGAGGTGAGCTAGTTCACGTTAGCTCGACAATCCGAAGGAGGCACGCTCACCCAACCCCACTGCACTTGGCAAGTGTGAGGCATACAACCGTGTACCAATTTCTACCAATCGCGTTGAGATCCTCACGCGCGCAGTCGTGCGGCGCCTAAAGGGCCACGCCTAAAACCGCCCGAGAAGCGCGAAAAGTTGCAACCCAAAAATCCGGCCGTCGCCCTGCCCTCATCCGGGCCGACGCCCCTGCCTCGGGCCATTCGTGACGATGCGAGACCCGTATCGGGACTGAAGGCGGCGGAATACACGGTCCTGGCGAAGCGTGCAGCCCTCCGTGTGAGTACATGGAGAACCCATATGGCCGCTTCAACGAAGCCTCCTCCTAGCTGAACTCTGCCGCGAATGTCGTTCGGTAGAAGCGCTCGCGCCAATATGCAATGCAGCAGGCGACCGTGAACATCGAGCTGACATGAAGATAAAATAGCCAACTGGTCCACAGTAGCATACCTGCTTGCATGACTACGCCGGCATGCACTGCAACAACAATCGAGCCAAGCACGATCGTGGAACTCACGCTGAGCGGGAGCAGAGCAAGAAATCCGAGCATCAGCATGGCATTCATTGTGGCGTTGCCGTTATCGATGCGAAAAGGCGAGTCAGCGGCGATCAAATAGACATTGATGTAGGTGCATGCCATTCCCACGATTCCGAAGGCGATGATGAAAGCCTGCGAGTGTCGCCGCGCGAAGGGTCTGAAACTCAACGCAAAGAACGTCGCCATCAACGGCAACGCGATCATGAACCGGAACCTGGTGGATAGAACGCCGCCGGATTCCATCGCCATGTCGACCGCGCCATAGACCACGTAAGTCGCGGCCGCGAGCAGCACGGCGAACTGCGCGACGATGAAGTTTTTCTCGCAGAAATAGTCCTGATATTCTTTCTCGACGACGGTTTCCGGAAAGCGAAGACCCGCCGCGGCAATCCATGCTTCCAGTGTCGTCTTGGCTGGGTGCTCGTCTGCATCGGGGCTCAAGGCCGCCAACGTGTGCAACACGGAGCGGGGCTGGGCGTCGGTCGCGGAAGCCTCCAAGCGCTTCGCCAGTGCGCCGGCGAGTTGCTGAAATGCATGGTGGTTGCTGGTGCGATCCCAGTAGCGAAAGTCGATCGTTTGAATCTGCATGAACTGCAGAGGCGGCTCCGATTGATCGATCGAGATCGGCAACAGCTTGTGCTTACCGAGCGCATAAGCCGCTTCCGCACGCACCCAGTGCGATTTGACCGAGTGCTCGGACCAGATCACGATCACCACCCTGGTCTGGGCGATGGCCTCCTCGATCTGGGTATCGAACGCGTCACCTTCCTGAATCGCCTCGCGGTCCAGCCAGACCGACAGTCCGGCCTTGGTGAGCGTGTCCGCCAGCGCGTTGGCAGCGTCCAAGTCGTGCCGGCAGTAGCTGATGAATAGCTCGTGCATGGCGGCACATCATGCCCCTTGTCGAATTCATTATCTCACGGGGTGCCATCCGGGTATGAAGTAATTCACATAGCGACTTGACCAGCAGATCCCGCCTTCCGTGGTCGAATTTGTCGTCACCGCCCGTGATGCAGAATCACAAGGCGAGAGAGCAGCCGGAACGTTATCGTCGGCAGCATACAGAGGTCGACTGCCTGCCATCGACATGATTGGTCAGAAAGGTCCCCCAGCCCTGCGATGGCAGCGAACCCCGTCGTACATATAGCGTGCGACCGTTGACTGTGCGATTGTGAACCTGACCTTGAGCAGTGAACCATGGATGTATGGTGTACCGCTCGCGCCAGTATGACTGGAACCCCGCGCGATGCCAGCGGATGATCGTCTCTGGCTGGAGAATTGCAATCGCGCGGAGGACGGAAGGGAACCAACGATAGAGCCGCTCCAGGGGAACACACCTGCTCGAACATTGAACGGCTGTAACGGAAGGGTAAAGGAACATTTCGGTTTATTCGGGCCATTGCGGGGAGGACGCCATGCCCAGCTGCTTCGTGATTATGGGTTACGGCAAGAAAACCGATTTCAAGCAGAATAAGAGCTTCGATCTCGACAAGACGTACCGAAACATCATCAAGCCGGCAGCGGAGGCGGCCGGATTTAAGTGCAAGCGCGCAGACGAGGTCCAGCACGCCGGCGTCATTGACGTGCCAATGTACGAGCGCCTGCTGATGGCTGACTTAGTCATCGCGGACGTCTCAACCGCCAACATCAATGCCTTTTTTGAGCTTGGTGTGCGGTATGCCCTACGTCCGAAAACCACGATCGTCATAGCCGAAAAGAATTTTGAGATGGGCTTCGATATGGGCCACGTCGTGATACGCAGATACGAGCATCTTGGCTCTGGGATCGATTACGACGAAGTCGAACGAGTAAAGGAGGAATTGACCAAAGCTTGTCGGGAGATTCCTCAGACGGACCAGACTGACAGCCCAGTATATACGTTCCTCGCCGATCTAGTCGCCCCTTCGCGGGGCTTGAACGTCAAAACAGCGGCGACTTTGGCAGCGGCGGCTGAGCGCGAGCGAGAGGAGCGCACGCGAGCGGCATTGGCGCAGGCGACGACCGAGGCCGAGAAAGCTGCGCTAGAGCAGCCTTTGGCGGCCCTTATGAAAACATCACGGGAGGCGAGAGCGCGCGGAGACTTTCGGAGTATGCGTGATGTGCTGCGCGGCGTGCGGGCCGTGCAGGGCGACAAGGCCGATCCCTATATCGTTCAGCAACTAGCCTTTGCGACCTACAAGTCGAACGATCCCGACGCGAAGGCGGCATTGCTTGAATCCAAAGCCATCCTTAGCCCGCTTGATCCCCAGGCATCCAGCGATCCGGAAACGCTGGGCCTGTGGGGTGCAATTCACAAGCGCCTCTATGAAATGAAAGAACTGTCTGTACAGGATCATGCCGAGGCGCTCACGACAGCGATCCGGGCATATCAAAAGGGTTTCTATCTTAAAAACGATTACTATAACGGCATCAACTTTGCCTTCCTGCTCGACTGCCGCGCGGCGGAACTTGGGGGCGAGGATGCCATCGCCGACAGGGTTCAGGCTCGGCGCATGCGCGAGCGCGTCGTCGGAATATGCACGCAACTGCTCGGAGAAGGGATAAGGGTCGAAAGCGAGGACAAAAAGAGCGACGAGGAATATTGGGTTCGTGCAACCCTGGTCGAAGCTCTGTTTGGCCTGGGAAAAGCTGCTGAATCGGAGGCAGAGTTCGCAGTTGCCAAGAGGGCAGCTTTTGAACCGTGGATGATCAATACGACAGAAGAGCAGATAGCGAAGCTTCGCGCTTTGCAACAATAGGAGCGAACGCTGATCTGTTTGAGGCGCGTTTCCGCGTCGGGAAAGGAAACGTCTTCTCATATCGGGGATGTGGGAATGGCCAAGCGACTAGAAGAGTAACGAGATGCCCGTGTCTTCCACTTCACATAGCGGCGCAGTCGTCGCTCTCGTCGGCCGACGAATCGATCCCGAACCAGCGCTAACGCCACGGTTTCCCTTTGATCAAGTCAACCGGGTCCGGATTGAAATTACCGATCAGCTGCGCCGCAGCCGTGCTGTTGCGCTAGTTTCTTCGGCCGCCTGCGGAGCCGATCTGGTCGCTCTCCAGACCGCACAAGAGATGCGGCTGCGCACGCGCATCATTCTTCCGTTTTCGGCCGTCCGCTTTCGCGAAACCTCGGTTGTGGACCGTCCGCGCCCAGAGTTTTGGGGAGACATGTTTGATCGCGTGGCAAGCGTTGCTCGTGCAGACGGCAATCTCGTCGAACTTGATATGGTGGAAGCCGACAACGCCTTTTCAGCCGCAAACGCCATCATTATCGATGAAGCCCGCAAATTGACTGACGTCAAGGCTCACGGGCCGTTGTCACTCGTCGCTCTCGTTGTTTGGGAAGGTGAGTCACGCGGCGCTGACGATAATACCTACAAATTCGTCAAGCTCGCGCGGCATTCCGGTTTTCGGATAGAACAGGTATTGACGCTAAATGCTGCAAGAGAACATGCGCAACAGCAATGATCACACGATTTTTGGAAAAAGTTTGCGAGAATTTCAACCCTGTGATGGAGTACAGCAACGGTATGGCTAAAGCGCGGGAATATTTGACGTCCAATCATCTTGATTGCAGGGGAATCGATGGCTGACGTATTCATTAGTTACTCGAAGCCGCATGTTGAGCTCACGCGGGATCTTGCCTCAGATCTTGAGGCAAAAGGCCTCACAGTCTGGTGGGACACCGACCTTCTTGCAGGGGAATCGTTCCGTCAGCGCATTATTCAGGAGCTCCACGATTGCAAGGCGGCGATCGTTATCTGGACACCCCAGTCTGTAAGCTCGGACTACGTGATATCCGAGGCCGAGCGTGCACGCAAAACAGGCAAGTTGATCCAAGTCCGAACTGAGGAGGTTGAGCCCGACCAATTGCCGCCTCCATTTGACACTGGCCACGCATCACTGATCGATGATCGCAAAGCGATCTACGGTGCCTTGGCCAAGCTCGGTGTGCTTCGGGGCGAGAGCGCAAATGTGTCGGGGCCGTTGCCCCTGTTCCATCCGAAAATGCGGCCGGTTGTCCGGAAGGTGTCGGCGAGAGTGCTCGTCTTGGCAGGGCTCGCGATCATCGGCGCGGTTGGTGGGCTGGCGGGTATGATCTGGTTCCGGGAGCACCCTGCCTCGGTGTTTCACACAGCATCCGACAGTCACGATTCCAGGGTCGTCAAGGAATTCGTCGACGCGCTGAACGCTCGCTTTGAAGATTCAAGTCTGTTCAATTCGGAAGTTAGACTTGGCCGGCGGGGGAATATGACCAGGGTCGAGGCGGTGACCGATCTTCGCCAATCCTTGTCCAAATACAGCAAGATCAATTGCCGTACGGACGGAGGTAGTCCGACGCCCAAATCTCCCGAGCTCGGACGTAGTGGAATACGCATTAAGGTCTATCTCGTCTGCGATTTCGTGGATGAAACTGGCAGCATCACTACCGAGCATTTTCCCATTGAAGTCGAGGCGGCTCCGGATGCGAGTAACAAAAATGCGTTGCTCATAACGGGATTGTGGCACTCGGAAAAAATGGTGCTCTGGCAACCGAGGGCGCGCGATTGACGGAATCAAATTCGATTGGAAATCGAATCTGTCACGTCCCACAAGTTTTATTTCTTTGCGAGAGCCCGACCAATCTGGAGAGCATAGGATGCCTGAACGACCCGACGATGGAACGACTGGATGACCAGATCGAATGATACGATAAACGCTGTGCGCAGAATCAACTACGCTTTAAATCATTGAAGATTGTTGTGATCGCGTCCGCGGCTTTAATCCCCTTCTTGGCGGGCCTGATGACGGTCCCGGGATGGCTCACATCGGCATGCTGATTGCGATTACGGAGGGTGTTCAGCAGCTCAATCAGTACCACGCCAACTGGATTTCATATCGCTCAGCTTGTGAGTGAAGCATGAGAAATATCTTTATCTCGCTGGCCGGCAACGGACTACACGTGCGACCTTTTGGCCAAAAGAGTTGCGAAGTAGCCACGGCAGGATCTGGCGGACTAGCCCGTCGTGCTAGCGAGCGGCACGCGCAGGCCAGCCTGGCCCTCCGGGGGGTACGCGGTGCGATAGTCGTAGTGCGCCTTCAGCTCGGTCGCGTCCCACAAGTTGTTCAATGGGCTTCGGTAGTTGAAGCAGAGGGTGGGGCGTTTCCCGCCGTGCAGGATCACGCGAGCCACGGCCTCGCGATCTGGGTGGCAAAAGATATTCCCATTGCTGGACACAAGATAGCGCGGACAGTCGAGCAGCGCCAGAAGCTCCGCCGTCGTCGCGTTGGCGCTGCCGTGATGAGAGAGCTTGAGTGCGTCTAGCTTCAGCTTCTCATTCTTTCGCCCCCGGGCTTGCTGCAGTGCCGTGATCGACTTCGCGAGCACATCTGCATGGGCGTCCCCGGTCAGCAGGATCGCGTGCTCATCGAACTCGGCGAGCAGCGCGATGCTGCTGCCGTTGGCCACGCTCGTATCCTTTGTCACGGGTTTGCGGGCAAGGGCCGCGAGATCGAACTTCGCGAAATCGCTCACCGGCGGAGGAGGCCGCCTGCGACCGAGCATCGCTTTGCCAGGCTCGAGCTCGAGCAGGGCCTGCCGCCACTCGCGTCCAAGCCGCTTAAGCTGCTCCGCACCCGGGGACAGCAAGGTTAGGCGCAGTCCGCCTGGCAATTCGAACGTCGGTGGAGGTTTGTCCGAGGGCAAAACGATTGGTGCCGGATGCTTGTCTCCCTTTGATGTGACCGCCCTGTTCCAGGGCAGCGAGCGCGCAGGATCCTCGAGCAGCTTAGAGAAGCCTTCACCCTGCTTGACGCCCAGAAATTGGCTGACCTGGTGCCAACCGTTGAACCAGATATCCTCGAAGCGCGCGTCCAGCTTAGTATTGCCGAATAGCGGCAGGACGCCATTGATGTGGTCCGCATCGATGTGCGTCAGCACGAAGAGCTCGAACACGCGCTCGCCTGGTACGCCTATAGACTCGATCCGGGATACAAGCGTTCGAGCCGCCGACACGGCGCCGCAGTCGATGAGGATGCGCCGCGGCCTGGACGGGTCTCCGTACTCGATCCAAAGGCAGTCGCCGTTGTCGGCCGGCAGCATCTCGATGGCAAAGGTCGACGTTGAACGTCTGGCGTTCCGTGCGGACGTCGCCAGACGCGTTGGCGTCTCCGCGGGAGTCGCAGGTGCGGGCGGCGATTCAGCAGCAACAGCACTATTCCGCTGGCCATCGGTCTGTGGGCTGGGTTGATGTGGCCCGCGCAGCAGGGCGACAATCCGCTTCGCGGTCGGCACGATCCCGTGCTCTCCATGCCAGTACGGACGCTCGGGCACGCCCAGCTTGGCAAGCGCCCATTGAAGATCGGGATTGCCCCACCACTCGGCGTAGCGTTCGAACTGCCGCGACGTGGTGGTAGCTTGCTCGGATCCGGGACCCAGCATCTCAAGGAAGCGGCTCGCATTCGCGATCGACTCTTCTGCGTGCCGTGCTCTTTCGGCGGTCGCTAAGTTCGGATCGGCGAGGCGCAGCAGCGCGAATTCTGACAGGCTGGCACAGGCCCAGGCGCGTTCTTCGTCGCGCGGGCTCTCGAGATTGATCTCAGCCGCGAGACGCGCCGCGGCGAGAAAGGCTGCGTCTAGAGGGCGGCCGAGCACGAGGTCCATCGACAGGACCTGACCGAGCAGCCAGTGCAGATCGGCCTTCCGTCGGACCGGTTCCGAAGAGGGACCCAGGAAGGATTTCGTCGCGGACCAGTACCCGGCGCGCGCCCTTTCGAGGCGGTTGAGGCACTCTGCCAACAGCCTGTCGGATTCCCCGTCTGGGGCGCCCCCGGCCACCGCCATCTGGAAGGCCGCCTGGGCGATCCGCTTGTGGCCTGCCGCGCGCAGCCCCGCGCATTCAAGTGCGTAGGGCCCTTCCGTCGGGAGCCGTGCGGACATGGCCTCGACGTCCCGGAGGCCTGCTTCGTACCGGTCCCGCGCGTCGGGCATGGCCCACAACGGCGTTCCGCCGTCGTCCTGCGCGACCAGCGCCTCGATGCGCCGCAGCGCGCCCTCCTGCGCTCGGCGAGCCTGCCAGTAACGAAGCTCCTCAAGCTGGTCGGCGAGGTTGGAGGGAAAAGCCTCGTACACTACCAGGCTCGCCCAGTCGTGCGTGTCCGGACCCATGCAGCTGTGCAGGTGTAACCGGACCGCGTACAGCGACACGAGCGGATGCTCCCCCCAGAGCTGGCCCTGGTAGAATCGCTCGACGAACGGCACAGATCCATCCACGCTGAGCGGGAACTGCGAAGCGACGACCAGCGGAATGCCCTGGTCGTGCAGATCGTGGGCGACGCTGGCGTCCGTCGTCCGCACGTCAGAGACCTTTCCACTGTCGCAGGTCGCTAGGGTGACCACCACCGGCCGCTTCACGCCGCGATCCGTCACCGCAACCAATGCCGTGGCGAGCTGGCGGCCGGAGATGACGTCCTCGTCGTAAAGCGCGAGGCCGACCGGCGAGTGCCGGTCGGTCTCGTCGAGCGGCGCGCCGTGCGCGAGGATGTGCACGTGCGTAAACGGCGTGTCCTTGGCCGCCGCACTGGCGACCTCCCGCGAGATTTGGGCGAGAGTCGCCTTTTCGAGGACGACGAGGCGGTCCCCCAGGGGCCCGCCCGCGTTGCGCCATGGCGCCATCGCATCCGCCAGCGCCTTGCGATGTAGCGCCAGCGGCTCGTCCGTGTCGGGACCGGCGACGAACAGGAGGCGCGGTTCGCTCGGCCACCGAATACCCTCGGTCGATACTGACCGGATGTGCCTCGTGATACAGACTGGCGCACGCGCCTGCAGCGCTAGCCACGTGCTCATCGAGTCTTCGCCTGTCGGCACCTTCGACGCCTCGAACGGCAGCATCGCAAGCTCGGACGCAGAGAGCACGATGCGCAGGTGCGTCAGCGTCCGCGGCTGCTCATCCTCGGGATTCAGCAGGCCGGAAACGCCGGGGACGGCCGACAGGATTTGCGCAACTTCCCGGCCTGTTCGATCAAGAAGCTTGCTTCGACGCGCCGGGTCATCCTGGTTCGCGACGCGGTACCGAAGCTCCTGTAGTCGCAGCTCGAGGTCGCCATGCTCGTAGGGCAGCGACACTCTTCCCGCCGCGGCGTTGCCGCAGACGCCGAGGTACTGTGTCAATGGCGAGACCAATTGGTTGTGGCGCGGTCCCGCTCTCAACAGCTCGACGGTGACGGTTCGGATGTCCATGTGGCCGGCGTTCATTGAGTGGTCCGGGCGGAATGTTAGTTGAGAGCTTGAGTTAGCGCCAGCGGACCAGAGAGCAGCTCACTGCGGCTTACGTAATATCGCGATGTTCGCAGGCGAAGTAGGACACGCTCATTCCCCGGTGACTTTCAAGCAGTGGATTACAACGGAGCCGAATGCGCCTCTTGATAAAGGTCATGCTCAATATGCTGCAGATAGTCCGGGCGCACGGCCGCCCAACAGCCTGGCCCGAGGGGTCTCATGAGGCATTGGGCTTCTCAGGGCTTCACGACCCCATACTGTTCCCGCAGCGCCTTCGCCTCGTCCGTGCGGCCAAGCGCGTCGAGCGGGGCGTAGACCGAGGATTGGTGATGTCGACAATAACAAAGCGGGACAGGTTAGCCAGCAACTGCACCGTCTGAGTGAAGTCCATGGTCTCAGGCTTATCGAAGTTGAAGACCATCGGCACAAAGACGAGGTCGAACTCGATTTCTATGTGACCGGAGACCAGGAGGCGGACAAAGTGCTCGAGAGTTGTATCCTCGAATTTTCAATGATTGACGAAAATTCATTTAGTTTCCGCTACCCGACCACTCGCGATAAACGCGTCGCAAATGACTTTTGAAGGGACTGACCTAGGGCTTTGGGCCGCTCGCCCTTGCTCATTGCTCCGCCGCTCGGGGGCTCATTGCTCGCTCCTTTGAGATGCGCTGCACCGTGCCAGTTCCGAGCCCGAGCGACTTGGCGACCTTTAAGATACCTATGCCCTTCGCAAGCTGCTTTCGCACCTTCCGTTCGGTCGCGCCATCTATCTTCGGCCGGCCGAGTTTCACGCCCTGCGCTATGGCGCGCTTGAGACCTGCTTTGATCCGTTGGCGGATCATCGTCCGCTCAAACTCAGCAAAGGCACCAGTTAGCTGGAACACGAGCTTGCCCATAGGCGTCGTCGTGTCGATCGCCTGCTGATCGAGATACAAGT
>Ga0126381_100011173_pt1 | contig 10141 bp, 6 predicted proteins | sample PanSoiMetPlot_28_FD_96465 | JGI IMG/M metagenome (GOLD analysis project Ga0126381, IMG submission 96465) | Tropical forest soil microbial communities from Panama - MetaG Plot_28 | ecosystem: Environmental > Terrestrial > Soil > Tropical forest > Bulk soil | place: Panama | collected 2016-02-17 | reverse complement strand
TGGGATTCGGGGGGAGTCGAGCTGGAGATGCAAACCGATTTTCCCATTGGTTCTTCCGCCACCGTGAAGATCCACAGCCAATCGCCGAAGGCATTCATGCTCGCTTTGCGAAGGCCGTATTGGGCCGGAGAGGGTTTCAGCGTTAAGGTGAACGGAAAACTGCTGCCACAGATTCCGCCCGCCGATTCCTACGTGAAGATCGATCGCGAATGGCGAGATGGCGACACCGTTGAGCTCAACCTTCCCAAGGTGCTGCGCAAGGAACCGTTGCCCGATAATCCCAATCGCATGGCGTTGCTGTGGGGCCCTCTGGTGCTTGCAGGAGATCTTGGGCATGAGATTCATCAGGATGACGAGGAGAACATGCCTGCGCCCACCGCCCCTCCGCTGGTGGTGGCCGCCAGCGAGCCGATCGAGCAATGGCTCGAGCCAATCAGTAAGCCCGGCTGGTTCAAGACCGCTGGCGTTGGTCTGGAGAAAGACATCGAGCTTGCACCTCTATACCAACTAGCGCGCCGAAAGTATGCGGTTTATTGGGATGTTTTTACGCCGGAAGAGTGGAGCCAGCGCTCGGCTCGATACAAGGCGCAGCAGGAACAGCAACGGAAGCTTGAAGCTGCGACCATCGCACTGGCGCAGCCGGGCGAGATGCAATCGGAGCGAGATTTCAATGAGCAGGGAGAGGGCTCGGTTCCTCTACTCTGGCGTGGACACCACGGACGTGGAGGCAAAGGGTGGTTCTCCTTCGATATGCCGGTCGAAACCTCTCATCCCGTCGTGCTCTGGGTTACCTATGGCGGCGGAGGGCGGCGAAAAAGCACCTTCGACGTCCTCGTGGATGGCAGCAAAATTGGGGATCGTGCCGAAGCGGCGCGCAGCCCCGAGCAGGAGGCTGAATTTCTTGATGTGGCTTACCCCATCCCGGCCGAACTGGTCGCCGGAAAAAACAAAATAACCGTTCGCTTCGAAGCGAGCGATGGCAATGAAATTCGCGGTGTCTTCGGGATTCGGACTGTCCGGGCCGACGCGTCACGCTAGCTCCTTCGGCCTACCTCTGAACCTGCGTCTTGGCCGCAGCAAAGCTCTCGTGATCAGTACGGCCAATGATTTGGTCGCGCAGTTTGCACCTGCGATCGTCGATGGATTTGCTGCCACCCGCCCAAGACTCAGCCAGTCAATAACGCTACTTGGGCTCGGCGATGGGAAGGTTTGATTTCGATCTGTCGAGTCCTGCCAAGCCATAGCAGCACAGGCATTTCGCCATTGAGTTCTCGGCTGGTTTGTACCCAGTTCCCACACATTACCCGCACACTTACTTTTACCTTTTCACGGTGTCCCGCAGATCGCTGATAAAGCTTTGTTTTAGTGAGGATCTGGACCGGCTGCAGAAGGCCGTCAGGTGGCGGATAAAGTGCGCGATCAAGTCGCCAGAGAACCGGGAAAGGATTTCTTAGGCTTTCCCGCAAACGGCGCAGGAGATAGGCGCTCAATCTGCGGGTCTGTGTAAACGTGGCTGACCGATCTGGCGCCAGCTGGCAGTTCTACCAGTTCCTTTTTCTTGATCCTCAATTTAGCGTGTTCGTAATCGAAGGGGTTAGGAATCCCCAGCAGCCTGTCAAAATAGTGAGGAAGAATTGAACGCTCGGCGGACAATTTCGACTCTTTGCTTTTGTCTCATCGCAGAATTTTGTTGCGGCCCAAAGTTCGACCGCTCAGCCACAGAATTCCGAGGCTGGATCGCCAGCTGCGGCGATCGGTATGTTTGTGAATCCCAAGAGTGGCCAAAGCCCTGAACAGCAAGCTGCCGACGAAAAGACTTGCTATGCGACCGCGCAGCAGCAGACAGGCATCGATCCTTCCGCGCCCGCTGGTCCGGCCCCCGAAGCCGCCAAGAAGCAAGGAGGGGCGGCAAAGGGTGCCGCCGGGGGTGCGGCTGGTGGGGCCGCAATTGGCGCCATTGCTGGCGACGCGGGAACCGGGGCGGCCGCAGGAGCTACTGCGGGTGCAGTTCGTGGCAGACGGCAGCAGAAAAAAGCCAATAAGCAGGCGGAGCGACAAGCCGCACAGCAGTCACAGGCTCAGCAGCAACAGAAGCTCGACACATTCCGCAGAGCCTTCTCATCCTGCATCGATGCTAAAGGCTATTCCGTGAAATAGACGCACGGGACTGGGGTGACGAAACCAAGACGCCAAAAAATCCCACTTTCAGCGGTTCATACGTGCCTCTGAGCGGCATCCTCCCAGCTTCATCAGGATATTTTCCGGTCGCTGTCGCATTGGCTTCGGTGCAGAGGTCAAACGCCCAAGCTCGAAACTCATCTCCCGGTCGCGCGTGATCATTCAAGTAGGCGAGGAACTCTTCTTGGTCTTCGAAGAATAGGGAGCAGGCGCACTAGCACCGCGATAGTGACGGTGTTCAACGATCAAGTCCGTCCGCTCCACGACCGCTGCAATCTTTGCAAGCTTTTCCGGCGATGCAATCATTTCGCCGCCCTGCACCCAGTCATCGCCTTCGTAGACGTATCCAGTTTTCATCTGGTTTCTGCTCCGCGCACGGCGACACGCAAAGATTATTGCGGTGCGAGCATTCGCGGAACCAGACAAATCTTGGTGTTCCATCCTCCGCGCGATTTTCGATGGCTTGCGGTCCATTTTTTTTAAAGCCCCAGTCCCTCGGGATGCACTTTCACCGAGGTCGAGTCCAAGCTGAACGCCTCGATCTTGTTGCACAGAATCTGCGCCTGCTTTAACTCGCCGCTCTGCCCAGACACACTCTGCTGCCGAGTTCCTCCTGCGTTCGTCTTTCATGGATGCCACACGCATGGATGCCACACCGTTGGAGCTGATTGGAAACTGAGAGTCGTGAAATACTCCGACACGCCGCCCACCCACCTGCGCGGCGTTTCGCCGGGGAAGGGAATCTCCGTTGGGAAACGGGCGCGAGGAGAGGGAATCGGTTGCCACGCCGGATACAATGAGAATCACGGCTTCGCGAATGAATGGAGAGGTTCAGGGCAAACGATTTCTCATTGCAACAGGACGATTTTAGCTGGGGGTTTTGAAATCTTTCTGGTTCAGGAACTGCTCCAATTCCCGATGAGAGCGAATCAGGCAATCGCAGGCACCGCGACTCTGGCGAAGTGGGTTCGTGTCCTGCTGACTGTTTCGATTCTCTGCTGCTTTGGGCGGGCGCAAACTTCGAGCGAACGAATCCAGGAGATTACGTCTTCATTGCGAGCGCTCCAGTTCGATCGGGCGTTGCAATTGCTACAGCCGGAACTCGAGCGCAGCCCCGGCAACGCCCAGCTCTGGGCCCTGAAGGGAATTGCGGACTCAGGGAAAGGCGACAAGAAAGCGGCGTTGGGGGCGTTTCATCACGCGTTAGATATCTCGCCCGAATACCTGCCTGCGCTCGAGGGGGCGGCGCAAATTGAATACGATACCGGCGGTAAAGACGCCGAGGCGCTGCTCCGCCGCGTGTTGCGGCTACAACCGAACGATTCGACGAGCCACGCCATGCTGGCCGTCTTAGCCTATCGTCGCCGTGATTGTGCGTCGGCAGTTCTCGAATTTGAACGGAGTGGCGCATTGGTCGATGCGCAGCCTGCTGCCCTGGAGGCGTATGGCGACTGTCTGGTGCGCCGGAAAGAAATGGAGAAAGCCATCACGGTATTCGGCCGCGCCGTCGAGCGCGGGCCCGACGACCCCAGAGCGCGCTACCGCCTGGCCTCTGTTCAGATGATGGCACAACACCCGAAAGATGCGCTGGCCACACTAGAGCCGCTGCTCCGAAGCAACAGCGCAGATGCGATAGCGATGGATCTGGCCGCTTCCGCCTACGAAGCCGATGGAAATACTCCCGAGGCCGTTCGCATCCTGCGGCAAGCGATTGTTTCCGATCCGCACAACGTGAACCTCTATGTCGATTTCGCCAACCTCTCGATCGACCATCAGTCCTACGCGGTCGGCGTGGATATGATCAATGCGGGTTTGACAGCGGAGCCGAAGTCGGCGTCTCTGTACGTTGCGCGTGGAATCCTGTTGGTGCAGTTGGCGCAATTTGACAGGGCGGAAGCGGATTTTGAGAAGGCCGATGCCCTGGACCCGGCGAGTTCGATCGGGTCGGCGGCGGAGGGCCTGGCTGCGGTCGAGCAAAATGATCCGAATCAAGCCTTGAAGAGGGTTCGCGCCAAACTGGCCAGCAATCCCAGCGACGCTTTTCTTCTCTACTTGAAGGCAGAGATCATCACGCAAAAGGGTCCGGATCCGGGCAGCGCGGAATTTCTCGAAGCCGTGGACTCGGCGCGGAAGTCGGTCTCGCTACGACCGTCCCTGGCGCAGGCTCGAGATATTCTGGCTAAACTCTATTTGCAGGCGGGCCAAAACGATCTTGCCCTGGAGCAGAGTCGCCAGGCTTTGAAAACCGAGCCCAAGGATCAAACGGCGCTCTACCACCAGATCCAGGCTCTGCGCAAAATGGGGCGTACGCGGGAACTGCCGGATTTACTAAAACGCCTGGCTGAGCTTCGCACCGAGGCAGCAAAGGACGAAGCGGAGCACAACCGCTACAAGCTGGTGGAAGAGAAATCGCCATCGATGGAGAAACCACAGTCTTGATTTTCAACCGCCGCGATTTCCTGCGTTTTTCCCTGGGTTCCGCGATTGTCAGCGCTCGACCTCGAATGATGGCGCAGGGAGTGTCGACCCACACGGTAAAACCGGTAGCTCGTCCTGCTCCTTCCGGGCGCCCGTTCTATGCACACTTCGTCGACGTTGCCCCGCAGGCCGGATTGCATGCGTCGGTGATTTACGGCGGGGTCGAAAACAAGAAATATATTCTCGAGGCCACCGGCTGCGGCTGTGCGTTCATCGACTATGACAATGACGGATGGATGGACATTTTCCTTTTATCAGGAACTCGCCTGACCGGCGATCCGGCAGAAGCCAGCAACCGGCTTTTCAGGAACAACCGCGACGGGACCTTCACCGACGTTACGGAGAAAGCGGGATTGAAGGCGGTCGGCTGGGCCTCAGGGGTCTCAATTGGCGACTACAACAACGATGGCTACGAGGACATTTTCTGCACGTATTTCGGGCAAAACCGCCTGTATCGGAACAATGGCGACGGCACCTTTACTGACGTGACCAAATCCGCCGGACTCTGGAACGAGCAGCCACGCTGGGGGGCGGGATCGAGCTTTCTTGATTACAACCGTGACGGTCACCTGGACTTGTTCGTATCCAACTATGTGCGGTTCTCCTTCGAGCATGCGCCGGTGCCGGGTGAGAATGTCAATTGCAATTGGAAGGGGGTCCCGGTCGAATGTGGGCCGCGCGGGCTTCCCACGGGAAAACACTCGCTTTATCGCAATAATGGCGATGGCACCTTCACCGAGGTTAGCGAGCAAGCAGGGATTCGGAACGCCGCCGGCGGCTACGGAATGACCGTGGTGGCTGCCGATTTTGACGAGGATGGATGGATCGACATCTTTGTAGCCTGCGACTCCACTCCCAGTCTGTTATTTATGAACAATCATGATGGAACGTTTCGAGAAGAGGGAGTGCTTCGCGGAGTGGCGCTCAGCGATGACGGCATGGAGCAGGCGGGCATGGGTGTGGGGGTGGGAGATTATGATCTGGACGGCCATCTGGACCTTTTCAAGACCCATTTCGCTGATGACGCCAATGGCTTGTATCACAACGACGGCAAGGGGAACTTCGACGACCTGACCCGGATTTCACGGGTTGCCGTTGACACCCGCTACATCTGCTGGGGAGCGGGCATGGTGGATCTGGACAATGACGGATATCCCGACCTCCTGGTGGTCACCGGAAACGTTTACCCGGAAGTTGAACGCAAGCTTCCGCAATACCCCAACAAATCGTCCCGTCTTCTGTTTCGAAATCTGGGCAACCGGACCTTTGAAGAACTGGATCAGCAGGCCGGGCCAGGCATAACCGACGTTCATTGCTCGCGGGGATGCGCCTTTGGGGACTTCGACAACGATGGAGACATGGACGTTCTGATCGTCAATCTCAATGAACCTCCCTCGCTGTTGCGAAACGATGTGCAAAGCAAACAGAACTGGATCAAGGTGAAGTTGGAAGGGGTGAAGTCCAACCGTAGCGCGATTGGAGCGCGAGTTCTTGCGCACTACGGAGGAAAAGTGCAGGCTCAGGCCCGGTTGAGCCAATCCAGTTTTTATTCCTCGAATGATTCCCGGTTACATTTCGGATTGGGACATTTTAAGACCGTCGATCTGGAGGTTTACTGGCCCAATGGTTTGCACGAGCGTTACGCTGGTCTGGAAGCCAATCAATTGGTGACCCTACGCGAGGCCGCAGGCATCGTGAACAAGCAGACCTGGAACCGCGGCTAATTGGTCAACGCTTTCTCCTTCGCAGAAGCCAAGTTTCCGTCAAGGGCGAGCCCGCAGGGGAGGGCAAAAACTTCTTGACAATGGAGGCGTCTACTATGTATACACTAGCGGAAATCAGTAAACGCTTACCCGCCTGACCTTGAGTCGAAGGCGCAGCCATTGGGGGGAACCAATGCAGCCTCGTCGCTACCTCTGGTGCATTTCTACGCTTCTTTTCGGGATCGCCCTGAGTCCCGCAGCCTTCGCACAGTTCACCAGCAGCTTGCAGGGAGTGGTGGAAGACCCCACGGGCGCAGGAGTGGGGAAAGCCAGCGTGCATTTGGTAAACGATGCCACGTCGGCGACTACGGCCACGACCACCGACGCTGCCGGGAACTTTCGCTTTGTCAGTCTGGCGCCAGGTAACTACACGATCGATGTGGACGCGAGCGGCTTCGCCAAGTCAGAGACGCATATCCACCTGCTTACCGAGCAGAATCTGAACGTGCCCATCGCCCTGAAGATAGGTACGGCGACCGAGGCGGTTACGGTGACCACCACTGCCGCCGTGGTCGACACCGCCGACCATCGCAATCAATTGACCCTGGAAAATGCGGGTGTGGCCGAACTGCCGGTCGCCGGTCGGAATCTGGTGACGCTGACCACTCTAGCTCCGGGGGTATCGGGACTGGGGACGATGGGTGGCGGCCAGCCGGGCAAACCCGGCACTCCGGGATCGGGAGTTGACAATTACTCCACCGAAACGCAGGTCGATGCCAGCGCCAATGGGCAAGGTCAGATGTCGAACATGTACGTCATCGATGGCTTGGACGTGACCAGCGGCATCCGCCAAGGGGTGTTGAACCTTACGCCGAATCCGGAATCCATTCAGGAAACCAGCATTCAGGTGAATACCTTTTCGAGCGAGTACAGCCGCGCCACGGGCGTGCAGGAAGTCATGACCACCAAGTCGGGCTCGGAACAATACCACGGCGAAGCGGCGGACTGGTTCTACTATCAGAACATGTTTGCGGCGGAAAATGGGCGAGTGGGTCCGACAAAATACCTGCCGTTCCATGGCAACAACTTTTCCTTTTCTGTTGGCGGGCCGATCATTCCTCACAAGAAGCTGTACGGCTACTTCGCGGTTGAGCCACTGCGTTCCTCCTCGGCGGCGAGCGGCTCGATTACGTTCGCCGACCCGGCCTTCACCCAGTGGGCGCAAACGCAGCCGAGCTTGCAGGGCACTGTGGGAACGCATGTCTTGAGCACCTACACTCCCGTGAATGTGGCCAGTGTTGTACCCACGAATGCCGCTGCCTATTTTGGCAAAGGCCCAAGCGGAAATCTGCTGTGCGGTACGTCGGCCACCGTCAACATTCCCTGCACCACGAATGTGATGGACACGGGTACCTTCAACGCGGTGCAGATTCGCAACGGCACGCAATATTTTGTCCGTGTGGACAAGGATTTTGCACAGGATCGAATCTACGGCAGTTTCTATCGGACTCTGTTAACCTACGGTGCCGCCTCCGCCATCCCGGCATTCTCGGCGCTGAACAACAACTGGCAACGTGCATTTCAGGTTAACTACACGCACACGTTTAATCCGAGGACTTTGAACGAAGCCATTTTTGGCGCCAACCGGGTCGAAGGTGTTCTCGGAAGCGGGGCGAAGGATTACAGCATTCCATCGATCGCGGTGAACGGCATCAACACGGAGGCAGGGCAGGCGTTCGGCGTCGGTTTTGCGCAGGGAGATTTCATCCAGCATAACTATCACTGGCGTGATGTTCTAACCCATGTGCGGGGCGCGCACACCTTGAAGTTTGGTTACGAAGGATGGTACGGCGACGATGTGGAACCGTTCCAGGGTCCCTGGTCCCAGCCGACGTTCAATTTTGACAATCTCCTGACTTTGGCACAGGATGCCCCTCACACCGAAGGGCACGTGATGTACGATCCCATCTCTGGCAAGCCAGTGCTGTGGTCCTGGGATGCGGCATCACGAACCTGGGGATTGTTTGCAGAAGACACCTGGAAAGCGAGAAAGACTCTGACCCTGACCGTGGGTTTGCGCTGGGATGACAGTGGCAATCCCTGGTCCAAGAGTGCGACCACGGTATTCGGCAACTTCTATCTGGGCCCCGGGCAAACCTTCCAGGAACAAGTGGCAACTGGTTTTGCCAAAGCGACTCACAATGCCCTGAATCACTCGGTCACAGATCTGTTGAGTCCTCGAGTGGGTGTGGCCTGGGATGTTACCGGAAGCGGCAAAACTGTGCTTCGCGGCGGGTTCGGCGTTTATAACAATTGGCTTACTCAGGCCAATGTGCAAGAGGAATTCCGCGGCAGTCCGCCGGGGCCGATTACGCCGGGCTTTACGGCTGGAACCGCGACCCCTCCTAAGTTTGTTCTGGGAACGGGAGGGAAAGCTCCTTTCGGCTTTACCTATCCGTCGCTGGCGGGCTCGCCAATCTGTCCTTTGCCACTCGGTCCGGAGGGGTGTTTGGACTCGCAAGGAGGAATTGTTGGGGCCAATGCTGGAATTGGCGGCATCAATCCCAATCTGAAATCTCCCAAAGCCAACGTTTGGTCGCTGACCCTGGAACAGAGGATCGGATCCAACTATTCCGCCAGTGTGGGCTATGCGGGATCTCATTCCTATAATGTTGTGGGCGGCGGAAACCACGCGGGCGTGGTCAGTTACGGTCAGGACATCAACGCCTTCTCGGGAGATCTGCTTACCCGCGCTGCCCCGAGTCGGTTGAATCCCAGTTTCGGTTCGATCGCTTACACCGACAACGATCGTTACGCCAATTACCAGAGCGTCTTCTTCGAATTCAAGGGAAGGCTCTCTCGCCGCGGGTTCATAGATGCTTCCTACACTCGCTCCCGCTCGCAAGATGATGCCGGTGGAGCCCTGGGCGTCTATCCGGCCGAAGTGAACCCCTCGCAGTACTACGGTCTCTCACCCTGGGATGTACCCAATCGCTTTTCGCTGACGCTCCACTACCAGTTACCCGCGTTAAATCAGGGTAAAGGCTTCGTTGGTCGTGCGAGTGGCGGCTGGGGTATCAGCGGCACCAGCATATTCCAAAGCGGCTACCCGGCCATGGTGTATACGACGGCGCCGTTCCTCGCTTTCTGTGCTAACGGTGCACCCAGTCCGTGCTCCCCGGGGAATCCGGCGGTGTCGTATCAGTCGAAAAGCGGCGATTTTAATGCCGACGGCGACAACAATGACTATCCGGACGTGCAGAGCTACCACCAGGGAAACTCCAAGAACGCATTTCTGAACGGAGTTTTCGCCGCCGGTCAATTCGCACCCCCCGCGACTCTGGGTGGGGAAGGAAATGAGAAGCCCAATCAGTTCCGGCAGCCGAACTTCGCCGAGACCGACGTCAACTTCTACAAAATTACTCACCTGGCCGAAAGGGTTGACCTTCAGCTGCGCTTTGAGTTCTTCAACATCTTCAACCGGGTGAACCTTACCGGGTTCGACAGCAATCTGGCAGACGGCACGTTCGGCAAGGCCACCGCGCAGCAGTTGCCGCGCAACTGGCAGTTTGGTGCCAGGTTTACCTTCTGATTTCATTGCCGAGTTCGGGTCCTAAGCCCTGTCGTTCGCCAAACGATGGGGCTTTTCTTTTTAGCGTAAGATCGTAGACTCGTGCGCCAGCTGGAACGGGATGGGGTGGAGCGCGGGCGCGCGAACCGAAGTCATGCACCGACTGCCGAGAACCGGCTCCTTCGTAGCGACGCTGTTCCTGGTCTCCGCC
>Ga0126381_100011172_pt1 | contig 10141 bp, 16 predicted proteins | sample PanSoiMetPlot_28_FD_96465 | JGI IMG/M metagenome (GOLD analysis project Ga0126381, IMG submission 96465) | Tropical forest soil microbial communities from Panama - MetaG Plot_28 | ecosystem: Environmental > Terrestrial > Soil > Tropical forest > Bulk soil | place: Panama | collected 2016-02-17 | reverse complement strand
TGGTCTTCGCGTTACGATGAAGCTTCACTCGGGGCCCCCTCTCGGATTGAACGGAACGTGTGGTAACGCCCATTCTTTCCAAGGAGTCCCGAGTGAACAACCTCATTAGAGATCACAGCTAGTCAGCACGGCTTTCGAAATGCGGTCAGAAAGGCGCGCCTTCTCTGCGGCGATCGTGACAGATGTTTCGGCCGGCTCGTCTTGCTCGTGCGGGAAAAGCCTCACGATCCCTCCTCAATAGCGTGAACCGCCGCCACCGGATAGGCTTCTGAAGCTATACACTCTCTTCTCGTCTGGATGCGACCCGCTTTTGGAGCTTAGGAGCACCCAGATTTGGTCACCATGTATCTCGACGCCAAACACTTTCTTTGACCGTGGGTCAATGCCGTTGCAACGGATTCGGCGGGTCGTCGTTTCGTTTGGCCGAATAACCTCTAACTCGTTTCGTGCCTCGTCGTATCGTGCGATGCCTTGCTTCATGTCCCGCTGTGCACTCATGAGTCCTTCTCCGAGGAAGTGGTGATGAGGCCGGTCAAGAACGAGTACACCAGCCCGACGACGAAGATCAGGACGATCGGCCAGGTATAGGACCAAACGAACGCTGCCGCGAAGATCAGCCATTCCATCGAACTTAACTGCAGGCGAAGTCGAAGACGCAGAAGGTCACGAGTGCCAAGACGAGGCCGTACACCAAGAAGCGCAGAAAATCCTCGATGATGTCGCTCCAAGTTGTCTGTGCCACGTCAGCTAACCCAGACCAGCCTTTAGTCCGCATCCCACTACATAGGCTGCGCAATACAACAGGAACGCCACGAAGGCGAACAGGGCGACGGCGATACCCAAGATCGATCCTCCTGACGGTCGCTCGTTGCGGCGCTGGTTCATTCGGTCCAGTACGTGACTGACAGCGCAGCCACGACGCGCGGGCGCTCGGGCGAGCCTGGCGATCCGCTTAGCTCGATGATTTTTAAGTCGCCAACCGTGACCTGCTTCGCTCCTTTAAGAGCTCCCGCAATTTCATCGTTTAACTCTTTGGCATCGACAGCTCCCTGCTGGCCTAGCTCTCGACAAAACAGCCTCACCGTGAAAGCCATGTGCCCTCCTTCACCGCAACTCGCTGATGTATTCGTCCTTCATGTGGACGGCAGCGGCGCACGGTAGCACAGTTATCGCCAAAGGAGTTTTGTAAGTTAGCCGGTGACGATAAGGATACGACGCGTATCGATTCTGAGACGGTCGTCGAAATCTGTTGTGACCAGTCGACGACTTCCAGTACTGTCCCGCCGGTCAAAAACTGGCCTTTGGGGGGAACTGGGTGAGCGTGAAGTGCTATCTCGCTGCTGCGTTCGTGGCCTCAATCCTTGCGTTCGGCATCGGCTGCAGCGGATCGAGTAACCCGATTACGCCTGTCACGCCCACGCTGCCAGCGTGTCAAACAAACAACACCGCCCAGGTGTCGCTCAAAAACATCTCGCCGGAGAACTTGTCCTTCGACGTGTTGATCGACAACATCAACATGGGTTCCGTCGCGCCGCAATTGACGCTGGGGCCGCTTACGGTCTCTGCCGGTGCGACGCATACCGTCGTGGCGCGTGTCACTAACACGGCCGTCATAGGTTGCACCGCATCGCCATCGTTCGCGCAGTGCTCGACCCAGACGTTGACCTGCGGCTTCTAACGGCCACGCATGCGCCCGTACGACGTTCCGAGTAGGCTACGACAATGAATGATCTCAACCAACTGGTTGAAATTGACGCCGCGTTGGCAAGAGGGTCGGAACTAATCTTTAAAGAACTCCCGGAATCGTCGAGCTGTGCGAACGCTGGCCTGGTCGTGTTTGATGCCGCCGTAAGTCGGATGAAGGAATACGAGAACGACAATCCGGCTCAGGAGCGATTTGATGCGGCGGCGGCGGAACTGGAAATATCGGGTCCCGAACTGCTGGCGTCAATCAGACAGCCGGTCGACGAACTTGAACATCCAGCGATTTCGGCGGCCCGCGGCATCGATCACGATATGTCGCTAATCATCGCCCAGCGTACCCTCCTGCAACTCTGCTACCGCTCGTATCGTTGGGGGCTGACGGACTTGCGAAGGCTCAGGCTAACGGCGTCAGCGGGTTTCCTTCGCATGCAGACGCGCGTTGTGCCGATGTTGACGAGGGCGTTGCCCGCTCTCGCGACGGACGCAACATTCAAGGAAGCATTCGAAACATTCCGCGCCCTTGAAGACAAGACGTGGTGGGTTCTTGAGCGAAAGTACACGGACGAGTTGCGGGATTTCGAGACGTAGCGCCGTGAAGGCTCGAGCCAGGGCGTTCGCAGGTTCGGGCGTTGCGTCGAACGACCTCGTTGAAGCGCGTCATTGACATCAAAGCTATCCACCGGGATCACGCGACCTCTGCGAACCGAAACGATGCCTTCACGTCGCAACCAGTCACGGCACGCCGCATCCGAGGGAAAACGCAACTCAGCAGCGAGCTCCTTGACGGTTCGCCAGCCTCTCAACGTGCGCATACTGACTGGCTCAGCGAACGGTCGGCTGCCCGTTAGTTGCGCGGCCAGGAGCTGAACCTGTGCTTCAAGTATTTGCACCCGTTCCTCGAGACTCTGCGTTCCGCGAGCGGATTGAGGAATGTCGATGCGCGATTGAACGCCGTTCGGGTCCGCCGGTGTTCCACGCAGAGCAAGCTCATGGAGCTTATTCATCTGAACCCCTCCTACTTCGGCTCGTGCCAGCCTCGATTCAGGAAATCTCGTCGGTAGCTGGCCGCGACAAATTCTGCGCCGCGCTGATCCTGACAACGCTGGGTGAACAGCGGCCACCGATCGACGTCGAGAATTTGCACATCGACGCCGGCACCGGCTTGCTCGTCATCGCGCAGCTCGCACTGCGCGACGTGTTCGCCCTTCCGGAGCTCCCAGAGCTTCGTGCCTGGTACTGCTTGTCGAGGCGGCGGCTTTCTATCAGGCTTGAAGAAGGGTTCGTCGTCCACAGTGCCGATCCTGGCGCGTCGATGTGATCGGAAAACGGGGCCGATCGTCCCTAGGAAACGATCGGCCTGTGACGACGGCGCCACGTGATGACCCACGCGCGCACGCCGCCAAGGGCAGTCTACCTCCGCAAGCCCTTTTTTCGATCGTCGGACTTTGGGCGGAGCGTTCGAAAACACCAACTGTGCTCCCTATCGATCCGGAAATACACCTTCGACTTGGAAACGAACGCCGATCCAGCCGGGACCGTGCGCCGTGAACTCGTCACAGCGTAGTGCGGACGTGTCGGTCGAATCGAGAAAGAAAGCGATGGCTGCCGATCGGCGCCATCCCCTCTCTGCCCTTTAGTCCCGGACCATGCTTTGTACCCAGAGGAAGTTTCCCTCAGTCAAAGCATCCCGGTGAGCACCTCCCACGACCCTCCATTTCTGGCCAATTAGGCGATTAACTTCGGCCACGATCTCATCCGAGCCTTTTGATGTGAGCACGATGTACTTATCGCGATCCCGGTCTCCACTGCAAAACACTTGTTCCGCCATTCGAGCCTCTCCTTGTGTGTGGGCGAGGCGCGAAGGTATATCAGCAAAACTGAACTCTGCGGCATAAGTAATTGTGGTGGCCAACGGATTGTCCAACGAGGCCAAATCGATGACCGCGGCAACGCAGCAGTCTTCGACGAGCGATCTCTGAGGCGAATCATTCGCAAGATCGTGTCGACAGAGACACCGATCGTATCGATACGGATACGGTATTTGAAACAATTGCACACTATGTCCAGCGATCTCCACAGTGTCAGCAGAGTTTTTTGTGATAATCCGCCGCCAGCTCGAAAATATCTTTCGAGCGGACTGGAGAACACCGATGCGTTACCTGCGTCCACACTGGCAGACGGCGGCGGCGACGGCGCTACTCATCATTGGCACACTGGTCGGAACGGTGATCGCAGACGCGGCGTATCTCAACATCGAGAAGAAGCACGGCGTCAAACGAATGCACATCCTCAAGGGGGCTGAAGCGACACACAAGATCGATCAGTTGATGGCTTTGCACCCGATTATGAAGCAGCGACATGAGACGTTCGCCGCAGAGATGCGGAAGCAGGGCTACACGCCGATCGTGGGTCACGACGTAGTGATTGAAACCAGGCATGAATATCCGGCTTCGCCGAAGATCGTGAGCTTGCTTCTGCCCGCGCTCGCCGCGCAAGACTTCAGCGATGGCGACGGTGAACTCTCGTCATCACCCTGGGACACAGGCGATTCAGGTCAGTTCGCGAGCGAAGTAATGACGTGGGACTACACAACTGCCTGCACCTCGCAGGACAACGTGGTCCTCGACATCTCGACCGGCCAGGTCTACGTCATCTCCGCTAGCGGCGTCATAACTGACAGCGACGGGAACAGCTTCTGGAATGCGTTCGGTAATGCCATGCAGGCCTGGGCCAGTTGTGTAATGTCTGGGTGTGCGGGTGCAGCCCTCGGCTGTTTATTTACAGGACCGGTGTGGGCAGCGTGCGTAGCGGATGCCTGTGGCGCCGCGCTCGCCATCGGATGTGTAATAGAGGGGGTTCGTGGTGGCGCAAAGGATGCGGGAGGTCATGTTCGTGCCTACTGAACGCAAGAACCCTTGGGCGTCGTGGCGAGCGTTTTTCTACTTCCTGATCGCGTTCGTAGGTGTCTCGATCGGCGTCGAGTATGCGCTGGACGCGTGGGCACCGCCGCAGCTGCGCGATCCGCGCTTCGTGCCGATACTGGCGCAATCGCTCGGGCTGTTCGCCGCCTTCCTGGCCGAGTGGCCGATTGTGCGGCGAATTGAAGAGCGCCATCAGGCCATCCAGACGTTTGGTGGTTATGTCTTGATCATGTGGACGATCTGCCTCGTCCTATTCGCGGCGCGGATTAAATTCCAACTCACGTAAGGCCCGAGGCGTCTCCTCCCGCCGGCTTCAACACCTAGGTCGTCTGAAACGCCGAGCGCGCCAGCGAAAAACCGCACCGGGCGGACCTTACCGCAGCGACGCACATCGCGGTGGTGACGACGTCGGCCTCGATCGCCTGGGTGAAGCCGCACGTCGTCGCCGAGATTCGGCTGCAACGCCTCCGCGTCATCGATGTCGAGCAATTTCTCGCGGCCAAGGGGGAGACGCTCGGACCAGCGATGCTCGAGAAGGTGTTTACGGTCCTGAGTTCAGCGCTCAAGGCCGCGGTGAAAAGCGGGCTTGTCGCGCGGAATGTCGCGAGCGCGGTCTCGAACAAGCCGCGGGCGCCAGAGGATCACGCCGAGGCTGTCTCGAACTGTTGGAGTGCCGAGGACGCGGCGAGGTTCCTCGCGTACGTGCGCACGGTCGGACCGCAACCGGCCGCTTTCGTCGCTCTCGCGCTCGATTCAGGAATGCGAAAATCCGAGCTGGCAGGACTGCAGTGGAGCGACCTCGATCTAGGGCAAGGCCGCGTGTTGGTTCAGCATCAACTGCTCACGGGCGGCGAGAAGCCGGTGTTCACCGTGCCGAAAGGCAAGCGCGCCCGCACGATCGACATCGCGCCTGAAACAGTCGATCTGCTGAAGAAGCATAAAGCGCGTCAATCCGCGTTGAAGTTACGGCATCGCCGCGAATACCACGATCACGGTCTCGTGTTCGCGAAGCCCTGGAACGAGATCGGGCGCACGATGGACACGCTCGGGCAACCGCTGCAGATCAACAACCTCGGCGATCGGGAGTTCGCCGCGCTGGTGAAGTCGGCGGAGGTCCCGGAAATCAGCCTGCACGGCCTGCGGCACACGTGCGCGACGTTGCTACTCGCGGCCGGTGTGCCCTCACGTGTCGTGCAGGAGCGCCTCGGTCACAAGAAGATCGAAACAACACTCAGTGTGTACGCGCACGTGCTGCCAGGACAGCAGCGCGATGCGGCTCGCCGGCTCGCCGCTCTCCTTCATCGGTGAGCGGGACTCTAGCCTGCGGCGGCACTTACCAATGAACTGCAGTTGCTGCTCAGAACAGACCGAATTAGGTGGTAGTTTTCTTTCTGGTTGTATCGCTTGAGGCTCGAAATCGCGCCGTCGAGAGCGCGGTTAACATCGGCCAATTTGTTGAACGTGACGCGCAATTGGCCCGATTTCTCGTCCCATGCGTTAATTCTGATCAGCAGGAGCTTGCCACTGTTCTTTCCCGTCACGACTGTGATGTCTTTCGTTAACGGCTGAGCTGGCGCCGGCCCTTCACGATCGATGTATTGAAAGCGAATGACTAACGCGTGCGCGGTTTGGTCGTAGACCGCCGACGCACTGCGAGGAATGTCGAAGGTCGACAGATTAAGGCCAACCGTTCTTTTTTTTGCGTCGTCAACCGAGTCTTGGATGCGAAGTTGAATAGGAGCCATCGGTTGCCGTCTTCAAACTAATTGACTCAACAAGTACGCGCAGAGTTCCATGATGGGCTTCTTCTCTGCTGGCTCGCCGAACCCCTTCGGATCGCGACTATCGAACATGAGTACACCCCATCGTACTCCGGTTGGCTTTCGCACAACGTGGGCGCTGAGGCTGCGCGACTTAACTCGAATGGTGTGAGCCTTTTCCGGTGTCATGAAGCCTTTTTTGGCGTAATTGCGGCGTTCTTCAGAGTGCTCGGGGTTCCCGGTGCAGTTATTCGGCCACTCAGGGAGTTCAGTGACGGTCCAGGACGCATTCGTAAACCACGCCTTTCCTGCGACGCCCTCATTGGCATCCTCGTCCTCGTCGTTCACGAACAAACCGGCCGAAGCGCTTTGGTACGAGGTGCCCGACCGCGCGTACATGCGTAGGGAATAGGGCCACGACCGCAACCTGGAGTCGAGCCACTTCCATGGGGCAAACGGCAGATCTCGAAATCGCCTAGTGATGCGAAATAAAGTCACGCGGTGCGCGTAGTGTTCCTCTGGAGCTACGTCGGCGAAAACCGACTTGTGGGCTGCGTCAAGTACCGCCTTGATTGCCCTGCGGTCAGTCGCCCACCGATCCATCGCAGCTTGGGCGATCTTCGAGGTCAGGGTTCCGAAGGCGAGCACCAGAACAATCTCTACTTGGCGGTCGTGAATCTCCCCGACGATGTCTTTCCAGATTTGGCCTTGAATTGAATTGGGATCGAGCGTTCGGATGACCGCGAAGATCGCGAGCAGCGCAGCCGCTATCCACTCAACGACAGTAGCGAGAGTTCTGATGACCGACATTCGACCGTTGCCGCGGAATCATGCACAGGGTACGTGGCGAACGCAATGGCCCACGCGTAATGGTGGACAAACGGTGGGCAAAAATCGTCGCCGTACGCAAAAAGCCCGGAAATCCGGGCCTCTTCATCTTTCTGGTGCGGAAGGGGGGATTCGAACCCCCACGGTATTGCTACCGCCAGCCCCTCAAGCTGGTGCGTCTGCCAGTTCCGCCACTTCCGCAAATACGAGGGTCTGCAATTCGCGAGTTGGTGAGTTGGAGACTTGGTGATTTCAATTCACAACTCTCCAACTCGCCAATTCACCAATTTCTATTTTGGTGTCGCCGGCGGCGTCTGGGCCGGCGCTGCCGGAGCCGCGGGCACCGGGGCTGCTGGCGCTGGACGCGGCGCGGCCGGAGCGGCCGTACCGCTCATAATCGAGCCCGGTCCTCGCTGGCCCATGATCGCGAGCGCCAGCGCGCCGAGCATGAACGCCACCGCGAGCACCCACGTCGCCTTCGACAGCACGGTCGCGCCCGAGCGCGCGCCGAACGCCGACTGGCTGCTCCCGCCGCCGAACGCGGCGGCCATGTCGGCCTTGCCCTGCTGCATCAGCACCACCAGTAGCAGCACCAGGCAGACGATGACGTAGAGCGTTGAAATCAAGTAGTAGAGAAACATTCCTGCTGTTCTTTCGTGAACCGAAACCCCGATTATACCGCAGCCGGCCGGCTCCGCATGACGATGTCGGCGAAGCTCTTGACGTCGAGGCTGGCGCCGCCGACCAGTGCGCCGTCGACGTCGGGTTCCGCAATCAGCTCGCGGATATTGTCCGGTTTGACGCTGCCCCCGTACAACACCCGGCACCGCTCCGCCGCATCGGCGCCGAACCACTGACGCAATCGCTGGCGAATGTGTGCATGCGCGTCCTGCGCCTGCGCCGCCGTCGCCGTTCGGCCCGTGCCGATGGCCCACACCGGCTCGTAGGCGATGACGAGGTCGGCGACCTGGTCGGATGTGAGCCGATCGAATCCGTCTTTGATCTGACGATCGAGTACCGTCAGCGTTTCCTCCCGCTCGCGCTCCTCGAGCGTCTCGCCGACGCACACGATCGGCGTGAGCTCCGCCGCGATCGCCGCGAAGATCTTACGGTTCACGGTCGCGTCGGTTTCGCTGAACAACCGCCGCCGTTCCGAGTGCCCGATGATCACGTAATCGGCGCCCGACTCCTTGATCATCGCTGCAGAGATCTCGCCGGTGAACGCGCCCTCTTTCTCCCAGTAAAGATCCTGCGCGGCGACGTCGATGTTCGTATTCCGCGCCGCTTCGGCCGCCGCGTGCACCGCCGTGAACGGGGGCGCGACGACGACGTCGACGCCGGTAACGTCTCTTACGGCGCTGCGCAGCTCCTTCACGAAGACGACGGTTTCCTGCACCGTCTTGAACATCTTCCAGTTGCCGGCGATCAGGGGCAGTCTCATGGGTCTGGTGGGTCGTCACACGTCGGTCAGCGCTGCGACGCCAGGCAACGTACGGCCGCCGAGGAATTCGAGCGACGCGCCGCCACCCGTCGAGATGTGCGTGATCTTGTCGGCGAGGCCGGCTTGTTTCACCGCGGCGATGGAGTCGCCGCCGCCAATAATCGTCGTGCCGTGCACGTTCGCGACCGCGCGTGCGATCGCCTCGGTGCCGCCCGCGAACACCTCGACTTCGAAGACCCCCATCGGCCCGTTCCACACGACAGTCTTGGCGTCGGCGATGAGCGCCGTGAACCTGTCGATCGTCTTAGGTCCGATGTCGACGCCCATCCGGTCACCGATGTGCGCGTCGTCGACATCGATCACATCGAATGCCGTGCCCGGTTCGATCGTGTCGGTCACCAGATGATCGGTCGGCAGTTCGAGCCGCACACCTTTTGTCTTCGCATCTTCCGTGATGCGGCGCGCGTCGTCCTGCTTGTCATCCTCGACGAGCGAGTTACCGACCGGCAGGCCGCGCGACTTGAAGAACGTATAGGCCATCGCGCCGCCGATGAGCAGGCGGTCGACCTTGCCGAGCATGTTCTCGATGACCTCGATTTTGTCCGACACCTTCGCGCCGCCGAGGATCGCGACGAAAGGACGCTCCGGCGATTCGAGGGCGTGGCCGAGAAAGTGCAGCTCCTGCTCCATCAGCAAGCCGGCTGCAGCTTTCCGCACGTGATGCGTGATCCCTTCGACCGACGCATGCGCCCGATGCGCCGCGCCGAACGCGTCGTCCACGTAGAGATCGCAGAGCGATGCGAGCTGGGCGGCGAAGGCTGGATCGTTCTTTTCCTCTTCGGGATGAAAACGGAGGTTCTCGAGCAGCACGAGACCGGCGCCGGACTTGTGCACGTCGCTGACGATTTTCTTGACCTCGTCGCCGACGCAGTCGGGCGCGAATGCGACCGGACGGCCGATCAATTCGGCGAGCCGATCGGCAACCGGTTTCAGGCTCAGCGCCGGATTCTGCTTGCCCTTCGGCCGCCCGAGGTGGCTCGCCAGGATCGCGGTGCCGCCGTGCTCGATGATGTGCCGAATGGTCGGAATCGACGCCCGGATGCGCGTGTCGTCCCCAATGACGCCGTTCTTCAACGGCACGTTGAAGTCGACGCGGACGAAGACGCGCTTACCCGGAATGTCGAGGTCGCGGACCGAGAGCTTCACAGCCCCTTCTTCACCAGCAGCCGCAGCAGATCGACGCAGCGGTTCGAGTAGCCCCACTCGTTGTCGTACCAGGAGAGGACCTTCAGGAAATCGCCTTCCATCACCTTCGTATACGGCATGTCGACGATGGAGGAGTTCGGATTGCCTTTGAAATCGATCGACACCAGTTCGTCGTACGAGCAGGCGAGGATGCCCTTCAGCGGACCGTCGGCGGCCTTCTGGAACGCCGCGTTCACTTCCTCCGCGGTGACGGGACGATTCATCACGGCGGCGAGATCGAC
>Ga0126381_100011171_pt1 | contig 10142 bp, 6 predicted proteins | sample PanSoiMetPlot_28_FD_96465 | JGI IMG/M metagenome (GOLD analysis project Ga0126381, IMG submission 96465) | Tropical forest soil microbial communities from Panama - MetaG Plot_28 | ecosystem: Environmental > Terrestrial > Soil > Tropical forest > Bulk soil | place: Panama | collected 2016-02-17 | reverse complement strand
GGGGCGCTGCGCCGGCGCGGCGCCCGCCACGAGCATGGTTGCCGCACTCAACTGCAACAGGGCGGCGCGGCGGTTGATGCGATAGTCGCTGCGAATCATGGGCCTCCTCCATGATTGGCGCGCTTTCCACGGACGGGCTATCAGCGTCACCGCCGCGGGTCCACGGCACTACGAAAGCATGCCATGTTTCGGCCGATAATTGAAGCGTTGGTCTGAGCGGGTGCGCTCGTTCGGAATCCGCTCCAAGCGCTGGCTTTGCGCGCACCGCGAACAGCGTTATGACTGCGCCATGAGGGTCGACGGCAAGCCAACGCGCAGCATCTGGCTCGAGGACGACGGCTGGTCGGTCGGCATCGTCGACCAAACCTTGCTGCCGCACCGCTTCGCCACCGCGCGCCTCACCTGCCTCGATGAGGCCGCGTATGCGATCCGCGCCATGCGGGTGCGCGGCGCCCCGTTGATCGGCGCGGCGGCCGCCTACGGGTTGTGCCTGGCCCTGCGCCAGGATGCCTCCGACGAGAGCCTCGAGCGCGCCGCCGCGACCCTCCTGGCTACGCGGCCGACCGCGATCAACCTCAAATGGGCGCTCGACGAGATGGCGGCCGCGGTGCGCAACCAAGCGCGCGGCGCGCGCGTCGAGGCCGCCTATCGGCGTGCCGCGGAAATCTGCGACGAGGACGTCGCCATCAACCGGGCGATCGGCCGCCACGGCGTCGCGTTGATCGAGGCGGTGGCGGCGAGGAAAGCGGGGGCGCCGGTCAACCTGCTCACCCATTGCAATGCCGGCTGGCTCGCCACCGTCGACGTCGGCACCGCGACCGCACCGATCTATCTGGCGCATGATCGTGGGCTCCGCGTCCACGTCTTCGTCGACGAGACGCGCCCGCGTAACCAGGGCGCCTCACTCACCGCCTGGGAGCTCGGCCAGCACGGCGTGCCGCATACCGTGATCCCGGACAATACCGGCGGCCATCTGATGCAGCACGCGATGGTCGACATGGCGATCGTCGGCACCGACCGGGTCGCCGCCAATGGCGACGTCTGCAACAAGATCGGCACTTATCTCAAGGCGCTCGCCGCCAAGGACAACGACGTGCCGTTCTACGTGGCGCTGCCCTCACCGACCATCGACTTCGCGGTGGTCGACGGTGCGCGCATTCCGATCGAGGAGCGCGATGCCGGCGAGGTCACGGCCATCACCGGACGGACCGCGGACGGCCGCATCGAGACCGTGCGCATCGTGCCGGATGGCACGGCGGTCACGAATTTCGGCTTCGACGTCACGCCGGCGCGGCTCGTGAGCGGGCTCATCACCGAGCGCGGCGTGATCGCGCCGAGCCGCGCTGCGCTCGCCGCGGCATTTCCGGAGCGGGCCAAGGCGGCGCACGCATGAGCACGGCAGGCAGCGCACGCATGAGCGCGTCCGCACCCGCAAGCGTGCCGATCGACGGGCGCCAATCGGAAACCGCGCTTGCGGTCGCGCGCGGCACCACCCGCCTCCTGCATGCGCTCGGCTTTTCAGTGGTCAGCGAATTAGCGCTACCCTCCGGACGGCGTGCCGACTTGGTGGCGCTCGGCCGCGATGGTGAAATCTGGATCATCGAGATCAAGTCATCGATTGCCGACTTGCGTGCCGATCGGAAATGGACCGACTATCGGCTGCATTGCGACAAGTTGTTCTTCGCCACCACGCTCGCGGTGCCGTGCGACATTTTCCCGGAGGACGCCGGCCTCATCGTCGCCGACGCGTTCGGGGCCGCGATCACCTGCGAGGCGCCGGAGCACCGCCTGCAGGCTGCCACCCGCAAATGCATGCTACTCGCCTTCGCCCGCGCCGCGGCGACCCGGTTGTCGGCGCTCGCCGATCCGGAAGGAATAGTGAATAGCGAGTAGGCGCGTTATCGCGGCAGCGTCGTCGACCGCATCAGGAACTTGTCCACCGCATGCGCCGCCTGGCGCCCCTCGCGGATCGCCCACACGACGAGCGACTGGCCGCGCCGCATGTCGCCGGCGGCGAACACCTTTGGATTGGAGCTGCGATAAGCGAGCGTGTCGGCCTTGACGTTGCCGCGCGGATCGAGGGTGAGCTTGAGCTCTTCGATCATGCCCTCGTGCTCCGGATGCACGAAGCCCATGGCCAGCAGCACGAGATCGGCCGGCAGCTCGAACTCGGTGCCGGCGACGGGTTTCATGCGCTCGTCGACTTTCAGGCAGTGCAGTGTCTGCACCTGCCCGCTGGCGCCGGAGAAGCGCTGCGTCATCACTGCGAACTGGCGCTGCGCACCCTCCTCGTGGCTCGATGAGGTGCGCAGCTTGAGCGGCCAGTCGGGCCAAGTGATGAGCTTGTTCTCGTGCTCGGGCGGCTGCTGCATGATCTCGAAATTGGTGACCGAGAGCGCGCCTTGGCGGATCGACGTGCCGATGCAGTCGGAGCCCGTATCGCCGCCGCCGATTACGACCACGTGCTTGCCGCCTGCCAGGATCGGCGCAGCGTCGCCTGGCGGCTCGTTGCTGACGCGTCGGTTCTGCTGCGGCAGGAAATCCATGGCGAAGTGGATGCCCGCAAGCTCGCGGCCCGGGATCGGTAGGTCGCGCCCCGTCTCGGCGCCGCCTGCGAGCACGACCGCGTCGTGCTCGGCGACGAGCGTCTCTGCCGCCATGTTCACGCCGACATGGGCGTCGTAGTGGAAAACGACGCCCTCCGCCGTCATCTGCGCGACCCGGCGGTCGATCAGATGCTTCTCCATCTTGAAGTCGGGAATGCCGTAGCGCAGAAGACCGCCCGCCTTGGCGTGCTTCTCGAACACATGCACCTCATGGCCGGCGCGTGCGAGCTGCTGCGCGCAGGCAAGCCCCGCGGGGCCTGAGCCGACGACGGCGATCCGCTTGCCGGTCTTGGCCGCGGGAGGTTCCGGAACCACCCACCCCTGCTCGAAGGCACGGTCGACGATCGCGCATTCGATCGTCTTGATGGTCACCGGGTTCTCGTCGAGATTGAGCGTGCAGGAAGCCTCGCACGGCGCCGGGCAGACGCGCCCGGTGAACTCCGGAAAGTTGTTGGTCGAATGGAGGTTTCGCGAAGCCTCCTCCCAGTTGCTGCGATAGACCAGATCGTTCCAATCCGGGATCTGGTTGTTCACCGGGCAGCCGGTATGGCAGTACGGCACGCCGCAATCCATGCAGCGCGCCGCCTGCGTGCGCGCATCCTGCTCGGGCAGCGGCAGGACGAACTCGCGCCAGTGCTTGATGCGCTCCTCGACCGGCTCGTAGTGTCGGTCGTTGCGCTCGAACTCCAGAAACCCCGTGACCTTGCCCATTCCTACTCCGCCGCCTGCATGGTGCGCGCCTTTTCCATCTCGGCGAGCGCGCGGCGGTATTCGAGCGGCATGACCTTACGGAACAGCGAGCTGTATTTGCTCCACTCCGCGAGGATGGCGGCCGCGCGGGTCGAACCGGTAAAGCGCGCGTGGCGCGTGATCAGGAGATGCAGGCGCTGCGCATCGTAGCGGGACATGTCGGTCAGCACCTCGACGCGCCCGTGCGACTCGAGGTCCTTGCTGTGGTGATAGACGCGCTCGTTGAGCTCTTCCTCCTGCGGCAGCGGCTGGAGCTCGACCATGGCGAGATTGCAGCGCGACGCGAAGGTGCCGTCCTCGTCGAGCACATAGGCGATGCCGCCCGACATGCCGGCGGCAAAATTGCGCCCGGTGCGACCGAGCACCACCACGATGCCGCCCGTCATATACTCGCAGCAATGGTCGCCCGCGCCCTCGACCACCGCGATGGCGCCGGAGTTGCGCACCGCGAAGCGCTCGCCGGCAATGCCGCGGAAATAGCATTCGCCTTCGATCGCGCCGTACAGCACGGTGTTGCCGACGATGATCGATTCCTCTGGCACCACGCCGGCATCGATCGTCGGGCGCACCACGATGCGGCCGCCCGACAAACCCTTGCCCACATAGTCGTTGGCCTCGCCTTCGAGCTCGAAGGTGATGCCGTGCGCGAGCCAGGCTCCAAAACTCTGCCCGGCGGTGCCGGTGAGCTTCACGTGGATGGTGTCGCGGGGCAGGCCTTCATGGCCGTAGCGCTTGGCGACCTCGCCCGAGAGCATGCCGCCGGCAGTGCGGTCGGTATTGCGGATTGTCGTCTCGATGCGCACCGGCGCGCCACGGTCAAGCGCGGCCTGGGCGTCGGCGATGAGGCGCCGGTCGAGGACGTCGCTGATCTTGTGATCCTGCGGCTCGCATTTGTAGATGGCGACGCCGGGGGGCGCGTGCGGCTTGAAGAACAGTTTGGAGAAATCGAGGCCCTTGGCCTTCCAGTGCTCGATGACCGCCCGCCTATCGAGCATCTGCATCTGCCCGATCATCTCGTCGAACTTGCGGAAGCCCATGGCGGCCATGAGCTCGCGCACTTCCTCGGCGACGAAGAAGAAAAAGTTGATCACGTGCTCGGGCAGGCCCCGGAAGCGCTTGCGCAGCACCGGGTCTTGCGTGGCGACGCCGACCGGGCAGGTGTTGAGATGGCACTTGCGCATCATGATGCAGCCGGCCGCGATCAAGGGCGCGGTCGAGAAGCCGAACTCGTCGGCGCCGAGCAGCGCGCCGATCACGACGTCGCGCCCGGTGCGGATGCCGCCGTCGACTTGAACGCTGATGCGCCCGCGCAGTCGGTTGACCACGAGCGTCTGGTGCGTCTCGGCCAGCCCGATTTCCCAGGGGGAGCCCGCATGCTTGATCGAGGTGAGCGGCGAGGCGCCGGTGCCGCCCTCGAAGCCCGCAATCGTGACATGATCGGCGCGCGCCTTGGAAACGCCGGCCGCGACCGTGCCGACGCCCACTTCAGCGACAAGCTTGACCGACACGAGGCCCTCGGGGTTGGCGTTCTTGAGGTCGAAGATGAGCTGCGCCAGATCCTCGATTGAATAGATGTCGTGGTGCGGCGGAGGCGAGATGAGGCCGACGCCGGGCGTCGAATGGCGCACCTTGGCGATGATCTGGTCGACCTTGTGGCCGGGCAACTGACCGCCTTCGCCGGGCTTGGCGCCCTGCGCCATCTTGATCTGCATCATGTCGGAATTGACGAGATACTCCGCCGTCACCCCGAAGCGGCCGGAGGCCACCTGCTTGATGGCCGAGCGCATGGAATCGCCGTTCGGCAGCGGCTTGAAGCGGTCCGCTTCCTCGCCGCCTTCGCCCGTATTGGAGCGGCCGCCGATGCGGTTCATCGCGATGGCGAGCGTGGTGTGGGCCTCGCGCGAGATCGAGCCGAACGACATGGCGCCGGTCGCAAACCGCCGCACGATGTCCTTCGCCGGCTCGACCTCCTCGATCGGCACGCTCTTGCGGCCGTCCTCCGCGGCGTCCCTGATGCGGAACAGGCCGCGGATGGTTAGCAAATTCTCCGACTGCTCGTTGATGATCTTGGCGAAGGCGCGGAATTTCTCATAGGAATTGCCACGCACCGCGTGCTGCAGCGCAGACACGGTCGTCGAGGTCCAGGCGTGATCCTCGCCGCGCAGGCGCACCTGGTAGTCGCCGCCGACGTCGAGCGCATGCCGATAGATCGGCGCATTCCCAAAGGCGTCGCGGTGACGCCGCGCCGTCTCCTCGGCGATCTGCGCCAGGCCGACGCCCTCGATGCGGGTCGCGGTGCCGGTAAAATACTCGGCGACGAAATCGGACTTCAGGCCGACCGCGTCGAAAATCTGTGCCCCGCAATAGGACTGATAGGTCGAGATGCCCATCTTGGACATCACCTTGAGGATGCCCTTGTCGATCGACTTGATGTAGCGCTTGACGACCTCCTTCTCATCGATCTTCTGCGATAGCTCCGCGTTCATCGCGATCAGCGTCTCAAATGCGAGATACGGGTTGATCGCCTCGGCGCCGTAGCCGGCGAGGCAGCAGAAATGATGCACCTCGCGCGGCTCCCCGGTCTCGAGCACGATGCCGACTGAAGTGCGCAGCCCTTGCCGGATCAGATGATGATGCGCGGCCGCGCAGGCGAGGAGCGAGGGGATCGGGATGTTGTCAGCACCGGCGCGCCGGTCGGAAAGGATGATGATGTTGATGCCTTCGCGCACGGCGGCCTCGGCGCGCGCGCAGAGCGCATCGAGCGCGTCCTTGAGGCCTGCCGCGCCGGCCTCGGCCGGCCAGGTCGTGTCGAGGGTGCGGGAGCGGAAATGGTTGTCGCCGATCTCGCAAATCTCGCGGATCTTCTCGAGGTCCGCGTTGGTGAGGATCGGCTGGCGCACCTCGAGGCGCTTGCCCGGCTCGCCACCCTCGAGCGAGAACAGATTCGGCCGCGGCCCGATGATCGAGACAAGGCTCATCACCAGCTCCTCGCGGATCGGGTCGATCGGCGGGTTCGTCACCTGCGCGAAGTTCTGCTTGAAGTAAGTGAACAGCAGCTTCGATTTGCTCGACAGCGCCGAGATCGGCGAGTCGTTGCCCATGGAGCCGACTGCCTCTTCGCCGAGCGCCGCCATCGGCGACATCAGGATGCGCAAGTCCTCCTGCGTGTAGCCGAAGGCCTGCTGGCGGTCGAGCAGCGCGAGATTGGAGAACGCCGCCTCGTGCGGCACCGGCGGCAAATCCTCGAGCACGATCTGGTTGCGCTCGAGCCATTGCCCGTACGGATGGCGGCGCGACAGCGTGGCCTTGAGCTCCTCGTCGGGAATGAGGCGGCCCTCGTCGAGGTCGACCAAGAGCATCTTGCCCGGCTGCAGCCGCCACTTGGTGACGATCTCCCGCTCCGGGATCGGCAGCACGCCCATCTCGGAGGCCATGATGATGCGGTCGTCGCGGGTGAGGAAGTAGCGAGCCGGGCGCAAGCCGTTGCGGTCGAGCGTGGCGCCGATCTGCCTGCCATTGGTGAACGCTATGGCGGCGGGGCCGTCCCAGGGTTCCATCAGGGCGGCGTTGTACTCGTAGAAAGCACGCCGCTCCTCGTCCATCAGCGGATTGCCGGCCCAGGCCTCCGGGATCAGCATCATCATGGCGTGGGCGAGTCCGTAGCCGCCCTGCACCAGGAACTCGAGCGCGTTGTCGAAGCAGGCGGTGTCGGACTGCCCCTCGTAGGAGATCGGCCAGAGCTTACTGATCTCCTCGCCGAACAGCGGCGAGGAGACCGAGGCCTGGCGCGCAGCCATCCAGTTAAGGTTGCCGCGCAGCGTGTTGATCTCGCCGTTGTGCGCCACCATACGGTAGGGATGGGCGAGCGACCAGGTTGGGAATGTGTTGGTGGAGAAACGCTGGTGCACGAGCGCAAGCGCGCTCTCGAAGCCCTGCTCGGAGAGGTCGGGATAATACGTGCCGAGCTGGTCGGCCAGGAACATGCCCTTGTAGATCACGGTGCGGCAGGAGATCGAGACCGGGTAATAGCCGGACAGGCGCCGCTCGCGCCGCTGATAGATAGCATTGGAGATCGACTTGCGCAGGATATAGAGGCGCCGCTCGAACTCGGTCTCGTCGCTGATGTTCTTGCCGCGGCCGATGAAGACCTGCTGGTGCACCGGCTCGGTCGGCTTGACCGATTCGCCGAGCGTGGAATTGTCGGTTGGCACGTCGCGCCAGCCGAGCAGCGTCATGCCTTCACGCTTGATCTTCTCCGCATAGATATCGCAGATGACGCGCCGCCAGTCGGGGTCGCGCGGCATGAACAGCGCGCCGACCGCGTACTCGCCCGCCCCGGGCAGGCGGAAGCCGAGCGTGGCGGCCGCTGCGGAGAAGAACGCGTGCGGAATCTGCACCAGGATGCCGGCGCCGTCGCCGGCGCGCGGGTCGGCACCGACCGCGCCGCGGTGCTCCAGATTGCAAAGGATCGAAAGCGCGTCCTCGACGATCTTGTGCGACTTGCGCCCCTTGATGTCGGCGATGAAGCCGACCCCGCAGGAGCCCTTGCCGAGCGCGGGGTCGTAGAGACCCGCGGCTTCCGGCAACGCGATATCGGCCTGGCCCTCGAACGACGAATCCTGCCAGGTGCCTGATCCCGGCTCTGCTTCGCGGTTTCCGATCTTGCTCATCACGAACCTCGCGTCCAAAACCAGGCGCACCGCACGCGTTCCGCAGCGCCGATGCGCCGCGGGACAGAGGCCATGGCTCTGGTCATTGGCGGCCGACCCTGCCGTTCTCGGCTTTGGGGCTTCGGCCGTTTCCACAATGAGCGGCGCCACAAATCAGCGGCGCACCCGGCGCGCCGCTTCCCCCGCCCAGACGACCCAAGGCCGCCGCTGCGGCGGACCGGTACCGACTGGGTCAGTAACACTGTCCTAACGCAGCCTGCCAAATTTTAGCTACGGAAACAAGCTTTCGCCTACCGCTAAATTTCACCGACGGGCGCTTTTCATATTTCCATCATGCGTGCGGGTGCCGAGCCGGGCAGGTGCGGCGACGGTAGTCCGCGGCCTGTTGCGGTGTGCCCGCTTCGCGGATCGGCGCCTACAGGGTTTTTTGGAACCAAGTGCGCCATTGCCCGATTTTCGTCGCGAGGGGCTCTTAAGCCTCGTTGCGTCGACAAGAGTAAGCGTGGGAATGGTGTCGTGAGAAAACAGCTTGCTGTCGCCGGCCTCCTGCTGCTCGTTTTCGCAAGCCCCGAAATGGCGCGGGCGCAGCCGATGTATCCGCCCGCGCCCACCCCTGACGCCGCGCTGCCGCCGTACGAGGTCATGTCGATCGTGCGCTCGACCGGGCTGACGCCCCTGACGCGCCCGATGCGGCGCGGTCCCTATTATGTGCTGGTCGCGATCGACCGGTTCGGCCGGCAGCTGCGCGTAGTGGTCGATGCCCAGCTGGGCGATGTCGTCAATCTGCGCCCCGCTTTTGCCGCCTCCTACGGTCCGAATGGGCTGCCGCCTGTCGGCGCGCCCGTCCCTGACTCGGGCACGGCGATACAGCCCAACGCCGACAACGCGCTTGCGCCACCCCCGCCGCGCCCGCCGGCTGGGCATACCCTGAGCGACATCGAGCCGGCGCCTTCCCTGCCGCGCTCGCCGAACGTGGCGAGTGCGGCTGCGCCGTCCGCGCGTCTCGCGGTGGCCGAGCCCGCGTCACCGCCGCGCCCGCCGCTGCCGCGCCCACGGCCCAAGCTCGCAGCGAACGCGGCGCTGGCTGGGCCCCACGTCACGAAGCCGCCCGCCGGCCCGGCCGACGACGAAAAGATCGAGTGAGCGCATAGCAAAAGCGCCCCGGAAGGCTCCGGAGCGCTCCTTGCGGTCATTTCGCAGCCAGGCGCAGCAATTAGGCAGTAATTAAGCAGCCTTAATTACTTACGCAGCCTTATTACTTACGCAGCCTTGTTACTTACGCAGCCTTGGCCTCGACCAGCTTGGCCTTGCCGTCGCCGATCGGAATCTGGCGCGGCTTTTTGGCCTCGGGAACCTCACGGGTCAGATCGACGTGCAACAGGCCGTTCTCGAGCTTGGCGCCCTTGACCTCGACATGGTCGGCGAGCTGGAACTGGCGCTCGAAAGCGCGCGCCGCGATGCCCTGATAGAGCACCGAGCTGTTCTTCTCGTCGGTCTTGGTCTGCTTGTCGCCACGGATGGTCAGGGTGTTCTCCCTGGCCACGATGGAGAGTTCGTTCTCGGCAAAGCCGGCAACCGCCACGCTGATGCGATAGGCGTTCTCGCCGGTGCGCTCGATATTGTAGGGCGGGTAACCGGGCGCGGTTCCGTCGAAGCCCGATACCTGATCGAGCAGCGAGAACAGCCGATCAAAGCCCACGGTCGAGCGATAAAGGGGAGCAAGGTCGAAAGTACGCATGGCATATCCTCCATTGAGCGAGATGCAGGGGTCCGCCGCATTGGCCGGACCGCTTTCGTCATGTGCAGCCCGTCTGGGCCTGCACGAGACAGATGTGGGAAGCGTCGGAGCGCTGCGCAAGGGCGACCCGTTGGCGATTGAGCGTTAGTAAAGTGCTGATATAAGGCGACGAACTCTCTGCTTCGCGTGGGCGCCCAAGCTCGCATGACCCTGGTCTCGATCCCAGCCAATCCGGTGCCCGAGGACGTGGTGACCGGAACCTTAAAGACTCCCGACGGCGTCTCGCTGCGCTTTGCGCGCTGGGCGCCGCCGCCCGGACGCAAGGGCACGGTGTGCCTGTTCCAGGGCCGCTCCGAGTTCATCGAGAAGTATTTCGAG
>Ga0126381_100011170_pt1 | contig 10142 bp, 6 predicted proteins | sample PanSoiMetPlot_28_FD_96465 | JGI IMG/M metagenome (GOLD analysis project Ga0126381, IMG submission 96465) | Tropical forest soil microbial communities from Panama - MetaG Plot_28 | ecosystem: Environmental > Terrestrial > Soil > Tropical forest > Bulk soil | place: Panama | collected 2016-02-17 | reverse complement strand
GCAACTTTCGGTTTGTCGGAAATTCGGCCAGAGCACAGACCCCGCCTTATTCTCAATTGGCGGGGCTGTGTTTCAATCAACTTCAAGGTGCCAGATGGCGGATCGACCGTGGATCGTACTTGTAGATCCGGCGAGAGCCAGTGCCCTGTCCCAACCCGACTCCGATTCAAATCTCAAATTTCTTTTCGATAAGCAAATGGCTGAGGCGGACATTGTTTGCTTTACAAAGGCTGACATTCATCCTGTCGTACCGCCCATATCCCATGGCTCGGTGCGGCAGATCAGTGCAAAGACCGGCCAGGGCGTGCCCGAATGGATCGATGAGGTGCTTTCAGGAACCCTCTCCGTCGGTTCTGAATTGCTCGATATTGATTATGAGCAATACGCCAAGGCAGAGGCAGCGCTTGCCTGGCTCAACGCCTCCGCAACTCTCAAGTCGGATGTACCAGTGCCGGTCTCATCGGTGCTACCTGCCGTCCTCGATCGAATTGATCTCGGTTGTGCGGCTGAAAAGGTTGAGATCGTTCACCTGAAAGGCATTATGCGATCTCAATCCGGATTCCTGAAAGGGGCCCTCTGCGCCAATCGTCAGACACCTGTCTGGGACGGCCCGCTAGAGACGGTGCCCAGTGGGTCCCACAGCATCCTTCTTAATCTCCGCGCCGTAGGACAGGCAGATCTGGTCAAGCGAATTGTGGAGCGGAGCTTGGCTGGGCTCACTGTCACTGTATCGGACCTTCAGATCAATAGTTTTCATCCCACTCCGCCAAAACCAGAACGAAGGGTCGTTAGCCCAGAAACAGTAAAGGGCCATTTCCCTCCCCCGAGTAGATAGCCCTTTTTTCGTGTAGCTAGCAGAGACCCACTGCAGCACCCGTGAGGACTAAATGTTTGCTGGAAGCCGAGCACCGATTAGACGCTAATCGGCCTCCCCCTCCCACGCCCCTGTCGGATAACCACTGTGCGACAGGTTTTATTTTGGGAGAGTACCCGGTTTGTCGCCTATGCGGAGTGTTCCGAATCTTCGCCCTAACGCCTCATTCAGAAGTAACCCGACCTGATTTTAGGTAACTGAAAGTCGTAATTTGCGCTTCCACAAGAGCGGGATGGATGATCGGCCCATCTCCAATTCCTGCATTGAAGCAAGAAGCCTTCTGCGCTGAAGTGCGGCAGGCATTTCCTTCGAAGGGGTCAAACTCGCGCCGATGCGGATGACCCGGTTCGAACAAAACTTGCTGGTGGTTAACGAAGCTGCCGTCGTGGAGGATTTCAATGGCTCTCAGATCTTGGTGGGCGCAGCAAACTGGGTTTTTTGTACCGGGACCAGTCGAAGTATCTCGATGGGATCAATTGCTGGACAAGCTTGGGGTCACCGAGCGGGAAGCCCTCGATGCAATCGTCCGGGAGGGCGACGTCGGGCGCTCGATCAGGAGTTTTGTGCACGATTCCTGTCGCGATCACTTCGTTCCTGAAGATGTACTGCTTGCAATGAACCTCCAACGGGAAGCAGCCACGTTCCGTTGAGGTGGCTAATGCGCCTTATTGCGCGACGCGGAATTCAAGAGACTTTCAGCTCGGGGAAGCATGTTTAAGGTCACAGTTTGCTGCCCTCGAAATTCAAAGTCCACTCACGCGATGGAATCGCGCGAAGCTTGACTTCGGAACAGATGGAAGACCTGCGATCTGAAGGACCGATTTGCGATCGTATGACCATCGGGCTTCATCGCGTTTTCAATAGCCTTTTTCTACATCCAGCGCGTTTCTCTCATAAGCTGCCAGTGCAACAGCGCCGCCGTCCCATCTGCTCATTTCTTCTTGAATCACTCCCAGATATGATGTTCATCCGCTTCCGTCGCCATGATGAGATAGTCGATCGTCACAGCCCTGCGTTCGATTGAGTTCAAAGAATCGAATCGAGTCTATTTGGAGCGCTCGTTCGTCGCTGGAGAGTCTCAGATACTCTATTCCGGTTTCGCCCAACTTTGCCTTCGCGAGCGCTATGCCAGATTCGTTCTAGGCTGAACATCCACATCCAGACCGAGTGACAGGCAGGCGCGACGCAGAGGGGAAAGGTCGTGTTTCGGAATGCGACCCGTGTGCGATGCCTCGTTGCGTGAGGTCGGCAAACATTCATTGTCATCTCTCCTGAGTGAAGCGGTTCACGTAAGCCGTGATCTTCCGGCTTCATTCCGTACGACGGTCAGAATCTGGATTAAACACTTCGCTTGTGTCGTGGCTTGTGTCGTAACTGGACTATCCCTGCCCGTGTCGGGCGGTGTCACTGAGTGTTGCTGAGGCTCACAGAAAGGCAGTGAACATGCGTGAGACCCGCATGAACACTGCCTCTCAGTATCGTTCTGTCTCGCTGCCCATCTCATTGATTCAATTCGTCCTTGGAAATGGGATGGAAGGGGTCATCGGTTCGATCCCGATCAGGTCCACCAATCCCTATCCAACTTGGAACCGCGCGAACCAGCAATCTGCATCGCCCGATTGATATGATCTAAGCGTGCGAAGCGCTTAGATTGTCCCCGAAATCGGCGGCGCAAACGGCGGAAAATGGTCAAATCCCCTTATTTCTGAGCATCCGGGAGTGGCTATGATTGGCTTCTGGGAACGAATCGCTTTATCTTTTCGCTGTTTTTTCTCAATCCTGTTTGACTCTGCCATACCCGACGACATTGCTCGGAGGCTGAATCAGCCGGCCGCCCCAGTTCAAGAAACGCCCGCTCCCGCTGCGCCCGCGGTCTCCCGTATCAAGGAAGCTGAACCACCTTCGGACAATCTCGATCGTGCCGTCCAGATTTTGGCCCTCCTTCAACGCGATGGGCGCTTGATTGATTTCCTTTCCGAGAACATCTCCGCATATCCCGACGCGCAACTCGGGGCTGCGGTCCGCACTATCCACGAAACGTGCCGGCAAGCACTAGGCCAGTATGTAGAGCTGGAGCCAATTCTAGACTCCGAAGAAGATCAACCCGTAACGGTGCAACCAGGCCTTGACCCGGCAGCCGTTAAGCTAATCGGCAACGTGACCGGAGAGCCTCCACTTCGCGGATTGTTACGACACAGAGGCTGGCGCGTAAAGCAGTTGAAGATGCCGCCCCTCTCTAAGGGCGTCGGACGCATGGTGATCGCGCCTGCGGAGGTCGAACTTCCCTGACGAATGAACGCCTGCGCCCAGGCAAGATGGCTTGAAAAAGGAGACCTTTCTTTGTCCGCCAAATACATCGTTGGCATTGATCTGGGAACCACGAATTCAGCCCTGGCACGCTATGACGTCACGGTTCCGGATGAGAAAGGCCGCATCGAGGTTTGCGGCATTCCGCAGTTGATCAATCCAAGAGAAGTGGCTGAGCGCACGTTATTGCCTTCGTTTCTATATATTCCGGGCGAGTTGGATTTTCCGACGGGCAGCACCTCGCTGCCCTGGGAACCGAAGCCTGAGTTCGTGGTGGGAGAGTTGGCCCGCAAACGAGGCGCTGAAAGTCCCAATCGGCTGGTTGCCTCAGCCAAGTCCTGGCTTTCTTACTCCGGAGTGGACCGAACTTCGCCGATCCTGCCGTGGCAAGCGCCTGCGGAGGTTCCCAGGCTTTCGCCGGTCGACGCGTCATCGCAGTTCCTCGAGCACCTGGCCCGGGCTTGGGAAGCAGGAGCGCAAGGAGAAGTTGCTCTTGCGGACCAGGAGATCTTTCTCACCGTCCCCGCGTCCTTTGACGAGGAGGCGCGTGAGTTGACTCGGCGCGCAGCCGAACAGGCCGGCTATCAGAAAGCCACCTTGCTTGAAGAGCCTCAGGCAGCCTTCTATGCATGGCTTGAGCACCAGGGCGAAGCCTGGCGCCGTCGCATTCGGATCGGCGACTTGGTGCTGGTATGCGACGTCGGCGGCGGCACCACGGATTTCAGCCTGATCATGGTCTCCGAAGAGGACGGCGAACTGACACTGAAACGTGTCGCAGTCGGCGAGCACATCCTGCTGGGGGGCGACAACATGGATCTGGCGCTCGCACGCCTCTTGCAGCAACGTCTTGAGTCCTCCGGCTATCGCATCGACACCATGCAGTTGTATGGCCTGTGGCATCAATGCCGCTTCGCGAAGGAGCAACTCTTCGAGTCGCCCAAATTGACGAGTCGTCCCATCACGCTTTTGGGCAAGGGGACCAAACTCGTTGGCGGGACCATCAAGACAGAGCTCGGGCGAGAAGACCTGGACCAGATTCTGCTCGAAGGATTCTTTCCGAAAGTTGGCAGCAACGAAATGCCCGCGCGCCAAAGGCGTGTCGGTTTTCAGGAACTTGGTCTGCCGTACGCCGCCGATGCGGCCGTCACCAGGCACCTTGCGCGGTTTCTGTCCGAGCAGGTTCGTGACAGTCCCGAGTCGGCCGGCATTCGACGCGGCCGCAGTGGGCTAGCATGTCCCACGCATATCCTGTTCAACGGCGGAGTGATGAAAGCGCCCGCGCTGCGCGATCGCGTAATCCAGGTGCTGAACAGTTGGCTTGAACAAGAAGGATTCAACCCGCTCGGAGCGGAGCAAATCCTGGAAGCACCGGACCTGGAGCACGCGGTTGCGCGCGGGGCGGCCTACTACGGGAAGGCGCGTCGTGGTCACGGGGTTCGCATCCGCGGTGGAGCCTCGCGCACCTATTACATCGGAATTGAGAGTTCCATGCCCGCCATTCCCGGAATGGAAGCCCCGCTCAAGGCGCTGTGTGTCGTCCCCTTTGGAATGGAAGAGGGCACTGAAGCCACAATTCCAGACCGGGAGTTCGGGCTCGTGGTCGGAGAGCCGGCAGAGTTTCGCTTCCTGAGTTCCACCATCCGCAAGCAGGACCACTCCGGCAATCTGCTCGAAGATTGGGGTACCGATCTCGAGGAGCTTAGCCCGCTCCAGGTGACGCTCAAACTCGACGGTAAGCAGGGATCGGTTGTGCCAGTGCGGATCGAAACGCGCGTTACCGAACTCGGCACCCTCGAGGTCTGGTGCGTATCGCGCGATGGCGCCAATCGCTGGAAGCTGGAGCTGAACATACGCGAAACCGCCGGGAGGTGAGTTAGCCTTTGGCTTCTCGTTTTCTGATCGGCATCGACCTGGGCACGACAAACTCCGTCGTGGCCTACATCGATACCCAGAATGGTGTCGATGGGGGACCGCCAATTCGCGTGTTCCCGGTTCCGCAGTTGCTGGCGCATGGGGAAGTCAGTACGTTGCCGGCGCTTCCCTCTTTCCTCTACTTCCCAACCCAGGATGAGCTGTCATCGGGCGCCGTGTGCGCCACTTGGGATGAAGATCCGCCCATTCTCACCGGCGTGCATGCGCGTGAACAAGGATCGCTTGTGCCGAGCCGCCAGGTATCTTCGGCGAAATCCTGGCTGACTAACGCAGACATCGACCGGCGGGCCAGGATTCTGCCCGTCCAAGCTGAGCCACCGCAACCGATGATTTCCCCGGTCGACGCGTCCGCGCGCTACCTTATGCACCTGCGCGACGCATGGAACGGCGCAATGGGGACGGACACCGAAGCCCGTTTTCAGCATCAGGAAATCGTCCTGACCGTGCCGGCTTGCTTCCATGAGGATGCGCGGGAGCTTACTGTCGAGGCCGCACGCACCGCCAAACTGGAAAAACTCACTCTCCTCGAAGAACCATTGGCAGCGTTTTATGCGTGGATTGCGGCGAATCGGCAAGCGAAATCGAGCAATGCCTCTTTGCCTGCACACCTGGGGCTCGAAGGGACCGATAACGACCTCAAGGACGGCGACCTGGTCCTGATATGCGACATCGGTGGCGGCACAAGCGACTTCAGCCTGGTGCGAGCGCGTCGAAAGAATAACGACTTGGAATTTGAGCGAACCGCCATCGGCGAGCATCTCCTGCTTGGTGGCGACAATCTCGATTCTGCCCTGGCCCACCATGTCGAAGCCAAACTTGGAAACATCAACCTCACTCTGCGACAACGTTATGCCCTCCGTCGAGTCTGCTGCGCCGCGAAGGAGCAGTTGCTGAGTGATTCGCACCTGGCGCGTGTCCCGATCACGGTATTGGGAGGCGGCCGATCCGTCGTCGGCCAATCGCTGAGCGTTGAGCTGACACGCGACGAAGTCATCACGATTCTCAGCGACGGTTTCCTGCCCATCACCGCACCTGATGACCTTCCCGCCCGTGGGCGCAAAGCAGGGTTGCGCGAGCTTGGTCTGCCCTATGCCAGCGACCCCGCCATCACCAGGCACCTTGCCGAATTTCTGACGCAGGCGGCTGCGACCATGCAATCTTCGACGGCAGACCCGGGAATGATCCAGCCCAATGCCGTCCTCTTCAATGGCGGATTCTGCACGCCGGCAGTCACTCAGGAAAGAATTATCGAGGCGCTCTCTGCCTGGTTCGGTAGCGCCCAGTCGGGCTGGCGCCCCAAGGTGCTCCACAACAGCTCTGTCGAGAGTTCGGTAGCCCGAGGCGCCGCTTATTACGGCCAGGCGCGACGCGGGATTGGTCTCCGCGTCGGCGCCGGCAGCCCACGTACTTACTACATCGGCTTAGGATCAGACCCTCTGGAAGGGATCTGCGTACTGCCCGCCGGAGTCAACGAGGGCACGACGCTTCCCCTCCTCGAGCGCGAGTTTTCCGTCTTGGCTAACCGGTCGGTATCGTTCTCTTTGTTCAGTTCGCGGACGCGGCACGACGCGCATGGCGAAGTTGTTGCTCTGGACGATGCCGATGTAAATCATCACCCGCCTCTCGTGACCATGTTGCGCTACGGAAGGAGACTGCGAGAACGTCGTCTGAACGTCCGCCTTAGGGCCAGTTTCACCGAGGTCGGCACCCTTGAACTGTGGTGTGAATCGCCGGAATCGCAACACCGATGGCGGCTGCAATTCGAACTTCGCAGCCAGGCGGATCAGGCTCAGCAACAAACCACAACGAAGACAAACGCAACGCCGCACCGTTCATCTGGCGATGGTGACTCCGATACAACCGTTGAATCTGCGGTGAGATTGATTCGCAGTGCCTTTGGCAAACCCAGCGACGGTGACACCGCGACACCGGAAACTCTCGTCAATCGACTGGAGACGACGCTCGACTCAAACAGAGATTCGTGGTCCTTGTCAGCGATTCGTCGGCTTGCTGACGTTCTGATCGAAATTGCCGCAGAACGCAATCAATCTCCGCAGCATGAAATGCGCTGGCTCAATCTTTGCGGTTTCTGTTTGCGGCCCGGACTCGGCGTGGAGGGCGACGCGGCGCGAGTTAACGATTTGCTGAAGAGCGTGTCGAACGAACTCGCATTCAAGAACGAACTTCGATCTCAGGTCCAACTGCTGGTGCTCTTGCGTCGAATTGCGGGCGGTATCTCCGCCAACGCGCAGTTGGCACTATTTCGCAAACAGACGGGCCCTCCCAGCCAGAAGAAACGCAGCCGCGAGAACCCTCAGCTTGAGCACGAGAGATGGCGCCTGCTTGCCAGTCTTGAGCACCTGCTCGCCGATACTCGTTCGTCGCTTGGCGAGAGATTGTTGGCAAAAATCAAAGAGGAACCCGACAATGCGATTTTGCTGTGGTCGCTCGGCAGGCTCGGCGCCCGTATTCCGCTTTATGGCCCGCTGCACTCCGTCGTGGCTGCTGAAATAGCCGGGGAATGGTTGAAAGCCTTGCTGGATTTGCCCTCGTTCACGGCGGCGACACAAACAGCTATCGTGCTGCTCGCGCGACGAACTGACGACCGCTCCCGCGATATCAACGATAGGCTTCGAGAGCAGGCGCTTACTAAGTTGACGACTCTAGGAGCTTCTGATGACACGATCCAACTGCTTTCCAGCTACATGCCGCCCCAACGGACGGATGCGGTCCGCAGCTTTGGAGAATCTCTGCCGTCCGGGCTTGAGGTCATCGGCTCTTCGAATTGCCTGCTGTCCGTCCCGGCGCTGTCCAATTTGAATCCACGACCTTGAAATCCGCCCAGGAAATTCGAAGCCGCTCGTCGAGAGCGGAAAGCCCGCGCCACTTCGCGAGGTCATCAAAGCAGCGCCGGCTAGAGAGGGCGCGTGGTCGGTTTGGCTGAGGGAGGGCATCCACGCGCCCGAACCGGTCATTCTAAGGTTCCATGCGGCACGCTCAGGCTGCGGGCTCTTGAGTCTCTTGTGCAGGCATCAATTCGCCTTCGGCACGATTCAGTCGCCTCTCACACATCGCCCATTCGCCCTGGGAGCATTGACCTCTCGAACAATCGAATTCACATGTGCCAATGTCGTCCGGCACATCCTGGGCGATCTGATTCAGAACCCAATCGGAGAATTCTCGCAGCAACATAATCTCTTCCGGGCTTTCGCGCGCGTGAAAGAATCCTGCCACTACCGCGGCACCGAGAATGTGAGCTATATCACATCTCTGTTACCAGCGCTATCTGCTTTGCAATCTGAGGCGTCGAGAACGCCATAAGGGAAGAGGTCACCAAATCCGACTCCCAAGCAACTGCTTACTGTCCCTCTGCCTTCCAAGATCAAAAAGGTGCTGACTGAGCGCGAATCAGGGGCACGTAAGGATCTCTCGACGACTCCCTAGAGACCGCTGATCAACTTCTTTTCAGCGGTCCGAAATACCCATAATCGATTTATTTCGAGGAATAGGAAATATGAATGACGTTATATCGGGCAAAGATTGCGGTCCTTGTCGCAGTCTTTTTTGACTTCTCATTCTCCGCCCCATTGGCCGCCGCACAAGAGCCGGATTCAGGCTTTGCACCCTCAATAACTTATCGCACCGGTGGCTTTCAACCTGCGTCGGTCGTGCTGGCGGATGTGAACGGCGACGGTAGGCCGGATCTTATAGTGGCCAATCAGTGCAGTAACCCGCAGTGCAAGACGGACGGAGATGTGGGAGTGCTGCTGGGTGACGGTGACGGAACATTCCAGAAGGCGACGACTTACGACTCAGGGGGGAATATTGCTCTTTCTGTGGTTGTGGCCGACGTGAACGGCGATGGCAAGCTCGACCTCCTGGTAGCGAACATGGGAGACGGCAGCCAGGATGGCAGCGTGGGAGTGCTGTTGGGCAACGGTGACGGAACATTCCAGAAAGCGGTGACCTACGATTCGGGTGGAAAATACCTGAAGTCGGTCGCGGTAAGTGATGTGAAAGGCGATGGCAAGCCAGTCCTTCTGGTGGCGAACATGGGAGACGGCCGCGGCAATGGCAGCGTTGGCGTCTTGCTGGGCAACGGTGATGGGACGTTTCAAAAAGCCGTGACGTACGGCTCCGGTGGAATTGGAAGCGATCGCGTCGCGGTCGCCGACTTGAACGGAGACGGCAAGCCTGACCTCATAGTTGCCAATCTGTGCGGTAATGACCCGCACTGCTTAGGGCCGGGAACGGTGGGCGTTCTGCTGGGTAACGGCGATGGGACCTTCCGGCCAGCAGTGACATATGACTCCGGAGGAATGGGTGCCCCTTCCCTGGCGATCGCGGACGTGAACGGAGACGGCAAGCCCGACATTGTGGTCACGAATGGTGGCGCTAGCGGTGGGGACGGTGTAGGAGTCCTTCTCGGCAAGGGCAATGGAACTTTCCGGAAAGCGGTGACCTACAAGTCAGGTGGGCCCGAAGCCTGGGCGGTTGCGGTCGCCGATGTGAACGGCGACGGTAAGCCCGACATTCTGGTAACACACGGGGGCAGCAACCCACCTGAACACAGCAAAGTGGGGGTACTTTTAGGCAAGGGTGATGGGACTTTCCAAAGAGCGCAAACCTGCGACTCGGGCGGGGTCGCAAGCTTTTCGGTTGTGGTCGGCGATCTGAACGGCGATGGCAAGCCCGATCTTATCGTGACCAACTTCTGGGACGACGAACTGAATCGCTCAGGGCCTGGTACGGTGGGCGTACTCATCAATACCTCAACCGCGTTGTCGCAACTATCTCGGTAAGCGAACTGGCTGTGGCGCAAAATGAGCGCGATTGTCCGTCTTGGCTCCCCCTCGCCGGCAAAAAGAGCCAGTCATCTTGCAGCGACTGGCTCCGGTAGTTGTCGTCGAACAGGTTCAAAAAGCGAAACGCCCGCCGAACTGGAACTGGCGCGGAGAGTTCACCGTGGCCGTAACTACGCCGAAGTTCGCGGCTTGAGCGGGATTGTGAAGGACCGGCCACATGCTGG
>Ga0126381_100011169_pt1 | contig 10142 bp, 7 predicted proteins | sample PanSoiMetPlot_28_FD_96465 | JGI IMG/M metagenome (GOLD analysis project Ga0126381, IMG submission 96465) | Tropical forest soil microbial communities from Panama - MetaG Plot_28 | ecosystem: Environmental > Terrestrial > Soil > Tropical forest > Bulk soil | place: Panama | collected 2016-02-17 | reverse complement strand
GCGCCCGATTGCTTGCCCCATGGCGAATAGATGAGCGCGATCGCAGTCGCCCCCATAGCAACGCCGGCAAGAAGGCGGCGAATGAATGCGCTCGGCAGCACCTGCCGGATTGCCGAAGACGGATGCTCAAGCAGAACTGTGAAGCTGCACGCCGATACCATGAACAGTCCCAGGCAGGCACCTTCTATCAGGTATTCCGGCCAGTGCTTCGTCGCGGCCGAGATCGCGTTTTTAGTCCAGGTTTGGTTCGCAGTTCGCGTTTCGGTCGCCAATGCCGCCTGCACCAGTTCTTTTTTTGCCGGTGCTTGCATACGCCCATCAGATTCTCTGCTGATACTTTGGTGACAAGTGGCGCAGTAAATTTTCCAGTCAGAATTGTGCGAACAAAACTGCAAAGAGGTTGTCATCTTTTCGGCGGAAAGGAATCCTACTTCTTTGGAGAAGGTGTGGGGGTGGAAGTGGTGTCACGGACTGGAGAAGTCGTGAACATCAGTTGCTTGGAAGTGATCCGGGAGCTTTCGAATTACATCGACGATGACGTGACGCCGAAATTGCGAGAGCAGATCCTTACCCATCTGTCCGGTCGCTCGCCTTGCACGGCAGTCTACAACGGCCTGAGAAACACTATTACGCTTACCGCAGATGGCCGGGCCTTTGATTTACCCGCAGGTTTCAGTCAACGCTTGCGTGCTAAGCTGGCGAAAGAATAAGGATCCCGTCTGCACTCCAGCTCACCCTTCACTTAGAGAGAATGTTCCGTCACGCTCCGCCCCAACCAGGCGCCAGGCGATCGCGCATCTGCAAGCGAGCTCGCGAAGTCCGCGTTTTGACGTTTTCTTCCGAAATCCCTAGCGCGCCTTTGCTGTTTCCGCAATGCTCATCTGCTGCACGTCACGAAGGATAAAGACAATACGGTACTTCTCCGGCAGCGAGTGCAAGGCCTTATCCAGAGCCTTTCGCAATTCACTCTGCTCCAGCGCCTCCGACGGAATTACGCGCCAATCGGCGAGATCAGTTGGGATGTAATCGCCTTCGTTTGTCTCTTGGCCAGCGTCGATCGCTTTGTGCAGAAGGCATCGGTCTTTTCGCAACTTCATTCTGGCATTGTTGATCGCAATTTGAATCAGCCACGTGCCGAATTTTGATTCCTGGCGGAAACGGTCGAGGTTTCGATATGCCTTCAGAAAGGCCTCTTGTGCGGCGTCCTCAGCATCGGCGTCGTTGCCCAGAATTGACTTGGGCGCTTGGCAGAAGACCCACCGCAGATTTGACCCACCCAGGCAGTTTCGAATCTCCACCGTCAAGTTGAGGCCCAGGTGGGCAGGTTTTTGCTGGCCGGTTCGGTCCTAGGTTAAAGTAGCGGCGTCCCATCCTACACAGAAGGCGCCCCGAAGAGGATGGCAATCCCCTTCGGAGCTTGAGCGTCTGGGAGCAAGCACCTCCCATGGGCCCTAGTGAAGATCGTTCAACTGGCGAAAAAAATCAAGCTGGCCATCTCCGAACAGCCAGGAACCGACAGCGAGTTCGACGTCCGCGCACTCGATTTTGTTCTGGTGACGACTCGGGGGCGAGGTTAATCTGTCCGAGTTGAGGAAACTGCAGGAGCGGAGTCGGCGCAGCAGAATTCACAAACAGGAGAAGATATGCAGGAAGCAGTCGGCGCCCTCTTCGTCGTGTTTGCGGCAGTTTTCAGAGTCGGTTATGGCACCCTTTTTATCACAGCATTCGCGTACTCGTCTTCGGCGATGACGTTCTCGAATTTGTGCAAATCGGCTAGATGATCGGCACCGATATCCGGATCGCTAATGACATATTCCCGCGAGTAACGCAGCGTTGTTCCGGCAGCCTCTACCTTACTGGAGTATCGCGCGAATCCCACGTCGACGTGTAATGGCTCCGGAAGGTCGTCGACAACATATCCAGGCGGCAGCTGGATCTCGTACACGTCCTTTTCAGAGGTGGTGCCACTCAACTCCACTGGATATTTTCGTTTGGCCCACTCCAGGCTAAGGGATTTGTCTCCTACAACCCGTGGCCGCACAAGTAGTAACGAGCCGGAGTGCTGTGCATAGCTTTGCGCCGTGATTTGGAAGTTGTACACGAGCTCCGTGGCGCGCGTGCTTCCGTCTCCAAAATTTGCTCGCTCCAAAGTCACACTCTTGAGCGACTGCTCAAGATAACGCTCAACGTACTTTCTACGCTCGGACTCGTTAGCTGTTGCCATCCACATCCGTTCACGAGAGGCATGATCTCCGGTGCGAACCTCAGTAAGCGTACCTGTAATGGAGCCGTCGGCCTGCAAGGTGAACTTACCTTCCCGATCAAGCCGGTTCGAGTCCGGTGGTGATACCGAAAGCTGAATGAGTTCCCCCCCACTATTGCCCACGAGCAGTGCGTAGCTTCCCTGCAGTGCGGGGCGTAATTCCCCAATAGGAGTATATTCATCGGTTGGATCGAATATGAGATACTGCTTCCCCGACTTGCTGGTTGATAGGCTGCGGTACTTGCCGGTACGAGTCTCAGCAGGAACCTCTATCGCAAGAATGGCATGATTGAACAACGTTGAAGGTACGTCCGGTTTCACGACGCCATGCTCGGTGTCTACGAGCACATATTCCGAAACGATCCCGGCATCCGCCAGCATTGTGCTCAGAAGTGTGACCTTGTCCTTACAATCTCCGTAACGAGATCTGTAAATGTCGGGTGATAGATGAGGCTTATATCCGCCAATACCAATTTCGACGGCCACATACCGAACATCGGACTGCAGAAACAACGCTAGGGCTGTTATCTTCTCGTCGAAGTACGTAGCGTTGGCTGTCAGCTGCTGCACCTTTGCGGCGATCTCCGGCGTGCTGACCCTACGCCCGTCAGCCAGGCGGTAATACCAGTCACCGATGGCTTTCCACGTTCCTAAGGTCGTGTTCCCGGCGGAAGGATAAAAGGCTATTTCCATGTGCCCAGCCAATGCCTCTGCGGCGGGGCGTATGTTCTCTTCAGCGATGCCCGGAAGATCAGTGCAGGTCCACTGCCAACGGTTCGGTCCGACTTGGGCCGGCTGCCGCGAAGGCTGATTCGCCCAGCTCGCTTTGTATTCCCATGCGGCAGGCAGTTGCAATGTAAAGCGGGTGTCGCTAACGGGAATATCCTCCTGAAAGAACCAGTGTGTTTGATCCATGAACGTATGCCGCCTAACCCCGTATTCGAACGCAATTACGCTGCCGGGGTTCGAAGCCGGAGCCTGGGCGGCACGATACTTGATATCGGTGTACAGCTCCTCAGGGAATGGGCTGATTTCAACGAATTCCTTTTCCTTGACCTCGTATTCGCGGCCGCTTTGGTCAACGCTCCACGCGTGGATACCCAGTAACTTATCGCCGGCACCCAGATAAACCTTCAGCGCGCCTTTCTTCCGGCCTTCGGGACGCAGAATGCGAACTACGCGTCGAGAGGTTATCTCCATTTCTCCCGGTCCGGTAACATTGACTGAAGTGTCATCGAGCAGAACGACGGCGTTGGTGTCAGGTGGATATTGCCCCTGTGTCTTTGCCGATGCTGAGCGCATCCAGTCGGGTGTAATCGACGCCGAGGCCAACACCGGTACCAGCAGCAGAGCAAACTTGAAGTAGAATGGGAGTCTATTGTGCAATATTCGGAGCTCGCTTTAGGAGAACCTGCTGATCGTCGTATTCCTTTACCCGATCAAAGAAAGCCTTCAATTGCTTATATTCGCTGGTGGGGAATACAAATCCATTCGTTGCCAGGTCGCGAACCGACACCAGTTCTTTCCCCTGGAACTTATGTTCCGAGTGATAAATCGCATAAGGGCGCTTCTCCTCTGCGCTTGCTGGGATAGTGTCAATTTGAATGTCATCTGGAAAGACGATATGAATTTTATCCACGTGACGATTGGAGTAGTCGAGATCAATGTCGTACTGGCGGTCGGCATGGGTAAACATTGCCGGCCGTTCATACACCAGCTGGTCCCAGGGCATGAGCAGCCTTTTGCCCGCCGAGGCTAATGTGGGGGCCGTGACCTTGAATTCCGCCAGCAAGGGCACTTCGGCCTTGTCCCAATCCGGTGTGTTAGTCAGCGAAATCTCCGATTCCGGAGGAAGCCAGCTCTTGACCTCGTCCTCCAGTTGCTTGGTGCGCCCCACCGCATCGGTTTCGAAGGCTTGCAGACGTCGAGTCAGAGCCTCCTGGCCGATGAACCCGACTGCGAGTGTCCCTTCCAGCTTTCCCTGCTCGTTAAGGCGGAAGTGTCCGACCCGCGAAACTATGGCCTGCATGTAAGTGAGGGCTGGTGTTTGCACAAGCTCCGTCCCACCCGCGCTATTCTGGCGAATGCCCGTCGAGGAAGCGTACTTCCAATAGAGCAGGCCGTAGGGGCAGAACTTCGTGCCGGGATCCAGAAAGACTTCCTTGTCCCCCAGCTTGACGATCGCCAGATGTGCGTCGAACTGGTTCGGACTGAGATAGTTTTTCTGAAATACAAGCTCACTGCGGTCCGCAACCCAAGCGGGCCATGCCGGGATGCCTGCAGCTCGCACCATAGCCACGAATAGCAGAGTGAGATCGTCGCGGTCTGCCCGGCGATCTCGCAGCACGTCCTGTACGCCGCGGGCATCCCTTATTCCCTGGGTCTTGCGCTCCTGGTCCGATCGCTGCGGCTCATAACTTAGGTTCTCAAATTGCGCAATATAGGCATAAATCTTCTTCACCTTCTGCTCTGCGGTGTCGGAAGGCGAAACCATACCGGCCAGCGCCTGCCCGACATCATTACTCTTGTGCATAAACTGATCGACGTTCTTGCTCCAATTTTTCCCCAAGTCTTTCCAGTAGTCATCAATGCTGTTGGTCTTTCCTCTGTAGTAGAAGCGTACGTTGTACTTGTAAACATCGGCCGGAACCATGTGGTCTTCTTCAACAAATGCCGGAACATTTACGAAATCCAGGACATACTTGTCTCGTACACCATATACGCGATTTACCTGCGTCCCCTTCGGCAGATTCCAGCTATAGGTGAGGTCGCTGTAGTTGTACGGAGTGAATTCATAGTGCTCCTTGCGCTGAAACAGCTCGTCCTGAAGGGTCCAAGCTGGAGCCAGTCCCCAACGCCCGTAATAGCCGAGCTTATAACGATATTCGAGGATGCTGCCCACCTGTACATCGGGCAGGCTGAAACACCGCGCCTTATACTGAAACTTACGGCTTTTCACAACCGTCTTGTCAAATGGTTTACCTTGAAATTCGACGATGCTGCCGTCGGGATGAATGGTCCGAGCATGGATATCGGAGATGTCGATAACGTTGCGCCAATAGGGGATTTGTACGTCTCCATATTTCCTTCCGGCTTCGGTGAGTACCTTGATGCGGACATAAATAGCCTCATAGCCGATCGAATCGTCATCTACAACTTGCCGCATCAACACAAACGCAGACGCGCCGGGCTGCTCCGGTAGGTCTTTCATCTGCAGCTCGGCGGCATCAATCGGCGCCCAGTCGGCAGCTGAGCCCACCGTCGCGATTAGAAACACAAGTAACAGCAAAGAGAAACAAAAAAAAATTCGCCCACGAACTGGTTGCACACCATTATGACTGCGATCTTCCCGTAGCATTGGTCCCTTGTCACGCAATCTGAGAATCGCCTTCGTATCGAGATCGGCGCTCTGCCGTTCAGTTTGTTCTTTTCGGCAACAATGTCGTTCTAGACTCGCTTGTCTCCGCCGGACTGCAACTTTGATTCAAACAAAAACATCGAAAACAAACCGCGGCATGACCGTAAGTCAACTTCGACCATTTGGTTTTACGCGCTGTATCACGCAAACAGTTGCGCAAGCGCAAAGACGTTTCTGCTACTTTTGGGGGAAAAATTGTGGAACGGGTGAAGATTTGTCCATTGTCCTTAGTGCACCGCGAGCGAGTACGTTTGGGAAGGCAAGTGTGCCGGTATGGAATTCGAAATTCATAAGCACAGATAATGTTGGTTGACGGTTGTGTTGTAATGGGAAAAAGAAAAGCCCCGATGCCAGTCGGAGCCAACGGTGCGTTGCACTCAGGCGCGTCTTAGCGAAGGAGTGTGCCACATGCAATCTCCACCGCCGCCAAATTCACGCCGGAATCTGGACGGGCTGAAATCGTATCGCAAGAAACGCGGCGAAGTGTTTTCCCAGCTGCCGCCCCGCGAGCGGGTCGTCGCACGGCAACTGCTCAACAAGTACGAGCACCAGCATGGCGCCCGACTTTCACAGCGGAAACGGGCGTTGCTGAAGGCCTGTGCGGCAAGCAACTCGAGGCGCGTCGGAGACAAATCGTGGTCTCGCTCGATGAGACGGCGGAAGGGGTGGCGCCTTTAAGTTCAAGATCTCTTGCCGCTAGATAAACTGGAAGGATGGAGGAGGCACGCCGATGAAGTTTTGCCGACCCGTCCTAGCGAATCCAGACGCGAAATTCTCGAAGGCACATCGCGATCGAGCAGGCGCAGCGCAACGACCGTCCAGACGATACCCGCGGATCCGAAGGACGATACCCGATCTTTATGCGAGCTCGGCGCAAAAAAGGGGGCTGAACGTCGTTGCAATCGCACCTGGTCTTCGGGCGGGGAATTAACATTGACCTGTCACGCAAAGGAGATAATCATCGATGGCGAGGCAGAAGTTGGTGGTGCAGTCGACGGAGAAACCAGCGGACTATGTGACAAATTCCCAGTAATTATGCGTCTCTTAGCGAGCACGTGAGTTTTGAGTCTACCGCGGTCTACTTCAGAGCGTCCGGCAGCGTGGGTGTCATGTGATGATGTACAGCGAGGGACAATGAACAGCAATAATCCAATTTACGACCGGAACAAGCGCAAGCCATCCACCTTCACCGTGCCGCAAACACCGCAGCCCATGAGGGCCACCACGCAGCAGCAACCCAAGGCCGAGGAGCCGAAGTCGCAGCCGAAGCCACCCGTAAAAATTGACATGTTCCTGAACATGGCGCAGAGGGAATCGGCCAAAGTGGATATTGGGTTGGTAAACGGCAAGGAATACGTGGGGGCAACCATCAAGCACGTCGAACGCTACATGGTGGTGGTCGAGCACGACGGGAGGAAGGTCGGCATCATGAAAACCGCCATCGCGACGGTCGCCAGATAGTTGGCACAGGGAGGCTACTTCGACCACGGCAGCGTGGGCGTCATGGCCGGGAGATTGATAGCAACCGCCAGCCTCATTGCCCTCAAGCAATGACAATGCTGCCGCAGGGTGGGCACACTCTAAAAGAAAGCATCCACCTGAGTTCCGCAATTACCGACGCAAGTATCTTGCCGCGGGGCTGCTGCAATGAGCGACGAGACATATTACACAGTCCTGAACGTTCCCGAGACGGCCTCGCTGACCGAAATCAAAACAGCGTATCGGGGCCTAATCAAACAGGTGCATCCGGATACTCTCTCCAACTTGGCACCTTATTTGAGGCACATAGCCGAGGAGAAAGCGAAAGAAATCACGGAGGCGTACTCTGTGCTTTCAAGTTCGAGTAAGCGCAAGGAGTACGACAGACAGCTTGCTGAATACAGACGGCAAGCAACGCCGCACGGCCCACCTCCACCTCCTACACCAGCTCCTCAGCAACCAATGGTGGCTGGCTTGTGGCGTTGGTTGTCTGAACACCCGATATTCAGTTTAGTGATCCTGGCGTTCTTCGTCTGGTTGATTACAACACTGGTGCCGAGCAAGGGCACCTCTCGACAGGCTCCGGCGGAACCGACTCAACCACCTTCTGTCGTTAAAGAGGTTGCGCCAGCGGAACCGTCGGAACATAAGCCTGTACGGACGCATCCGCCTTCATCGATTGACACTGGTCCTACGAAAGGCATGAGTAGCGGACCCGAACTCAATCGCGGTTCCAGTGACCATCACGACGGGGCAGGCGGCGACTACGGCGGCAGCGCCCGAACGGCAGGCAATCTCGAAGTACTGAGCGATACGCAGGGAGTCGACTTCGGACCCTATCTTTCGCGCGTGCTGCAAGCCGTGCGCATGAACTGGTACAACCTGATTCCTGAGGCTGCGCGGCCACCACTGCTCGAACGCGGAAAGGTGTCGATTGAGTTCGCGATTTTGCCAGACGGCAAAGTTGCGGGCATGAGGATAGCATCTCCGTCGGGCGACGTCACGCTCGACCGCGCCGCATGGGGAGGCATTACCGCCTCGAACCCGTTCGCACCTCTGCCCAGCGAATTTCACGGGCCGTACCTCGCCCTACGCTTCAAGTTTTATTACAACCCTGCCAAGGAGGACATGGGCCCGAGACGGGAATAGTTAGACACCCGATGCGCAGCGACGCCTTCCACCCGACTCGGATACAGCCGAGTAATTTGCTGATTCTAACTATTGCGTTAGTCCTTCTTGCAGCCATTGAATTACCGTTTCGCGTCCATGCTGCAGAATCATGAGTGAAACTAGCGCTTGGGCTGCGGCTTAAGCCTGTCGCATTTCTATCCGATGGCCGGGCAATTCCGGACGTGCTGAACCCTTAGCGAAGCGGCGTCGGGCGCTCATATCGAAACGTAGCGCGAAATTCGGGGGTGTTTTTGGCAATTCCTGGGGTGAGGGCCAACTCTTATGCCACTGTTGTCGCCGCGACAGGCCGATAACTTGAAACAAACAGAGAGGTGAATTGATGTTTGGCGGGAACCCACCGTTGCAGTTATCACGGGCGCGCATTACACGCTGCAGTTCCTGTTTCAACATGAGCTATATTTACTGATTTTCCCACTGGTGCCAATCCTAGCAATCGTGTTGCTTGACTGGCTTCGTCACAGTCGGCGCAGTTGGGGGTACTACACGTTGGCGTACCTAATGGTATTGGCCTTTCACTTGGCTTATATGTTTGTCGTGGTAATGATGATGTTCACCCGCCATCCGCCACCACGTTTCTATAGCCGTTGACAAGATTCCGCGCTAAACATCTGCTCGCTTCATGACAAAGATGGCTTGCCCAAAACCCCCACTGATTGGCACCACTTTTTGCAAATGCCGTGCGGCTCGATTGGGGCTGAATCCACTACGAAGACCCCATTTGCACTAGTGCCCGAGCCGCGCCAGCGTGCTTTCCGGCTCGCCCGACCAATTAGCGAGCTACCATCGCCGCCGAGGAGAATCAGCAGTTCTGGACTGCCGAAAAACTCAATCCTTCAACGCCTCCGACACCGCACGCGCCTGCGCGAGCTTCGACTCCGACCGCGTCCCGTACTTTACTCCCGCACATCTCAAACCTGTTAACCGGGCACTCGCGCTGCTGGGTAGGCGCGATTGAAAGCAAGAGCTGTGAGTACAAGTAGAACGAACGCTAGCACGCTGCCTTCAGGTCCAACCGAGCCACCCGTGAGCCACTTGGAACCATGCATGTTCGTACTAAGAAGGTGTCCGACCGCGACGTTTCCGCTGTCAGGTACACCAAAGATGAAACTCTCGGCATAGTCCCAAGAAAAGTGAAAGCCGATAGGAAACCATAAGTCGGCGGTTCTGCGCAGCATCAGACAGGCAAGCAGTCCAACCGCAAACACGCCGATCAGCCCCAGGATCGCCTCGCCAGAATTTCCCGCATGCGCAAGCCCTAAAATAAGCGAGGTGATAACCGCTGCTGGCCAAAAGCCAATCGAGCGCGTCAAAGTGAACTGCGGGTATCCGCGCACCGCGAATTCTTCGAAGATGCCGGTGAGAATGAACACTAGCGCCCACAACAATCCGAACCGCAGCAACGTTCTAGTTGGTAACTCCGGGCCGACGAAGTCTAAATCACCCAGGCTACGCAAAGTCAGCAACAGCAGAACGAGCGGGACTACGCCCCAAATTGCACCCGGGATGAACTTCCGGAGAAATCCCTTCGCCAATGGAAGACCATAGGTTGCAAAGCTACGTCGCTCAAATCGTCCCATCACGCCCGTAGCTATCATTAATGAAACCAGCAATACGGTTTCACTGATGAGTGAGATGCCGGGCGAAATCATCCCAGTGGGCTGATGAATTCCGAACACGTGAAACAGCCTGATGCTCGCCAAGACGCTGATGACTAGAAGGGCGAGGAATATCAGTACCCTCCAGCCACCTCGGAGCCCTTGTGATCCCAGGAAAATCCATGCCGCTCGATTC
>Ga0126381_100011168_pt1 | contig 10143 bp, 7 predicted proteins | sample PanSoiMetPlot_28_FD_96465 | JGI IMG/M metagenome (GOLD analysis project Ga0126381, IMG submission 96465) | Tropical forest soil microbial communities from Panama - MetaG Plot_28 | ecosystem: Environmental > Terrestrial > Soil > Tropical forest > Bulk soil | place: Panama | collected 2016-02-17 | reverse complement strand
GTTTTGCCTCAGCTCCGATTTCCCAATTCATAACCAGCACCACGGGCGCGGTACTATCCGCCACGGAATTTACCACCAGGATTCTCTGTCCCGTGCCACGTCGTGGGCTCCCGTGAAAATCGATGAAACCGCCAAGTTACGGGATGAACCTGACAATGGTGAGGATCAATCGGTCCCGGTGGCTAGGGCCGGCTTCACTGCGGTTCTTGTAGGGTCGATCTCAAACCTAAAAGCCGTATTCGCCAAGCCACATCGGCCGGAAAAAGCATCTAAAAGCAAGTCAAAATTGCTGTAGATGCAAGTTTAATAGCTGCAGTGAGATCGTGGAAGGAGCGTCTGATACAACATGCGAAAAACACTGCTTTCTCCAACAGACAGCAGCAGCGCCGCCCTGGGGTATGAGAGGCTGGACCTGGCGCAAGCGGCTCGGGTCGAAGTCAGTTCAGAGGCTGAAGGTTACCCCGTAGAGGGGGCGCTGCTGAAGGATGTGCAAGGCGGCTGGCGGGCTAGCGAGCCTGGCATTCAGACCATTCGCCTGCTTTTCGATCACCCGCAGACAATTCGGGTGGTTCGGCTGGTTTTCAAAGAAAACGAGTTTGCCCGGACTCAGGAGTTCGTGCTGCGATGGCTGCCGCAGGGGACATCGGCCTGGAAAGATGTCGTCCGACAACAGTGGAACTTCAGTCCACCGACCACCGAGATCGAATGCGAAGAATACAATGTAGACCTTCCGTCAGCCGCCGGGCTTGAGCTGAGCGTTCGCCCTGACATCAGCGGAGGAGAGACTCGGGCTTCACTGGAGAGTCTACAGTTGTGGGTACGTCCATAAATCAAACCATATGCCTCGCCACGGCGGCAGGAGACTCTGTTTGGCACACACTGTGGCCACAGTGTAGTCGGAATCTGATCGCCACGTGGAATCCGTCGCACCTATCGCGATTCCCGATTTAGGCACCACGAATCGCGGCAACGTCGGCAGGGAAAGGATAAGGTGTACGCAGAACCCTCGGATGCCCCTACTCTTATCTCTTTTTCTTCTTAGCTGCTCCGGCTGATGGCTCGCCCATCTGTCCCGTCACACTAGCCAGCACCTTTTGAAACGCCTGTTCTGGCGTCATTTCCTTTTTGCCGGTCTTGTTGTGGCGGTACTTGTGCTCCGAATTGCAAGTGCGGCAAACCACCTTCACTACGTCGTCGCCTCTCATCGCCACAATGGCGTGGTCCGTGGTCCTCTTGCAACGTGAGCAGTGGTCGTCGATCATGTCGCCTAGTCGCATGGAAATGCCCTCGATAGCAAGCTAAAAGCGCACTTTATGGAAACCGGAGTGTAGCACAATGGCGATTTGAACACCCTTATTGCCCACAGACTCGAACGTGCCGCTGTTTGAGGCACACAACATCGGCGAGCGGGAGAGATTGTCGCCACCGGGCTGCCAACCGTTTACAAGTGATAATCGTTTGCCCAATCCGACTTTGTCCTCAAGAAAGCGCGGATAGATTATCCAACCTGATCTCCTTGGACCTTTCTAATTGAAGTTCCTACGAGCAATTTCAAGGGTAAACCAAAATGTTCATAAGCTAACCAAGTCACGAGCGGTGGGCTTGATTGACGGAACCAGGAAGCCAATTCCGCTGTGTCTTGCTAACTGAATTGCCGTGGAACTCTTGGGTGGTTCTCGCGCTGGGACGCCAAGCGGAGAGCAGCTATCTTGCTGTTTTGAAACTCCGCATGTGATCTCAGCACGATTGTACGGAAACTGTTTTCCGCAGTTGAGGCACACTTCATAAGTCCAACCCGACTGTTTTACGTTTCGATGTGTTTTCGGCCGAAAAGACGGGCATCGATCGACCACGCTCCCGGGCCAATCATTGCGACAGTGCCGCCGAACGTCGCCAGGACAATCGGAATCCAGGGGTTACTGACGTTGGTCATGGCAACCCACAGTTCGATTCCCGCGATTAGCGTTCCCACGACTGGGGTCCAGAGGCCAACAAGGAGGAGTATGCCGGCGCAGGCGCCGACGATCTGTGGGACCATCGAAGGGGAAAAGGACGTGCCTGTAAGTTCAATGATCCCGAAGCGAATCAATAAAATAGACGTTAGAATGCGCTGAAGCAGAAGACCCATCCCGGGCCACCCGCTGGCGAAGGTCGAAAACAGTCGTTGCAAAACTTCCTCCGATCAGATCGTAAGAAAAATGCAACGGGATCGAAACGCCTCAAAGTCGGGTGCGCCAATCCTACTTTTGGGGGAGATCAAGTTCGATGATGCCGCGCTTCAGGCCTATAGTCACGGCATGCGCACGGTCATTGGCTCCTAACTTGGACAGTATGTTTGTCACGTGGCTCTTCACAGTTGCTTCACCGATGGAGAGTTGATCGGCGATCAATTTATTTGAATTGCCGGCCGCAATTAACCGTAGTACGTCAATTTCGCGCTGGGTCAATGTGTCATCAGCGGCGTGATCTGCTAGCTGCGCGGCAATTTCTGGTGGAATTCGTTTTTGTCCCGCATGGACAGCACGGATCGCATCAAGCAGTTCCCTGTGTACGTGTCCTTTGAGTATGTAGCCCCTGGCTCCTGCCTTAAGAGCCCGCAATACTTGTGTGTCGCCACTGTATGTCGTCAGAACGATGATCCGAGCGTCGGGAAACTCCCTACGGATGGCGTTAATAGCATCGATTCCGTCCACGCTAGGCATCTGAAGATCCATCAAGGTCACATCCGGCTGGTGCGCTCGGAACGCATCGATAGCCTCTTTGCCATTCGATGCTTCGGCGACCAATTTCAGGTCAGGTTCAGCGTTCACCAATGACGCAATGCCCTTCCGCAAAAGGGGGTGATCATCGACGGTGAGGATTCGAATTAGACTGTGCATAATTTCGGACTTTGCGAATTAATCTTGATCCGATACCGTCACGCGAAATCTCGTAAGCGACAGAGGCCGGTACCGTTAGCTCAACCTCAGTACCGATGCCAGCCTCACTCCAAACGTCCAGTTGGGCTCCGATTCGCTCGGCGCGTTCCCGCGCGCCTCGCAATCCCCAGTGTCCGGCGATTCCGCCATCCTTCAATACCTTGGGATCAATACCTCTGCCATTATCACGAATTCGAACACGAAGTAGTTGGTTATCGTAACGGATCTCGGCTTCAATCCGAGTCGCTTGTGCGTGACGAAAAGCATTCCTGAGGAGTTCGGTGGTAATCCGGCACACCTCATTATGGGCAGTCGGAGACAAGCTTTGCCGTTCGCCTTCCTCGATCAAGTCGAATGCCGGAGGCGCGTGGTTCGACGTTTCAGCAGTCGAAAACTCCTTGCTGGAGGACACGAGCAACCCTGCGAGATTCCCCTTTGCAATTGGTTCTAAACGTAAGCCCTGAATCGCATCGCGGCTCGCGGCCAGCGCCTTTTCGGTCTCATTGATCGCTTCGTCGAGCGATCGCATGGCCTCATCAGGTCGTCGAGGCAGCAGGTTCCGAACCGCCTGAAATTGGAACATCAGTCCATGCAGAGTTTGCAGCAGAGTGTCGTGCAGTTCTCGCGCGATACGTGTCCGCTCTGCAAGCCTTTCCTCAAAACCAACCTTGAGCAATTGAGTCAGCTGACGCATCCGCAGGCGGTACACGAGCAACGTCGCCAGTCCGGCGCAAACCACACAGCCTAACCGAAACCACCAGGTCTGCCAAACGGTGGGCTCAACTTCGAACCCGACCGTAGCCTCAGAACCGTTCCACAAACCATCGCTGTTACTGGCCATGACACGGAATCGGTACCTCCCTGCGCTCAAATTGTTATAAGTGGCTTCCCGGCTCGTCCCCCCTTCACTCCATGCATGGTCAAATCCGTCCAAACGGTAACGATAGCGCACTCGCTCAGAATTGCTGAGACTCAATCCCACGTAGCGAAATGTCGTCCTCCGCGTGCCAGGTGGAAAGTGAATGGGGCCTCCGAGGTCCAACGCCGTGCCGTCGCCTACAACGCCCTCAATGTGCACCAGAGCCGGAGCAGAAGTAGCTGCTGCCCGTGCCGGATTCACCACCGAGAGACCACGGTTGGTGGAAAACCAAATACGTCCCCGCGAATCCGTGACAACCGACTGGTACCGCTTTACGCCTTCAGTACCTAACAAACCGTCGGCCGGCCCATACTCCCGAACGTCTGTCTCAGTCAAAGCGTCCTCGATCAAGCTATTGCGTTTCACTTGGAGTATGTGATTGGCAGTGGCAACCCACAATATCCCATCTCTGTCTTCCGCCATTCCGAATACCGCTTCACCCAGCGACTCGGGTACCCTGCGCAGTACATGGATGTGGTCCGCATTCAGAAAGGCCAGACCGTTGGCAGTGCCAATCCAAAGTATTCCCGACGAATCTGGCAGGAGACAGCTCACATCTTGGGAGGACAACCCATCATGAACTGAGTAGGTTCGCCAGCCGTTTTTCGTTAGCCCAGTGAGGCCATTCGGCGTGCCAAACCACATCGTTCCGTCGGCACCCTCAGCAATCGAACTTACCCTGTTGGATGCCAGTCCATTCGTTGTAGTGTACGTCTTGAAGTGGCTGCCTTTGAATTCGCTCACTCCGCCGCTAAGCGTCGCGGACCATACCGAGCCATCTCGATTCTGATGCACTGCATATACACCATTCTGTGGAAGCCCATCTGATTGGGTGTACGTCCTCGTGATGATCGAGCCATTGACATCGCTCAGGTGGGTTAATCCGCCCCACTGCCGTCCCACCCACAATTCGTTCTTCCCGCTACTGCTGATCGAATAGACGATATCTTGGTCAAGTCCGGCGGCCGCGACCACTCCACTCTTTTCCCCTTTCCGCCAGCGCAAACCTCCCTCACTGGGCGCGAACCATGTCTTGTCCTCCGGGTCGACATACAATGCTCCCATGCTTTGCGACTTCAGACCCGCGGCCGAATAGGTGACAAACGCACTGTCACGCAGCCGCTCCAACCCTCGTGCACTGCCAATCCATAGGTTTCCTTCGCGATCTTCGAACAGCGCCATCACCGCCTCACCTCTCCGAGGGCTGGATCGGTCGACCGAGACTCCATCACCGTTCACCCGGATTAGTCCGCCGGCCGTGCCCAGCCAGATGTTCGAATCATGATCGCGGATCATTGAAAGAACTTGAATGTGACGCAGAGAGGAAGAAACTCCTATCGAAGTAACTTCTGCACCGTTCCACCGCACAATGCCTGTATCCGTCCCGACCCACAGCTCTCGGTTTTCCAGTGCCAGTAAGCAGTTGATCCTACTGTTGGACTGTCCCTTCCCAGCGGCAAAAACCCTTCCTTCGCTCATATAGAAGAGACCTTTATCCCGCGTACCAAGCCATACCTTGCCATCGGTAGTTTCAGCCATTGAAACGACCACAGAGTTTGGTTCCGCAAAGCGGTGAGGCGCGAGTTGCGTGGCCCAACTGAGACGGGTGGAGCGATTGTCGGTTTCCGTCGTTACGGGGGCTTTAGAGGGTGCTCGGTCGGGCGAAGAAGTGAGACTTTCAAATCTTTCGGCACGATTTGTGAGAATGCCCTGGGTAAGAGATGAGAACAGGACTGTACCGTCCCCGCGTCTGCCGACTGAAGTGATCCCGAATTCTGCTTCCTCGCGGCCCAGTTCAAATTTTCCATCGTAGTACCGCAAAATCTTGGTGCTTTGTAAAAGGATCCACAAATTGCCGTGAGCGTCCGTCATCAGGGCCTGAACCGCACCGATCGGAAAAGTAGCGGGACTCGCCTGTTGGTAAAGGCGAAACGTCAGCCCGTCGAAGCGAATCAGACCTTTCTCTGTTCCGATCCACAGATAGCCGTCCGGGGTTTGGGCGAAGGAGGTTACGGACCCACCGGTGAATCCCTGTTCGACTCCCCAGTGGTCGCGGATATACTGCGAGAGCATTCGGTTCGGATCGATGGCGTAGGCCGGTTGAGCAAGACACACTGCCGCAAGTGCGGCCATCACGCTCTTAAGGAGCCGATGCCCTTCTCGAAGCCCATCAAGGGAGGTACTCAAATTTCTCAATAACAACTTCTTGCTCTTTTTGCAAAGGACTCTTGTCGCTGGCGACAACGTAGAACAAGAGTACGAGCACTTCCTGGCCCCTCGATGGTACTCCCGACGTGAAGACGTGTTCAGAAACTACAGGTGCTCCAGAATGCAAGGAAGATCCCCGAACGGTTTTGAAGCTCACACGTCCAGATTCCCACTGCATCGAATGAGTTAAGGTACCAGGAGGCGCCGTAAACGGAGCAACATTGCCAGGAACATAGAAAGGCTGAACGACAAACTGCGCGTTGTTCTTATTGGTGGCGTCGCCTAATCGGCCAACCTCAACATCCATTTCGCGGTAGTGTTGGTCTCCTCCCTCCTCGTCGAAAGTGCTCATACTTAGAACCGCGGCGGGCTCCAAATGACGAGTGTCCCTCACCACCACGATGTAGGTTCCGTACCCGAGACTTTGTGTAAGCGCCAAGTCAGCGCACGACCACCTGCCCGTTTTTTTCTTTATCCGTAGATGCAGAGCTCCGCTCGCGTCCGTCCAGGCGTTATCACCATCGTACAAGTTGTTCAATCCTCCCCAATCGCTCGCAATCGTGCGAACTCTCCATTCGTATCCGCTGAATTGAAGCGGCTTTGTGGGCGCGAGTTGCGGGGAGCCCACGCCCTTGACAATGGTTAGCGATATGACAGAACCACCTTGAGTAGGGGCTACATCCAGGGTCGGTGCCGGCCGATACCCCGGCTCCACCAAGAGGGCGGCATACTCAAACCCTAGGTGGGTAGAGGTGCTCCAGGTCGAGTCCGCTTGAATGGGAATGAGAGCTTGGTCAGGCCACGGCTGGACCCACCATGGTCCGCTGTGGGCATACACAACAATTTGCTCCCCAGGGCGGTATCCCTTGACCCGCCCAGAAATAGTTTCAACTCTTTCTCTCCCGCCCTGGGCTGCTGGCGGAATCTTCGTGAATTCGATTAACGGTCCTTGTTTACCCTTTTGGGATTGACAGCCACCTAGGAGAATGCAGGAGAAGAACAACGCAAGACTGCTTCGGATGGCAACCGTGGCCGCCTTCCTCCGGATGAGCCGATGAAGATAGCCTTGCTCGCAGCCGGGGAAAGCAAAGCGCGACAAAGCCATTGTCGGCAGAGGAGTGTCTTCCAACGACACAATCCGGATGGGGCCAGCTTCAGCACTCATGAGTTCCCGCCTCAGCTTTTCCGGGACAACTTCTCAGCCAACCACGAGCGGCCGTTGAGGGGTGATGTCTCGTACGCTCACGAGGCAGGAATCCGCAGCTGGGCCATCGTGCCGGAATTGTACTCGCTCCACACCGCGAGGTTGCCAGCAAACAATCCGTGCGCGTTCGCGGCTTGCCACCCAAACCGCAGTGTCCTGGGTGGCCGCCCTCACTCAGAAGCGTGGGCTCAATGCCCTTTCTCTCATCCCGGATCGCCGAACGAAACTGCCGTTCGTCATAGCGGAGCTCCACTTCGATCCGCTTTGCCTGTGAGCGTTTGAAGGCATTGAAGGCTCATCATACTCTTAAACTTGGCCCACCTCTCATATCGACCTTTGTCCAGATTGGAGTGATCTGGGGATGACATTCTTCACGTCAACACGTGGGCGTGGGAGCCCAAGACTGGCAAGGTTTCCCACCAGGGCAGTGCTCTGAAACTGCTACCCTTCACACGCCACGCCCGTCGTGAACAGCAAATCGTGGAATTGATCGTATCAGCCTTTTGAATAAGCAGGTCGGCCTCGAGATCGGCAGCACCGAGATCACCGGTTTAAGGCGCACCGTGGGCAGGTCATGCAGAAGATGAAGGCGAATTCTCTAGCTGAACTAATAAGTATGGCCGCCAAGCTCGCGTGCGCGCGTCAGGCAATTCCATCGGCGTGAAAACAGCATCGTCCTAGCTCAGTCAACCAATACCATCGTCCAATTGTCTCGCACAAGAGTTGATGGCCTAATGAAAACGTGTGACTTTCGATTGATTATGTAACACACGCTCAATTCAGGGTCTAACAAAAAAATCTAAGGAGAAGTGGTTATGAACAACTTACGAAAAGAGACCGACAGCCTCGGCGTGGTCGAGGTACCTGCGGACAAGCTCTGGGGCGCACAAACCCAGCGCTCGCTCGAACACTTCAGCATTGGCAAAGATCTGATTCCCCGCGAAATGATCACGGCCTATGCGATTTTGAAGAAAGGCGCCGCCAATGCAAACTTTTCCGGCAAGCGCCTCGATCAGAAGCGCCACGATCTGATTGTGCAAGTTTGCGACGAAATCCTCGCCGGCCAGCATCACGACATGTTCCCCCTCCACGTGTGGATGACCGGCAGCGGCACCCAGTTCAATATGAATGTTAACGAAGTGATCTCTAACCGCTGCAGCCAGATCGCTGGCACGCCACTCGGAAGCAAGACGCCGGTTCATCCCAACGATCATGTCAACATGTCCCAGTCGTCAAACGACTCCTTCCCATCAGCCATGAACATCGCAGCAGCGGTCAATGTGAAGCAGCGGCTGATCCCGGCTGTGACGCAACTCCGTGATGCGATCGCCGCGAAGGTGAAAGAGTGGAACGACATCGTCAAGATCGGGCGCACACACATGCAAGACGCCACACCGCTCACTCTTGGGCAAGAGTGGTCCGGTTATGAAGGTGTGCTAATAGACGATCTTGATCGGATCGAAGATGGGCTGAAGGGTGTCTATCGTCTCGCTCTCGGCGGTACGGCGGTCGGAACTGGCCTCAATTCAGCGCCCGGCTTCGCCGAGGCCGTTGCAGCCGAGATCGCTAAGCTCACCGGCCTGCCTTTCGTTACTGCGCCAAACAAATTCACCGTGCAGGGCGCTCACGACGCGCAGGTACAGCTTTCTGGCACACTGCGCACACTAGCGGTCTCACTCTACAAGATCGCTAACGACGTCCGCCTCATGTCCTGCGGCCCACGAGCAGGATTCGCGGAGCTGACGATTCCAGAAAACGAACCTGGCTCCTCGATCATGCCCGGTAAGGTAAACCCCACCCAGGCCGAAGCCCTAGCGATGGTTGCTGTCCAGGTGCTGGCGAACGACACAGCGGTGGGCTTTGGTGGCGCCGGCGGTTACCTCGAAATGAACGTTTACAAGCCCCTGATTATCTTCAATGTGACCCACTCCATCACGATCATGACCGATTCATGCACGAACTTCCGGAAATTCCTGGTGGAAGGAACCAAGCCCAATCTGAAGAAGATCAACCAATATGTTGAAGAGTCGCTAATGCTGGTGACGGCGCTTTCGCCGGTGATCGGCTACGACAAGGCTTCCAAGATTGCACACTATGCGAATGACAACGACCTCACGCTCAAAGCTGCAGCGCTAAAGCTCGGCTTCGTGACGGAAGCTGAATTTGATAGCGTTGTCGATCCAAAGAAAATGGTCCGACCCTATGTAGCGTTGCCCGCCGTCGCTGCCTAAGGCGGTCCTTTTGACCATCGATACGCCCACGGCTGGGGCCGGCGTGAGTTTCAGGCCGGCTCCATTTCAACCGTGTGGTGGGAGGGTTCCGATGACTCCAGCATTGGTTAAACCGCAGACATTAGGAGTCAGCATGACGCGGGAGGAGCGCTCGAATCTAATCCTCGCGTTTGCTCGAGTCTTGTATATCAACGGCGAATCCACGCATCAGACTTTGGGCGTCGCCGAACGCTTGAGCACCTGTCTGGGACTTCGCGCCACCATCTTCCCGTACTGGGGAGAGCTGGAAGTTCAAACCGAGGACACCGACGGCAAACTCGTTTCGACAGTTGAGGCCGCTCCTTGTGGCGTGGACATGGATCGCGTGGCTTCGACTTCGCGGACTGTTGAGGAGTTGTGTAACGGTCAGCTGGCTCCGGCCAAGGCAATGGAAGCAATCAGGATAATCTCAGAGGCGCCACCCGCGCCGACGTGGCTGTTTACTCTAGCAGCGGCAGTGGGCGCTGTGGCTTTAGCGGTGATCTTCGGCATCCGACACTTGTCCGCCGCGGCGCTCATATTCGGGAGCGCGGCGGCCGGTGCCGTTCTGCGCCGCACGTTGGCCGGTTACAGCACAAATATCTTTCTACAACCATTCAGCGCGGCGTTGGTCGCCGGCATAAT
>Ga0126381_100011166_pt1 | contig 10144 bp, 8 predicted proteins | sample PanSoiMetPlot_28_FD_96465 | JGI IMG/M metagenome (GOLD analysis project Ga0126381, IMG submission 96465) | Tropical forest soil microbial communities from Panama - MetaG Plot_28 | ecosystem: Environmental > Terrestrial > Soil > Tropical forest > Bulk soil | place: Panama | collected 2016-02-17 | reverse complement strand
TTGCTCAAGCCGCGGATCACGTGGCTGACTCTCGGCGCCAGAAAGCTGCGCGCTGCCCTGCTGCTGCCGTCGTGGTACCAGCCGGGAACGCGGCTCCCCGTGCTGCTGAGCCCGTACGGCGGCCCGGCCATGCAGCGGGTGGTCCGCGTCCGCTACGCGGCGTTCTGCGAGGACCAGTGGTTCGCCGAGCAAGGCTTCGCCATCCTGGTCACGGACGGGCGCGGCACGCCCGGCCGCGGACCGGAATGGTCGAAGTCCGTGTTCGGTGATACGTTCTCCGCGCCGCTGGACGATCAGGTGGACGCGCTCGACGCGATCTCCGGGCAGTTCCCTGACCTGGACCTGGGGCGGGTCGGGATCCGCGGCTGGTCCTACGGCGGGGCACTCGCGGCCATCGCCGTGATCCGCCGCCCCGACGTGTTCCACGCGGCCGTCTCGGGGGCCGCGCCGCACGATCAGCGGCTCTACGACACGCACTGGCGGGAGCGATTTCTTGGCCTGCCACAACAGAACCCGGAAGGATACGACCGGTCGTCCACCATAACCGAGGCCGCCAGCCTGACCAGGCCGCTGCTGATGATTCACGGGCTGGCCGACGACAACGTGGTGGTGGCGCACACGCTCCGGATGTCGGCTGCGCTGCTCGCGGCCGGCCGGCCGCACCAGGTCCTGCCGCTGTCCGGCACCACCCACATGCCGACTGACACCGACAGCCAGTTGCTGCGGCACGAGCTCGCGTTCCTCGCCGACTCACTCGGCGTCGCGAGCGGAGCATGAACTACCCGGCTGCGCCGGGAAGGGCGAGCTGACATCGCCATCTGCTGGCTTGAAGACCAGATCACCGGCGACCCGGGACGTGCCCTGTCCACCGCTCACCAGAACCGGGCGGGAGCCGGCAACTCCGAAAGCTGCGAGTACCGCAGGAGGCGGGATTGGCAGTGCCATCGGGGCTGAACGCTACCCCTGGTAGGCGACCGTGATGTAGTCGCCAGTTAAGAGTTGGCAGGTACCCCCGGCGCGAAGATTTTCTGGCATCGTGGCATGCGGGGTGTCGATTTCGGCGGTGGCCACTTCGTAGCGGGAATGAGGGTCGGCCAGAGACCGGCCCCGGATGACAAACGGGAGTGTTCGTAATGACGCAATACCTGCTCGCCCTCTACAAGGCCGATGACGAGGTCATTCCCGCGGAAAGAAGCCGCCAGGTGTGGGCCGGGGTAAACGCGCTGGGCGACAAACTGACCGACGCCGGTGCGTTCGTGTTCAAGAGCGGCCTGCGCGGTGGCGCGGAGGCGGCGACCGTGGTGCGCCAGTCCGGTGATGACTTCCTGATTACTGACGGGCCGTACACCGAGACCAAGGAACACCTCGCCGGGTTCTGGATCATCGACGTCGCCGACCTGGACGCGGCCCTTGAGTGGGCCAGGCTCGCCGCGGTCGCGGAACAGCGGCCGATCGAGGTCCGTCCGTTCTTTGAAGGGGACCTCGACGACGCGATCCGGGAAAACGCGTCCGACACGCGGTGACCGCATCCGCGCGGCGACCATAGGCTCTCGTGCCGTGACTGTCGAGGCCGTCTTCCGCCGCGAGTACGGCCGCTGCGTCGCCACCCTGATCCGCTTCCTCGGCGATATCGATGCCGCCGAGGAAGCGGTACAGGACGCGTTCACCGTGGCGGTCGCCAGGTGGCCAGCGGACGGCCAGCCGCCCAATCCAGGCGCCTGGATCGTCACGACCGCCCGCAACCGGGCTATCGACAGACTGCGCCGCGAGTCGGTCCGCGACGAGCGGCACGTACAGGCTCATCACTTGTACGGCGCCGACACTCCGCCTGAGGAGGAGACCGTGCCGGACGACCGGCTTCGGCTGATCTTCACCTGCTGCCATCCGGCGCTGAATCAGGCCGCTCAGGTCGCGCTGACCCTCCGGCTGCTCGGCGGGCTTGAAACGCCGGAGATCGCGCGGGCGTTCCTTGTGCCGGAAGCGACGATGGCCCAGCGGATCGTCCGGGCCAAGCGCAAGATCAGGAACGCCGGAATCCCCTATCGAGTGCCGAAGGAAGCCGAGCTCCCCGGTCGCCTCGCGCCTGTCCTCGCGGTCGTCTACCTGATCTTCAACGAAGGCTACGCGGCGACCGCCGGCTCGCTGCTGCGGCTCGACCTGTGCGCGGAGGCGATCAGGCTCGCCCGCGTGCTCGCCGAGCTGATGCCTGACGAACCGGAGGCGCACGGGCTGCTGGCGCTGCTCTTGCTGCTGCACGCCCGCCGCGCCGCCCGCGTCAGCGCCGACGGGTCGCTGACCCGCCTGGCCGAACAGGACCGGCGGCTGTGGGACCGGGACCTGATCACCGAAGGCCAGGCCATCACGCGCGCGTGCGTTCAGCGCGACCGCCCAGGCCCGTACCAGCTTCAGGCCGCCATCAACGCCGTTCACTCGATCGCGCCCAGTTTTGACCGCACCGACTGGCACGCCATCCTGACGCTCTATGACCAGTTGTACGCGCTCACTCCGACGCCGGTCGTCGCGCTCAACCGGGCCGTCGCGCTCGCCGAAGTCCGCGGCCCAGGAGCCGGCCTGGCGGCAGTGGACGACCTGCGTTCTTCGGGCCTGGACAGCTACTACTTGTTCCACGCGACACGCGCCGACCTGCTTCGACGCCTCGGCCGCGCCAAGGAAGCCGCAGCAGCCTACGCTGCCGCCCGTTCTCTCACCGCCAACCCCGTCGAGCGGGCCTTCCTCGACACGCAGCGAGCAGGCAGCATCCGGACGGGGGAGGTGTAAGGCGGTCAAGCCGACTTGCCCGCGAGCACATTGCGAAGCTCGCGGCGCGAGCGGATCGCGAGTTTGCGGAAGATGTGCTCCATGTGGGTCTCGACCGTGCTAACCGAGATGAACAGCGCGCTGGCGATCTCCAGGTTCGTGGCCCCATCGGCTGCCAGCGCGGCCACACGCTCCTCCTGCGCCGTCAGCGTTCGCGGATCGGCCTGCTGGCGGCGCATGCGGCCACCAGCCACCCGCAGTTCCGCTCGCGCCTGGCCTGCCAGCCACTGCGCCCCCGCCGCTTCGCTGATCGCGACGGCCTTGGCCAGCAGCGGCCTGGCACGCTGAACCTGCCCGGACCTCCGCAGGAACCTGCCGAATTCCAGCACGGTCTGCAAATGTTCTAGGGGCAGGTCCACGTCTTCATGGATGGCCATGGCGGTCTGGAAGAGACGATCCGCCTGCTCGTGCGCGCCAGCTGCCTCGGCTATGAGCGCACGGGAATGGACGATGGCGATACGCGGCCACCGGCACGGCAGCGTCGTAGCGCACTCTTCCAGCCAGCGGACCACGCGCTCGGCGTCGGCAACTCGGCCGGACTGGACGTAGGCGGCGACAGCGTGTCGTGCCCACTGGACCTCGCATGGCTCGCGCAGCCCCACCCTGATCGACGTCGTCTCTATCTGCTCATACAGAGCGCAAGCGTCGGCGAGGCGTCCTTCGACCAGGCAACGCCAGGCCCGCCCGTAGGCGAGGTGCAGCGAGGGCTGCCAGGCACCAAGCGCTGTGATAATGGCCTCTGCCCGTCTGGCCGATTCCTCGCTCTCTTCCAGCCGGCCGGTCAGCAGGCACAGGTTCGCGCGGTCGACCGCGCTGTACGGGGCAACCAGCGGCACCATGTCGGCGAGCTTCGCGCACCGCTCAACGAATGCCGCGGCCTCGATGAGCCGCAGCCTGCGCAACAGGGTCCCGAAGCAGCCGAACAACGCCACGGCTTCCTCGTCGACGCTTCCAAGCCGCTCGGTGATCCTCAGCCTGACCCGGTAATAATGCTCAGACTCGGCCAGGCGATCGGTGATCTTGGCCAGAGTGGCGTAGCTGATGATGGCCCCGCCACTGGCCAGGAGAGCGTGGTCCGATGCGGTGGCGGAGGCGGCCTCGGCGGCCTTGGCCGCCGCCTGCGCACCCTCGATTCCGCTCGGATCGCCGGTGTCCAGGGCCATCAACGCCCAGCCGACCTCGATGCTCAAGCCGATCGCCGGGTCACAGGCGCGTGAGATCGCCCTGGCACGCTCCAGCACAGGCAGCGTCGCGGGCGGGCCGGCCAAGAACAAGGCCGCCCGGCTGTAGGACAGCAGGGTTTCGGCGGCGAAGTCGGGCTCGACGGTCTTGGTGAGGGCGACACACTCGTCGACTCGCCGCGCTGCGGCTTCGAATGCCCCAAGGTATACGTGCGCTCTGGCCAGCGCTTGCAAGGTCCTGGCCCTGAGCAGCATCGGTACCCCGGCCAGATCGAGGATCCGCTCGCAGAGGCCCACGGCGTCCGCCGGGCGACCGCCGGATGCCAGGGCGGTGGCGAGATCGCACAACAACTCCGGGCCCGCCCGGTCGCCGGCCAGCGCGGCGGCGGACTCCAAGATGCTGACCGCACTCGCGAACGCGCCCTTGCTGCGCGCGGCTTTGGCGACGCGCTGCAGGACCATAACGGCCCTCTGATCGCCGGCCAGGTCGGCTTGGATGGCGTGCTCGACTGCCTCGTCCTCCAGTCCGCAGTCGACGAGCAGCGAGAACGCGCGGGCGTGGTATCTCGCTCGCATCGAGCCGCCCAGATCGTCGTAGAGCGCCTGACGGAAGAGCGGGTGCACGAACTCGACCCAGCCCGGTCTGCTCGGCCGCACCAGTCCGCTCCGCTCCAGTGCGTCGAGCCCGTGATCCGCTTCGCTCTCGGGCAAGTCCGCGACACGCCCGACCAGGTCAGGCCGGAAGTGTGCGCCCAGTACCGCGCCTGCGCGTGCGCAGGCCAGGCCGGCGCTCGGAAGCCCGGCGAATCGGGCGAGCAGCAACTGGCCGGATAGCTCGGACCGCCGGCCGTCCACAGGCCGGGGGAGTTCCTCACCCCGCGCGATGGCCATGGCGACCTGCTGCAGCAGCAAGGGGTTGCCTGCGCAGATGTCGGCGGCCCGGTCAACCTCGGCATCGCTTAGCTTCCGGCCGACCTGGTCGGCCAGCAAGGTGGCGGTGCCTTGCCTGGTCAGCGGCTGCAGCCGCTCAATCACCGCGTAGCCATCACCGGCGAGTGCCTCGGCGACCTGCGTGGCCGACGTCGGCCACGGGCGCAGCGTGGCGATCACGGCCACTGGCAGCGAGGAAAGTCGGCGGCACAGGAACGAGAGCAGCGCGAGCGAGTCGGCGTCGGCCCAGTGCAGGTCGTCGAGGGCGAGCAGAAGAGGTCCGGAAGCAGCCGACTCAAGCCAGCGCCGCACCGCGTAGAAGGTGGCCGCCCGACGGTCAGGCGCTGACGGCTGCTCGCCCCCGCCGGTCAGCGGATCTGGGCCACCAAGGCCGCCAAGCGTGTGGGCGAGCAAACCGAAAGGCAGCACAGCCTCCATGGCCTCACCCTGGCCATGCCCGGTCGAGAACCCGGCCTCGCTGGCCCGCTCGCATGCGCTCTGCAACGCGGCGGTCTTGCCGAGCCCGGCCTCGGCCAGCACGAACAGGGTGCACGCCTGCCCTTCGCGCGCTCGGTCGAGTACTCGAGCGGCGGCGTGGAGCACGTCATCTCGCTCCAGCAGGCGGTTCATTGCGACCTCCGGGTAGCCGCGGGCGACCGTGGGCGACCGTGCCCGCACCCAGTGTGCCGCCGAGGAACCTGCCCGGCTAGGGCGCGACGATCATTAGGTATCGGGGATTGTCCCTGACGTTCCGCGCCGCGCTCGGCGATTCGATTGATCCAGCCCGCAACAGCGCGGAAGGTCGGCCGTGACTTCTAATCAGCCTCAGGGCGCCAGCGAGCCTGGGTCAACTTCATCGCTCCGCCTGGTGCTTGAACTGGTGCAGGACGACGGCGCGACGGCGAGCGGCACGGTGGGCCCGGTCGACGGGTCAGAAACGATCCGCTTCCACGGATGGATCGGCCTCATGAGCGCGGTCAACAGCCTGCGCGCGCGATCCGGCCGCCCCCCGCGCTCGCAAGAGGACGGGCCGCGGGACCGGCATCCGGCCTGAGCTTGAAATGCAGCACATTGCGTCAATCCAACTTGCGGCATGACGCGACGTCGGCATATCGTGCCGATATATCTACTCGATATATCGGGCCGATGATTTGCCGTGGCCCGGCTGATGCGGGAGCTGCGATGAGGCGGATCGACTACGACACGGAGCAGTACCAGGACTACGCGCGTGGCCGTGCGCTCACCGAGCAGCAGCTACAGGCGTGGATCAGCGCCTTCGAAGCCGTGCTGCCCGAGCGGCGTCCGCTGGCGGGGCTGGACATCGGCTCAGGGACCGGCAGGTTCACCCCGGCGCTGGCGCGAGCGTTCGGGCCGGTCACCGGCGTCGAGCCGTCGGTCCGCATGCGCGAGATAGCGCAGGCGCAGTCGCCGCCTCCCGGTGTGCGCTATCTGGCAGGCTCCGCCGAGGACATGCCAGTGCCGTCCGATAGCGCTGACTACGCTCTGATGTTCTTGTCCTGGCACCACGTACAGGACAAGCCTCGGGCAGCCAGCGAGCTGGCCAGGGTGCTCAAGCCCGCCGGGCGGCTGCTCTTGCGCGCGAATTTCCGCGACCACCACCCCAGGCCGTGGTGGCTGGAGCATTTCCCCCGCGGGTTCGAAGTGGATGCCTCGCTGTTTCAGCCGCTACACGAGGTCATCGCGATGTTCACCTCGTCCGGCTGGCGCGTCGTCAGCTTTAGCACGGTCACCGAGCCGCCCTACGGCACCCGCGGTGACATGCTCGAACGGCTGCGCCTGCGCACCCTTTCGTTCTTCGCGCAACTCAGTCCCGACGAGCTTGAGGCCGGCTTCCGCCGCCTTGAGCAGGCTGTTGCCGCAGATCCCGGCGCGCCAGCGCCTGTGCTATCCGAGCCGCTGCTCACGCTCGAACGGCCCTAGAACGCCAGCGGCCTCCGGTGGTCTGGGTGGTCAGCTCGGCGTCGCAGGGTTGGCGGAGGCATTGAGGGCGGCGGTGACCTGCTCCTCGGTGGCCGGCTTGCGCAGGCCGATGCTGGCGAGCGGTCCCTGGCCGGCCTCAAGCTCAAGCAGGGCCAGCAGGAGGTGCTCGGTGCCAACGTAGTTGTGGCCCAGCCGGAGAGCCTCCTGGAAGGTCAGTTCGAGCGCCTGCTTGGCCTGGGCGTCGTAGGGGATCAGGGCCGGCGGCGCCTGTTCACCGGGAGGCGGCAAGGTGGCGGCTACTGCCTCGCGGACGCTGTCAAGCGCCACGTGCTGCGCCGTGATGGCCTGCGCGGCGAGCCCGTATGGCTCGGTGAGCAAGCCAAGCACCAGGTGCGGTGGCGCGATTTCTGCGCTGCCCGCGGCGCGCGCCGCCTCCTGCGCGGCCATCACGACGTTGCGCGCGCGCGGGGTGAAACGGCTGAATCCGTGGCTGGCATCGAGCGCAGGCGCCTGCTCCTTGCCGACGAAGCGCTTTTGCGCCGCTTGCTTGGTAACGCCCATGCACCTGCCGATCTCCGTCCACGACGCGCCGGAGCGACGGGCCTGATCGACAAAGTGACCGATGAGGTGGTCGGCCACCTCGTCGAGGTGCTCAGCGGCGATCACTGCGTCGGTGAGCTGGTCCAGCGGGCTTGAATGCACCTTCTCGATAGCCTCGATCAAGTCGCCGAGGCGCACCTGGGGAATCGTCATGCGTCAACTCTAGGTTGACGACAGACGGTGCGTCAACCGCAAGTTGACGCACTCGCGTAGGCGGACAGCAAGGTTCCCACGCTGCGCCTGCCGGGGGAGCCGGCGGACCAGGGCGGATCCGCCAAATGTATGACTTCGGATATTGTGCGCAGGTGAGCAACGCGACGACGGTTTTCGCGAATGGCTTGTTCCTCGACGTCGAGACCGGCGCGTACCGCGAAGGGGACCTGCGCGTTGACGACGGGATCGTGAGCGAGACCGGAGTCCGGCTGGCTGCGCCGTCGGGTGCACAACGGATCGATCTGGGCGGAGCATTCGTGCTTCCTGGCCTGATCGACTGTCATGTGCACGTCATGGCCAGCACCGCCAACCTCGCCGACCTGGTCAGGTGGCCGGTCTCATACAACGCCCACCGCACCGCGCGGCTGCTTGGCCAGATGCTAGACCGCGGGTTCACGACCGTCCGTGACATGGCCGGCGGTGACTACGGCACGTGGCGAGCGGTCGAGGAGGGCCTGATCCGCGGACCTCGGTTCTTCTATGCCGGAAGGGCGCTGAGCCAGACCGGCGGGCATGGCGACCACCGCGGGCCTGGTGAGCACCTCCTGGACATTCATCCCGCCTGCTGCGAGATGTGCACCATCGTCGACGGAGCCGACGAGGTGCGCAAAGCCGCCCGCGAAGAACTGCGCCACGGTGCACATCACATCAAGGTGATGGCCGGGGGCGGTGTCGCGTCGCCGACCGACCGCATCGACTCGACGCAGTTCTCCCTCGCTGAGCTACAGGCAGCGGTCGAGGAAGCGACAGCGGCGCACCGCTACGTGGCCGCGCACGCCTACACGCCCGAGTCCATCACGCGGGCCCTTCACGCCGGAGTCCGCACGATCGAGCATGCGAATCTGCTCGATCCGGCTACCGCCGAACTGGTTGCCGAGAAGCAGGCCTTCCTTGTCATGAACCTGGTGACCTACTGGGCGCTGCAAACCGAGGGCCGTGAGTTCGGCCTGCCGGAAGCGTCTTGGCGCAAGGTTGCCGACGTGCTCGACCAGGGACTTGGCGCACTCGAACTGGTCCATTCGGCAGGGATCAAGATCGGTTACGGGACAGACCTGCTCGGCGGCATGCACAAGCACCAGAGCAGGGAGTTCGTGATCCGCTCTCAGGTCCAGGCCCCGATCGACATCATCAGGTCCGCGACAACGACAGGTGCGGAGATCGTCGGCCTGCCGGGCAAGCTCGGGACGCTGGCGCCCGGCGCCTTCGCCGACCTGGTCGCGCTGGCCAGGGACCCGCTCGACGACATCGCGACCCTGGCCGACCCCACGGCGATCAAGTACGTCGTCAAGGGCGGAGCCATCGAGCTGGCAAACCTCGGCTAGCTCACGGGTAATCAGACCGGGTTATCAGACCGAGAGGCAGGAAGACATGGCGAGCGGCATCCAGGTCGGCGACAAGGCGCCCGACTTCACTCTCCCGTCACAATCCGGCGACCAGGTCCGGCTGTCTGACCGGCTTGGAGAACGGGTAGTCGTCCTGTACTTCTTTCCGAAGGACGGCACTCCCGGCTGCACTGCCGAAGCGTGCGCTTTCCGCGACAGTCACGAGGTATTCGCCGAAGCCGGAGCCGAGGTGATCGGTGTCAGCTCGGACTCAGTGGACAGTCACGCCAGCTTCGCCGGCCGGCACGAGCTGCCTTTCACCCTGCTCAGCGATCAGGGCGGTCACGTTCGCAAGAGCTACGGCGTGCCATCAGTTCTGGGCTTGCTGCCTGGCCGGGTCACCTACGTCATCGACCGCCAGGGCACGGTCCGTCACGTCTTCAACTCGATGACGCGCATCAGCCGCCACATCGACGACGCGCTCGGCATGGTCAGGCAACTGCAGTCCGAACGGCCGGCCTGACGCGGCTGTTACACGGTTGTGACGATCGGCGGACGGGTTCTGAGCAGCGAGGACCTATTGTCGGGCGATGGCTACCGTGCTGCTGGTCGAGGATGATCCTGGTGCAAGGCAGGGTCTGGAGCTGGCCTTGCGCGGTCTCGGCTACGGCGTGCGTCCCGCCGAGTCAGGCGAGGCGGCACTCGTTGCCATCGGCGATTCCGCGGCGGACGTCGTCGTGCTTGACGTCATGCTTCCTGGTATCGACGGCTTCGAGGTTTGCCGGCGGCTCCGCCGCGGAAGCGATGTCCCTGTCATCATGCTGACCGCGCGCGGCGACGACTTCGACATCGTGGGGGGCCTGGAGGCCGGAGCCGACGATTACGTGGTTAAGCCCGTGGAGCCGCGGGTGCTCGATGCGCGGATCCGTGCCGTACTAAGGCGGATGGCCAGGACCGACTCGCCGGCCGAGACCCACGGCGAGCTGGTCATCGATCGGAACGCGCTGATCGTGCGGAGGGGTGCCAGCGAAGTCTCGCTGACCCCGACCGAACTCCGGCTGCTGCTTGTCCTGTCCGGCTCGCCGCGGCAGGTATTCTCCCGCGAACAGCTTCTCGCTCTTGTGTGGGAACACGACTATC
>Ga0126381_100011165_pt1 | contig 10145 bp, 9 predicted proteins | sample PanSoiMetPlot_28_FD_96465 | JGI IMG/M metagenome (GOLD analysis project Ga0126381, IMG submission 96465) | Tropical forest soil microbial communities from Panama - MetaG Plot_28 | ecosystem: Environmental > Terrestrial > Soil > Tropical forest > Bulk soil | place: Panama | collected 2016-02-17 | reverse complement strand
TTGTGTTATTGGTGCCGCTTCCGATCGAGTTGGTGGTACTGCTTGCCGGTTGGCCGACCGTGCCCGTGTTTCCGCCCGTCATTATCCGCTGGTCCATGATCGGGTCGTAGAGGAACTCCCACTCGTTGTAATGGTTCTTCTTTTTGAAGACCATGATCGATTGTTTCGGACTCTGCGGTGAGAAACCGATGATTCCCGCGCCGCCGAAGGCCTGGCCGCTGCCGGTGGGATTGTTGGCGGAGCCAAAAGTGGAGCCGGTCTGGGTGCTTCCAGCCTGGGTGGTTCCGATCGTTCCCGCGACCGTGCCGCCTATGGGATTGCCATTGGCGTCCGTTCCGCCACTCTGTCCAGCGCCGGTTGCGCTGGCATCCGTTGAAGGCGTCGTCGTGGTGGGCGAGGTCGGGGTATTGAAGAGCCCGCTGCCCGTGGTGGTGCTCGTGCCGCCGGATGGACCAATGCCGGCCACGGTCGCGCCGGCCAGCGGCTGGCCGAAGAAACCCATCGCTGCCGGGGTTTTGTTCTTCCCGAATTGAACCGGCGTCCATTCGTCCTTGCCCGTAGTGGGATCGGGGTACTTCTTGCGCAGGAAGCGAATGTCGTTGGTCTTAACGAGAGCGTCTATGTTGGGCGGATAAGCGTGGAATTTGCGGTAATAAAGCTGCACAGCACGCGTGTACTGCTTGCCACGCTGCATGGTTTCTCTGTCGCGATCACGCTGGATGTCCTGGCGCACCTTGGGAACTGCGATGGTGAGCGAGAGGACAAGGATTGCCGCCATGAAGATGACCGCGACGAGCACATAGCCATCTTCAGAGGAATCAGTGCGACGTTTTGGAGAGAGACAGTTCATCTACTGCTGGTTCGCAGACAGTTGTAGCGTCTGCGTATTGTTGTATCCGAGGTCTGTGATCTGCACCGAGCCAGGCAGGATCGAGTCAACCTTGTAACGGTGATCGACGATCTCCCCGGGCCGCGCCATGAAGATATCCTCGCCACGCACAAGGAAGGCGCGCATCGACTTGTCGGGGCTTTGCGAATAGCCGAAATACTTCAGGTCGATTGCGGGCGGTTGTGGCGGCACATAAACAGGCGGAGGCGGCGGAGTATTGCGTGCGTTCTTGACCGTCTGTTCGATGTGAACCGGCGGCGCCGACTCAGCGGAGAAGATATTGCGCCCCGTGCCCGCGTAGACCACATCTTCGCTCTGCGCGAGCTTGTCGAGGTGGAGCGCCGGATCGATGTTGCTGGTTGTCACGCGGAGCGCCTGGGGGCCATTTGCTGCCGCGCTGGCGCCTCCCTGTTGCGTGCGGGGCGGCGGATGCGTTGCCGCAGCAGGCGGCGGAGTAGGCGGAGTGGACGGAGAACCGAAGTAGTTATAGAGCTCGTAGCCGCCAATGCCGACGATGGCCACCGCCAGCGCGATCACGATATACACCTGGCGCTTGTTTTCTGTTCCAAGAGCGAGGGCCATGATTATTCACCCTCCTGTGCAGTAGGAACATTGGCGGGAGGCATTTCGGCCGGGGTGGGCGGCAGGCCCTGGGGCACATCGGACGGACGCAGCCAGGTGGACACGCGCAGGCGCAGATTCACAAGGCCGCCCTGCTGCCCTGTAAGGGCCATGGCGCGGATCATGAAGAAGGTCTTGTCGCGTTCGAGGCTGTTCACAAAACGCATGATCTGCTGATACTCGCCGCTTATACGCGCATCGAGAGATATCTCGGTCAGATCGCCAGTGGAGGCGCCCTGGGTGTACTGCATTCCTGAGAGGCGCACACCCGATTTGACCTCAAGGTCGCCAACTACTTGGGCGATTGAGGAGTAGTTTGCCGGAATTCGCACGGCATAGAAGTCTTGGATCTGCTTGCGTGAATCAACCACGCGCTGATCGAGGCCCCGCAACGGAGCGGTCTGCAGATCAAGCGTTTTGAGCTCGATCTGCTTGTTCGCGGTGATATTGCTGGAACTTGAGGCCGTCGCCGCCCAATCCATGCCAAGTCGAATGGCAAGCACGAGAGAGATGAGGCTTAGCGCACCCACGCCGATGTAGTGCCAGGTGAGTGGGGAAGAAAGCCGTTCGCGTGTTGTGTTGGAGTTCTGTGGGCTCATTGCGGAACTCCTTGATGTGGCTGAACGGGCGCCTTGGGCCGGGTCATACCGGTATATGGAGGACGGGCGCCTTTGGGCGAGGTTTGAGGCTCCCCGGTTGCCGGAGTCTTCGCGGCCGCCTCGGCCTTCTCTTTTGCGAGCTTGCGCTCCTCTGGAGTCCCAGGGGTGTAATCGGCCAGGATGTCGAAGTCCATGCGATTTGAGGCGCTCACCGGCTGAGCCTGCTGATTTGGTCCGCCTGAAGTCTCGGCAGATTCTCCAACGATGCGAGGCAAAACGAAGTGGCGTGAATGCTCAAGATTCTGAACGAGCTCAACATCCTTGTCACGGGGACCCAAAACGCGCAGTCGCACGGAAATCTGTCCGTTCTTGACCGTGGGTTCCAACGTTTGCACCTGGACCCCGGCGGGCAGCACCCTCTCCAGGTCTTCCATGGCCAGTGTCCAGGAGAATGCTTTTTCATCGAAGAGGCGATTCAGGCTCTCTGCTTGCTCAAGTGTGCGTGCGTTGTCTGGCTGCTTCATCAGGGCCTGATAGCGCTGCTGTTCCTGACGGACCTGAGCGATTTTGGCGTCAAGCGAGTGCTCGCGAGCCCGCGCTGCTTCAGCCTTGCCATGAACGGCACGCAGACCGAGCAGCAGACCCAGGGCCACCAGCGCAAGTACGCCGATGACGATGCGCATTGTCTTAAGCGCCGGCGCTATATCGGCAAATGGCCGTGAGGCGAGATTGATGGCTACACGCACGCTATGCGGCTCCTGCCAGGGCGCCGGCAAGCCCGGCGACGCTCATGTTGGAAAGACTTGTGGCAACGCCGGTGGATGGCCGCGGTGCAAGATCGATGATCCTCAACTCTGAAGACCCAAACCACTGTTCGAACTCAGCAGCGGTGCCGTTGCCGGCAAAGTAGAGTTCCTTCGGCAGAACGGAAACCTTGTCCTCATAGTAAGCAGCAGCTACGGCGACGCTGCGCTGCACCTCCAGCAGACGCTGTTCCGGGTCGTCAGGCAGGTCGAGTGTACGGTAGAGGAGCAAGTCATTGCCCCGGGTAATGGATGTGGTAATGGCGACTTTGCTCAGGCATGCGGCGAGCATCGGCTCGGAGGAATCGACCGTTGCGAGAGCCGCGAGAGCCGACGGGATCACCGCACCCGGTTCGTAGCCGGCAGCGCGAACCACAGTCTCATATTCCTCAAGGATGTTGCTGGGAAGAACGGCTACTAAGACGCGCGCCTCGGTCTTCGTTTCCGAAAGAAGCTGATAGCTCAGGCCTGCGTGTTCCACGTCGAAGGGAACCATCTTGCGCAGCCTGAAGCGAAGTACCGGAATTGCTTCCGAGGCGCGCGCCGGGAGCGTATCGAAGTCCAGCACAAAGACGCGAACTGCCGTATCCGGGATCACAACGGTTACGGCGCGGGTGCGAGGCGAGACGCTTGCCAGTGCATTCCGGATCGCCAGAGAAACCGCCTCGGGCGAGGTCATGTTCAGTTCGCCGATGGCCGGCATCAGCACGCCTGGACGCAGAGGTTCAAAGGCATAGACCGGCTGCTCGTGCTTTCCGGGCAGGGCTGCCGCCAGCACGCCCTCGGGTGTAAGCTCGATAGCCGCCGGCGGACGTCCGTACTGTGCCACATTTATCGATTTGCCAAGGATAGGGCTCACTATCGCGATGCCTCGATGAACGTAACCTTGTTGATCTCCTTGAGCGTCGTCAGGCCGCGGCGAACGCGATCAAGGGCAGATTCACGCAGGAAGCTCATGCCCTCGCGCTGCGCCAGCTTGCGAATCTCCGAGGTCGGCTTCTTCTCAAGGATCAGCTCACGAATCGGGTCGGTCAAGTCCAAAAGCTCGTGGATGGCAGTACGTCCTCGATACCCGGTACCCCCGCACTCGATGCAGCCGATCCCTTCGCGGAAGGCGAAGCCGCGCCATTCGGCCGGATCCATACCGCTGGCGATCAATACTTCGTCAGGGTAGCTGACGGTGTGTACACAGTGCTCGCAGACGGTACGAACGAGGCGCTGGGCGAGGATGCAATTGAGCGCTGAGACAAAATTGTAGGCCTCGACACCCATGTTGAGGAAGCGGCCAAGGACGTCCACTACGTTGTTGGCGTGTACCGTGGTAAAGACAAGGTGGCCGGTAAGAGCGGAGTTGATCGCTATCTGTGCGGTCTCCTGGTCGCGGATCTCACCGACGAGGATCTTGTCGGGGTCGTGGCGCAGAATGGAACGCAAGCCGCGGGCGAAGGTAAGGCCCTTTTTCTCATTGACTGGAATCTGCGTGATCCCGCGGATCTGGTACTCGACAGGATCCTCGATGGTGATGATCTTGTCTTCGTCGCTCTTGATCTCGTTGAGTGCGGCATAGAGTGTTGTCGTCTTGCCGGAGCCGGTCGGTCCCGTCACGAGAACCATTCCGTAAGGCTCACGGATATAGCGGCGGAAGCGGCGGAGATCTTCCTCGGCGAAGCCCACCACGTCGAGCGTAAGGTGGCGGAACTTCTCGCTCATCGACTCCTTGTCGAGCACACGAAGCACAGCGTTTTCGCCATGCACGGTAGGCATGATGGAGACGCGGAAATCGATCAGGCGGCTCTTGTAGCGGACCCGAAAACGGCCGTCCTGGGGCACGCGGCGCTCGGCGATATCGAGCTCGGACATGATCTTGATGCGGCTCAGGATGGTTGTGTGGTGCTCCCGGGCGATGGGAGCCATGGCTTCCTGCAGAACGCCGTCGATACGGTACTTCACGTGGAGCGAGTCGTCGTAGGTCTCGATGTGAATGTCGGAAGCACGGCGTTCGAGTGCTGTAAAGATCGTGGTGTCGACCAGGCGGATGATGGGACTGATGTCTTCGTCGCTGGTCAGTTTCTCGATCGAGATGTTTTCGTCTTCCGCCGTATCCTCGGAGCCGACCACATCGAAAGTCAGACCTTCGCTGGCCTCGTCGAGAACGCGCTGCGACTGTTCGGTCTTCTTGAGCAGATCCGTGATCTGCGACAGCGTAGCGACACGCGCAATGATGCGCTGGCCGAGCAGGCCGGCGATCTCGTCGAGGACCATGAGCCGCGACGGGTCGCTGACTGCGATCACCATTGCGTCGGTGTGCTGCTCGATGGGGACGAAGTTGTAGCGGAACATCAGTTCTACCGGAACGGTGCGCAGCAGATCGTGCTGAATCTTGAAGTTCTTCAGGTCAACGAATTCGGCGCGGTATCGCGCGGCAAGGGCCTCTGCCTGCGCACGCTCATCGAATCCGCCCAAGGCCGTTCCAGTCGGCACCGTGATTGTCGTGTCAGCCATATGAAGGATTAACCTTGCCCCCCAGCAACCGATCCCAGTGAGAAGATCGGCAGATAGAGCGATATAAGAATAAAGACGACGACCACGCCCATAACGATCAGGATGGCGGGCTCAATCAAAGAAAGTGCCGCGGTCAGCGCGGTTGCAACGTCTTCCTCGAAAAACTCCGCAACCGAGTTGAGCATCTGCGGCAGGGCACCGGTTTGTTCGCCTACCGAGATCATCTCTGTCGCGAGATCCGGGAAGACTCCAGTGTTGTTCAGCGAATCGGCCAGGTTCTTGCCTTCGCGCACCGTTGAAATCGCAGAGCCGACGGCCTTCGACACACGCGGCGACGAGATGGACCGCGCGGCCGTTTCGAGTGAGGGAACCAGCGGCAAACCGCCCGAAAGCAGAGTTGACAGCGTGCGCGAAAACAGAGCTACCTGATACTTGAGCCAGATTTTGCCGAAGATCGGCATCCCCACGCGGATACCATCGATCGTGTCGCGGCCCTTCTCGGTGATAGAAAAACGCCAGATGCCAACGCCAATTGCGATGGCAATGAGAGCGATCCAAAGGATATTGTGCTGTGTCCACTTCCCAAACGTTAGAAGCCCGATTGTGAGCTGCGGTAGCTTGGACCCCATCTGGTCGTACAACTGGGCAAATTGCGGTATGACCACTGTAAACATGAAGATGAGCAGGCCGCAGACAATCGTCAGCAACAGCGCAGGATAGATAAGCGAAGCCGTTAGCTTTTTGCGGAACGTGAGCGAGACACGCTGGAAGTTGATGTAGCGGTCGAGTACTTCCTGCAGGTTGCCGGAGCGCTCGCCGGCCAGCAGCGTGGTGGTGTACATCACGGGCACGCCCGACTGGGCTTCAAAGGCGTTCGATAGCGGCTCACCCGTCTTGACGCGGTTCGCAACGTCCTCGAGCTGGCTCCGGAAGTGCGCGCTCTTCTGGATCTTCGTTAACATCTGAAGAGAACCCAGAATCGGCAACCCGGCTTTGATAAGCGTAAGAAACTGCTGGTTGAAGATGAGGAAGGGTTCGAGCTTCACCTTGCGGCGCGAGATGCCGCCGAGTCCCGACCGTGCCTTTACCGAAAAGACGTGATATCCCGCATGGGAAAAGCGCGCGCGCAGCTCTTCTGCTGTCGACGCAGTCTGAACCTGCTCCTGCACGCGGCCGCGCTCATCGGCCAACTTGATAACATACTCTGCCATAGGTCAGGGTGCCGGCTTTCTGCCCCCCGAACGTGCCGGCTTTCCCGTTCAAGGTTAACAGTGTTTCGCTCGTATGATAGACGTAGTTTTCCGTGAAAGCGCTCAAAGCCGCAAAGAAGGAAGAAAGCGTGATTGACGGCAAGGGTACTTAAGTGCCCTTGGCGCGTAACCGGCGTCTTTTGTCCAATGTATGCTGAATGTTAAGGGCCATTCCCCCATGGACCGTACGGCAAACTGGCTTGAATCCGGTGGCGAAGGACTTCCCCCCGTCGACGATGCAGAGAGTGGTGCCTGGCTGGGAATTAGTCCCAGGTCGGCGGCGTTGGCCGTGCTGGTCCTCCTCGCCGTAGCGGTAAGCGCGGCTTACTTCTCCGGACTTCCAGGCCACATGGGCCGGGCAGCCGCATCTCCCCCTTATCCGCATGAGGTTGCGCGAGTCAGCTTCGCCGTGGCTGGAGACGTTATTCCGCACGAGCCGGTCCGGGCATCTGCGGAAGCTGCTGGAGGGGGCGTTGCAGGCTGGGGAGCGCTCCTCGGCAATGTGAGCGACGTCTTCGAGGGAACTGATTTCGGCTTTGTGAACCTGGAAACGCCGGTTGCGCCTGCCCACTCCAAGGGTTCGAAGCCTTTCATGTTCGACGCACCGGTAGCCTTGCCTGAGGCGCTGAAGGCCAATGGGATCAAAATCGTCTCGTTTGCCAACAATCATGTGATGGACCAGGGTTGGGCGGGTTTCGCGGAGACGCGGGAGCATCTGCGCGAAATCGGGCTGCGGTTCGTTGGCTCGGGCGACACCGCGACTCAGACCTGGCAGCCTTTGATCGTGGAGGCGAACGGCATCAAGGTTGGCTGGCTGGGAATGACGCGCTGGCTCAACGGCAACCGCAATCCGGACAAGGACGACCAGCCGCACGTAAACTTCTTTCCCTACCCGGGCGAGTCCGGCGGCGCGCCCGGAGCAGACGAGGCACAGGTGCTGGCGGCCGTGAAGGCGGCGCGGGCACAGTGCGACTTGCTGGTGATCTCCATCCACTGGGGGATAGAGTATGCACCTGCGCCGCGACCGGAGGATGTCGAGCTGGCGCACAAGATGCTGGACGCAGGAGCTTCAGTAATTGTGGGGCATCATCCCCACGTGCTGCAGCAAATCGAGACTTATCCGACCGCCGACGGACGCATGACGGTTATCTTCTACTCGCTTGGCAACTTCCTCTCGAACCAGTCGCGCAACTACGTCGATGGCCTGATGCCGGATAAGGACGGCGATCCGCGGGACTCGATGATCGGGCTGTTTTCAGCGGTCAAGAACGACTATGGTCCAGGGGGCGCCCGCGTGGAGCTGGGACACGTGGGGATGATTCCTGCGTGGGGCGAAAACAACCGGAACGCGATCGCGACTGGCAAGACGAAGACTCCCAGCATACATCCGGCGCTGATTGACCGCGAGATTCCGAAGCTGCAGGCGAAGCTTGACGACTTGAACAAGGCCACCGGAATCGGCGAGCAGATGAGCGCGGAGCAAAAGCAGCAGTTCATCGATTTGAACAAGGAACTCAAGCTGCTAACGGATCGCAGGGGACAGATCCTCGCGCGTACGGGCGATGAGTACGTTACCGATCCGCCAAAGGCGCCTGCCAAACCGTAGAGAGAGGCAGAAGTGCTTTGTCAAAGGGCACGACTTTCAGTCGTGCCGTAAAACGGCTTCAAAGAGGATCGGGCCTTAGCCCGTGAGGGCATTTCTTGCCCGGTGGCTAATATCCGTTGGCGACCAGCCAGTCTTCCGTCAACTCGAATTCGGGTTTCTTTTCTGACCGCATCTGCTGATACGCCAGCTTGACCAGCACATCGGCTTCGATGTTGACGGGCGCGCCGACGGAAAGCGTGTGCAGGTTGGTGCACCAGTAAGTGAGCGGGAGGATGGCGATTGAAATTGTGTCGTCCTCGATTCCGGCAATCGTCAGGCTGATGCCTTCGATGGCGACGGAGCCCTTCGGCACCATCCACTGACGGACGTTTTCAGGGACGCGGACCTTTAGGGTCCAGTCGGTGGTCTCGCGGTTGAAGTCAGGCCGAGAAGGCGAGACCACAGGTTCCAGGGAACGGAGTTCCCCGCAGCCGTCAACGTGGCCCTGCACAATGTGGCCGCCAAGGGGACTGCCGGCCGCCGTGGGCAGTTCCAAATTCACTTTTGCGCCTGGCTTGAGTACGCCGAGAGAGGTTCGGTCGAGCGTCTCCTGAGCGAGGTCTGCGTGAAAGTAGGTCGGATCAACGTTCAGCGCGGTGAGGCATACCCCGGAGACGCCGAGCGAATCGCCTTCGCGAAGACGGTTAGCGATACCCGGCGCTTCCACGGTAATGCGCCGAACGCCGCCGCGATCGGTGAGGCTGACCAGAGTCCCGGTCTGCTCGATGATGCCGGTGAACATGGAATGATTCTAAGGGACTAGGGACTAGGGGATTAGAACTAGCGGTCCGTGGCAGAGAGCCAATTGAGAATTTCCTTCATCACACGCTCGCTTTGATCCGTCTGGAACAGGAACTGCGCATGGGCTGAGCCTTCGAGAACAACCAGTTTCTTGGGTTGCGGAGCTTTGTCGTATTGCGCGCGGATTCCTGGCAGGCGTGGACCGTCTCCGCTCGCATCATCCTTCGCCACGATGAACAGCGCTGGCGATTTGAGTTTGTCTGCAGGCAAGTTGGGCGAAGCGCCAAGCATCACAATGCGATCGATCTCTCCGGGACGCGCGGAGATGGATGCATCGCCCGCAGCAGAGCCACCCATGCTGCCACCGATGACGGAAACGGTCTTCGCGCCGTGGGAGTGCAGGTAGCGCACGGCCGCCAGGACATCGAGCGCCTGCTGGTCGCTCGGATCCTTTTCGCCAGGACCGTGCGACTGCCCGAAGCCTCGCAGATCGATGGCCATCACTTCAAATCCAGCCGACCGGAAGGCTGGAACCTGGGGCGCCCAACTCTCTTTGGTGAAGCGTCCGCCGTGGACGAGCAGAACTGCTCGATCTCCGCTGCCGTAAACAAGAGCGGCAATCGTAGCGCCATCCTCGGTCGGGAAGGAGACGGCGCGCTGCGCATGCCCTGCCTGGGCAAACGCGAGGGTGGCAATCACTAGAAGAAGCTTACGCACATCGCAAATGTACTACGGCTTTCAGGCTGGCTCTGTTAGCTTTTGTTCAACAGAAATCCCAACCTTGCTAGATAGCTCAGGAGCGCCGCTCGAATGACTGCACTTCGATCCACACTTGCTTGTTTTGTGATTGCTTTCGCTACGGGCGGTCTCTTTGCGCAGGATCGCTCCTATGGACGTTCGGTGGTCGCCACCCAGTACGGCATCGTGGCGACGAGCCAGGTGTCGGCATCGCAGGCCGGGGCGCGCGTGCTAGAGCAGGGCGGGTCGGCGATCGACGCGGCGATTGCGGCGAATGCAGTTCTGAACGTGACCGAGCCGACCTCAAACGGCATGGGCGGCGACCTTTTCGCAATCTACTGGGAAGCGAAGTCCGGC
>Ga0126381_100011163_pt1 | contig 10146 bp, 7 predicted proteins | sample PanSoiMetPlot_28_FD_96465 | JGI IMG/M metagenome (GOLD analysis project Ga0126381, IMG submission 96465) | Tropical forest soil microbial communities from Panama - MetaG Plot_28 | ecosystem: Environmental > Terrestrial > Soil > Tropical forest > Bulk soil | place: Panama | collected 2016-02-17 | reverse complement strand
TAGTTGGATATGCCTTCCACGTAGCGGCTCCGGGCGAGGCGGACGGCTTGCTCATTGGACTGTACGGCTCCGATCAGCTCGGCGCGAACAGCATCGTATTTCTCGCGCGAGATGAGGGCGTCCGATACATCCCGGAACGCACTTAAGGCTGTTTGCATGTACCGCGCCCTGGCTTCCTCCCAATTCGCAATGGCTTGCCGGTTCCGGGCTTTTATTGCTCCGCCCTGGAAGATCGGCCCGGAAATGTTGGTGCCTACACTCCAGGCATTTGTATTGCCCGACGATAGATCGGCCAGTGGTGTACTGAGTTTGCCGAAGAACGTGGTGAGGCCGATCGCCGGAAAATAGGCCGCCCTCGCAATGCCGATCTGCGCGTTGGCAGATCGAACCTCGGCGGCGGCCGCGAGCACATCCGGCCTGCGTTCGAGTAGTGCCGAGGGCAGACCCGCGGGGACATCCAGCGGAATCGCCTCTTCCCGAAGCTTCATCCGCGTCTCAACCGGTCCCGGGCTCCTCCCCGCCAGCAAGTTGATCTGGTTCTCCTTCAACGCGATCAGCCGTTCGATCTCCGGTATGCTGGCGTTGGCCACACCAAGATCCGCTGCCGCGCGCGACGTTTGGAGTTGGTTGCCAAGACCGCCCTGCCACCGCTCCGTGAACAGTTTCAGCGTTGCGGTGTACGATTGCGAGGTCACTTTTGCGATCTCAAGTTTATACCGCAGCCCGAGTAACTCGAAATAAGCTTGGGACACATCGCTTGCCAGAGTTAGCATGACCCCTCGGCGGGCTTCTTCGGTCCCGAGGTACTGGGCTCGTGCGGCCTCGTTCGTGCGGCGGATGCGGCCCCAGAGATCGGCTTCCCAAGACGCTCGGACAATGCCCAGAAGGAAGCCCTGAGCGCCGGGTTGATTCGAGGCGGGGCTGTTGACGAACTGGTTGTGGCCGTAACTGACGATGGTTGTGTAGCTGATGGCCGGGAAGTACTGGGACCTTGCCTCCGCGGCCGCTTGGCGCGCCCGCTCGACGCGGTCAACGGCGGCAGCCAGGTCGTAGTTGTTTGCGAGAGATGTCCTGATGAGCTCGTTGAGCCTCTCATCCTGGAAGATTTGCCACCACGGCAGGTCGGCGAACGAAGCCTGCTGTGCGGCGCCGCTCGCGCCACGGAAGACTGAGGGTGCATTCACGGTCGGCCGCCGGTAATTGGGACCAACCATGCAACCCGTCAGGAAAAGGGCCGGTACATAGACAGCTAGCGCCAGGAGGTGCTGCTCCCGGGTATGTCTCGCCAACCCATGCCAAGGCGTGAGCCCGCCCGGGATTGTGATGTTCCCGACCCTACTCAACCCGCACACCTCCTTTCGCCCTCACGCTCGAAGCCGGACTGTATCAGTTGGATGGCGAAGAGCAGTGATAGATGCAGTAAAGTCGTTGACCACACGAAGCTTGCCCCTGGACGGCTCCGATATGGGTGTACCCGCTCGAATTGACCCGGCCGAATCAAGCCGCAGGCTGCTGCTCGACCGCAGGGAACGGTCGCTCCACGGTCAACCATCTTGCCGACCGGTCACCACGTCACACACAGAAAGTGAGTCACAGCCGGCCTAATGGCATCAGGAATCCTCAGACAGAACCGATCACTGAAGCCATGCCGCGAGAGTTTTCCGAAACCAAGCTCGTGAAGCGCCTGATCGTTCCGCCCGGCCGAAAGATCAAACTGAGCAGGGACTTCGCGACGAGTTGGAAGGAGGGGCGAGCCTTCGACAAGCATCATGCGGCTGAGCGTCTCCGCGAAGGCATCCGGCTTTTGTCCGGACTTCAGAGCAAACTGTATGCCCAGAATCGCTACGCTTTGCTGATCAATTTGCAGGCGATGGACGCGGCCGGGAAAGATGGGACCATCAAGCATGTGATGTCGGGCATCAACCCGCAAGGCTGCCGCGTCACGAGCTTCAAAGCGCCGTCGTCTGAAGAGCTCGACCACGACTATCTCTGGCGCCACGTCAAGGTCCTGCCGGAACGCGGCCACATCGGGATTTTCAACCGCTCGTACTACGAAGAGGTGTTGGTCGTGCGCTTGCATCCGGAGTACCTGGAGAAGCAGCAACTGCCGCCATCGGTCAAGGGCCGCAAGATCTGGCGTCGCCGTTTTGAGCAGATCAACAATTTTGAGAAGTACTTACGCGAGAACGGAATAGTTGTACTCAAGATCTTCCTGTACGTATCGAAGGAGGAGCAGAGACAACGATTCCTGAAGCGCATCGATAGGTCGGAAAAGAACTGGAAGTTATCGGCTGCGGACGTCAACAATCGCCTGCTGTGGGATAAGTATATGGACGCGTATGAGGACTGCTTCAATAACACCAGCACGGCATGGGCGCCCTGGTACGTAGTGCCGGCCGACCAGAAACCTTACTGCCGGCTGCTAGTGGCTTTCTTGATCTATCATAGTCTCGCAGCGATGAACTTGGCATATCCAATTGTGAGCAAGGAGCGCCGCGCGGAGTTGATCAATATAAGGCGGTTGCTGGAGCGGGGGTGAGACGCAGCACAGCGCGTACCCTGCCAGGTCGCTGAGGTGATGCGAGCGGAGACTGGGCCGATGCAATAAAGTCATCCGCAAAGATTTAGCACTCGCCAACCTCAACCTACATCAAGAATGTGCAGGTGATCCGGCATTTAGCGCCAAAGAGCGCCGCTGTCGGCAGCGGAGTCATGAACATCGCCAGTCAAGACCGCAGGTTCTGGCTGTTTGCTTTGTTGATAGTCTCCACCGCCGGATGCTCGCGGCAGAATCCCAGTCAGACCGAAGAAGTTCGTCCTGTCAAAACCATGGTGGTAGGAGCAGGTGACGCTTCCTATGTACGCTACTTTCCTGGCAGAGTGGAAGCCACGAGAGCCGTAGACCTCGCGTTCCAAGTGCCGGGTCTGGTCGCCCAGCTGCCGGTAAAGGAGGGACAGAGAGTCGCCCGCGGCCAAATGGTCAGCCAGCTCCGGCAGGACGAATTCCAGGCCCGAAACCAGGCGGCTCGCGGCCAGTTGGATCAGGGGCTGGCGGTCCTCGACGCTCTCGAGCTCGGCGAACGATCCGAGGAGCAGATGCGACGCGAAGCGCAGTTGAGGGCAGCCGACGCGAAGCTGGCAAATGCGCGCACCGAATTCGAGCGCTACACGAGGCTGCTTCCCTCCGGTGCTGTCTCCACTTCCGACTACCAGCTTAACCAAACCGCGTACCGCGTGGCTGAGGAGGAGCGTAAAGCGGCTCAGCAGCTTGTAGAAAAAGGAACGGCAGCGCGCGTCGAAGAGATCCGAGCTCAGCAGGGCCAGGTCCACTCGCTCGAAAGCCGCGTGAAGGAGACGAAAGTCCAACTGGACGACACCACCCTGCGCGCCCCTTTCAGCGGCGTCATCGCTCAGCGGCTGATCGACCAGGGAGAGGCTGTCACAGCGAATAAGCCGATTGTCAAGTTTCAGAACACTGAGGAAATCGACATTGTGGTTGACGTGCCTGAGACAGTGATGGCCGCCGGTTTTCGCCAGGCAAACATCGTGCGGATGGTGGCGGAGTTCAGCCATGCGCCGGGACAGCAGTTCCCCGTTGAGGTCAGGGAGATCGCGCAGGTAGCGGACCCGGCGACCCAGACGTTCCAGGTGCGATTCGGCATGAAAACTCCACCACGGACGATGACTCTTCCCGGAATGACTGCTACGGTTGCGGTGACCTACCGCCAGCCGCCTGCTCCGAAAAACCGCGCTTTCGTGCCCATCTCCGCCGTCACCAAACAAGATACGGGTCAACAAGTGGTCTGGGTCCTCGGTCCGGAGGGAACGGTCCGGTGCCGCGCGGTCGCGATGGGGGAGTTGAAAGACGGCCGGGTCGAAATAGTTGACGGCCTGAGATCGGGGGAGCGCATCGCGGTCGCAGGAGCGGTTTATCTGCGCGATGGAATGAAAGTTCGAGATCTGGGCGATGCCCTTGGGGACGCCCGGCAGTGAACATAGGCGAGTTCTCGGTCAAAAAGGACCGCGTGATCTATGCCTCGATGCTCTTCGTGCTTCTTGGAGGAATCGTTGCCTACTTGAGACTCGGCCGATTGGAGGATCCGGAGTTCACGATTAAGGAAGCGCTGATCATAACGCCGTATCCTGGAGCCAGCGCCGAGGAGGTGGCTCAAGAGGTCACCAACCCCATCGAAGTGGCGTGCCAGCAATTGGGGCAACTGAAGCGCGTGGAGTCGGAATCCACGCGCGGGCGGTCGATCGTTAGCGCCGTAATCCAGGACCGGTACGACAAAGACAAAATCCCGCAAGTCTGGGATGAGCTTCGCCGGAAGATCGGTGACGTCCAGTTCCGCCTGCCTCCCCCCGTTCGAGGGAAGTCTCTGGTGGTCGACGATTTCGGCGATGTCTATGGAATCTTCCTGGCAATCACAGGTAACGGATATACGCAGCCGGAAGTTCGCCGTTATGCGGAATTTCTGCGCCGCGAATTGCTTCTGGTTCGCGACGTCAAGAAAGTTGAACTGTTCGGTGAACAGCAGGAACAGGCCTTTCTCGAAATCTCGCGGCAGCGTCTGGTGAGTCTCGGCATCAACGAAGACCAGATCTACAACCAACTTCAGGCGAGGAATCTTGCTTCTGACGGCGGGCGCGTTCGCATCGGAGATGAACATGTCGCCATCGATTCGACGGGCGGTTTCCATTCCGCTGAAGATATGCTCGGACTGGTGATCGGATCGGACCGGAGCGGCCGCCAGCTTTTCCTGAAAGACATCGCATCGATCGAACGGCACAATGAAGATCCGCCGAGTCGGCTGCTTCGGTATGACGGCCAGCCGGCGGTCGGCCTCGGAATCTCCACCGTGCAAGGCGGCAACGTCGTAAGAATGGGCGAGGCCATGCAGCGCAAGCTGGCCGAGCTGAAGCACAACCAGCCTGTCGGCATCGAAATCGGAGAGATCAACTTTCAGCCCAAGGCCGTCGCCAAGGCGACACGCAGCTTCATCTTCAACCTCGGAAAGGCCGTCACCATCGTCTTCGTCGTGCTCCTGTTCGCGATGGGGCGTAAAGCCGGCTTCATGATTGGCTTCGTCCTGTTCCTCACAATCATGGGAACGTTCCTGGTCATGTATATCGACGGAAACCTGCTTATGGAGCGGATTTCGTTGGGCGCCTTGATTATTGCGCTCTGCATGCTCACGGACAATGCGATCGTGGTCACCGAGGGACTCAAGGTTCGAATGGAAGCCGGCGAAGACAAGCTCCACGTGATTCGTGACATCATCGCACAGAACCAGTGGCCGCTGTTTGGCGCAACCGGCATCGCCGTGGTCGCCTTCGCGGCCATTGGCCTGTCGGAGGACAGAACCGGCGAGTATTGCAATTCTCTCTTCTGGGTTATCTTAATCTCGCTCGCTTTGAGTTGGGTCGCGGCAATCACCCTCACACCTCTCCTCGGGTACCGTCTCTTCTCTCCCAAACCAGCCCAAGAAGGCGCCCAAGCTTACGCCGGCCCCCTCTACCGCAGCTATCGCGGTCTGCTGGTAGGAGCATTGCGCTTCCGGTGGGCGGTCTTGATGGCGGCGGTCGGTCTTTTTGCGATCGCGGCGTACGGGTTCCGCAAACTGGATCAGAGCTTTTTCCCGCCCGCGACCCGGCCGCAGTTCATGGTGGACTCGTTCTTGCCAGCCGCTACCGATATTCGCGAATCGGAGGGATTCGCCGCCTCGGTCGAACACTTCGTCCTGGCCCAGCCGCACGTCACTCATGTGACATCGTTCGTCGGAAGCGGTGGGCTTCGGTTTTTGCTGGTCTATTCTCCGGAGCGTCAGAACCCGGCCTATGTGCAATTCCTGGTCGATGTCGACGATGCGAAGGCAATCGACGGCGTGATCGCCACGATCCAGCGGTATCTCGATCAGACCCGCCCCAACGCGAACTCCGTCGCCAAGAAGTTTCTCCTCGGCCCCGGCAGTGGGGGCCGCGTTCAGGCCCGGTTCAGCGGACCCGATTCTTACGTGCTGCGTGAACTGGCTGATCAGGCGCAAAAGGTTTTTGAACGGGAAGGCGGAGCCATGGGCGTCCGTTCCGACTGGCGTCAGCAGGTCAAGGTGATACGTCCGGCCCTGCTGGACTTGCAGGCGAATCGTAATGGGATTACGCGCTCCGAAGTATCTCAGGCTCTTCAAGCCAGCTTTGAAGGGCGTGCTGTAGGCTTCTACCGTGAGCCGGGCAGCATGGGCAGAGGAATCTTTCCGCAGGAGACCCGGCTGCTTCCCATCGTCGTGCGTCCTCCCATAGAGGAACGCAGCGACATCGGCTCGATTCGCAGCCTCCAGATCTGGAGTCCGGCCGGTAACAAGATGATCCCCATGAGCCAGGTCGTCTCCGGGGTGGAAATGGTTTGGGAAGACCCCGTAGTGATGCGGCGTAACCGAAGGCCTACGATCACGGTGCATGCCGACCCTCGTTCCGGGTTGCCCAGCCACTTATTGAACCGTGCCAGGCCCGGGATCGAACAGATTTCGTTACCCCCAGGGTACAGGCTCGAATGGGGCGGCGAAGACGAGGATGCGCGGGAGGCGCGGGCTGCCCTTGCTAAGCCCCTTCCGGCAGCCCTTCTGCTGATGGTTTTCATCGTGGTGTGCCTTTTCAACTCCATCCGGTCTACGCTGGTGATTAGCCTGGCTGTCCCGTTTGCAATCATCGGTGTGACGGCCGGACTTACTCTGACCAGGCAGCCGTTCGGTTTTATGGCGCTACTTGGAGTAATCGCCCTGGGGGGAGAGCAGGTTAAGAATTCAATTGTCCTGGTAGACGAGATTTATACGCAGCGCGACTTGGGTAAGGAGCCCTATCGAGCGGTAGTCGATGCCAGCGTGAGCCGGCTGCGGCCCGTGCTCCTGGTCGCGGTAACAACCGTGCTCGGCATGATTCCGCTGCTGCAGGATCCGTTTTTCGTGGCGATGGCGGCGACCATCATGTTCGGACTTGCCTTCGCTTGCGTTCTCACCATGATCGTGGTGCCCGTGCTCTACTCCATCTTCTTCCGCGTTCCCAGGAATGCCCCCGCGGCAGGGTGACGGATCGGACCTCCGGATACTCAGACGATGGTCCGGCCATGAGCGGGCCACTGAATGGAGCACCCGGATTGGCAGTCGATGCTTCCTTAAGGCGTCTAGCATATGAACTATGTATTGAATTCTCCGTTCCTCGTCCTGACGATCTCTCTCGTGATGTTGTGGCTCTCGGAGTCGATCGGCGCCTCTTTTCGCAAGCAACGGAACCTGCAAGAGGGTGAAGGTGACGGTTTCGGCCTTATCGCCGCCGCCACCCTGACGCTGCTGGGCCTGATCATTGGGTTCGCCTTTTCGATGGCGATCAGCGGGTACGATCAGCGGCAAAGCTACGAGGAGGCAGAGGCCAATGCAATCGCTACGGAGTACGACCGGTCCGATTTGCTGCCTGCCGGGGATGCGGCGAGAGTGCGTACTCTGCTCAGGAACTATCTCGATCAACGTATTTTGTTCTATGAAACTAACGATGATCGCCATCTTCGGCAGATCGATGCGGCTACTACTCAACTGAAGACGGAGCTGTGGTCGGCGGTCCGGGCCCCGGCTGTTGCGCAGCCGACCCCCGTGGCCGCGCTTGCCGTTTCAGGCATGAACGATGTTTTGAACTCCAAGGGATACGCGCAAGCCGCATGGTGGAACCGCGTCCCAGAGCCGGCGTGGGGTTTGATGGCGGTGCTCGCCATCTGCAGCAACCTGTTGATCGGCTATGGGCTGCGTAACGCTGAACGGAAGGCCATCCTACTTCTTGTGCTACCGATTGTTGTGTCCATCTCGTTCTTTCTCATATCGGACATTGACGGCCCGCGTGGGGGTATCATTCACGTGCCTCCGCAGAATCTAAGAAGCCTCTCTCAATCCCTGCATGGGCGTTAATCAGCCCTCATCAGAGCCGCCTTGGTCGCAACAGGGAACTTAGGGTACATCAGCAATGGATTGTTTTCCGATTTAAGACCGTCGGAGAGGGGGGATTCGACTTATCTCCGCTGGATGGGATCGGGCAAGTTGTTGATTCCAATAAAGCGTACAAAAGGCCACCGACCACTCAAAACGCGGTTTTTGGTCACAATTTGAGTCATCGGCCGCCGATCGAGCAAACCCCAGCCCGAGCGGGTGTCGCCCGTTTGAGCGGGTCTACCCGCTAGGTACCTGCTCAGAACCTGGCTTGAAGCCCGGATTTTTTGGTGAGCTTAATTTTTGGGCATCGAGCTTCGTAGTGAACCGGATACTAACTCTGGGCCACATGGGCATCACGGGCCGAAGCGTCGTTGCCCGCACTTGTCATAGATCCGTTTCTCCTCGGGGCGGCCGCAACGTTCGGGACCCGCCTGTTCGCCAAGGCGCACAGAAGGTTACGCCAGGACGAGAAAGCTCTGGAAAAAAGGAGGGTAGGGGACTTGCCAGCCCTTGACCCGGTTGCGAATCAACTGTACAGTTCAGATACTTGAAATGTAGAGTTTATGCAGCCTGACAAAAATCGCAATTCCATCGTCATATCCGCGCTCAGCGCCCGCACCGGCTTCGGCAAGCTGCTGCGCCGGGTGGAGGATGAACACCGCTCGCTCGTCATCGAGAAGCGCGGCACCCCCAAGGCCGTGCTGCTCAGCATCCGCGACTATGTGCGCCTTGCCGCGCCCGAGCCGGAGATACTCCGAATCATCGGCGAGGAATCGAAGCGCAAGGGGACGGACAAGCTCACGTCACGGCAGATTGACGAAGTCATCAAATCGGCCCGAGCTGCCAAATCGAAGCGCGGATGATTGCGCTCCGCCTGGTGATCGACACCAACATTGTTGTCTCGGCAGCCCTCAAACCAGACGGACTTCAGCGCACCGTCCTGATTCTGGCAATCACCCAACCGGCAACGCTCTACGTCTCCGCTGACATCCTCGACGAGTACCGCAAGGCGCTGACGCGCCCGGAACTGAAGATCCGCAAGGGACCACGGCAGCAGCTTTTCCAGCTCATAAGAAGCCACTCGCGGCTGGTGAAGCCGGCGCGGACATTGCAGGTGACCAGGGACGCCGACGACAACAAGTTCGTGGAATGCGCCGATGCCGCGCGCGCCGACTACCTTGTGACCGGGAACCAGCGGCATTTTCCGAAATTCTGGAAGAAGACCAAGGTGATCACCTCCCGCGAGTTCATCAGCATCGTGGCACCGCACCTCATCCCATGAGTAACGGCAGCCCGGCAATGTGGGTAATACGAATGACAGCTAAATCCCGGTCTGATCAGCATTTCAAATCAGAGGGGTTGCCCGACGGCAGGACGAACGGACTCTGGGACGGAAACGAGCGATGCTACCTGAAGAACTCAAGCAAAATGTCACGGTTTACGGCCCTCCGTGGGCCGTTGCGAAAGGACTTCGTCACGTTTCTGAGCCGAGGCGCAATCTTACACCATGATCCGTACCGCTACATGAGGTCGCGCGTGCCGTAAGGAACTTCGATGCCGGATTTTGTTCATGTTGTCCACCGACAGGAGTAGTGCCAGCATTTGTAGAAAGTCAAAAAGAGAATGTGGGATTCGTGTTGATATTTTGCGTCCCAATTTCGGACAGTCGTGAGATCCCTAAGTGTTGATTTTGGGGCGGCTTCGGTTGGCCCTGGAGTTGCAGCGCGATGCGCGTGCGAACTATAATCCAAGACCTGCGGTATGGTTTCCGGCTCTCGCTGAAGAAGCCGGGCGCGGCCGTGGTTGCGGTGTTGACCTTGGCTGTGGGGATAGGGGCCACTACCACAGTGTTCAGTTGGATTGACCGCACGCTGCTGCGGCCAATCCAAGGAGTGGCGGATGCGGACCGCCTCACCAGCTTTGAAACGCTGGCGCCGGATGGACGAGCGATGACCACGTCGTACCTGGATTATCGCGACTACCGCGACCATCTGAAGCTGGTGTCCGGGATCACGTTGTTTCGGCCCACCGTCTTCAGCCTCGGCCAGGAGAATCACCCGATGCGTGTTTTCGGCGAGTTGGTGTCGGGGAACTACTTCGCCGTCCTGGGTGTGAAGGCGGGGATGGGCAGAACGTTTTCGCCGGACGAATTCGGTGACAACGAGGGCGCGTACCCGGT
>Ga0126381_100011162_pt1 | contig 10147 bp, 5 predicted proteins | sample PanSoiMetPlot_28_FD_96465 | JGI IMG/M metagenome (GOLD analysis project Ga0126381, IMG submission 96465) | Tropical forest soil microbial communities from Panama - MetaG Plot_28 | ecosystem: Environmental > Terrestrial > Soil > Tropical forest > Bulk soil | place: Panama | collected 2016-02-17 | reverse complement strand
CAGTAGCAACTCCGTGGATTGCCGGATGGTGGGTGGTCCGCCCCACCCTCCATCTCGGTGACGCGGCTGACGGAAGTGCCGGGCAAAGTCGCACACACCATCTTTCTGCTCTTAGGAAAACTGGAGGATCGCGTGAAACTCGCTCCGTGGGTTGCGGTAAGTCTTCTGCTTGTTTCTGCAAATTACTGTGGAGCCCAAAGCTCGCCCTCAGGAACCATTGCACTTCGGGCGGGACACCTGTGGGACAGCAAATCAGGAAAAGTGCTCGAGAATCAGGTGATTTTGATTTCCGGAGAAAAAATCACAACCGTCGGTTCGTCAGATTCGGTACAAATTCCCCCAGGCACGCAGGTGATTGATTTGAGTGCCTCCACGGTGCTTCCCGGCTTAATCGACGGGCACACCCACGTCTTTGGATTCGGACTCGACGGCATCAAACCTGGCGGCCCGCCTTTCGCTGGTCCCATCAACGATACCCGCGAATACCGAACCCTTTTGGCCCTCGCTAACGCCCAGAAGGACTTGCGGGCAGGTTTCACCACGCTTCGCGATCTAATGAGTCACGGCGGCGGTTATGCGGACGTGGACATCAAAAAGGCGATAAACCGTGGTTATTTTCAGGGCCCTCGAATGCAGGTTTCCACCATGGGTCTGGTGGCTACGGGCGAGGGCATCCTGGGATCTCCGGAGGTGACCCTCCCTAGAAATTATCAGACGGTTGATGGGCCATGGGTTGCCCGGCAAGCCGTCCGCGAACAGATTCACTACGGGGCGGACTGGATCAAGTTTCATTCGACGGCTGACTATGAATTTGAGCCAGATGGAAAACTGCGGAGCGACCCCACCTTCACGAAGGAAGAGGTGGAGGCCATTGTCGACGAAGCGCACCGCCATGGGAAAAAAGCGGCTTGTCACGCTTTCGGAGGGGAAGGGCTCCGCAATTGCGTTACGGCCGGAGTTGATACGATCGAGCATGCTATTGAACTCGATGAAGCAACCGCGGACTTGATGAAGAAAAAGGGTATCTACCTCGAACTCACGGCTTATCACTATTCTCTTAGCGACTACACACTGCGCGATGCGAAATCTACAGGCGGGAAATACAGCCTTGAGGCGTTGCGTGAGAAAAGCGCACGGCTGGCAATAGCGCGTGGGGTGAAAATCTCGTTCGGTACCGGGGTGGGTCCCTTTCCACACGGGACGCAGGCTGCGGAATTCGCTTACCTCGTCAAGTACGGAATGTCCCCGAGTCAGGCTATTCAGAGCGCAACCATTGTTGCAGCGGAAATGATGGGTTGGCAGGAACTTATCGGTTCGATTGAGAAAGGGAAATATGCGGACATCATCGCTGTATCCGGTGATCCCCTGAAGGACATAACCGAACTTGAGAGGGTGAAGTTCGTTATGAAAGGCGGGCAGGTGATACGCAACGATATCAATTGAACCGCGGCCGGGGTTTTGGACGGAGTAATGCTATCATCCCCGACTAGAGCTTAATTCAGGAAATGGCTGGTTATGCGAATCTTGCTTGTGGAAGACGAACGGAAGGTCGCGAGTTTCATTGCCCGTGCCCTGCGCGAAAACTCCTATGCTGTCGATATCGCGGAAAGCGGGGAAAAGGCTCTGGAACTAAATACCGATGTAACCTACGATGCGATTCTGCTGGACGTGCGTTTGCCCGGCATGAGCGGTATTCAATTGTGCCGCGAGTTGCGGCAGCAAGGCACAGAGGCACCCGTGCTCATGTTGACCGCGCGTGGACTGGTGGAGCAGCGCGTCGAGGGGTTGGACGCCGGGGCTGACGATTACCTCACCAAGCCTTTCGTTCTTGCGGAGCTCCTCGCACGGGTGCGTGCGCTGGTGCGCCGTGGATTGCACAGCGGGAATGCCAAGCTTCATTATGCCGACCTCGAACTTGACCGGCACCGCCGTCGCGCAACACGCGGAAAAGCGGTGATTCCTCTCACTTCAAAAGAATTTGCGCTGCTGGAGCTCTTTCTCCTACACGCACCTGACTTGGTCACTCGAAGTGAAATCGTCGAACACGTTTGGGATCGGCATTTCGACAGCGAGACCAATCTCGTGGAAGTGTACGTCAACCGACTTCGGCAGAAGATCGATCAAAATAGTCCGGTGAAGCTGATACACACTGTTCGGGGCATCGGTTATCGCCTGGGGGCATTAGAGTCGTGAAAACCAAGTCTCTACGATTCCGAATGATGCTCCTTTTCTGTGCAGTGGTCAGTCTCCTCCTCGCCGCATCTTACCTGGCATTTTTGGGGCTGCTTGCTCACGAAATTCCTGCGCAGATCAATCGCCAGTTGGAGGAAACGGCAAGGCCCCTGCTGGCAGATATCGCTGCGGAACCCGAAGCACACGATGTGGAACGCCTTAACATCCCGGGGGAATTTTTTGAAATTCTGGATTCTCAGGGAAAAGTGCTGCAAAAATCACAGAATCTCACCGAGCCTTTGCCTCTACAGGCAATCCCTCAACCGCTCAATCACCCCGCCTACCAGTTGTTGGAGATTGGAAAGGGAGAGGCCCTTCGCGCGGCCATTATCCCGTTTCAGCAAGCCGGTCAGACGAGATTCCTGGCCATCGCCATACCCTCCCTCGGCACGCATCGGGTGATGGATAGTTTTGCAAAAATTATCCTGTTTTTGTTTCCCTTGAGCGTTCTCATCACCGCGGGAGTTTCCGCCTTGTACGTTGGGAAGGCGCTCGCGCCTATTGCTGCTCTGACGCAACACGCCGCCTCCATGGCCAAGAAAGTGACGCATTCCCAAGGCTTCTGGGAACCTCTTCCGGTGCACACCCCCGATGACGAACTGGGCCAACTGACGAGGACGTTCAACGATTTGCTCCGGGGTGTTGACTCCGCGGTGCGCCAGTTGTGCCAGTTCGTCACCGATGCTTCGCATGAATTGCGCACGCCCATTGCGGTGCTCCACGGAGAAACGGAACTTCTGCTATCCAAACCGCGAACGGCCGAGGAGTATCAACGGACCCTCCTGGTGTTTGACGATGAATTGAAAAAGCTAACGCGCATGGTCGAAGGGCTCTTCACCCTTTCCATGGCCGATGCAGGCCAATTGCACCTGGAATGCGAGCCTCTCTATATCAACGAAGTTCTGGAAGAGGCCTGCGCTCTGGTGGCATCAAGGGCCAGAAAAAAAGGTATTACAATTGTCCGTCAGTTGAATGACGAGGTTCCTTTCAGCGGCGACGAAGCCTTTCTGCACCAGCTTTTTTTGATCTTCCTCGACAACGCGATCAAGTATTCCCCCGAAAAGACGAGCATTCACGTCACTCTGGAGCGAAAAGACGGGACAATCCGCGCTTCGTTTCGTGACCAAGGTCATGGCATTTCTCCCGAGCATTTGCCGCACATTTTTGAGCGATTTTATCGCGCCGGGCAACATACCTCCGGTGATTCGCACAGCGGAGGACTAGGCTTGGCCATCGCACAAGCCATTGCCCGGGCCCAGCATGGCTCGATTGAATGCGACAGCAGTCCGGGCCTCGGGTCGACATTCACTGTAGTTCTCCCCAGCAAAACCGAGACGCTTGAGCCATCTAAACAGAAATTAATCATAGATTAAGGCATCCATTCGGCACATACACTACGCTCCGCCACAACGGGGGAGGTGGGTCTGTGTTCTTGAAAAAAACTTCTAGTTCACATTGGTTTGGCCGCACGACCGTTGCTTTTTTGATGATGGCTATCTTATTCGTTAATCCGTCTCCTGCGCAGGTGGTAGGTGGAACTCTTTCCGGGACCGTTTCGGATCCCTCGGGTGCAGGTATTCCCGAAGCGAAACTGGCCATCAAAAATGTGGCCACTGGCCTCGAGAGGATCGTGACCACGAATTCCGATGGCTTTTACACAACACCTAACCTTCTGCCGGGAACATATGAAGTCGCGGTTTCCGCGAGTGGCTTCAGTACGCAAACAAGTCACGGTGTCACGATATCGGTTGGGTCTCGTGCAACCTTCGACGTCATTCTCCACGTAGGTACGCTTTCGAATCGCATTGAAGTCAACTCGCAGGTCCCTGATGTCCAGCTTACGAGTTCCGACATCGGCGCCGTCGTCGAATCCAACACCGTGCGTGAGCTCCCGCTGAACGGCCGCAGCTGGACGGATTTGGCAGCTCTTCAGGCAGGAGTATCAACCATCCCGACACAGCCGAGTTTTGCAACCGGATCGGACCGAGGCAACCGGGGCTTTGGTCAGCAGTTGACCATTTCAGGAGCCAGGCCCCAGCAGAACAACTACCGTCTCGACGGCGTGAGCCTTAACGATTATGCGAATGGTGCGCCAGGTAGCGTGCTCGGTGGCAATCTCGGCGTGGATGCCATTCAAGAGTTTTCCGTTCTCACCAGCAACTATTCCGCGGAGTATGGAAAGACTTCCGGCGGTGTTGTGAACGCCATCACCCGCTCGGGCACCAACGAATTCCACGGCAGCGCCTATGAATTCCTGCGAAACAGTGTTTTGGATGCACGCAATTATTTTGAAGATCCGACGCTTCCCAAGGCGTCGTTTAAAAGAAATCAATTCGGCGGAGAAGTCGGCGGCCCGGTTGTCAAAAATAAAGCTTTCTTTTTCGTGGATTATGAGGGAATTCGCCAGTCCAAAGGGATTCCAAATTTCAACTTTGTTCCCTCCACCGAAATTCGGAACACGGTTACTGATCCAGAGATCAACAAGTACTTGGCCCTTTATCCGGTCCCGGCTTCTTGCGGTCAGGATATTTGCACATTCGTTTTTAATGGGAATCAGGTTGTGAACGAAAACTACGTGACGGCCAGAGGTGATATCAAGTTCTCCGACAAAGACAGCCTCTCCGGCACGTATTTGTATGATCGAACGCCGTACAATTCACCGGATTCCTTTGGGAACGTGGGCCTAAACACACTCTCCTCCAGGCAGATCGTGGCGGTCGAGTGGACACACAGCTTTGCTCCTACTTTTGTGAATGCAATTCGCTTTGGCTATAACCACGAACGCGTGGACAATGACGCCAGCGTAAAAGCCCTCAATCCTGCCGCTGCGGATACAACGCTTGGCGCTTTCACGGGCAGAAACGCGGCCGTAGTTAATGTGAACGGGCTCAGCTCCATGTCCGGAGGGGTTGGGGGCCTTCCCACATACCTTTACCGCTGGAATTCATTTCAATTGTATGACGATGCCTTTTACAATGCCGGCAAACACTCCATAAAGTTCGGTGGAGCTTTCGAGCGCATGCTCTTGCAAGTCACTGCACTTACTGACCCGAATGGCATCTGGTTCTTCAACAGTCTTCCCGATTTCGTGGCCAACAATCCAACCAAGTTCCAGGGAGGCATTGCGAGTTCACTCACACCCCGAAACCTCAGGCAGTCCATTTTCGGCGCTTACATTCAAGATGATTGGCGCTGGAAGTCCAATCTAACCTTGAATCTCGGTCTTCGTTACGAGATGTCCACCGTGCCAACCGAGACGGCCGGTAAAATCGCCAATCTTCGTCAATTGACGGACCCACTGCCGGTTTGTGGAACATTGGCAGCAGGGAATTGCACGGGAACCGGTCCTTTCTTTTACAATCCGACGTATCCCAATTTTGAGCCGCGACTTGGCTTTTCCTGGGACCCGCTTAAGAACGGAAAAATGGCTGTCCGGGGCGGTATCGGACTTTTCGATGTCCTTCCGCTTCTCTATCAATTCATCTTGCTTACCACGCAGGCTGCCCCGTTTTTTGAGTACACGGCGCTTAAGGTCGGGGACCCTGTTCCGTCGGCTTGTCCGCCAGGTACCACTCTCACGTTCCCCCTTGTCGCTTCTTGTCTCATAAGTCCTAACAAGCTGCGTTCGACATATGTGGAATCGCACCCTAACCGCAACTATGTTTCGCAGTGGAACCTGAATGTTCAGTACCAGCTCATGCCAAATCTGGCGGCGATGATTGCGTACGTTGGCTCCCGGGGAGTTCATCAGCCATTCCGCGTGGATGAGGCCAACCTGAAATTGCCGGCTAAAACTTCTGCAGGCTATGTCTGGCCCTTTGATCCTGACCCGTCTAGCTCGAATTATGGCGGCCCTCTGGACCCTCTGAACACGAATTTCGGCTCCATCCGAGGCATGTTTTATCAAGGCCGCTCCTACTACAATGCCCTTGAATTACAGTTGGCCAAGCGGATGAGCCATGGCTTTCAGGTGCAAGGCACCTTTACGTGGGGCAAGAGCATGGATACCAGTTCGGCTACCGTTGCCGGCGATGCGTTTGGCAACTCTATTTCCAGCTTGGATTGGTTTGACATGAAATTGACCCGGGGCCTGTCTGACTTTAACGTCGGGCGCACGTTCGTTGTGAATAGCACCTGGGAGGTGCCATACCCAAAATCATGGACTGGCGCAGCTCAATGGCTGGCGAGTGGTTGGCAGCTCGGCCTAATTTTTACAGCCAGTGATGGCGTACCGTTTACTCCCACGTACGGCACCGGGGGAGATCCTGCCAATACGAACAGCAGCGATGATTACGCATTTCCGAATCGGCTGCGGGGCCCGGGATGTGGAACTGCCGTCAATCCGGGTAATCCTACCAACTACATTCGCGCTCAGTGTTTCCCCCTACCCACAGCTCCCAGTCTGGCCTTCTGGCAAGCCAACTGCACTCCGAATCCTCCCAATCTCGGTGCGACGATTACTGACCCCATGAATCCGCCGCAAACTGCCTCGGGAGCTATCCTGCCTTCACTTGTATGCTTCAACTTGAGAGGCAATTCAGGGCGAAATACCGTGATCGGCCCGGGCATCGCAAGTCTTGATTTTTCGGTCTTCAAGAACATCCCCATCAAGAAGATCTCGGAGGCTTTTAATCTGCAGTTCCGAGTAGAGATGTTCAATATTATTAATCATCCGAACTTTGCCCCACCACAGCCCGGGGATGGAAACACGGATATCTTTGCGGCGGACGGTTCTTCTCTGGTGGGTGGTGTTCAGGGAAGCCTCGGCAACACTGCCGGCGCGTTGATTCGCACGACGGTTCCAGAACGCCAGATTCAGTTCGCGTTGAAAGTGACTTTTTAGCGCGACCTGAGGACCCGCTTGGACCTGAGCTGAGTTGATCCCAGCGAGGAGCCCGACCTATTCATTTGTCATCGGGTAGGCAGGTTTGCACCAATTTGGTGCACTTGGAGGTAGGCCCATGGCGGTGAAGCCGCTGCAGTTTGCCTTTTGTAGTTTGCTCATTATCTGCGCTGGCATCGTGATGGCGCGTGCTCCGGAGGGCGGCTATCGCCTCATCAAGAAGTACGATCTGGGTGCGGCGCCCGGCGGCAAGGAGTATTGGGACTACATAACGTTCGATAAGACCACTCGCCGCCTCTACATCTCGCACAACACAGAAGTGAAGGTCGTTGATGCCGATACCGGTGCGATCGTCGGCGGTGTGCCCGAGCTGAAGCGTGTCCACGGAACCGCGCTTGTGAACGAGCTTGGGCGCGGCTTCCTGAGCGATGGCGGTGCCGACGAAGTTGTAATGTTTGATATGAAAACACTAAAAGTAACGGGTCATATCAAGACCGGCGGCAACCCGGATTGCATCATTTACGATCCGGCCTCGAAGCATGTGTTTACTTTTAACGGAAAAACGAATGATGTCACCGTGATCGATCCCGGCACAGCCACGGTTGTTGCGACCATCCCCATGGGCGGCCGCCCGGAGTACGCCGTGGCGGATGGCCAAGGCACGATTTACGACAATATCGAGGACAAAAATGAAGTAGTTGCGATCGATTCCCGTTCGAACACTGTGAAGACCCGCTGGCCGATCTCTCCAGCCGAAGGAGCGACGGCGATTGATCTTGATGCGCAGCATCACCGGCTGTTTATCAGCGGCCGCAATAAGGTGCTGGCAATCCTAAACGTGGATACAGGAAAAGTCGTCCAAACGTTTCCGATCGGCGCTGGCGTTGACACGAACATTTTCGATCCTGAATCCGGTTTTCTTTTCGTGGCCGTCCGCGAAGGCATTTTGCACATCATCCATGAGGAGAATCCCGATAGATTTAAGGTCTTGGAAGACGTAAAGACCGAATTTGGTGCCCGCAATATGGCCTTCGATCCAAAATCACACCGCCTCTTTTTGGATACAGCGGACTTCACTCCCGCGGCACAGCCAACCGCTGAGCAGCCGAATCCCCAGCCCACGCCTGTGTCCGGGACGTTCCGTCTTCTGGTGTACGGTCGCTGACACGGCTAATATGAAGTCCCCGGTATATTAACCATGTGCAGTTCACTCGAGAATGGGGTCAAGTGGTTCACACCTGCCACTCTTACGATTCTCGCCTTATTCGGCGCAACATCCGTGGTCGCGGCCACAGGACAAGCGACCCAGCAAAACTCTTCTGCGAACCAGGAATCTGTTCTGGATTTTGAAATCTATCGCACCCGGATCGAACCCATTTTCCTGAAGCAGCGCGAAAACGGCGTGCGCTGCTACGATTGCCACTCCACGCTTACCACCCGCCTGCGCCTGGAGCCACTCCCTGCGGGAGGCTCTGCGTGGACCGAAGCGGAGTCTCGCAGCAATTTCAACTACGTTCTGCAGCTGATCACCCCTGGAGAGCCTCTAAAGAGCCGGCTACTTGTGCACCCGCTGGATGCAGAGGCCGGTGGAGATTCGGTGCATGGAGGCGGCAAATTCTGGAAATCGCAGAGTGATCCCGAATGGCAAATATTGGCGGACTGGGTGAAGCATGCCACATTCGCGTCATCTTCGGCGGCACCCGCCTCCGATCCCTTTCCCAAGGGAGCGCTGGACTTCGAAGTATTCAAAAGCGCCGTTCAGCCGATCTTTCTGAAGGAGCGCCCCGGTCATGCCCGGTGTTATGGGTGCCACACTGCCTCCAATCGTGCATTTCATCTGGCCACATTTTCACCTGGGTTTGCAGGATGGACAGAAGAACAATCACGCTTGAATTTTCAGAGTGCCGCACAATTGGTTTCCCCTGGGAAGCCGCAGCAAAGTAGGTTGCTGATGCATCCCCTTGCACCGGAGGCCGGCGGTGATGCCTTTCATTCCGGCGGACGGCAATTTGCTTCACAGGAAGATCCGGAATGGCAGACGATAGCGGATTGGGTGCGTTCCGGGTCCGCGCCCAGCTCCGCCGGAGCGCCTTCCTTGCACGCGGTTCGCATCTACGTCACCAATAGTGCCGGCAGCACGGTCGACGTGATCGACGCTGCTGACAACCAGGTTGTCCAGGTAATTCATGGCATCGAGCTTCCTCATGGCGTGGTGTTTTCCCCGGATGCCAAGCGCGTGTATATCAGCAACGAATCCGAGAGTGTGCTGGATGTGGTCGATCGCGAATCCGCGAAAATCCTGAAAAAGGTGCGTCTGGGCGGTCACCCCAACAATCTCACGATCACCAAGGATGGCACTCGCGTTCTTGTCGGTATCCGGGAAGATCCCGGATCGGTCGCGGTCATCGATACCCGCTCCCTGGAGCACACGAAGAGCATTCCGGTCGATGGCAGCGTTCACAATATTTTTGTGACTCCCGATGGCAGGTTTGCGGTCAGCGGGTCCATTGAAAACAAGGCCGCCAGCGTAATCGACTTGACCACGGAGAAAATGGCCTGGGAGGTCAAATTCGATCGATCCGTTCGGCCGATGGCCTTCGATGCCAACTCGGATGGCTCGACGCGGCGCATTTTTGTCCAGCTTTCCGGATTCAATGGCTTCGCGGTCGTGGATTTCGCCAGTCACAAAGAGGTCGCGCGCATCCGTTTGCCGGACGAGCCAGGCGGTTTCGGCGGAGCGGAAGAGCGGCTCGCAACGCCATCCCACGGAATTGGCGTCACACCCGACGGGCAATCCCTCTGGGTCAATAGCACCGTGGCCAATGCAACTTTCAAGTATTCACTGCCGGATCTTCAACTCGTTGGCTACTGCAAGCTGCCGCTCATCCAGCCCGCGAACCGCACCCCCATGGGAGTAGTACCCGAATGGATCACGTTCACTCCGGACAGCACGCGTATGTATGTCTCAAACTCGGGTGCTCGATCTGTCTCGGTCATTGATGTCAAATCCACTAAACTCATCGACATCGCAAATGTCGGCGAGGTCCCGAAGCGCATAAACACTCTCGTTAT
>Ga0126381_100011161_pt1 | contig 10147 bp, 12 predicted proteins | sample PanSoiMetPlot_28_FD_96465 | JGI IMG/M metagenome (GOLD analysis project Ga0126381, IMG submission 96465) | Tropical forest soil microbial communities from Panama - MetaG Plot_28 | ecosystem: Environmental > Terrestrial > Soil > Tropical forest > Bulk soil | place: Panama | collected 2016-02-17 | reverse complement strand
GGGCACGCTGGCTCGACCGCCTCGGCATCGAGAACTCCGGCGTGGTCGACACCGACAATCCGGTGCCTTACTCGGTGGTCGTCTTCCGGGATCCCGACCACATCCAGCTCGAGCTCATCTACATGCCCAGATGACCAAGGGCCCGCACCGGCACGACCCGGGGCGGCCTTCCGGTCCGCCGAACCTCAGCCGGGGTTCAGCTGCGCGAACGGGGGCTCGGCGGCCTCCTGCTCGGTCAGCTGGAGCGGGAGCTCCACCCGGCCGAGGCGGGCCGCCCGGTAGGCGGCGTAGATGATCTCCAGGACCACGCGGCCGTCCTCGCCGGTCTCGCTGGGTACCGCGTCCTCGGCCACGCACCGGGCGAAGTGGTCCATCTCCTGCGGCAAGCCGGAGTTCCACAGCTCGTCGAACATCGTGAACGTCCAGCCGCGGGTGTCGGGGGCCTTCTCGACCGCGTACCCGTACCCCACGTCGCTGAACGTCGTCAGCGACGAGCCGCGCACCAGGTCGGCGTAGGTCACCCCCCGGGATCCGACGATCTCGGCCCGGTCGTCCATCCCGCCCGGCATGGCCCAGCTCGCTTCGATCAGGCCCACCCGGCGGCCCTCAAACCGGATCGTGATGATCGCATGGTCTTCCGCCCTGGTGCGCTCGTTGTGGACGAAGGTGCCGGCTTCCGCGGACACCGACCGGGCCGGGGGCTTGCCGTGAACCCACCGGGCGAACTCGATGCCGTGACAGCCCATGTCCATCAGCACGCCGCCGCCGGCCAGCTCCGGGTCCCAGAACCAGTCCGAGTGCGGCCCGTAGTGCTGCTCGGACTGCCGGACCAGGTAGACGTCGCCGAGCGCCCCCTCGTCAGCCAGCTCCTTGGCCCGGACGTACTTCGGCGCGAAGCAGATCTCCTCGGCGTACATCAGCTTGACCCCGGCCTCACGGCAGGCGGCGATCATCTCATCGGCCTCGCGCAGCGTCCGCGCCAGCGGCTTCTCGCAGATGACGTGCTTGCCGGCCCGCGCCGCCGCCACAGCGATGTCGCGGTGCAGGTAGTTCGGAGCCGCCACGCAGACCACGTCGACATCGGGGCGCGCGGCCAGCTCCCGGTAGTCGGCGTGCCAGGCCGGAATGCCCCACCGCGCCGCGAACTCGGCCGCCCGGTCGGGCGACCTCGACGCGACCGCGCGCACCGACGCGACCGGCGACAGCGAAAACGCCTCCGCGTGCGCCTGGCCGATGAACCCGGTGCCGACCAGCCCAACCCCCACCTCACCTGAGGCCATGCCATCCCTCCCGCCGGTTACCCGCCCGCTTGCATGGCCAGGATCCCAGGTATCAGGACGGCTGGCACCGGCTCTATTTCCAGTACGGACGCTGGCTCATGGTGCCGTACCGGGCCCGGGGCCGCGCGACAACTGATGCACGGGGGTGCAGACCATGACGGATGTTGCTTGCTTTTGCGGTTGCTGCTACTCGTTCGAGGGCGACGGGGGAGCCTGCCCCCGGTGCGGCGAGTACGCGGCGGTCCGGCCCAGCCCGGCGCAGGCCAGCACCGGGCGCAGCCAGCCGGAGCCAGAGCCGGTGCCGGCCGACTCCGACCGCCTGCCCGCGGGCGCGGCGGCCCGGAGGTAGCGCCCGCGGCTAGCCGCAGATGCCCTGCAGGGCGCGGCGCACCGACCCGGGCCGCTCGAGCCAGACGAAGTGACCGCAGTCGTCTTCGATCACGTGCCGGGCGCCGGGGATGAGCTCGGCCGAGGCCACGCCGTGCCGGGGAGGGATCGGGCTGGCCGCGCCCAGCACGAACACGGCCGGGATCTTCAGCGAGGGCAGGCCGCGCTCCAGGGTGTGCTGCTCGAAGTGCTGGTGGATGGAGGCGAACGTTGCCGCGTAGCCCTCCAGCGACAGGTCCAGCGGCGGCATCGGCGGGGCCTTGAGCGGTGACGAGAAGTACCCGGGCCAGACGATGGCCAGCCCCTCCAGGGCGTCCTGGACGGTGCCCTCTCCGGCCATGGCCCGCTCGTCGAGCTCCTGCGCCCGCGCGGCCCGGTCGGCCGGAATCCGCTCGGCCAGGATCCGGCCGAGGTCGTCCTCGCCGCCGTCGGGAACCGCGCCGAGCGGGTCGACCGCGACCAGGCCGAGCAGCCGGTCCTGGTGCCGGGCCGCCAGGTGCATGGCCAGGTGCCCGCCCCACGAGTGGCCGATCACGTAGGCCCGGTCGGCGCCCGCCGCGTCGAGGACCGCGATCGCGTCCGCCACGTGCCGGTCGACGTCGAACGGCCCCGACATCGTGGACGGCGCCAGGCCGCGCTGCTGGAACCGGATGACGCCGAACGCATCGTCAAGCTCGCCAGCCAGCGACCCGGTGTAGTCCGAAAGGCCGGGCCCGCCGTGCAGGATGAGCACCGGCGGGCCGGACCCGGCCCGCGACGCGCCGATCACGCCGCCCGGGACGCTGGCGGCAAACTCGCGGCCCTCGATCACGGACACGGCAGCTCCTCCCCTTCCGAGGAAGCGTAGCCATAACGGGCCCGGCGGGGGTGGCGCGGTGCCGGCTAGCCGGTCGCCCGCGGGTGTATCTGGGGCGGGGTCGCGCGCTCTGTTTCAGCACAACCTGTTACTCGCCGGGCGGGCCCGACCCCGGTCGGGCCCGCCCGGTGACTGGCAAGAAGGCCGCCGCCGGGAAGGCGGGGGCCATTCCCGGCCGGGGGACCGGGGCACTTGGGGGGGACATGCGGATTCTGCTCATATCGAGCGCTTACAACAGCCTGACCCAGCGCGTGCACGCGGAGCTGGCCGACCGCCGCTACGAGGTGTCGGTCGAGCTCGCGCTCTCCGACGAGGTCATGCGGGAAGCGGTCCGCCGCTTCGACCCGGACCTGGTCATCGCGCCGATGCTGACCCGGGCCATTCCCGACGACATCTGGTCGGCTCGCCCGTGCTTCATCGTCCATCCGGGGCCGGTCGGCGACCGCGGCCCGTCCTCGCTCGACTGGGCGATCATGGGCGGCGCCGAGGGCTGGGGGGTCACCGTGCTGCAGGCGAACGCCGAGATGGACGCCGGCGATATCTGGGCGAGCGTGGAGTTCCCGGTGCCCGGCGGCTCGAAGAGCTCCCTGTACCGCACCGAGGTGGCGGACGCGGCGCTGGAGGCCGTGCTGCTCGCGGTGACGCGGTTCGAGACCGGCCTGTACCGGCCGGAGCCGCTGGACTACTCCCGTCCCGGCGTCACCGGGAAGCCGCGCCCGCGGTGCCGGCAGGAGCACCGCCGGATCGACTGGCGAGCCGACCCCACGTCCGTGGTGCGGGCCAAGCTGCGGGCGGCCGATTCCAGCCCCGGTGTCCTCGACGCGATCGGCGCGGAGGAGTACTTCCTGTTCGGCGGGTACGAGGAAGATCGGCTGCGCGGGCGCCCGGGGACGATCGTGGCGCGCCGGGGCGGCGCCATCTGCCGGGCGACCGTGGACGGGGCGGTCTGGATCCCGCAGCTGCGCCGCCGGCCGGACCCCGACGGGCCGCCCACCTTCAAGCTGCCAGCGACCCAGGCGCTCGGCGGCGCGGCCGCCCGCGTGCCGGAGGTTGACGCGCCGCTGGTGCTGCCGCCCGGCCGGCGCACGTACCGGGAGATCAGCTACCGCGAATCGACCGGCGTCGGCTACCTGGAGTTCTCCTTCCCGGGCGGGGCCATGAGCACCGGCCAGTGCCGCCGGCTCCTGGCCGCGTACCGGCACGCCCAGGACCGCCCGGTTCGGGTGATCGTGCTCGGCGGGCCCCGGGACCTGTTCAGCAACGGCATCCACCTGAACGTGATCGAGGCCGCCGCCGACCCCGCCGAAGAGTCCTGGCAGAACATCAACGCGATCGACGACCTGGTGCACGCGATCCTGACCACCACCGACCAGCTCGCGGTGGCCGCGCTCGCGGGCAACGCCGCGGCCGGGGGCCTGATGCTCGCGCTGGCCGCCGACGAGGTCTGGTGCCGGGCCGGCGCGGTCCTCAACCCGCACTACCGTCTGATGGGGCTGTACGGCTCGGAGTACTGGACCCACACCCTGCCCCGCCGCGTCGGCGCGCAGGAAGCGGCCCGGCTCACCGAGGCCTGCCTGCCGGTCAGTCCCGCCTCGGCCCTGCGCTCCGGCCTGGTCGACCGGGTCGTCACGGGCTCGGTCACCTCCTACCGCTTCCAGGTGATCGCCCTGGCGGAGCAGCTGGCCCGCAGCGCTGGCTACGAGGCACGGCTGGCGGCCAAGGCCCGCCAGCTGGCCGAGGTCGAGAACGAGCGACCGCTGGCGTCGTACCGCGCGGAGGAACTGGCCATCATGAGGCGCAACTTCTCCGACCCGCGCGAGCCGTACGCCCAGCTGCGCCGGGCGTTCGTGCACAAGCAGAAGCCCGCGCAGACGCCGGCTCACCTGGCCCGCCACCAGGCCGACCTGGTCCTTTCCCGCGCGTGACCGGCGGGGAGGACGCCGGCAAGCTGGGCTGTGGTGAGCGCCCGGGGCCCTGATCATTGCCCGTTGTACCGGCGCTCGCGTATGCCGTACATCAGGATCGAGGCGCTGACCGCGACGTTGAGCGAGTCCGCCCGTCCGTGCATCGGTATGGTGATCTTGTCTGAGGCGTGCTCCAGCCAGGACGGCGTGATGCCCTTGCGCTCATTGCCGACGACCACCGCCGTGCGCTCGCCGAACGTGGCCTGCCGGTACGGCTTCGCGTCCGCGCCGACCGTCGCGAGGAACACGGCGAACCCCCGGTCCCGCAGCCAGCGCGCCGCGCCGGCCGGCTCGGCGAACTCGAGGACGGGGACGCGCAGGTTCATGCCGCGGCTGCCCCGGAAGACCTTGGGGTGACTCAGCCGGGTTCGCCGGTTGGTGAGGATCAGGCAGTCGGCGCCGCAGGCGTCGAGGGTCCGCAGCAGCGTCCCGAGGTTGCCGGGAATCTCGATCGCGTCAGCGACCAGCACCAGGGCCTCGGCCTGCAGCTCGATCCGGTCCGCGTCCCAGGCCGGGAGCGCCACCAGCGAGACCATGCCCTCGGGCCGTTCCCGCTCGCACAGCAGGTCAAGGACCCGCGGGGAGATGCGGTAGGCGCACCTGGCCCGCGCGGCCACCTGAGCGCCGAGCGCGTGCGCCTCGGGCGAATACGCCGCCTCCGGGCACCACAGGAACATCTCGATGGCCGCGTCCAGGTCAACCAGGACGCCGTGCGCCCACAAGCCTTCCGCTAGGAGCAGCTGATGACCGCCCGCGCCGTTGCTGGCGATGTGGCGGACCTGCCGTATCCGCGGATGCCGCAAGCCGATCTGCTGCAGCGGCTGCATGGGAACCTCGCCGGTCGATGAGCTGGGACAAGCCCGCCGGGGCTTCGCCGAGAAGCACCCGCGGGCCGCGCCGCGGCGGGCACCGGCCCGCGGCAGCGTCGAGCTCACCGACCTGACATGCGGCGATCGTAAGACGCGCGCCCCGGGCCGTTCAAAGGGTTTTCGCGCCGCCGCCGGGCGATGCCGGGTACGCGCTGGACCAGGCCGGCCGGGCGGTAGCGAGCAAAATGCGTGGGGCGCCGGGTTGCCCGGACGGATACTGGCTGACGTGGTTCTGGATGGTTTCGTTCGTGCGCTGGACGGCTTTGAGGCCGTGCTCGCCGGGGTGGCGCCTGGCCGCTGGGAGGCGCCGTCACCGTGCGAAGGCTGGAGCGCCGCCGATGTCGCCGGTCACGTCATCGGTGACCTGCGGGCGGTTAAGGCCTTCGCGACCTGGCATGACGAAGACAACGGCCTGGCTGATCCGCGCTTTGCCGCCGGGGACGATCCGGTGGCCGAGTGGCGTGCGGCGCGGGCGGACATGATGGCGGTGCTGGACCCCGCGGCGCTGGCCCGGCCGGTGCCGTTGCCGTGGGGCGGGCAGACGCCGCTGGGCGAGTGGCTGGAGCGGTACCCCATGGAGTTCCTGGTTCACACGTGGGATCTGGCGCAGGCCACGGGCCAGGACGCCGAGCTGGATCCGGGGCTGGTGCACGATGCGCTGGGGCCAGCGCGGCAGTTTGCTCCCGTGGCCCGCATGTCGGGCTTGATCGGTCCCGAGTGCGCCGTAGCGCGCGACGCCGACGACCTGACCCGGCTGCTCGCCATCTTCGGCCGCCGTAACCCCCGGCGGTTAGAGCCGCCCCAGCGCCTTCCACCACAGCAGCCGGACCTCGCCGGGCAGTTCCGGATAGGCAAACCGGTCGATGGCGCCCAGGGTGCAGCCCATCTTCTGGTAAAAACGGCAGGCCGCGACGTTCACGTTCTGGGTCTCTATCTTGAGCCATTCGCAGCCGCGGGCCCTGGCCCAGCCCGCGGCGGCCCGCAGCAGCGCTGACCCGACGCCGGCGCCCCGCTCCGCGGGCGAGACCCGGATATCCCAGAGCACGGCGACGTCGTCGCGGCCGTCCGTCATGTTCAGGCCCGGTGTGTTCAGCGCGATCATCGCGCCGCCGGCCAGCACGCCGTCCCGGCGGCCGCAGACGAGCCCCCAGCCCGAGATGTCAAAACGCTCCGGCCAGCGCGTCGGCGGCCCGGCTTCCTCGATGGCGTCATAGTCCTTGACGTAAGGCTCGGCGACGACGGTCTCGGTGAGCAGCATGCCGCCCAGCCCGCCATCAGCGATCGTCACCTCCAGGATCCGGTCGACCGCGAACGCGATGGAGACGGCCGCGTACTCGTCCAGCGCCGTGCGGGTAAGGGCTTCCGGCCGCACCTCAAGGCTCACGCCGCACCTCCTGACCGGCGACCCGAGTCGCCAGATCCCCGCCCGCCGGGTGTCACGGCGGCGGGCCTTCCCCGACGAGCCCGTCGACCGCCTCCCGGATGAGATCGGCGTGGCCGACGTGCCGCCCGTACTCCTCGATCATGTCGATCAGGATCCGGCGCAGGCTGGGTGAGCGGCCGTCGGGCGAGGTGTAATGGGCCAGCCGATCCACGCCCCCGCCGGCCAGCGCCTCGCTGACCGCGGAACGGGAGCGGGCCACGGCCTCCTGCCACAGCGTCAGCAGCTGCTCGGGGGTGTCCTCGGCGGCCGAGTGCCACTCCCAGTCGGGGTCGGCGTCCCAGTCCACCGTGTCCCATGGAGGCCCGAAGTCTCCGCCGAGCAGCCGGCGGGTGAAGTACTCGTCCTCGACCAGGGCCAGGTGCTTGAGCAGCCCGCCCAGGGTCATCGACGAGGCGCCGACCGTCGCCCTCAGGCCGACGGTGTCCAGGCCGCCGCACTTCCACTCCAGGATCCTGCGCTGGCGCTCCAGGGAGCCGATCAGGGTGTCGGCCTCATTCCCGGCGACCGGCGGCTCCCGGAGAATTCCCTCGTTGTTATCGGTCATGGTGAGCACGTTAGGGCGTATCCCGGACGATTTCCTTCCGGAACGCGAGGAGCCTCCCGACGGTGCCGGACGCGAGCCCGGCGACAGCCACGGACCGGATGGTACCGGCCGCGCTGAGCGGGTACGGGACTGACTGGGACCGCCTGCCTTGGGGGGTGTAACCGTGCCTGACCTACTCCAGATCGATTTGGCAGTGGGTGTCGTGCTGATCATCCTGGCGACCGTGATCATCGTGGTGCGCGCGCGGAGGGACGCGCGCAGGTACAGGCCACCGGCGCGTCCCAGGCAGGTGGCCGAGCTGGCGGGCGAGGAGACGGCCCTGGGCCTGGTGCCCGTCGTGCCCGGGTTCATTGAAGGCGACACGGGACCAGATCCCAGCCTGAACGGACTAGACCGTGCCGCGGACGATACAGACCCCGACCTGTACGGGCTAGACCGTGCCGCGTGCGATCCAGACCCTTGCCTGAACGGGCCAGATCGTGCCGCGTACGATCCAGGCCCCAGCCTGAACGGGCCAAATCGCGCCGCATACGAGCCAGATCCTGGCACGCGTGAGCCAGAGCCTGCCGCGCGTGAGCCAGATACTGGTACGAACGAGCCAGCCGGCCCGCAGCAGGCGGTGCCCATGCAGGTCAGCGTGGTAACCGACGCCGGGCCTGGCGCGGCTGCGCCGGCCGCGGAGCCGGACGGGCCACCGGGTGCCGACTGCGCCGTGACCAGCGAGGGGCGGGTGTTCAGCTACTACGAGGGGGCCGACCAGCCGATAGCCGACTACCTCGCCGAACTAGGCTGGGCTAGGGAACAGGGAACCAGGGGCGGCCCGGGGTAGCGGACGTGGGAGGGCGGGTCATGGACCAGCACGAGCTCAAGGCGCAGTGCCTGGCCCTCCCCGGCGCCGTGGAGGACTTCCCGTTCGGGGATGAGGTCTCGGTCTTCAAGGTCGGGGGGAAGATGTTCGCGTTGTGTTCCCTCGACGGCAAGCCGCTGCAGCTGAGCGTCAAATGCGAGCCAGAGCTCGCGGCGCAGCTGCGGGCCACGTACCCGGCGATCACGCCCGGGTACCACCTGAACAAGCGGCACTGGAATACGATCACGCTCGATGGCTCGCTGCCTGATCAGATGGTGAACGACCTGCTCGCCGACTCCTACGACCTGGTCGTCGCCTCGCTGCCGAAGACGCGCAGGCCGGCCTGACCGGCCGCAGCGTCAACGGCGGTTACCGGCGTCCGCCGGTTCAGTCCAGCCCCCAGCACGTCCAGCTTGAGGGCGGCCGGTCGGGCGTCATGGCCAGCAGGACCCGCCCCTCGGCCGCCAGCGCCCGGAGATGCTCTTCGTCGTCCGGTACCACCATGGCGTGCTTTTCCCGGATGGCACGGAACCGGGGCAGCTCAGCGGCGATATCCTCGCGGATCTCGACGGTGGCCGGGACCAGCACGGCCCGGAAGCGTTCGGAGTCGTCCACGAGCAGTTGCGCCCTCGGGTCCCGGCGGAAGATCGCGTACTTCACCCGGCCCCGCGTGGTCGATACGTAGAACCGCTCGCCGTCCCAGTAGAACCAGTTAGGGCTCAGATGCGGGCGCCCGTCACGGCGGATGCCGGCCACGACGACGTTACGCGGCTCGGCGAGGAAGGCCTCGATCTTCTCGGCTGACGTCATCTCGTTACGCTATCGGGGCCGAAAGCCGAAAGGCACGACGGCCGCCGCGGCAAGCCGGTGGCCGGCAATCAGAACGGGAGGACCAGATGGCGTCCACGCTTGAGCAGGTCGGCAGCCTGCTGCTCGAGGCAGGCGAGACCCACCATCGGGTGTACCGGATCGTGGAAGGAGCCGACGACGACTGGGCGTCCTTTTACGCCTGGTGGCTCATCGAGCTCTCCGAGCTGCCGGCCCTGCTCGGCACCAAGCCGGTCCGCAGCGAGCTGATTTATATGCTCGTCAGCCTGGACAAGCAGTACACGGCGGAAAAACCGGACGAGTCCTGGGAGCGCTTCTACGCTCGCCAGATCGTCGACCACTTCAGGCCACAGTAGGTTCCGGTAGCGAGGCACTAGGCCACCGGTTCGGCGTCGGCACTGAGGACGGAGTCGATCAGCCCGGGGAAGCGCCGGTCCAGGTCGGCCTTGCGCAGGGACATGTAGCCCTTGGCACCCTGGATCCGCTTGGTGATGACCCCCGCCTCCCGCAGGATGCGTAGGTGATGGGAGAAGGTCGGCTTGGTCATCGGCAGCTCGGCCTCCTGGATGACCTGGGCGCACCAGGACTCGCCGTGGCGCGCGACGAACCGCACGGCCGCCAGCCGGTGCGGGTCGGCCAGCGCGCCCAGCACTCGCGGCAGCTGGATGTCCTCCGCCGCGGGCTCGATCCCGTCGTCCATCACGCTCCCGAGCATAGCCCAGGGTTGCGGGTAGTTCGATGATTGTAGTACGTTCGATACCTGTCGAACTTCGATAACCATCGAACGTCGAGGAGCCTTCGCGGTGAATGCCCCGTCCCAGTCCGTATTGCCTCAGCCGGCCCCAGCCCGGCCGGTTCCGCTCCAGGCGCGCGAAGCGGGCGCCGGGTCGGCGGGGGTGCACCCGCGCCGCTGGCTGATGCTGCCGGTCGTGCTGATGGCGATGTTCATGGCAGGCTTCGACATCTGGGCGGTCAACGTGGCGGCCCCCTCGCTGCAGCGCGACCTGAACGTGAGCGGTGCCGCGCTCCAGCTGATCGTCGGCGGCTACGCGTTCATGTACGCCAGCGGCATGGTGACCGGGGGACGGCTGGGCGACCTGGTCGGCTACCGGCGGATGTTCATGATCG
>Ga0126381_100011160_pt1 | contig 10148 bp, 9 predicted proteins | sample PanSoiMetPlot_28_FD_96465 | JGI IMG/M metagenome (GOLD analysis project Ga0126381, IMG submission 96465) | Tropical forest soil microbial communities from Panama - MetaG Plot_28 | ecosystem: Environmental > Terrestrial > Soil > Tropical forest > Bulk soil | place: Panama | collected 2016-02-17 | reverse complement strand
TGTTGTTTGCTCACATGAACGCCGGAAACCGCGCTCCGGCCGCCGCACCCGCCGAGGCGCGGATGCAGAACCTGGCGGAAGACCGGGGCGACCGCAGGTCGAGACGCTAGCCGGGGACACAAACCAAGCGCCCTCATGGTAAGAGCGCCGGCCGCGGGGCCCGCGCGACTCCAACCATGGCCGCGGGCGTCGCCTGCGCCTCGGGCCCTCCTTCGCGACGCCCGCTGCGCGGGCTCTCGAGGATGAGGGCAGGGGAGCGTGTCCCGGCAGCAACAACAAATTCGAACTTCCCGAAATGGTGCCCGGTCACCCCGCATTTGGGTATCCGGGTCCCGTTAAGGCCTTTTTTGTGGCTTTTGAGCAGCTTTACGCCACCCCCCCTGTCATGCAATCGTTACGCACGGGCCATAGCTTGCCCGCTCGCGCGGTTCGGTGGACGCCAGCCTACAATAATCGCTTCGCGCCATTTGTTAAGCGCGAGAGCTAAGCGGCGTGGACCGATGGCAGGGGTGAGGGGGAGTTGTCGGTTTTGCGATGCGTCCGGTGGTTGTATATGTTGCGCGTCGTGCTGCACGTTTCTGCCGCCGCGACAATTTGTAACGCGCTGCTTGGTTGCGCGCTCAAGGACAACTACGCGTTTCCGGGCCACGACATCGTCGACAACATCCGCAATGCCGATCTAGCCGCGCGCGCGCCGGCGCCCGACCGCCAGGGAGGCGTCGGGAACCAAGCCAGCCGACCCCTGCTCGTGCCCGGAGCGGATGCCAGTGCGGCGCCCGGATCGACTGACGCAGGTGCGCCGGCGCGCCTCGCTCAGAGCGCCCCCGGCGTGGTTGCGAGCGCCGCCGGGGTCGAGTTCAACTTCGAGAACGCCGATATCCCGACCGTCGCCAAAGCGCTCATCGGCGACACGCTCGGGCTCGCCTTCGTGGTCGATCCGCGCGTGCAGGGCACAGTGACCTTCGCGTCGACCGGACCGATTGCGCGCAAGGACGTGCTGCCGATCTTCGAAAGCATCTTGCGCATGTCGAGCGCGGCCGTGGTGCGCGAGCCCAATCTCGTCAAGATCGTCCCGATCCCCGAGGCTGCCGGCGCCGGCTCCATGAGCGTGGGCGCCGGCCAGCCGGGATTTGGTGTCGCGGTCGTGCCGCTGCGCTACACGTCGGCGGCCTCGGTTGCCAAGATGTCGGAGAACTTCCTCTCCCGCCCCGGCGCCATCCGAGCCGATCAGGCGCGCAACTTGTTGTTGGTGCAGGGCACCAGCGTCGAGCGGCAGTCGGCGCTCGACATCATCGCGACGTTCGATGTGGAATGGCTGCGCAATCAGTCGGTCGGCGTCTATCCGCTCAAGTCGACCACGCCGGAGACGATGATCTCCGAGCTCGAGAAACTGTTCCAGTCGGGCGAGAACGGGCAGGGCCAGGGCGCGGTCCAGTTCCAGGCCATCTCGCGGATGAATGCCGTGATGGTGGTCGCCAAGAGCTCCAAGACGCTCGATCGGGTGACGCAGTGGGTGCAGCGGCTCGATCGCTCAGATACCACCGGCAATTCGCTGCGCACCTACCGGCTGCGCTATGGCAATGCAGTGCAGATAGCCAAGGTTCTGAGCGACATATTCGTCGGGCGGCCCGGCGGCGCCACAACCGACACAGCCGCCGGGCAGCTTGCACCAGGCATGACCTCGACCCAGTCGCGCCTCGATTCGCTCGGCACCGGGAGCCTCGGCTCGAGCAACGCCAATGCGAGCGCTTCCTCCTCGAGTTCCAGCCAGGGCGTCAGCATCGGCGGCAATACCGGGCGCGCCGGCGGCACCTCGGCGAGCGATTTCGAAGGTTTTGCCGGCCAGCGCGGCGATACCGATAACCAAATGTCCGGCCTGCCGAGCGGCAGCATCGGGCGCGGCGTGTTCCAAAACGTGCGCATCACAGCGGACCCGAGTGCCAACTCGATTGTCATCTATTCCAACCAGGAGGACTACCGCACCATCGAGCGCGCGTTGCGCGACATCGATCGGCCGCGCCTGCAGGTCGCGATCGACGCGACGGTCGCGGAGGTGACGCTGACCGACCAGCTGCAATACGGCGTACAGCATTTCTTCACCAGTTCCGATGTCGGCATGGCGGGCGACAAGGGTTCGGTCGGGCTGATGCCGGCCGCGGCGGCAACCACGACCGCTGCGACCGCTGCGACATCGACGACCTCGACTGGGTCCTCGACCACATCCACGGCGGCTGTAGCGCAGACCGTGCAAGCCGCGTTCCTGCAGCGTGTGCTGCCCGGGTTCAACCTGCTGCTTGGGCCGGAGGCGCAGCCGCGCGTGATTCTCTCCGCGCTCTCCACCATGACCGATGTGAAGGTCTTGTCCTCGCCGTCGCTGGTGGTGATCGACAATCAGCCGGCGGTGCTCGAGGTCGGCAACCAGATTCCCGTCACCACCAGCACCGCGACGCTCCTGTCGAACTCCAACACGCCGGTCGTCAACACCATCGAGATGCGCGCGACCGGCGTCATCCTCAAGGTCCTGCCACGCGTCCACGCCAACGGCCTGGTGCAGCTCGAGATCGAGCAGGAAATCTCCAACGTCGTCAATCCGAACCAACAGACGCTCACCCCCACGATCTCGCAGCGCCGCATCCATTCGACTGTAGCGGTGACGAGCGGCCAGACCGTGCTGCTCGGCGGCCTGATCAGCGAGCAGCAGGACAACCAGAAGAACGGCATCCCGGGCATCAATCAGATCAAGTATCTGGGCGACCTGCTCGGCAACACCTCGAAGAGCCGCATGCGCTCCGAGATCATCGTCTTCATCCGGCCGATGGTGATACGCGACAGCCTTGATCAGCAGTCCATCACCGAGGAATTCCGTCAGCGGCTCGAATCGATGCGCGCGCCACAGGAGTTCATCGAAGGCAAGGACGTGTCGCCCCGGCCGGCCGGCCGCAAGAACTGAGGCGCGCGTGGAGGAGGCGGACCTTCGCCCGCATCTGGGCGTGCTTGCGGCGAGCTTTGCCGCTGTGGCGATCGTCTCGTTTGCATCGCTGGCCTGGCCGCAGGCGCTCGCCTCGACACTGCTCGGGACATTGATGATCGCCGGCGCCGATGTCGATGCGCGGACGTTTCTGCTGCCCGACACGGTGACGCTCGGGGCGCTCGTCAGCGGCATTGCGGCAGCAGCGGCGCTCGATCCATTCGATCCGGGTTTGAGCGCGGGGGAGGCCGCCGCGCGTGCGCTCGGCACGGGCGTCGTGCTGATGCTGGTGCGATGGGGCTATGCGTGGCTGCGGCAGCGTGAAGGCTTGGGCCTTGGCGACGTCAAGCTCGCTGCGGGCATCGGAGCTTGGCTCCCACTCGACGCCATCCCGGTCTGCTTTGCGTTGGCCGCGAGCGCCGCCCTCATTCTGGTCTTATTCGCGTACCTGCGCGGCCGCCCGATCGAAGCAGCGACGAAGCTGCCGTTCGGGGCCTTTCTGTGCCCGGCGCTGTGGCTGGTGTTCTACGCGCTTGCTTTAACCTCCATCTGAAAGGGGGAGAGAAATCGCATTTGGCAATACGGGCGCTTGGCGGACCCGCGCCGCTCCTCGCCCCGCTTGCGCCCGCTTGCGGAGAGAGGGCAGCCCGGCGTGAACGCCCCACCCGATTGCAGGCTCGGTGAGAGGGCGCCTCCACGAGTCGAGAGTCAGTGTGTGTGGAGGTGCCTCCTCGCCAGGGCTCGTGCTTTTTGGCTCCGGTCGTCGTGCGCTGCCCTCTCCCCGCAAGCGGGGGGCGAGGAACGCCAATGATGCGGCGGCAACAATCCTGATCTGCACTCCGCATTCGCGAAGTTGAAACTGGCGAAGTGCGCCCGGCATGGTCCCCGTGCCGGGCTTTTGCTTGCCGCATGGCTTTTGGCTGGCTTTCGAGGCGGGCGCTGTATCCGGCCTGTATTATCAGAGGCGCATCACCGGAAGTCATGCACCGCCCGCATGTCACGTGCGGGTGGTGGGCAAGAAAACGTCAATACACGACCACGCTGCGGATGCTCGTTCCGGCATGCATCAGATCGAAGGCCTTGTTGATGTCGGCGAGCGGCATGGTGTGGGTGATCATCGGGTCGATCTGGATCTTCCCCTCCATGTACCAGTCGACGATCTTCGGCACGTCGGTGCGGCCGCGGGCGCCGCCGAAGGCGGTGCCGCGCCACACGCGCCCGGTGACGAGCTGGAACGGCCGCGTGGCGATCTCCTGGCCCGCGCCCGCGACCCCGATGATAATGCTCTCGCCCCAGCCACGGTGGCAGGCCTCGAGCGCCGCCCGCATCACCGTCACGTTGCCGGTGCAATCGAAGGTGTAGTCGGCGCCGCCGATTTGGTCGGCGCCGCGCTTGGTCATGTTGACGAGGTAGGGAACGAGATCTCCGACTTCCTTGGGATTGACGAAATGGGTCATACCGAAGCGCTCACCCCAGGCCTTGCGCTCCGGATTGATGTCGACCCCGATGATTATGTCGGCGCTGGCGAGCCGCAACCCCTGGATGACGTTGAGCCCGATGCCGCCGAGACCGAACACGATGCTGGTGGCGCCGGCCTCGACCTTGGCGGTGTTAAGCACCGCGCCGATGCCGGTCGTGACCCCGCAACCGATGTAGCAGACCTTGTCGAAAGGTGCGTCGGGGCGGATCTTGGCGACCGCGATCTCGGGCAGCACCGTGAAATTGGCGAAGGTCGAACAGCCCATATAATGATGCAGCATCCTGCCGCCGAGCGAGAAGCGCGATGAGCCATCGGGCATCAGACCCTTGCCCTGGGTGGCGCGGATGGCGGTGCACAGATTGGTCTTGCGCGACAGGCAGGAGGGGCACATCCGGCATTCCGGTGTATAGAGCGGAATGACATGGTCGCCGGGCCCGACCGAGGTGACGCCCGCCCCGACCTCGACCACGATGCCGGCACCCTCATGCCCGAGGATTGCGGGGAACAGTCCTTCGGGGTCGGCGCCCGAAAGCGTGTACTCGTCGGTGTGGCAGATGCCGGTCGCCTTGATTTCCACCAGCACCTCGCCGGATTTGGGTCCGTCGAGCTGGACCGTCTCCACCTGAAGCGGCTTGCCCGCCTCGATCGCCACCGCCGCTCGCACATCCATGACGCGCCTCCCCTGTTGGAACGTCAGAAACCGCAAAGCATTACAATGTGCAAGGCCGCAAGCAATGACCTCACGAGAAGCCGCGCAACACCCTCGACCCCTGGCCATCCTTCGAGACGCATCGCTGCGCGATGCTCCTCAGGATGAGGGCTGCAGGGTGTTGCTTACCCCTTCGCCGGCAGCACGATCTGCGTCTGCGTCACGATCGCGGCGAGGCGGCCGTCACCGCGGGTGATGTTGGTCTGCAGCACGATGGTGGTGCGCCCGCTATGCAGCGGCACACAGACCGCGCGCGCGGAATCGCCCCTGGGGATGGAGGCGAAGAAATTAGTTTTGCTCTCGATCGTGGCGGTACGTTGCCCATCGGCGAGCGCGGCGCTGGCGGTCATGCCGCCGAGCGTATCGCCCCAGGCCATCACGGCGCCGCCATGCATGACGCCGCGGCGGTTGCACAAATCCTCGCGAACGACGAGCTCGGATTCGGTGCGCTCCGCGCTGCGGCTGATGATCGTCAGGCCCATCAGCCGCAGGAACGGAGAGGGTTCCCATTGGTCCATTGTCTTCCCTCGTGTCGCGCGGCCGTCATAGCATGGAATCGGTGGTCAGCCGCCCCTTCCAAAACGGCGGCAAGCCTGTATGTTGGCAGATCTCGCGCTCGTAGCTCAGCTGGATAGAGCATCAGACTTCGAATCTGAGGGTCGGGAGTTCGAATCTCTCCGAGCGCGCCAATATCCATCGGGTTCGTTTCGGACACATGGGTTACGGTTATTCCGAGACATGGGTTAACACTTTCGGTCCGAAGGAGTTCTCGATCGGTTCGAGCCTGCATGTCTCGGTCGAGACAGCCCAGATCATAGTCCATGAAGCTGACGAGCCAAATGTGCTCGCTCACCTGCTTGATGCCGACGCGCTGACCGGCGACGACTGCGCGTTGATTTTCTGCCGATTGAAGCAGATGCGCCCGCACGAGGTGACGGTGTGCGGTTACACTCCTTCCAGGGCATTTTGCTCTCCCCGCAAAAAGCCCAATTGTGTAACCATGTGCCCGGAATGAACTGTCACCCCTCTCTCAGGAAGGACAATCTGAATTGACTTCTGATTTTCGTGTGGCGCTCCTGGTTGCTTCCGAGCACCTCATCCGTGGAAGCAACTATGGAAGTGGTTCCTTCTGTAACCACGTCGCGGGAAAGTGAGTGCGCACGTTCATAGTTCCGCTCGCTAACACAGATCATTTTGACGGGCGAGCGAAGAGGAGGCACGCCGAGATGTGAACTCGCCGACGGTGGTCGCACACCGGGCAAGGCCTTTGAAGGACCACGGCATTGTTCGAGATACGGCCACACTTCGGCCCACCTTTGTGCGCCTCTCAAGGGGGCAACCTCAAGGGGCAGGGCTCTATGCTGACCATCGCTCTCGTCGACGACGACCACAATATATTGACGTCGGTCTCGATCGCGTTCGAGACCGAGGGCTTTCGCGTGATGACTTATACGGACGGGGTGTCCGCGCTCGATGGATTCAAGACCAGTCCGCCCGACCTTGCCATCCTCGACATCAAGATGCCGCGCATGGACGGCCTTGAAACGCTGCGCCGGCTGCGCCAGACGTCCAACATCCCGGTGATTTTCCTCACCTCGAAGGAAGAAGAGGTTGACGAGTTGTTCGGGCTCAAAATGGGAGGGGACGATTTTATTCGCAAACCGTTCTCGCAACGGCTTCTCGTCGAGCGCGTGAGGACCGTCCTTCGCCGCCAACTGTCCAAGAACGAGGCCGCGCCCACCGACGCCCGCGCCGCCAAGGCGATCGAGTGTGGCCAACTCCGGATGGATCCTGAGCGTCATAGCTGTACCTGGAAGAACCAGCCCATCACTTTGACCGTTACTGAATTCCTTATTCTACAGGCGCTGGCCGCCCGTCCAGGCGTGGTCAAGAGCCGCAATGCTCTGATGGACGTGGCTTACGATGATCAAGTCTATGTCGAGGACCGTACCATCGACAGCCACATCAAACGGCTGCGTAACAGGTTCAAGTCTATCGACAGCGATTTTGATCTGATTGAGACCCTGTATGGGGTTGGCTATCGCTTAAAAGCCTGACGCGCCAAGCCTTCTCGAAAGGTAGAATCAACAGGGATGCGCGCGCCCTTCAGATCATACTCGATTCTGACGATTTGCTTCAAGAAGCGATGCGGTGCCGGGGTGCGCGAGTTGCTCAAGCGCGACTCTCTGTGCGGAAGGGTTCTCGACGGCTGCAGCCGGGGCCAAATCAACCGACTACGGTGTTACGGCGAGACGCTTATGGGAGCCGATAATTTTGTGCCGACAGGCGGCCAACCCGGCCATCGAGGTCGTGAGCACAATCACTCACGTGCGAGCACGCCCACCGGGTCGGTTTAGGGCGGTGCGCACATCCATGACGGAGTCCTCCAACCGCACTATCCACGGAAGTCCCTACATGTCGACATAGCTTCTTACCAGCCAGCACGCATCATTGCCGCCAGTCGCCTGAAGAGGCCTCTACGTTCGTCTTGTGCTGGTTCCGCGGGCGCAATAGAAGGCGCCATATGCGTTGGCAAAGGGGCGTTGTCGACTTCTCGACCGTGTCTGATGAAGACGAGGTGCCATTTGACATCATGACACTTCGAACACCTGAATGCGTGATGCTCGAAACCGAGGAGCGCTATAGTGTCATTTCGCTCTACCTTCATCAACACAATCTCGGCGTCGCAAGCCATACAAAGCATCGCACGTACCCACTCAAAAACATCATCGTTTGTGGAAAGAGGTTCCGCCGCAAGCTCGCACTATAGTCACGAGCTTCGTTAAGATTAGTTTGAGTGAGGTCTTACTTCTTACTTCCCCCTGAGCGCTCTCGCACTCTTCGCATAGCCACGGTTCAGATCGCAGCGGCGTGGGATTGTAAGCAAGCAAAGACGCCGAAGAAATCTCTAGAAGGTGTGCCGCCTATTACCGCTTTCTGTTTCAAAACGAGACACCGCGCGCGATCTAAGACTCAATTTATAAGAACAATTCACGCTCTTGTGACGCCCCAGGTATCGGCAGCCGCGCGTACGCTCTTGGTACGATCTTGCCCGTGTGAAGGCAGGCGGTAAACAGGAGGTGTCTATGAGTCTTCTCATCAAATCGGCAACTGCTGCGCTTGTTGTCGTGACGCTTTCATTTGGAGGTAACGCCAGCGCGGGTCCGCTAAGCGCTTCCCTAGCACTGGGCGAGGCAATCACCCCGACGGCGCGGACCGTCCAGTGGGGTGGAGGTCCCTACTACAGCAGCTACGGCGGCTACGGCGGCTACGCCTATAACTACGACTGTTGTTGTCCGCCCGGCTACGGGTACAATTCTTCTTACAGCAGCTACGGTTCGGGTTATTACGGCGGCTACGGCTATGCGCCGTACTATCGGTCTTATGGCTACGCCCCGCGCTACCGAGGCTACTGGGGCTACTGATTTTTTCAACGCTGATTTGGGCGAGCCGCTATCGGCGTTAGGCGGCTCGCCTTCAGGTTTAGGTCGTACCAAAAAAGGCGCGGACATCACAATTGGCTTGCGCGCCTGAGCCGCCGCCGGCAAGTCCGGTGCCGAACTATCACCCCTCGTCCGAGAACGACGCAGCCTAACACCACTGGCACGACGGCGGGTGCTGAATGCTAATTTGTTGCGGTTGCAGGAAAGCAGGGCGCTGCTATCGCGGCGATGACTGCTCGCCTCCGAGCTTCTTGCGGGCTTCTTCGGCGCGCTTCTGCAAGTCGTCCTGCAGCTTCTTTTGCAGCTCCTCATAGACCTTCGGATCGGTCGGCGGCCCATCATAGGCCTTGCCGAAATCGTTCAGCGGCAGGGCAAGGCTGATCGTCTCACCTTGGTTGTTGATGCCCTGCACTACCAGCCCTTGGCCTTTCTTCATATTGCCGATCAACTCCTCGCTCGCCTCGTAGTCGGCTATGCAGCCGTAGGCGAGGCAGATGGTGTAGGGCGCGCTGATTGGCGGGCCTTGATCGACAATGACCCGCATGCCCGGCGCGAGCTGGATGCCGAGCGGCAAAACCACACGGAGCAACTTCTTAGCCTGGCCTTCGGACTCGAGTAGCACCGCCTCGACCACCGTGATGCCCGACTCGACCTTTCCCTCCTTGCCGGTAAAGCAAATTTGCTGCCCACCCTGCTCCTTGAAGCAGAGCTTCGTCCAAGGCGAGTAGGTGAGCTGCGGCAGTGGGGGGGCGGCCGGCGACTGCGTTGCCGGAGGTTGTTGAGCAAACGCCGACACGCCGATCGCCAGCATCGATGTCGTGAGCCCGACCACCAAGGCACGAGCACCCCACCGGGCGGGCGCGATGCGGACATCCATGACGGAGCCTCCTTGCTTGCTGCGATCGCGGCCCCAGTTGGCAATATAGTTGGCGGATTACATAGCGATAAAAGGAACCCGCCACTCGTCGAACGCTCCGATTGATGGCCGCCAATCACTGAGTTACCGAGACAACCGTCCGGTGGTGTGATGATTGGCGGGGTTGGTCAGTGAGATCCCAGCTGCGGCCGGGCGCGCCATGACCGAAGCCCACGACGACAACGCACCCCGCTTCGACGGCGCTCATGCGGCATATCAGCAGCGGTCGAGCGGCGCCTGCGCCGCTAAGGCGCAACCTCCCCGCCACTCGCCAACGCGTCACCAACTTCTGGTCTGATCGGTCGACGCTTTGATCGGGGCTTCATCCAGAGCGTCGCGACTTCCTCCTTAGCTTTCTGTGTCTGCGCAAATTAAGGGCGGTAGGGGCTTCGATCCTGCGGGTAGGGGGTCAGGTCTGGACCGGAATAGAGTCGGGGCGGGTATGGGCCCGAGTAGGGCCCTGGAGGCAGGTGGGCTTCGCGGCCGGCGTAGACCTGCGGACCGTGCGATCCATAGGGGCCGGGGTAGACCTGCGGACCGTGCGATCCATAGGGGCCGGGGTAGACCTGCGGACCGAGCGAATCATAAGGGCCGGGGTAGATCTGCGGGCCGGGCGAACCATAGGGGCCGGG
>Ga0126381_100011159_pt1 | contig 10148 bp, 5 predicted proteins | sample PanSoiMetPlot_28_FD_96465 | JGI IMG/M metagenome (GOLD analysis project Ga0126381, IMG submission 96465) | Tropical forest soil microbial communities from Panama - MetaG Plot_28 | ecosystem: Environmental > Terrestrial > Soil > Tropical forest > Bulk soil | place: Panama | collected 2016-02-17 | reverse complement strand
TCGGATCGATTACTCCGTGGCACATGTTGCAGGTTTGTTTGTTGCGGTGTTGTTCGAGGCGCGCTCGAACGGTTTTGGGTTGTTCGCCGGCCTTTTGCGAGAGATCGGTTGCTGTGTCGGGTGGTGGAGGAGTCGGCGGAGTGCCGTTCAGTTTGTCGAGCACCCACGCTCCGCGGAGCACGGGGGACGTACGGTCACCATAGGAAGTACGGAGTTGAATTGCGGCTTTGCCTAGCAGGCCGTAGCGCTCCGGCGGGATCTGAGAGACTTTGCGGAACTGCGAGCCGGTGATTCCTTTCATGCCGTAGTGTTTGGCGAGGCGGTCATTGACGAATGTGTAATCCGCGTTGAGAAGTTCGAGCACGCTGCGGTCTTCCGAAAATACGTTGGCGACGAATTCTTCAGTCTCTTTTAGAAAATCATGGCGCAGCGGTTCACTGAAGCTGGGGAATAAGACCGGGTCGGGGACGACTTGATCGAGGTCCGTTAGGTTCAGCCACTTCAAGGCGAAGCTGGTAGCGAGGCTGGAGGCCTTCGGGTCGGCGAGCATGCGGCGCACTTCCTTTTCGACTACCCCGGGTCTTGTCAGGCCATTGGCTGAGGCAAGGCTTAGCAGTTCATCATCGGGGCCGGCATTCCACAGGAAGAAGGAGAGCCGCGAGGCGAGTTCCAGGTCGGTGAGGACAGGTCCTTTAATGTCGCGGTAGAGGAATTGAGGGCTGACTAGAACTGCAGCCACGATTTGTTCAATGCCTTGATCGAAGGTTCCACCGTTCTTGCGGCCCGCTTCGTAGAAGGGTATGAGGCGAGTCATGTCCTCTTTCGTTACCGGGCGGCGGAAGGCTCGGCGCGCGAGGTTTTCTGTAATTTGCCGCGCGCAGGACAACTCTTCGGCAGGCTTGGGGTCACAGACGAAGATGAGGGCGCGGCTCGGTGTTTTCGAAATGCCTGTGGGATTGAAAGGACCAGCTACCTCGATACCGTCGCCGAGGCGAGCCATGCGATTGAGCACGGCCTGACTGCCGGTAAGGCCGTTATATTCTTCGAGCACGTCGAAGTTCTCATCGTTCTCTACATCGGAGCGTTCGATAAACGCCACGACCACGTCGTGCACTCCGGCTTTGACGTGCACAGGCATTTTCGAGAAGCGGTCCATGACCTGGGTGCGTCCGGTGCCGGCTTTACGATCGACTAGCGCTAGATCGTTATGGCCGCCGATTTCCTTGCGAACCGCGACCTTGCCGTCGATGGTGATCACCATTGTGTTCTCATTCTCTAGCGCGTTCGAATATGGACCAACGCCCAGGTCAGGGATGGTGATGCGGTATTCGCCGTCCGTGGGAAAGTCGTGCTTGAAGCGGACGCCGCCGCGGGTGCCTGGCGGCGGGGGATTGTCGGGACTCTGATTTGTCGCGATGGGGTACTTGACGGCGGAGACTCGCGGGTTCGCGCTGCCGACAGCGGTGCGCGCCACATGCCGGGCTGCGGCGACGTACTGATCGAGGAATGCAGGCGATACACTCAGCGCGGTGGCGATGTTGTCGAAGCCTTCCACTTGGATGTCCTGCGGGAGAACTTCTTTGGGGTTGACTTCGACGCCGACAAGAGCTTTCACTGCAGCAGCGTATTCGGTGCGGTTCAGGCGCTGGATCGGGACGTACCCAGCCTTCGGGCCTTTAGGGTTCGTGTCGAGCGTGTTTTCCATCCATGCGACGAAGGAATCGACGTCCTGTTGCTTGGGCTGCGGGGTTCCGGGAGGCGGCATCTGATGGCCGCGCAGCTTGCGCAGGACTTTTTCCCAGACCTGCGCGTCGTCCGATGGGGAGTCGAGGTTTAAGCCTTCCAACGCGAGGCCGCCAGTTTTCAAACGGATGCTGTGGCAGCCGGCGCAATAGGTTTTCACTAAAGCACTGTGAGGATCGGCGGTCTGCGCTTGGGCACGGTTTTCTAAAGCAGTGGGGATGGCGATGAGGGTGCCAACAGCAATCGCGAAAAGGAAGCGGTTCATGTACTGGAAACGGTGCTCGGTCAAGGGTTCATTCATGAGAACCCATCCTTGGTTTATCACAATTCAACAACTATTCGTTAAGTCACTCACATCCTTAGAGATTCGCGATCAGAAAATCGGCGACACGTTCAAACGGATCGAAGCCGAAAGCCTGGCCGATTGGGGCGCGAAGATTCGAGTTCGCGTTGACGTCGTAGAAGATGTTACGGCCATCAGCGGATTCCAGGTATTCGATTCCGGCGACGTCCAGGCCGCCTTCGGCGACGATTCGTTCTCCGATCTCGACAGCAGCTTGGGGAACTTCCTTGTATGGGTAGAATTCCACGGGTTTTGCAGGCGCCTGTTCCGGTAGAGCGCAGTGCGAATCTCCCGATTCGGGATTGCACACTTCGGAGGGACAAAGGTTGAATGCGCCGTGAGAGATTACTCGCATCGCGTAGAGGAGTTTTCCTCCTAAGAACTCCATTCGTACGATGCCGCGCGCGGGATCGACAGGGAAGTACTCCTGTAAGAGGAGGAGATTATCGGGGAGCCAGAGAGAAGGCTGGTCCTTCAAGAGTCTTGATAGCTCCTCAGGAGCGTTCAAAAGGAACATGCGCGCGCCACTGCCACCTTGCTCGGGTTTGAGTAGGGCGGGCCATCCTCCCGTCCATTGAGCTAGCGCAGCTTCGGGATCGTTGAACGCTAACGAGTGCGGATGTGCGATTCCGTTTCGCTGCATCAGAGCGGCTTGAGCAGATTTGCTGATTTCAAGTAGGAATGCTCGGGAACCGTTGAGCACGCGAGCCCCGGAGAGTTCGAGCGAACGCATCAACGACAATACCAGCGGTACCGCTCGAGTGTTCCCACGAACGTACGCGCTTGGGCTGGCCTGATTAAAGTAGAGCTTCGCCTCGGGTACGGCGTCGGGGTTGAACGCGGCTGTCTTCAGATCGAAGGGTTTGTATCGAACGCCACGACGATCCAAGGCGGCCCATAAGGGCTTCTGCCATTCGGGATGTTCGAAGAGGACAACGAGGTCGGGACACATGCTCCTTCTAATATCGCGTGATAGTCTTGAGGGGATTTGCGAACCGGCAGGATAACATTTATGTCGCTCACTCCAACAAGAGTTCTGTGGCCGATTGTGTTTCTAAGCTCGGCCATGTTCCTCAAAGCGCAATGCGTCGATTACTCGAAGGACCCGGCTGGATGCCAGCCATCGACCTTCGATACTCCCATCGGCGACATGCCGAGCGGCCGCGTCAATCGCGACGGCAAGCTTGATCCGAAATCGTCAGAGGAAGATGCACGCGCGGGCGTGGCGAAGCTTGAGAAAGACCTGCATCTGTTCCGCAACATTGAGCCTCTTCACTGGGTTCTGACGGTCCCTTCCGAAAAGGATCCGGCGACTGGCGGTTGGCGGGGCGGCGACCTGGACGCCCGCGGTGATGGCCGGGGTCTAGGCGTGGCAGGAAACTGCATTTACGTGGGCCACCAGAACGGCGCGGGACGCAAGCACGCCATTAACATTTTCAAGATCCAGCCCGATCCCGCGAAGCAGCCTCCGGTGCAGGTGGGGGAGATTCCGGCGATGTTCGAAGGCAACGAAGGCTTCGATGATCGCGAACTGCGGTCGCTGGTCTATAAGAATTCGAGCGGTCAGGAGCGGTACATACTGATTCGCAATGCCGGAACCAACACCATCGGCCGGATGGTGAGCTACAGGATCGATCCCGCGACGTGCCTAGTGATGTCGCAGAGCGAGGTCACGGATTTCAGCGGACAGTCACACGAATTCTACATGTGGCAAGATCCGGCCAACGATAAGCGTGTGATCGCGTATATGACGAACTGGACGTCTGGTTTGCCTGACCCGGAGCACCCGGGACTCAAGACGCCGGATCTGCTCGCGATGGCGGTCACGGATGAAAATACGGGCGAGATGCTTCCGAAGGCGCAGGTTCTCGCGACGTTTACTTTGCAGGAGGTCGGTGGGCCGCCGGTGAATGAGAAGGCGGACGCAACCGGGTTATTCTCAGACGGGCGGTTCCTGGACTTCAGCGAGAATAAGAACAAGCTCGGGCGCGCGGGGAACTTCCAAAATAATGAGCAAAATCGCTTGCATTCGCTTTCCGTATTTACAGATGGAGAGCGCGCCTATATCGCGGGAACGACCGCGGGATTTTATGTGCTCGATACGGAAGCTGTTGTTCATCATAAGAACTCGGATCTGGCAGCGGGAAGCGCAGGCTGCAACGCGCGATCGACGATCGTAGTTTCGGCAGGAGTGATTGACGCCGCGAAGCTTCCATCGCTTGCCAATGATTGCATTCATATGGTGGTGAATAACGATCCTGGCCTCAAAGCGTTTCTAACTTCGAGCGCTTCGCCGCAGACCAAGGTCGAGCGCTACCTGGTGCTGTTGACCCGGTCGCGATTCGATGTTTATCCGCCGGTGAATGCAGTGCCAACCGGAACACATAGCGCAGTGTTCGTTCCCAATCGGCCTGCGCAAGTGAAGGGGAATACGAAGAGCCACCCGGCTTACGTCTGGGTGACGGACGAGAACGGGGGTTGTCCTCTCAACTATGCTCGAATGATTTCTGTTGAGTCTGAGATTACTCCCATCATGGTCGGCGCCTTCGCGATTCCCGACAATCAACTGGACGAGTGTCTTGACCAAGCCGTCACGGACCCGAACGGGCAGCGGAGGCAGATCGTCGCGCAGCAGAATCACAATCCGACTGTCTTCAAAAACCTGGTGTTTAATACCTGGTACGGACATGGCCTGCGCGTGATCGACATTTCCATTCCGCAGAATCCGCGCGAAGTAGGCTATGCGCTGACGCTACCACACGGGATCGCCCGGACGTATCCTGTGTTTAAGGACGGATTGATCTACTGGGTGGACAACAAGACCGGACTTCATGTCGCGCGTTACACAGGCCCAAGAGCCAATGAGTTGCCCGGCCCGGGGACTGGAACGTACGAAGGCAATGCGACGAGCCCACATCGTTAGCCCGTTCGTCATTTTTGCGGCTCTTACCGCCTCTACTTCGATCGCTTTCTTCCAGCCGCCGCAGGAGACGGTCGATCAGGAAACCGCTTGGGTCTGCCCGATGCATGCGGACTACACGATGGATGTGGCGGGCAAATGTCCGCGCTGCGGGATGGACCTCGTTCGCGCGGCTCCGTTTGATGTCCGTGACTACGGCCTGGAGATGCAAACCACGCCGGCGCTCGTGAGGGCAGGGCAGAAGGTCACGCTTCGCTTCAAGATTTCCCATCCTGGCTCGGGCGATTCGATCAAGAAATTTGAAGTGGTACACGAGAAGCAATATCACTTGTTCGTCATCAGTCAGGACATGGAATTCTTCGAGCATATTCACCCCGAAGAACAGCCCGATGGCTCTTGGGTGATCGAGACGACGCTGCCGAAGGCGGGGTATTACAAGGTGCTTTCGGATTTCATGCCGAGCGGCGGCGCGCCGCAGTTTATTGCTCGGCCTTTGGTGACTGCGGGCTACTCAGGCGATCTTGAATCGGACAGTGCTCATCTGGTTCCCGATAAAGTCCTAACGAAGACCGTCGACGACATTACCGCCAAGCTTGAGTATGACCCGCAGACTTGTATTGTCGGCCTCTATTGCCATCTGAACTTTCGTCTATCGGATGCAATGACCGGTCAGCCAATCACGGACCTGCAAACATATCTGGGAGCCTTCGGGCACACGCTGATTATGAGCGAGGATATGGTGGATTACGTTCACTCTCATCCGCTCGATATCCTGGCGCAACCGGACGATGACGGCGGCCCTCCGCAGATTCTGATTCCGCCGGGCTCGGACCTGGAGGCTCTTCGCGGTGGTCCTGAAGTGACGTTCGAAGGTCTGATGCCGAAGCCTGGTAAATATCGTGCTTGGACGCAGTTCCGGCGGCATGACAAGATTCATACGTTCGCTTTTACGTTTGAGGCAGTGCCCGCCAGCTAGAGCCTTCTATGCGCCTGTTCTGGATTTTCGTCGTAGCAGTGATCGTCGCGCCCAGGCAGACGATTGCTCACGAGACTCTGACCACTACGGTGTTGTTCGATCGCGAGATCGTGCGCATTATTTCGAAGCACTGCGTGATGTGTCATACGGAGGGTGGCCCTTCGTTTCCGCTCGGGACCTATGAGCAATCCTGGCTGCAACGGCGGCCGATCCGGGCGGACGTCATTTCGCGCCACATGCCTCCTTGGTCCGCTGTGCCCGGCTATGGAGAATTCTTGAATGACAATAACCTCACGCTTCGGGAGACGCAGTTCATAGTGTCCTGGGTGGAGGGCTTGGGTCCGCGGAATTCGGGTACGGTGTTCAGCAATGTCGCGGGGGCGGCTCCTAGCGCCAAGGAGGTGAGAGCGTCCGCCGACTTTGCGCACTGGCCCTTGGGTGAGCCATCACTCAAGCGTCAATTGCCTTCTACTACGATCGAACCAAAGCAAGCGCCGTTTATGCGGAAGATCGTCGTAGACCTTGGCTTGGCCAGCGCACGCCAAATCAGTGCAATCGAGTTCATGCCGAGCGATCATCGCGTAGTGCGCGCCGCATTTTTTACGGTTGAGGAGACGGGGCAGTGGATTGGAAGTTGGACACCCTGGTACGGGTTCGTAAGTCTTCCGAAAAATGTGGCGTACCGCCTACCTGAGCGAGCGCACATCGTGGCGGAAGTTTACTACAAGGGCACGACGGAGCGCGTCGAGGAGCATGGATCGCTAGGTTTGTTCTTTTCTAGTGATGCGTCGCCCGCTTCGGTGTCCGATCTCGTGCTCCAGACACCGCCCGGAGCACCAAAGACTCGCGCATCTGCGCGGCTGGAATCCGAGGTCAGAGTGTTGGCGATTCGGCCTGAAACCCCGCCTGGAATTACGTCTCTAGAGGTGTCCGCCAGAAAACCCGATGGCTCGACCGTAGTCCTCCTTTTCGCCAAGGATTTTCAGACGGATTGGCCGACGCCATATCTTTTGAAGGATCCCGTAAAACTCGCCAAAGGAACGGAGTTATTGGTGACCGCCTATTCCTCGGGGAGTCCCCCGGGCGTCCGCGTGACGGTCAGCTGTAGCCAAGCCGCGGCCCGGGCGAAATAAGAACGAAATCGACACGTTTTATCCAGCGCGTTGAAACCTTTCCCAACCAGAAGCGTAAATAGATCCAATGGAGGTCCCCGATGAAAGTAAGATTCTTGGCCCCGATTCTCTGCGGATTGGCATTCGCGCAAGAAAAGCCGGTGGTGTTCGACTCTGCTGATGTCCATGTAAGCGCGCCTTCGATGAATCCGACCTTCCGCGGCGGTGCGCTGCGCGGGGGAAGGTTCGATGTCCGTACCGCGACAATGACCGACCTGATCAGCTATGCGTATGAACTGGATCAGACTTACGTAATCGGCGGACCGAGTTGGCTGGATTGGGACCGGTTCGACGTGCTGGCGAAGGCTCCGGTGGGCACGACATCGCCCGATCTCCTGAAAATGCTGCAGAACCTGCTCGCAGACCGGTTCAAACTGGTAGTTCACAAAGATAAGAAGTCGATGCCAGTCTTCGCGCTGACGGCGAGTAAGAGCAAGCCGAAGATGAAGGAATCGAGCAGCTCGGGCGATCCGCAGTGCCAGGATGTGCCGCAGGCTCCGGGGATATTGCGGCAACAAGTCATTGCGTGCAAAAACATGACCATGGCGAAGTTCGTGGACACGCTTATGGGATACGGCGGCGGCACCTATTTTTCTGACCCGGTGGTGGATCAGACCGGGCTCGCGGGCTCTTATGACTTTGAGTTGAAGTGGACGCAGCGCAACCGGTTGGCGCAGGCGGGGGCGGATGGGGTCAGCTTGTTCGATGCCGTAGATAAACAGCTTGGGTTGAAGCTGGAGGCCACTAAGACTCCGATGCCGGTGGTGATCGTCGATAGCGTGAACCAGAAGCCAACGCCGAACGAGGCGGGTGTGGAGACCAAGATTCCGCCTTCACCGCCAGCCGAGTTTGAAGTGGCGGTGATCAAGCCGACTTCGCTGGATCTGAGGGAACAGAACGGACGGATTATGAACGGACGTCTGGATCTCCAGAACTTCACGCTGAAACGGATGATACAGATCGCGTGGGATTTGGACAACAACGATGAAATGTTGGTCGGCGCTCCGAAATCGGTGGATTCGAATCATTGGGACGTAACCGCAAAGGTGCTTACGGCGGGGCCGGTGAACGCTGCGGATATCGACTTCGACGCGCTCAAGCTGATGTTGCGGCAACTGCTGATGGACCGGTTTGGCTTGAAGGTCCACATGGAGGACCGGCCCGTGAGCGCATTTACGATGACGGCAACAAAGCAGGTGAAGCTGACGAAGGCAGACCCTCAAAATCGGACGGGGTGCAAATCCGGCGCGGGAGCGAATCCTATGTTAAATCGGCAAATTACCTGCCAGAACGTGAATATGGCGCAGCTTGCGGCATCGCTCCGGAATATGGCGAATGGGTATGTTAAGGCTCCGATAAAGGACGCGACCGGTCTTGATGGTTTTTATGACTTGAGCGTGAGCTTTAGCGGCGTGAATTTGTTACCGGGCGCGCTGTTCGATCCGAATAAGGAGTCAGGGTCGTCGGATCCGAATGGTTCGATGACGCTACCGGAGGCAATGCAGAAACAGCTTGGGCTAAAGCTCGAATTGGAAAAGCGGCCATTGCCGGTGCTAGTAGTGGATCATGTGGAGGATCGGCCGAGCGAGAACTAGTTCCGAAGAATTCTAGTTTGTCGGATAGAAAAATATGTTCTTCCATGGCCGGGAGAACCAAAAGTTTCCGTCCATCTTCTGTGCCGCGTCCCGTTGGAATCCAACGCTACATCTCGCGAATAGCCGAAACAGGATCTATAGCGGCCGCCCGCCTTGCCGGGAAAAGCGCCGCTGCCATCGCTACTAGAACAAACAACAGGCTGACTAGCGTCAACGTAATTGGATCGGTGGGACTGGTCGCAAACAGGAGCGACTTTAGCGCTCTGGTAGCAGCAACTGCTCCTACCAGCCCGACGATCATCCCGGCTCCTGTCATTTGCAGCCCCTGCCGAAGGACCATCGCGAGAATACTTCGGCGCTGAGCTCCAATCGCCATGCGAATACCGATTTCGCGCGTGCGCCGCGTGACGAAATAGGCGATGACCCCGAAGATCCCGATGGCGGCGAGCGCCAAGGCCAGCCCGGCCAGAATTGTCATCAGGATCATGTTGACTCGCTGCGAGGAAAGCGCCTGCGAGATTCGCTGCTCCATGGTAAGCACGTCATAGATAGGCTGGTTCGGATCTGCAGCGTGGATCGCTTGTGTGACGGACGAGATCAGTTGCGACGGCGGAATCGCGCTCTTCACCACCAGAAGCATTTCGGGTTCAGCCATCAAGCCGAAAACCTTAGGCGATTCGTCGGCAGAGAGACCTTGCTGCCGGGCGTCCCCCACCACGCCGACGATCTCCTCCCAGAGTCCTTCGTGAGAACCGACTTCAATGCGTTTCCCAAGCGGCTCCTGATCTTTGTAGTATGTGTTCACGAATGCCTGATTGACGATGACTGCTCGCTGCCCACCTTTGGTGTCCTGAGCGGTGAAGTCCCGGCCGCGAAGCAAGGGAATACCGAGTGCCTCGAAGTAACCCGGCGTGATGTTGCAAATGGGCATGGTGGGGCGGCCGCCAAACGGAGGCTCGGGGCGGTCCTGGAACGAAACGCCCGCGGCCCCGCGAGTGCCCGTTAGAGGAAGTCCCGATCCGACCGCTGCGATCTGTATTCCTGGGATGCTTCCGGTGCGCTCGATGATGTCCTGAAGAAATGCGGCCTGTTTACGCTCCGTTGAGTGTTTCGCACCGCCCAGATTCAGGCGCAGCGTGAGGACGTTTTTCGGGTTGAAACCTAGTGGGATCGTCGCCATCTTCACGAAGCTGCGAACTAGGAGGCCGCAGGAGGCGAGAACAATCACCGCGATGGCGACCTCGGCGATGACCAACAGGCTCCGAGCCTTTGTATGCGTGGCTCCTCGGAGCGTTTGGCTACGAGATAAAACGTCAGGCGTCCGGAGAGACGCAAGGCCCGTGACAACACCAGTGAGAACTCCGGCCGCCGCAGTAAAAAGAAGTACCGTGACGTTGAT
>Ga0126381_100011158_pt1 | contig 10148 bp, 10 predicted proteins | sample PanSoiMetPlot_28_FD_96465 | JGI IMG/M metagenome (GOLD analysis project Ga0126381, IMG submission 96465) | Tropical forest soil microbial communities from Panama - MetaG Plot_28 | ecosystem: Environmental > Terrestrial > Soil > Tropical forest > Bulk soil | place: Panama | collected 2016-02-17 | reverse complement strand
CGGGCCGGACCAAGGAGTAAGTGGCGCGCCCGGGGAGACTCGAACTCCCGACCCTCTGCTTAGAAGGCAGACGCTCTATCCAACTGAGCTACGGGCGCCTAATTGATTCTAAAAGATTTGCGGCTCGCAAAACCACCATTTTGCAGGTTTTGACCCCCTTACTGTGCCAGAACTGTGCCAGAACTCCTCCCCGGTTCTGCGACCGACGGTGTCAGTACCTCTGGCATTTCGTTTGCGTGTCGGTTGAGTTTTGCCAGGGCTTCTCTTTGCATCTGCAGCTTCATCCTCGAATACTTCTTGAAGACTCGCGAATCGCCCTGACGAAGCAGTTGGGTGACCCACTCGTCGGCTACACCGCCTGCACTCAGACGTGTCGCATAGGTCGAGCGGAGGTCGTAGAGGCGGAAGTGGGAAACTCCCGCTCGCTTGAGCGCGAGCCGCCACACCGTTCTCAAGGATCGTTGGTGTCCTGCAGGGTTGAGGTCGCTCGGAAACAGCTGTTCCCCCGGTCCAGCAAGGCGCATCTGGCTCCGAAACGCTTGGATCGCTACTTCCGTGAGAGGTAGTTCTGCAACTCCGCTCGGCGTTTTGGAGTCGGGAATCCAAACGGTCTTGTTGATGAAGTCTAGTTGCTCCTTCTTCATCGGAAGGAGTTCCTTGTAAACGCGCAATCCCGTTTCCGAAATGATCCGAATGATATTGCGCAGGTATTCGGGCGCATGGGCTTCAATGCGCTGCTGTTCGGACCAAGACACATAGTGTGGCCGGAAAAGCCCCTTCAGTGCGACGGGGAACTCGACACCTGAACACGGGTTCGAGGGGATCAGTTTCTTTCGAACCGCGATATTCAGCATGCGTCGGAGCACTCGGAACTCCTGATGCACTGTCGTGGGCTTGACCATTCTTTGTCCTTCGCGATATCCGAAGCGGGTGCTGATCCGAATACGCTGACGAAGCCGGTCTCGGAGGTACGCTTCGATATCGTCAGCGGTTAGGTTTGCCAGAGTTTGCGTAGTGAAGGCTCTGTTTAAGTGCTTCACTGCCCGATTATTGGCTACGTGGGTTTTGACGGTTCGGAAAGGCGGCTTGGAATAGTTCTCCATGAAAAATTCCGTCCATTTTCCGAACAGGAGGTGCTCTCCTTGTTTGATAATTTGCAGGACATTCCCGTCTCTGGCCTGAAGTCGCTCTCGAAGTTTCTTCTGGGCCTCCTGCCAGTCTTCGGTGAAAGTGGACTCTCTGCGCCGCGTTCCGTCACGTTCGCGGTAACGCATCCACCAGAACTTCGTTCCATTTCGCCGAAAGACGGTACCATCGTGCTCAATGGGTCTACTCATTCTCCATCTCCTGTTTGAACGACGCGCGGAAGGGTTCGAGATCCGACTTGAGAAACCGGATGTTGCGACCCATCACGCGGAGATGGGGAATCTGCCTTCGCTCGACCCAAAGATACACAGTTTGAGGGCTGACGCCAAGATAGCGCGCTGCTTCTCGAACCGTGAGTGGGCGGTCATCGGGAAGGTCAACTAGCTCCTCTCCTACTTCTATGGGGGTATTGCGGTTCATCATTTGGTACCCACGTGTGCGTCAGTCTGGACAGAATCGATGTATTACAGTTCTCCCTGTGCAACCTGTACAAAATATGATCTGTTCGGGTCGTTGTAATAGGGCTTGAGGTAGCAAAACATCGGCGGCATGGGATTGACGCCGTCGTAGGCAATGGTGATGGACTGCGCGTTGCGCAGCTCCGTGAACGTTTTCATATCGAAGCGATAATCGTTGTGCTGGATGTAGCTCTTGGAAGTTGTGATGTTGGCGCGGTTTGAGTGAGCCCTCCCGGTTACGAAACTCACGCGAGTATCGTGCCCGGTCTCCGCAACGTTGTAGGCCACTTTGAGTTGGTCTTCCCGCCCGCAAAGCTGGCTAGCGATCTTGGCCGAAAAATCGTCTGACAACGCGAGGAAGATCTTGGTGCGAAATGTCTGCAAGAGCGCCCGCCAGGTCTCGCCCGGTAGAGTGGACTTGAGCGAACTGATACTCTGGGTGGCGACAATCGCAATGCATTTTCCCTGGCGCGACAGGCTGAAGAACTTTTCATCCCCGGTGGGCTCGTTTTCCCCCACCGTTGCGAAATGCTGGTACTCGTCGCACAGAAAAAAGACTTGTCGGAAATAGCGATCCGCATGGGCCTCCAGTTGGGGGATGCGATTCAGAACGGCCCGTTCGAAGTCCAACTTCATCATCACGCCGATGGCCTTGGCTAGGCCGGGATTCATGCTGATGGGAAAATTGAGGGTGCAGACCTTGCCATTCTCGATGAGCCAGGGGAAGGAAGGCAGTGGCCTGCCATATTTCCAATCCGCGTTGGCCTGGGCGTCATAACACTCCTTCGGAGGACAGAAGAGCCGCTTCACTTTCGGGTTGTCGTCGAAGAGCGAAAGGAACACCGAGATCCCCTCGACAATCGAGGTCCTCAGCTTGGGCTCGATCCTTTGCCAGTCATCCTCGAACCAGCGCTTCACGGCTTCCAGTTTGGCGCACTTATCCAGGTCGGTCATCTCCGAGGCCGGAGCCGTCTTTTTCTGGTAACAGATCGCATGCTTCCGGAGATGCCGCTCGATCTCTGGCGTTGCTGCGGCGCGATAGAGCTGATGGCCCTCGCTTTCCTCGGCCTCGAACTCGAAATCGAGAAGAGCCTCGACGTGCTCTTGATAGACAGTCTTGGGAATCAGAACGAAATGGCGATCGAAAAGCACCCTCTCGGCCTGCTGGATTCTCTGCTCCAGAAGCGCGGGCGAGATGGCACAGCAATAGACATCGAATAGCGTCACGTAATCGAAAGCGACTTTGTGCAGCAGAATAATGAACTTCACCAGGTTGGTGTAGGCTTGCTGCCAGAAGGGTTCTTTGCCTTTGCCAAACAAGTTGTTTAGGAGCGAGGCGATACTGTAGGCCAGCGCGTAGGCTTCAAGATCATTGTTCAACGGGTTGTAGCAATAGCCGGAATCGAGGCCTACTTCGATATAGTCCTCTTCTCTTCCGTGGCGCTTCAAGATTCCGCGGACCTTGTGGCAGAAGTCGCCCTTCACTTCTAGTGTCAGTCCGCCAATTCGCTTGCCCCGGTCGTGCGCCTGATAGGCGAGGATCTGCTCTGCAAAGGGATACATGCAGCAACTGGTCTTGCCACTGCCAACCGCGCCTAAGATGGCGATACCGGTATAGAGCCCCCTCTCGGGAATCACTAGCCACTTGGGGTTCTTACTGGGTGTTGGCTTACGCGGGTGGTGGACCTCTCCGACAACCAGGAAGAGCTGCTCGCGCTTGTGTGGTTCGGGGTAGCGCGGCAAGCGCCCAGGCTTGTCGGGCCGCCGGAGTTTCAGGGTAAAGATATAGAAGCCAGAAAGAGCCACGGAATAGGCGAGCCAAGGGGTTGCATACATCATCGCCAGGGTGAGGTATTTGAAGCTCAGATACGCTTCCGGCGCACGCATGGCAATCACACGCAGAAAGATGTTCGACTCCGGGAACGGATAGAGATAGGAAAGTGTCAGCCCGGTCCCCAGCGCAAGCAAGCCGGCAATGGAATGCCGATAGTCGAGGATTCCCCGCATTAGGAACCTGCCTTTCGGGTGGCTGGCGATGCTGTTTCACGCTGAACCTGCTGGCTCTTCCAGCGCTTGTAGTCACGGTCCTTCGCGAGCGTCTTTTTCAGCACGGAATTGACAACATGATCGGCCCGGCTCTCAATGAATCGGGCATAGTCATCGAGCAGATCACTGGTGGGTTGTTCGAGACAGATTTCCCGCTTCACGATCGTTGGTTCTTTTGGGACGATTGGCATCGCCTGCTCCTCCTTTTCTTCCTTTTCCTGTGGCGACGGGGCAAAGGCAGCACCGCGGTTACCAGCGTTGCCAGGCGGGAGCGACCCAACGGGTCGCTCCCGCCCCAGCACGTGTCTTTGCCCCGTCGCCTTTCTTGCTCCTCGCTGCCCTATCTCCCTGGTTCTTCTGGGCTTCACCGATGTTCAAAGCGAAGCGCACACAGAACGGCCTCCTGAACAGCAACTCTCCGTAGCGTTCAGGTAGGCTCGTCGTCTTTCGCTCGAAAATCAGGTTGCTTGGGTACCAAGAAGGTTTGGAAATCGACCTTGCGTGTCACTTTGCTAGGCGCAAATTCTGCCCGAATCTCAGCTTCGGTGAGCTCGCCCAACTTCCAATTCCTCAACAGCATCTCAAAGCGCTCTCCCTTGAATCGCTGCTTCGCTTGATTCAGAAACAGCAGGTCGTTCTTGCTGAGCGTTTTGAACTCGGATGTCTCCCAAGTCATCTGCGTTTTGAAATAGCGGACCAGGTCGGTTGCTAGGTTCGATTCGAAGGGTGTCTCGACCAAGAAAGTGAACAATTCCGTGGCCTTGCGGAAATGCACCGGAGAGTTCGAAATGTAGAAGAATTGGAATGCGGATAGCTCGCGGAATAGTGGTTGATATTGCCGCAAGTGCGTAGCGAAGGCGGCCAAACTCTCAAGGCCGGGATCCAAGAAGGACAAGGTGACCACAGGGACAGAAGAAGAGGAGGTAGAAGCTAGAAACATGGGGAATCGATCCACGAAATATCGAAGCGTGGGCTGGCTCTCAGGCCGGCCTGTGTAAACCTTCACCGGAAGGTGCTGCCTCTCGATGTGCAATTCGTCGCAGAAATAAGCGATTTTATCGCCTTCTGTTTCGAGGTACTGATACCCCTGGTTCGCGAGGATGAAGTCGAGGCCCAAAAGACGTGTCCGGATGGCCTCCAGCCGATGCCTGCGGCGATTGCGGAGATTCTCGTGGCCCATCTTTGCGTAGAACTTCCGGGAGTAGAGATGGTAGATGCAGCCATGGCGCAGGTACTCGCGCATCGTGCCATGGCCCTGGGTAATGAGCTTCTGGGCGAGTGAGTGGGTGCGATAGCCACGCTTAGCCCCAACAAAGTTGAGGAACTGACGCGGGAGGAAATACCCCGAATGTGTCGCCACGATATAGAGGAACCGCGCCTCGGCCTCGGTGTACCCGAAAGCCTTAAGGGCTTCGATCTTGTCCTGGGGGATCGTCACAATGAAAGAATCTCCGCGCTCAACTCTCGGTCATTCAAAATTCGACGCACGCGCGCACCGTCCTCACCGTGGCTATAAATCGTGAAACCTGCTAGGGCTTTCTCGGCGAGCTGGCGCGGCCGGTAATCTCCCGTCGTCAGCTCCAGATTGACGCGGGCCATACCCTGTTCCGGCATTTCGTATTCGATCTGCATATCAGGCACGGGAATACGACCCTCCACGACACGCAGTCCATACCGCTCAGCCACTTCTTGTTTCTTTGCGAGGTCGTCTTTCTCGCGGCCCAAGCGCATGAGTTCCCGGTTCACGTTTTTCTTCAATTCGTAATCGAGAAGCACCCTGCCCACCCTGCCGCCACGCGTTTCAATTCGGGAGGCTTCCTGGTGATAAACACGATAGAGTTCGGCGTCGTGCCTTGCCTCCTTCGGTTTCACGAAACCCGCATAGATTTCCTGCCCTTTCGGCATGCGCTCCGACGTCGCTAGGGCCCTTCGGCCAGCCTTCGTCAGCGTGTACATTCGGGTCGTCCTGCTGAGCGAGGTTTCCACCCTCTTTTCCTGTACCAATCCCAGGCGCGTGAGATTCGTGGCTTCCTGCTCCATTCGCGCCCGATCACGGACATAGGCAAAGTGGGCGAGATCGTCGGCAGCAATTACTCGGAACTTGCCTAGATCGCTGAGCGTTTGCGCTTCGGATTCCCGCAAGTCGTAGGCTCGATAACGGTCATAGAGAACAGTGCGAGCCTCTTTCGATGGAACTTCTCTTGGCCGGACCTCTCGCACCTCTGGCACCAAGGTTCTGCCTTCATCTCTGCGCCTTGCGGCGCGACCGCGCTCGGTTTGACTTGATTCCGGAGACTTCTCCCGGGTCTCTAAGTCGGGGCTGAGATCGCGCGACATTTCAGAAAGGCTCCTCGTCTAGGTCAGGTCGAGGCAGATAAAGGAGGCCGCGATTTGCCTCGATGTCTACGTGCCAAAGTTTGCGTCCGGCATCCTTGAGGAAGAACTTGCGGCCGATGAGGTAGACCGCAGCAAAGACATTCAGAAACAAGAATCCAAGCCAGGCCAAAACGATGTTGCCGTAGGCGTGGAATAAAACGGCCTTGTAGGGGGCGATAAACTTCAGCTCGCCCATGAGCCAAAACAAATACCCAAGCAGAATCGCAATGGTGACAAGCAGAGCACTTCCGACCATCGTTCCTCCTCTTTGCGGTAACGGATTCGGGGAGGTATCCCGTCAAGAGCACGACTTGGAGGCCCACGAGGCACACCCCTACCCTCAAACCAGAGATCTTTTCCTTCACGTCCTTTGCGAGCGGCTGGTCGTCTGCCAGTCGTTCACATGGCCTGGCGGTTCACTGAACTGAGACGGCTCCGCCAGGCCTATGGAGGAGGCGTGAAAAAGAAGCCCCTACTTACTAAGAGGCCTTCAAAACGGAAAACCTCAATTACTTTTTTTGGACCCCAAAACGCTACCGCCACCCAAGAAGCCTGTGTTTCCTGTCCCTATCTACTCAGAGGCCTCAAAAAAGAAAAACGTGAGCAACAAAATCAAAATATTTTTGCCAGCCCAGTTGCAGGTCAGAAGTTTTTCCCCTTTCGATGACTAGCTACCTGAATTCCTTGAGCTTGGGAGACCGACCAACATTGCGCACCTTCGCCACGGCAAAAGGCAGAGAAAGCCCATTTGGGGGGTGTGGCAGGGCCGCGGTCAGGGGGTCGTTGGAACACCTGGTGAACCGCGGGATGGGCCTAAAAGCGTCGGTATCTGACGGTGAGGTACGGGCTTAATGTTTCTAAGGCTTACAAGTCTATCCCGGCCCTGGCGCGAATCACTCCCGGGACATAGAAGTACGACAGTTTTCGTGGTCTGATGAGGGTCTACAGGAACGCCACCAAGCGATCACAATTCCAAGAATGCCTGCGGAGAGATAATCTGAATGCCCCGGAAAGGATTGAGTGCAAGAAGGTCAGAGTCACCAGTTACCACATGAGTTGCAAGGCCGCTTATCGCAAGTTCGAGGAATTTGTCGTCCTTTGAATCACGGCAGGCCCTTATCTGCACATCCACGTCGACCCATTGAGCCTCGCGTGTAAATGTCGCGACAAACGTTCGAATATCTTCCTCAGCGATATACCGCCGGAATTGCTTCCTGCTGAGAACCTCATACAGTTCAGCGAGTACCGCAAACGAAAGCAGGACTTTTGCCTTTCGGAGAGCGAGATCAAGAGCATGCCGAGGTTTTGAGTCGGGCAGAAGCAGAGCACTGATCAAGACGTTGGTATCAAAGACGACGCGCAACTATGCGCCCTTCAGCAGCGAATCCAAAATTTCCGGCGTGAGTCCTCGAGCCTTCGCCTTGCCTCCAACCTCATCAAGCACTTGCTGGAGCGCCTCGTGTTGGCCGGAGGCGAGCTCACGAAGCCACAAGCTCAGCAACGCCTGAATCTTCCGTTTTTCCTCTGGGCCGGCGCGCTCGTAGGCACGTGCAGTCTGCGGGTCAAGCGGAATAGTAATCGTTAGCTTCGACATAGTCGTGACCTTCCATCATTGTACGACAGCGGCTAAAGGCTGCCCAGCTCTCGTGCTTAAGAAGCAGACGTTTCCCCAACAAAAGCAGGCGCACTTCCGCTGTGCCAAAACTGTGCCAGAATTCAATGTTTTCGACCGACTAAAGTTAACTGCGAGCGAAAAGCAGATTCCCCAAGTTGTTGAAAACATCGAAAAGTGAAAGTAAGGAATGGAGGCTTTGGGGCCACGGGCGGCGCTTAGAAGGCAGACGCTCTATCCAACTGAGCTACGGGCGCGTCGAAGGCAATGCAATCCCATGATATCAGGCGTCTTGATGAACATTGAGTGGTTTTTCATTTGTGTCCGCTTGCCTCCATTGCTTCCGTAGCCCGCGGTTGTCGCGAAGCCAAATCGCGGTAAAAACACTCTGGGTGCGCTAAAGTAGTACGACCGTGATCATCAATCTCGCCCGGCGCGCGCACGATCACAATTGGGAACTAGACCCAATCACGCGGTCTTTGCTGGATACGGATTTTTACAAACTCCTGATGCTGCAGTTCATCTGGAAGTGCTTCCCTCGAACTAAGGCTTCCTTCTCGTTCATAAACCGCTCACCCAGCGTGCGGCTGGCTGACCTGATTGACGCTGCGCAGCTTGGCGAACAACTCGACCAGACGAGAACACGCTGTTTCAACCGGTCTGAACTGATTTGGCTGGCTGGCAATACCTTTTACGGGACCCGCGGAATCTTTGAGCCGGCCTTCCTCGAATGGTTAGAACACGACTTCCGCCTCTCCGACTATGAGATGTCCGTTCAAGACGGGCAGTTCCTCCTGACCTTTCATGGTCTCTGGACGGAAACGACCATGTGGGAAATCTACGCGCTTTCGATCATTAGCGAGCTGAAGACGCGGGCCAGCCTGAAACACCTGAGTGAGTTCGAGCTCGACATTCTTTACGCCCGTGCCAAGACAAAGCTTTGGGAAAAGATGTCGCGACTGCGCGGTGTCCCTGGATTAAGCGTAAGCGACTTTGGAACGCGGCGTAGGCATAGCTTCTTGTGGCAGGAATTTGTTGTGAAGGCCATGAGCGACGTTCTTGGCAGCGCTTTCAAGGGAACGTCAAACACCTACCTGGCATACAAACACGGGCTAGAAGCCATCGGTACGAACGCCCATGAGCTCCCCATGGCCCTAGCGGCGATGGCCAAGAATGACAAGGAGTTGAAAGACTCGCAGTACCGCCTTCTGGAGATGTGGCAGCAGACGTATCACGGGGAGTTGCTCATTGTGCTCCCGGATACCTTCGGCACCACGCAGTTTTTCCGCGATGCGCCGGATTGGGTTGCGTCCTGGACCGGACAGCGTGCAGATAGCAAAGACCCTTATGTGGCAGGCGACGAATACATTACATGGCTCGAACACCGGGGAAGCGATCCGGGGCGAAAACTCTTCATCGCTTCGGATGCTCTTGATGTGAACACGATCTTGGGACTGCACGCCTATTTTGCGGGGACGCTTCGCAATGGCGCTTCGCCGGCTGATTTTCGCCAGGCTAGCGATTTTCTTGACGGGCGGAAATGGGGTTCGGAGGGGCGCATCCGTTTTAGCGCCGGATGGGGCACTCTGCTCACAAATGACTTTCGCGACTGCAATCCGAGAGGCGACGACACCTTTGATCCCCTCAGCCTGGTTTGCAAACTGAACGATGCCGAGGGCAGGCCCGCGGTCAAACTCTCGGACAACTTTCAAAAGGCCCTGGGGCCCGCGGCCGAGGTGGCGCGCTATCGGCGGGTATTTGGCCTAGAGGGCGTCGCGGACGTACCCGTCAAGATATAACGTCAACGGGATCCAGAAGGCTAGGCAAAGGTCGCTGCGCTCACCTCTGCTGTGACGCGTGAATTTTGGCGCTGAACTCCTGCTGGGGCTAAGGTAAAGTGGTCTCCTCGCGATAATCCATGCAAATGCTGCACAGAAAGCCTAAGAACAACGACTCACTTTTGCTTACGAGCCTACGTATGCCCCCGATCTACGTCTTTATGAACGGCCCGCAGTCGAGCAGCAGCCTGCCGATGCGGCCGTCTTGCAAGCCTGGCGCGCGGCCGGCTTTCCGCTCGGGAATCACACCTGGTCGCACATGAATCTGAACCAGCATTCCCTTCGGAATTTGAGGCAGACTCCAGCCGCAACGAGCCGTTATTGCGCGAATGGATGAAGGGAGAAGATTGGCACTGGTTCGGGTTAGCCTTTCTTGCCGAAGGCGATACGCTGGAAAAGAAAAGCGCCATGCAGAGTTTTCTGCTTCAACGCGGCTGCAAGGTCGCGGCGGTCACTATGAGTTTTAGTGACTATCAATGGAACGAACCTTATGCCCGCTGCCGGTCCAAGGGCGATAACACGGCGATCGCTTCCCTCGAAAGCAGTTACCTCGAGGCGGCGGACGCGAACATTCGCTATTATCAGAGTCTCTCGCAGTCCCTATATGATCGCGATATTCCGTACGTACTGCTGATGCACATCGGCGCTTTCGACGCCGAGATGCTCCTGCGG